>Ga0007827_10000037_pt1 | contig 45810 bp, 53 predicted proteins | sample CryBogCBE16Jul07_FD_60332 | JGI IMG/M metagenome (GOLD analysis project Ga0007827, IMG submission 60332) | Freshwater microbial communities from Crystal Bog, Wisconsin, USA - CBE16Jul07 | ecosystem: Environmental > Aquatic > Freshwater > Lake | place: Crystal Bog, Wisconsin, USA | collected...
ACCTTTTGCGACGAAATTATTGACTTTACTGATACTGCAGCGCTGTGTGAGTTAATGGATGTTGTAATAAGCGTGGATACGAGTGTTGCTCACTTATCCGGTGCTTTAGGCAAGTCAACCTGGGTAATGATTCCTTATGTGCCCGATTGGCGTTGGTTATTAGACCGAGATGATAGCCCCTGGTACCCCTCGGTCAAACTATATCGACAAGAACGGCGAGGTGACTGGAAGAGTGTGCTCGAAAAAATTAGAGCTGATTTGATTGGTTTGGTTGTGACCTTGTCCAAAAAAAATTGGGGTATTCAAAACTAGAGTAATGTCGTTTATGCCAAATTTAGCCAATAACGAGAAAATTCTACTTCTAACTCCTACTAATTTATCTTCACAAAAAAATTTAAATAATTGGTGGGTGTGTGACTATTGATTTCAGTTCTCTGTTGGATGAATTAAGTAAGGTTAGATCTGGTCTTGGTCTTTGCATTTCAGTATCGTGCATGAAAAACTGCTCTAATGCATGTGCACGTCCTAAGAGTCGATGATCTTCCCTTAATTTTCCAATCACTTGAATACCAAAAGGCATTCCATACTTATCCTTACCGCAAGGTATGGATAGTGCGGGATTCGTTGCAAGCGTAACTAGGTAAGTCAATTCAGCCCAGTGGTAGTAATTCCGCATTTTTTTACCGTCAACAATGTCTGCATACATTTGCGTCCACGGAAAAGGCGATACTGGGGTAGTAGGTGTCAGAATCAGGTCGTAGACGTTAAATACACTATTAAATTGACGCATGATTCGAGTCTGATCAAGATGGGCTGACGCCCTCTCCTTAAGACTGATTGATGCTGCGATCTCAAGATTTGAACGAATATTTTCTCCAAGAGACTTTAATTCCTCTGCATCTAAATGGTTAAACGCTGCTAGAAAATTCTCCGCACGAAGTACGTCAAAGGTTTTACTTGCACTTGATAGATCAAAGCTTAAAGGTTCGCAGAGCGCGACATTAGGTCGAATTTTTTCAATTCTATTTCTAAATACCTCCCGAATATCTTGATCAACAATGCATGAGTCAAAATCTTCTGTATAACCGATTCTTAATTTAGCTAAATCTATAGCGGGTAATGGCCAATAGTGCTCAGCGGGAGTGTCAAAAGAGAGAGGATCGTCGTCGTCACTACCAAGACACGCAGCCATCAATAGAGCAGTATCTTCAACGTTACGTCCCATTGGACCAAGAACATTCAGCACAGACCAACCTAAGGCGCGAGTATTGTCTGCGACACGTCCGGGTGTAGGACGTAAGCCAACGACACCACATAAGGCAGAAGGTATTCTCAGTGAGCCACCGGTATCAGATCCGGTACAGATCGGTAGCATATCTGTGGCCAGCGCTGCTGCCGAGCCGCCCGAAGAGCCCCCTGCATTTAACGTTGGATTGAATGGATTACCTGTTGCTCCCCAAACTGCATTTCGAGTGTTTGCTCCTGCCCCCATGTCCGGGGTATTAGTTTTAGCTGTAACAATTGCGCCTGCCTTTTTGAGCTTTGCTACTTGGCTATTATCAAAGGTTGGAACATGATTGCGGTAGTTGATATTTCCATAGGTTGTGAGCAGCCCCGAGGTTTCCTGTAAATCCTTGACTCCTAGAGGGAGTCCATGGAGTAAAGGAAGAGGGCGTTTATCCATGAGCTTAGTTTCAGCTAGCTTGGCAAGATCTCTTGCCCGCTCAAAATCAGTCCCTGCTATCGCATTAACAGATGGATTAGTTTTTTCAATTCTTGCGATACAGGCATCCATGAGTTCAACAGGCGATAACTTTTTGTCCCGAATAAGTTGTCGCAATTGAACAGCTGATTTTTCAACAATAGACATTTGTTAACTTAATGTAGTTGGAAGCCCCGCACCTACGAGACAGTCCCTTGTGAGTAATTCAAAAAGTTGCTCTTCTGAATACGCCTCTGTTCCTGCAGGACGCATTGGTAAGACCATCCAGCGATAATCTGCAGTGCTGTCAACAATATGAATTTGAGTGCTCTGTGAAAGATTGACTCCCCATTCGGTCAAAAGACCACGTGGGTCACGCACAGCTCTCGCACGATACGTATCTGATTTGTACCAATCAGGAGGATAACCGAGTAATTTCCGTGGGTAACAGGAACACAGCGTACATACGACTAAATTATGAACTTCAGATGTGTTTTCTAAAACACCTAACGGTGGCGCCCCAATCATTGAATAGCCCATTTCCTCTGCAGCTGTCGTCCCGTCTGCGAGTAGGCGTTCTCTATAGGCTGGATCCATCCATGCGCGTACAACCATACGAGCACCTTGTTTAGGATCACCTTTTTCTGTTTCTATCTGAGTTCTTTTTAATTCTTCAAGTGTTACGACATTCTTGGCAACTAGAGCTTGAATAAGTAAATCAAGGGTGCGATAACTTTCCTCGGATGGAAAGTGATGATGTTCATGCTCATCATCGTGATGATGTTCGTGTTCGTGCGTGTGATTTTCACTCATCACTCTAACCTCTCAATCCAGTGTTCATAGATTTCAACTAGTAAGGAAGCATTCTGGTTTGAACTTTCCCATAAATCATCTAATGAAATTGCAACGTGATATAAATTTTGAGCTTCTGCAGGACGACCAAAAGCCAGTTTCTCAGGGTTTGGATACGCACCAAAATAGCGAGTGATTGTTCCTGTATGTCCACGAACATATGCGGGTGTTCGAATATGTACGTGATCTGAAACTTCAGGCCAACGAAGAGAGATCCTAACGCGATCCCCTGGTTTATATATAGGTACGGGTTGATGATTAGCTAAAGCGCTCACATTAGCTCCTTTGGTTCAATAATTCCTTTTTCTATCAGAATTGAACACATTGACCTTAACCAGCGCTCGTAATACTGCAAATGAAAATATTCATCTCGCGGTATCGCTTCTACTCCCCTACGTAACTCGTCGGTCAGCATTATTTTTTTTGCTCCGAGAATCAGACGTAAAGCATCGACTCTCGCGCCAAATTCACCGTGATCTAATTCATCATCATCCTTGCATACCTTTTGATCAAGATATTCCTCTCGCCCTCCAAGGTCATGATGATTGGCATCTTTAAAATGCTCTTTGCTATTTCCCATACTTGTGCTCCTCGTGCTGTCCGTGACTTATTTTTTAAAAGTGTTTACTGTATGCTGCCACCCTGATATTTATTCAGATCGCTGCAGATACTCAATAACCTCTTTGATTGAGACAACATCTCCATACTTGCTATCAATATCAAATAAATTTGCTTCATGTGGAGAAGAGTGTCGATCACCCACGCACTCGCGAGGAACAATCACATGAAAACCGTTCTGAGCCCCATCAACTGAGGTCGCACGAATACATCCGCTTGTTGAGCATCCGGTAACAATCACTGTATCGATATTTGCTGCCGTTAAAGTTGAGGAAAGACTTGTACCAAAAAATGCACTTGCGTATTGTTTGGTCACGACGAGTTCATTTTCCAGTGGTTCTACGCCCTCGCAAAACTCACCATAAGGTTTTTCTGCAAGTATTTTCAGAACAGGTGCTTTTTTAATCCAAACACCACCATTTATAAATGTGGAAGTTTGATAGCTCGAAGTTGTGTGAATAATCGGTATATCTCGCTTTCGAGCTATCGCTAATAACTCGATTGTTTTTTCTACTGCAGGTCTAACTCCAGAGGCATAGAGCGGTGAATTTTTAATCGTATACGCTTTGACAAAATCAACAACAATCAAGGCTGGACGCTTGCCAAAACCCACGCGATTTCCCCAAACGCCTCGATAGTTCTCGGTCGGTGACGCGATAGATTCAGTATTGTTGCTCATTGATCCAACTCCACTGCCAGCTCGCCGCGCTCTAAGTTCATCATTGTGCAGTCGATGCGATCTAGTAGTGATCCGTTTGACTCTGTGATGACAATACACAGTTCGGGGCGCATTTGAAAAATCTTACTGAGTGCTTCTGCAAATTCTCTTGCTAACGCTGGAGCAAGCCCCTGAAAAGGTTCATCTACAAGTATTAAATGTGTACCAACCATTAACGAACGTGCAAGAGCAGCCATTTTCCCTTGTCCGCCCGAGAGCGCAGCTGCAGAACGAGGCAGTAATTCTTTAACCTTTGGCATAACCTCAATCACTTCATCAACGCGTCGCGCGATTTCAGAACGCGGCAAGTTCAATGATTCGCATGGCAACCGCAAATTTTCTAGTGTTGTCAATGTTGGAAATAGTACGCGCTCCTCCGGTGCGTACCCGATGCCGAGTGCGGCGCGAGTGTGTGAGGGCGATGTGATCAAGTTTTGATCATCTAAAAAAACTTCACCACTTCGAATAGGAAGTAATCCCATTACAGTTCGTAAAAGTGTGGTTTTACCGGCACCATTGCGACCAACGATTGCATAGATTGAGGACTGATGGAACTCGGCACTCACTTGACGCAAAACCGGTATCCCAGCAATGTCTACATTTACATTTTTTAAAGACAGCATCTTGACCTCATCAGTGTCCGAGGATTACTGTGCGGACTTCCTCATTACTGAGGACATCGCTTGGTAATCCATCCGCGGTAATGCGACCCGATATCCATGCCGTTACGCGCGTCGCATACTCTTTAACAATGTCGACATCATGCTCAACAAACATTGCTGTCACCTTTCGCTCATCCAATGCTTTCATGATGGTTGCCATCAAATGATGTTTTTCGTTCGATGCAACCCCACTGGTTGGCTCATCCATGATTAATAGCTTGGGATGCAATGCAAGTGCCATCGCAATATCCAATAGCTTGCGATGCCCCTCTGGCAAGCTTGAACATAAATCATGCGCGCGTGCAGATAGCCCCACCATTTCAAGCATCTCTTCTATTTCCTCTGATGAGACGCACTCTGCTAACGGTTTAAATAACTTCATCTTATTGGCTCTTGCAGCGACTGCCAGTTCCAAGCTTTGTTTGACTGTTTGCTCAAGAAAAAGCTGAGGCAGTTGAAATGCGCGTCCAATACCGTGCTGGACAATTTGTCTTGGGGATAGTCCTGTCACGTCTTTGCCGTCAAACATAATTTGACCTGCTGCAGGTTTGATATAACCCGTCACCATGTTGATGAAGGTGGTTTTCCCTGCTCCATTCGCGCCAATGACGGCTAGACGCTCACCTTGTTTCAGTTCAAAATCAATTCCGTCCGCAGCAACAACTCCTCCAAAACTGATTGAAAGGCCTCGAGTTTGAAGCAATACAGACATATCATTTTTGAGCATGAGATGTTTTCCGATCAAATTTTCTTAACCATGCTACCAAGCCGTTCGGTGCAACAAAGATTAGAACGAGAAGTACAGAGCCGATCACGAGTTGCCAAGCTCCGGTCATTGCCGCCGCTGCAAAAAGTTTTAAAAATGTAAAACCAATTGCTCCTATAAAAGCTCCAACAGCATGATATGTCCCGCCAAGTACTGCGATGAATACATACTCTCCGGAAGACACCCAATAGCCCATTTCAGGAGTTACTAATCCTTGAACTAAAGCAAAAATACCCCCAGCAAAGCCGCATAATGTTGCTGAGGCAACATAGCCCTTATAAAAAACTTTTTTTGCTGAAATTCCAATGTATTCCAGACGTACTTCATTTGATTTCAACGCTATTAAGGCTTGGCCTGTTGGCGATGCGTAAAATCTTTGCACGAGTGAACAAGTGATGACAACAAAAAATGCACACAGCACAAGTAATGCAGTTTCATAGTTTGATCTGTCCAGTAATTGGCCTAATAGTTTTGGTCGATCAAAACTGATGCCATCTGTCCCGCCTGTAACGTGATAAAACTTTCCTAATAACGAGAAAAGCACCATCGACATTGCGAGATTCAACATGCCGAAGAAAATACCTCGATAACGCATCATGAAGAGTCCGACGATCCCACCAGCAATGAGTCCAGCTAGACCACTGATCAGAATTAAAATCAAACCATCTATCTCTGGCCATATTTTTAGTGCGGCAACCATTGCATAGCCAGACATGCAAGTGAATCCAGCATGGCCGAAGGATACTTGGCCAGCGCGTATGAGTATTGATACACCTAGCGCTGCGAAGCCATAAGATAGACCAATAATCAGCGGTGTTTTCATCCAGGAGAAATACAGGCCGAGAAAAATTGCAAGGGCACCGATGAACCACGGGAAAATGCGTAACATGTTTAGACCCTCCTGCTTTGCGTAACCGCGAACAATCCCTGCGGACGCCACAGAAGTATCAACAACATAATGAGGTAAGGGACAACCACGTCAAGCTCAGGAAATAGATGAACAGATAGTGCTTTTGCAACGCCGATTAATAATGCTGCGACTATTGTTCCTGTTATTTGACCTAGCCCCGCCACAGCGACCACGGCAAAAGATAAAACCATCATGTCGCCACCCGTCCCTGGCACTAGCGTCGTAGTGGGTGAGGCTAATGCTCCACCCAGCGTCCCCAACACGGTGCCAAGACAAAACGTTAGTAAACCGATGCGCTTAGCATTGATGCCCATTGCACTCGCAACTTCACGGTTGTGAGCAACAGCTACAAGTTGTCGACCAAATCGAGTGTGACCCAATGTCCATCTCAAAGCTAGATAAATGATTAGTGCTGAAATTGGAAGAAAAATGACTTGGTAAGACATATAGGTGATGTTGGCAATCGTTACAGAGCCCATCGCATCAACCGCTCCGCCCACCGAAACTGGAGCGGTTCCCCAAATGAATCTTTGTAAGTCCTCCATGATCAAAAATACTGCAAATGTAGCGAGTAATTGCATCACTTCATCCATGGCTAGAATGCGACGTATCACACCGATTTCGATGATCGCACCTAAGAGCAATCCCATGGATATGCCCCCGATCAATATTGGGAGTAGTGATAGTCCAATAGAATCGCCTGTTACCAATGCGGTGCCTACAGAGGCTGCGGCGTAGCCTCCGAATGCATATACAGCACCATGTGCAACGTTGATGATTCTCAAAACGCCAAAGATAAGTGTCAAACCAAGAGCGACAAGGAATAGCAAGGCAGCTTGTGTCAAACCGTCAAACAGTACAAGCAATAGTAGAGAGGAGGTCATTAGTTTTACTCGCTATTCCTTTGTATTAAGTCGCAATTACTGTTTTTTAATTTCTGGGCTTTGAACTAACTCAGGTTTGATCGTCTTTGCCCATTCAACAGCCTTCAAGCCAACGGGAGCTTGTGTGATTGTTGCTGGAAAAAGAGTCAAATTATCGATCACTGGGAAGGGGAAGTTAGGGGTCATTTTTGTAATGCCCACCAAATTATCTTGAAGTCCTTGCCCATCTTCACGCATAACAATTTTTCTACCTAAGTGGTCCAGTTTGAGTTTGTGCATCGCATCTGCAACTTGTGCAGAATCAGGCCACTTGCCGCCATTTGCTTTAATTGCTGCGTTATAAGCGTCGGCAATGGCAAACATTGAAACAGCTCCTTGGTAGGCAGGAAATGTTGGATAGCCTCCCGTTTTCGCTTTGAATTTCTCAACGAACGTTTTGACTTTTGGATCTTTTGAAAGATTAGGGTCAAGGAAGTAATAATCACCGCGCATGCCAACAATTACACCGTCCGGCATACCTTTGCCCAAGCGTTCAAGTGAGTTTTCAGCAAGTGGTAAAACCCATATCGTTTTCTTCATCAAACCGCGTTGATTAGCTTGACGAACCAATGTATCGAGTTCTCCTCCCCACGTTCCAGACATAATAACGTCGGGATTTAACGCTTGGAGGCGACTGATTTCTGAACTGAAGTCAGTTGAACCAAATTTAGGAAATAACTCTGCAACGACCTTTACATCTGGCTTGATTGCGCGCAGAGCGGTAATAAAGATTTCCCAGCTATCTCTGCCGTAGGCATAGTCTTGGTTAATGACTGCGATTGTTTTGAAATCTGGTTTATTCTTAACAAGGAACAGGGCTGCTGACGTAAAGTCTGTCGTCATATTTGATGCAGGGCGAACGACGTACTTATAGCGCCGATCTTCAAGGGTTTTTTCAGAGCCGCAACCCCAGAGAACGTTAACAACTTTTAAATCTTCAGCGACAGGTGCCAAGACATTACAACTACCGCTTGATATCGCTGCGCTCGATACAGTTACACCCTCATCCTGAACGAGTCGTCGATACTCTGACAGCAGTTTATCTGCACCAACCCCCTCATCGATTACCAACATTTTTAGTTTTACGCCGTCAATACCTCCCGCAGCATTGATCTCATCTACAGCAATTTCAGCCCCAGCTTTTCCAGCAATACCGAAAACGGCAGCTGGACCTGATAAAAATGTAGCGAATGGAATCTTCAGTTCCGCGGGCTTGGTTTGTGCTTGAGCAGTGGCTAATCCAAATGTCAACACCGCACCGAAGACACTGCTGGCAATTATCTTTTTCATCAGGACAACTCCTATCTGAGAACGTCAAAGTTATTTAGAACATCGCGTAAAAAAAAACTAGCGCGTTAGGATGCTTTAAGTTTGACAAAAGCTTTGTGCGGCAAAAGCCAGCATTCGACTTAATCAAATAATGCATTTGATATTGCGATATGAATATATCTATGCGATATCGTTCTGTCAATGAAAATAGTCCAGTCGTTCAAGTTAACTAAGAACATTGCTTGGAGGACGATCCAGCGCTCAGATCGCAAATTAGCGAACTAGACCGCCGACAAACAGGCATATTTCATTTCTATAACGAACTGCTAACGTAGTAATTGATCATTTGTTAAATTTATCTAAGATCAATTGCCGTATTCATTCACTCAGTAAGAGTTTCAATTATTTTTCTAAGGCAGCCATGCCTTGCCAACCTGCTGCTTTTGAAATTTGAGCTGTATATTCCTTAAGCAAGCCTATGGTTTTTTCAGTCGAACCTTCCTGTATCGCTAAGTTGGGACCCATTATGGTCAAGCCAGCAATTATTCCGCCAAATTGATCATAGATTGGTGCGGACATTGCTGTGTAGCCAGGAATCAGAGAGTCAACACAACGACTAACCCCATTTTTACGAACTTTAGCGATTAGTGAGTGCACCTGATCCATTGACCTAGGTGCATCGGCTCCAAGTATTAACTCAGGATTAGTTTTTTGTCTGGCCAGCTCTTCTTTTGTCATGGGTAAAGTCATCTGTTCAGGCAAGTGCGAGAGAAAATTTCGACCTAGAGCAGAATTTAGCAGTGGTAATACGCTTCCAACGCGCATTTCCATCAGTGGCGGATTTTTTGCGCACTCAACGCGATAAACAATTGTTGGTCCTTTATTCCCCCAAACCCCTAAAAATACAGAATATCCAGTTATCGCGCCTAACTCTGCCATGATAGGTCGCGCAACTTTTTGAACATCAAATTGTTGCAGAGCAGCTATGCCAAGCGATATTGCATAGTTCCCCAATCCATAAAACCCTGTATCGGGCTCTTGCATCACTAAACCGACGTTTTGAAAACTCACCAAATAATTATGCACATTTGCCACTGCCATATTGCACTTTTGAGCAATGCTACGAAGGGGCAGTGGTCCGTTCGCTTTGCATAAAACATCAAGAATTGAAAAACCAATTTCAATTGATTGAATTCCACGTCTTGATGGTTTTTTTAACAAAACCAAATCTGCTTTTTTTTTGTCTGAGCCTATTTTTTTTTGTCGACTTTTAGCAATTGTTAATTTTGAGTCGGAAATAGGGGTATCAGATTTAAATGCCATAGCGTGTTTTTAGCGTGAATGCGTTTGAGAAATGGATAGCCCAGGGAATACGCAAACTTTATAAATAACTCTTATGGCTTAGTGATCATCTCTTTGATGATCTTGTCACCTTTCATATAGATAAGAGGTGTGCCAGTTTTTTGTGAGACTTTTCGAGCTAATTTTCGTGCGGGTTTTAATGCTCGAATAACAATCTGCACGTGCTCTGGATATTCAGGTGCAACTTTGGGCATTATTTTTTACCTTTCAAGTCAATAGGCGTTGGCTCAGAATCTGTTTTGTCCAAGGCTTGCCATTCTTCGACTACATCTTTATAGATTGTATTGTATTGAAACTTTACTAGCACCAATGGAAATAAGATGGTTTAAATAGGTAAATAGTATTAACTAAGAAAATTTTATCTTTCCTTCAAATCCAAATTTTGTGCCACAACTGACGCCACGTCAAAAACCGCTCAAAATTTGAGCGATGTGAAATTATTTTTTGGATTTATCTGAAAGAATCAATATTTTAAAGATGGTGCCAGGGGCCGGAATCGAACCGGCACGCCCGGCGAGCGGGAGATTTTGAGAAAGCTGCTAGTTTCGCAGAGGGCTTTGTACATGAAGACGTTTGTAATGTCGCCATTACAAATGTCAAAACTCAGATTCAGCCTTATGGCTTGGTGATCATCTCTTTGATAATCTTGTCACCTTTCATATAGATGAAGGGTGTGCCAGTTTGTTGTGAGACTTTTCGAGCTAATTTTCGTGCGCGTTTTAATGCTCGAATAAGAATCTGAATGTGCTCTGGAAATTCAGGGATCTTTTTAGCCATCTTTGTCCAGTATTACCTTTTTAGATAACTGGTCTGCTCAGCTGATTTAATTAATTCAGGTATTTGTAACAGGAGTGATGGCAATGCTGTATGTACTGTATGCCAAACGACTTCTAAGTTGATGTCGAAGTATCCATGTGCGATTCGATTCCGCATGCCCCTCATACCTCTCCATGAGATTTCATCGTGGTTGGCGGCAAACTCTGGAAATTGATCCATCACTTTAGTAGCCGCTTCTCCTATAACGATAAGACTCATCACTACAGCACTTTGAGTCCGTTTGTCGTCGTTAAAATCAGATTGATTGAGCCCCTCAACAAAGCTGCATGCATCTGACGCTGCAACTTGCATATGGCCGAGATAGTCGGTGAGCCATTGGCCCTTCATACTGGGATAGCTTCTTGTAAAACGTGTTGTCGAAATTTGATTGGCAAATCTTGTGGAGTCAGTAAATCAACAGGGACACCGAGCAATTCTTCTAACTCAACCTGAAGACCACCAAGGTCGAAAAGTGTTGCGCCTGGTAATGCGTCAACAAGAATGTCAATGTCGCTTCCGTCGTGATCAAGGCCATGCAGTACAGAACCAAATATGCGTGGGTTGGTCGCGCGATAACGGCCAGTCGCTTCACGAACAGCGATGCGCTTCAACTCTAGTGCGACAGAAGGTTTCATGTTGATCAATGAGAGGCGTTAACAATTCAATTATAAATTGAGCAGAATTAAAGCTCTATGAAATTTACAAGTTATTGCATTCACTTATTCGAGTCAGGTTACGAAAAAGTCGATAAAAAAAATATTGAGCTAAATAAGAATTTCAAAGGCAAATGAATGTTGGGCTGTCAAATCTAACTTTTGTGCCACAACTGTGACATGCAAACACAGCGCAATGTTTGAGCTAAGCTGCAATTTTTTGAATTTACCCTTAAAAATCAGTGATTTAAGCTGGTGCCCGGGGCCGGAATCGAACCGGCACGCCTTGCGGCGGGGGATTTTGAGTCCCCTGCGTCTACCAATTTCACCACCCGGGCGGGGAGGATTTGAGTAAGACAACTCAATCAGGAAGAACATCATTATAGAACGTCTTGAAAATTTTGTTTTGAGCCCCACATAGAAGATACTTGAATTGACCTAAACGCCTCCGCTCCAGGTCATTTCATCCTTGTGGATAACTTTTTCAGTGACAAACATGACCCAAAATACTTCTTCTGCTGCTGATGCATCACAAACCTTAGGCTTTCAGGCCGAGGTCAAACAGCTGATGCATTTGATGATCCACTCGCTCTACAGCAATAAAGAGATTTTTTTGCGAGAGTTAGTGTCTAACGCTTCTGACGCCTGCGACAAACTTCGTTTCGAGGCGATCGATCAACCCGCCTTGCTCGAGGGAGAGGGCGAGTTGCGTGTCCGAGTCGATTACGACAAAGAAGCACGTACCATCACGATTGCTGACAATGGCGTTGGCCTGTCACGCGACGAGGCCGTAGCGAACCTCGGCACGATCGCGCGCTCAGGTACCCGCGAGTTTTTCTCAAAACTCACTGGCGACAAGCAAAAAGACGCTCAATTGATTGGTCAGTTTGGCGTGGGTTTTTACTCCTCATTCATTGTCGCTGACAAAGTGACCGTGCGTAGCCGTCGTGCCGGATTGCCTGCTGAGCAGGGCGTGCTCTGGGAATCAAATGGCGAGGGCGAGTTCACCGTTGCGACGATCGAGAAAGCCAGTCGCGGCAGTGAGGTGATTTTGCATCTGCGCCCTGACGAAGACGAATTCCTCAGCGGCTACAAATTACGCGAAGTGCTGCGTCGCTATTCTGATCACATCTCCTTGCCAGTTGAAATGCGCAAGGAGGGATGGGACAAGGATGCCTCCGAGCAGAAAAAGACCGACGAATGGGAAGCCGTCAATCAGGCCAACGCGCTGTGGACGCGTAATAAATCTGACATTACCGAGGAGCAGTACAAAGAGTTCTACAAACACGTCTCGCACGATTTTGATGATCCGCTTGCCTGGACACACAATCGCGTCGAAGGCCGCAGCGAGTACACACAATTGCTGTTCATCCCAAAGCATGCGCCTTTTGACATGTGGGATCGCGACGCGCGTCGCGGCGTAAAGCTTTACGTTAAACGTGTGTTCATCATGGATGACGCAGAGCAACTGCTGCCTTCATACCTGCGGTTTGTGCGCGGCGTGATTGATTCCGCAGATTTGCCATTGAATGTATCGCGTGAAATTCTGCAGGAAAGCCGCGACGTTAAAGTGATACGCGATGGTTCAGCCAAACGTATCCTGAGCTTGCTCGAAGATCTCGCAGAAAACCGTAAAGAAGATTACACGACCTTCTGGGCGGAGTTTGGTCAGGTTCTCAAAGAAGGCACAGGTGAGGATTCAACCAATCTGGAGCGTATCGCCAAGTTGTTGCGTTTCGCGTCCACCAAGGATGACTCCGATGCCCAGATTGTCGCACTCGCCGATTACGTCAGCCGCATGAAAGAAGGCCAGGACAAAATTTATTACGTCACGGCTGATAGTTATATGGGTGGTAAAAACAGCCCGCATCTCGAAATTTTCCGCAAAAAGGGCATCGAAGTCCTGATCATGTGGGATCGTGTCGATGAGTGGATGCTGTCACACCTGCGTGAGTTCGATGGCAAACAACTGGTCTCTGTTGCAAAAGGCGGCCTCGATCTCGAAGCGCTTGGCGACGAAGAGGAAAAGAAACACCAGACCGAAGTGGCAGAAAAGTTCAAGCCACTGGTTGAGCGTTTGCAGGAAACACTCAAAGATCGCGTCAAGGAAGTGCGCGTCACTGCGCGTCTGGTTGATTCGCCTTCATGCGTCGTGGTGGGTCAGAATGATTTAAGTCCCCACCTTATGCGCATGCTGAAAGCTGCAGGCCAGGAAGCGCCTAACGTGTTGCCCGCGCTCGAGATTAATCCCGAGCATCCGTTGGTTGCACGCGTGCAAGCGGCTTCGGATGAGACTTTTGCTGACTGGGCTGCACTGCTGTTTGAGCAGGCGATGCTTGCTGACGGCTCGCAACTACCTGATCCAAGTGCATTTGTGAAGCGTGTGAATCAGTTGTTACTGGGCTGATCTTGCCCTGAGAGACCCAACTTCGGCCAGCTTAGTTCTGGCTGGTTGGTGATTTGGTTAAAACGGACCCAGTCGAACGATGCGCCTGGGTCCGTTTTTCTGACGGGTGCGATGTGTTCATGTCCACGCACTGCGCGTAAACGATAGTGCTGTGTAAGCGTGCGTGTCAGCGTTTGAAGCGAGGCATATTGGGCATCGGTATAGGGCAGGCTGTCGGTTCCCTCAAGCTCAATGCCGATCGAAAAATCATTGCACTGCTCACGACCCTCAAAAGATGACACCCCTGCATGCCAGGCACGTGCAGCGCAGGAGACAAATTGTGTAATGTGTCCGCTGCGATCAATCAGGAAATGCGCAGAAACTTTCAGGCCTTCGAGACATACAAACCAGGGGTCTGCTTTGAGATCAAGCTTGTTGAGAAACAGGTCGCATATATAAGGCGTACCAAACTGGCCAGGTGGCAAGCTGATGTTGTGGATCACCAGCAGGCTGATGTCCTGCGGCAAAGGGCGCTCGTTGAAATTTGGTGATGGTTTGAACGTGATCCCTGGCCCAGCCTGTAGCCAACCTGTCTCGTCCAGTCTGGTTTGAACAAGCATAAAAAAACTCAGGCGCGTTGCTTGGCGCCAAGGCTGGCGTGCTCTTTGCTGCACCACATTTTATTTTCAATCATGGTGGCTTCTGAGCGGGGAAGATGTAAGCCGCAGTGTTCGCAACGAACCATTTTTTCGGTGCTTTTGAGTACCTCATTGGGTTGCTGTTGCTGCGCTTGTGCCCGCTGGTGAGCATCCATTGCATGTTGCAAGGCTTTACGCGCAAGGATGCGTGTGGTGACCAGCCCACCAATAAAAACAACCACCCAGAATATTAATTTACCCATCTCAGGCTCTCTGCAAAATGACTTCGATAACGAAGCGGCTGCCTGTGTAGGACAGTACGATGAAGGCGAATCCCGCAAGGGTATATCGCAGCGCGATCCGACCGCGCCAGCCGCGCGCGTGGCGACCGATCAGCAATACCCCGAAGGTTATCCAGGAAAGTAGCGTGAATACCGTTTTATGATCAAAAGGGAGCCATTTCCCACTCGCAGCGACAGAGATCAGTGAACCTGAGATCACCGCAAGTGTTAGCGCACCAAAAGCGACCCAGATCACGCGAAATAGCAATTGCTCTTGTGCAAGCAGTGGAGGCTGAGCATCAAGCAGGCGCCCGGCGACCGCCCAAACTCCCTGGTTCAGAGACTGAGCTGACTCGCGCGGAAAATGTAGCCGGCGATCCAGGGCTGACATGAGCAGGGCCTGGAGCGCGGCAACGGTAATCAGTCCATAAGCAGACATGGCGATCAGCAGATGGATGCGCAGCGCCGTATCGCCCGCGTGAGCAATCAACTGTGATTGAGCAAAGAGTGCGGCGAGCACGCAGGTCAGGGCACCCGCCGGTAAAAGCAGGAGCTGCAAACCATCAATACGGATAATCAGGCTTTCCAGCCAGAACACAATCATTCCTAGCCAGACGGCAGCTGAAAGCGCAAGCGACCAGCTCAAATGGAGTTGCTGGCCTCGCAGAATCGCTTCTTTCAAGGCGAAACCGTGCAAAATCAGGGCGATCAAAACACCCAGGCGGACTAAGCGGCCAGCCTGGATGACCGATTGGCCAGACGAGAGCGCACGCCAGAGGATCAGGGCTAAGCCGGAATATGCCAGCGCAGCGAGGGAGTGAAATACAATAGCTGTAGACATCCGTCTAGTGTAAAGCGAAAAAACTGTCACCATGCTTGAAAATCTAACCCAACGTCTCTCGCGCGTCGTCAAGACCATGCGCGGTGAGGCACGTCTGACCGAATCCAATACCCAGGATATGTTGCGTGAGGTGCGTTTAGCGCTACTTGAGGCTGACGTGTCCCTGCCTGTGGTGCGCGACTTTATTGCGCGTGTCAAAGAAAAAGCCCTCGGTGAGGAGGTCGTAGGTAGTCTATCGCCCGGACAGGCACTGGTAGGTGTGGTCCACAAAGAGTTGTCGGCCCTGATGGGAGGCGATCTGGGGCCTGAGGCGAGCGAGCTCTCGCTGGCTATGCAGCCGCCTGCAATTATCCTGATGGCGGGTTTACAGGGTGCTGGTAAGACCACCACGACCGGTAAGCTTGCCAAGTGGTTATCAGAGGGTAGTCACGTTCAGTATGGACGTAAAACCGGTAAGAAAAAAGTCGCTGTGGTGAGTGCAGACGTTTATCGTCCTGCAGCGATTGAGCAGCTCAAGACTGTTGCAGCGCAAGTCGGGGTCGAGTGGATCGCCTCTGACCCAAGCCAAAAACCAGAAGACATCGCTCGTCATGCGGTGGATTACGCCAAACGTCATCATTTTGATGTGCTGATTGTCGATACCGCGGGTCGTCTGGGTGTTGACGAAGCGATGATGCGCGAGATCCGTGCGTTGCATGACCTGCTCAAGCCGATCGAGACCCTGTTTGTGGTCGATGCCATGCAAGGGCAGGATGCCGTCAATACAGCCAAAGCCTTTGGTGAGGCCTTGCCCTTGACTGGTGTGGTCCTCACCAAGCTCGATGGTGATGCACGAGGTGGTGCTGCGTTATCGGTCCGTCACGTGACGGGTAAACCTCTTAAATTCGTCGGCGTTTCAGAAAAACTTGATGGATTGGAGCCTTTTTACCCCGAACGTATGGCGCAGCGCGTGCTGGGCATGGGCGATATCGTCTCCCTGGTCGAGCAGGCACAAAAAAATATCGATATGGCCGAGGCGCAAAAACTTGCGACCAAGATCAAATCGGGCGATAAATTTGATCTCAATGATTTCCGGGATCAGATTGTGCAGGTCAAAAAAATGGGTGATATGAGTTCGATGCTTGAAAAACTACCTGCCCAGTTTGCCCAGGCCGCTGGGCAGCTCCAGAGTGGTCAGGCAGAAAAACAAATGCGCCGTACCGAAGGTATTTTGAATTCAATGACGCCGCTTGAGCGCGCCAAACCTGAGTTATTGAAAGCCTCCCGTAAGCGTCGTATCGCCATGGGGGCGGGTGTGCCGGTGCAAGAGGTCAACCGCATGCTCAATCAGTTCGAGCAGATGCAGGGAATGATGAAGCAAATGAAAAAAGGCGGCATGGCTAAAATGATGCGCGCCATGGGCGGCATGAAAGGTCTGGGCAAACTAGGTGGTTTTGGTCGCTAAGCCAGCCTTGCGCTGTTTTTGAGCAGACGCGCACCCACGCCAAGCAGGTGCGCTGTCATGGTGCTGATTATTTCTTTTTGAAAATCAGGTCCCAGACGCCGTGTCCAAGACGCAGGCCGCGGTTTTCAAATTTGGTGAGTGGTCTGAAATCCGGACGGGGAGCAAAACCCTCGCAAGTATTCGCAAGCGTTGGCTCACCCTTTAAGACCTCAAGCATTTGCATCGCGTAATGCTCCCAGTCCGTAGCGCAATGAATGTAGCTGCCTGGCGCCATACGGCTGGCGAGAAGCGCAATCAGAGGCGGCTGAATCAGACGGCGTTTATGGTGGCGTTTTTTAGGCCAGGGGTCTGGAAAATAAATATGCACACCGGCGAGAGACTCCGCTGCGATCATGTCTCGCAAGACCTCGACGGCGTCGTGCTGGATGATGCGAATATTGTTCAGGCCCGAGCTTTCGATGCGTTTGAGTAACGCTCCGACCCCTGCATTAAACACCTCAACGCCGAGAAAATTATCGTCTGGTCGGGCGAGTGCGATTTGCTCGGTCGTCTCGCCCATACCAAAGCCAATCTCGAGGATAGTAGGAGCGACACGACCAAAGGCTGCCGGCAAATCCAGCAACCGGGGTCCGTACTCAATCGACCATTTTTTGAGCCAGTTATCGAGCGCCTCTTGTTGCCCCTGGGTAATGTGGCTGCGGCGATTGACGAAACTTTTAATATGCTGCGTATGCATTTAGCCACCACCGACTGCGACGACGATTTCAAGCCTGTCCTGAGCATTCAGCATGCATGAAGCGTGCTGGCTCTTGGGCACGATTTCGCCGTTGCGTTCAACAGCGATGCGCTTGCCAGTAAACCCCAGTTGTTCAACCAACTGGGCCAGTGAGAGGGATGCTGCCAGCGTCATGGGCTGACCATTCAATACTATTTCCATAGCCAATATTGTAGTGGTTCGGCTCGATAATGTTTAACAACCTGAAAATCTCCATTGGCACTTCTCGTATAATGGTTATTGCGGTTAAGTTCGCGGGTGTAGTTCAATGGCAGAACGGCGGCTTCCCAAGCCTCAAGCGTGGGTTCGATTCCCATCACCCGCTCCAGTTTTTTCGTCAGAGCATATGACACAAATCATCAATATCGCAGCCTACAAGTTCGTCTCCCTTGATCAACTCGAGGAGCGTCGCGAGGTCATGCTGGCGCGTGCCGAGGCGTGTGCGCTCAAAGGCAAAATCATCCTGACTGCCGAGGGGATCAATATTTTCCTGGCCGGTACACAGGTGTGCATCGATGCTTTTTTAAATTGGCTGCGCGAGGATCCTGCTTTCACCGGTATTGAGGTCAAATTCAGCGTTTCCGAGGGCGTGCCTTTCAAGCGCATGCTTGTGAAAATCAAAAATGAAATTATCCGGATGAATCATCCGACGATTCGACCCGAGGCGGGTCGTGCGCCGGCCGTGGACGCCAAAACCTGCGCGCGCTGGCTGGCGCAGGGGACTGACGATGCTGGCCGCCCAGTAGTGATGCTTGATACCCGCAATGAATTCGAAGTTCAGGCTGGCACTTTTCGTAATGCGATCAACTGGCACATCACAAAATTCACAGAATTCCCTCAGGCTGTACTTGAGCACAAAGCCGAACTCGAAGGCAAAACTGTCATCAGTTTTTGTACTGGCGGGATTCGCTGCGAAAAAGCCGCCATCTATATGGAACAAGTCGGCATCGAGCACATCTATCAACTCGATGGCGGGATCCTGAAATATTTTGAGGAAACCGACGCAGCAGACTTTGTCGGAAACTGTTTCGTATTTGATGAACGCGAAACTCTGGACTCGCAATTAAATCCCCGCCCGGTTGGCGCCTGAGCACCAACCGTAGCAGTCCTGTAAACCAGACTTAGTGAATGCGCATGCCCGGTTGCGCGCCACTGGATGGCTCGAGCAGATAGATACCTGTATCCACTTTATCGTCTGCATGGCTTGCCGCAAGAACCATGCCCTCGGAGATGCCGAATTTCATCTTGCGCGGAGCCAGATTAGCGACCATGACCGTCAGGCGCCCGATTAGTTGCTCAGGCTGGTAGGCGGCTTTAATTCCTGAAAAGACGTTGCGCTGACGTCCTTCACCGACATCTAGCGTCAGGCGTAGTAATTTGGTTGAGCCTTCGACGTGCTCGCAATTGACGATGCGCGCGACACGTAAATCCACTTTGACAAAATCATCAATCGAGATGGTGTCTGCAAGAGGCTCACCACCTGGAATCAAAGCCGGCTCAGCTGGCGCTGCGGGCGGCTCAAACAACGCATCCAGCATTGCGGGTTCGACGCGTTGCATCAGATGTTTAAAAGCATTGATACGGATTGGCAGCTGACCGGCATCGCCCCAGATAAATCCTCTATCCAGACCGAAAAGCTCGGTCGCGACACGTTGCGAGAGTTCAGGCAGGATCGGGGCCAGCATCACGGATAAAGCTTTAAAACCACCGAGCGCCTTCGAGCAGATATCCTGCAGCAGGGCACGTTTTTCAGTGTCCGTATCCTGTAAACCTTTCGCAACCAGCCAGGGCTGTGCTGCGTCAAAGGCCTGGTTGATGAGGTCTGCCTGGGCCATGATGTCTCGAATCGCACGACCAAATTCGCGTGCTTCGAGGTCTGCACGTACGCGTTCGGCAGCTTGCGTCCAGTCCGCGGATAGCGCTGCGTGGTCGCCTGCGAATTTCAGCTCACCAGCAAAATATTTGCTGATGAAATTCGCCGCACGACTGGCGATATTGATGTATTTGCCCACCAGATCACTGTTGACGCGGGCGATGAAGTCTTCTGCGTTGAAATCGATATCCTCGACGCGCGCGTTAAGCTTGGCCGCGATGTAATAGCGCAACCATTCGGCGTTCATGCCGAGCTCAAGATAGCGCAGCGGTGAAATGCCCGTGCCACGACTCTTGGACATTTTTTCGCCGCTCACGGTAATAAAGCCGTGCACGTTGAGCTGATCAGGTGTTTTGCGTCCGGCAAATTTCAGCATGGCCGGCCAGAAAAGTGCGTGGAAATAAACGATATCCTTGCCAATAAAATGAACTTGTTCTGTGTTGCTCTCTGGATCGAGCAGCGCTTCGAAATCCAGACCAATCTTGGCGCAATAGGCTTTCAGTGAAGCCAGATAGCCTACTGGCGCATCAAGCCAGACATAGAAATATTTACCCGGCGCATCAGGGATTTCAATACCGAAATACGGCGCATCGCGCGAGATATCCCAGTCGCCGAGGTTGACTTCGTCGCCTTCTTTGCCGTGCCCTAGCCATTCGCGGGTTTTAGCGAGCACTTCTGCCTGCAGGCGTTTGTTGCCCTGCAGGTTTTCACCGGTCGTCCAGGACTGCAGAAATTCTACGCAACGCGGGTCGGAGAGCTTGAAGAAAAAATGCTCTGAGGATTTCAGGACTGGCTTTGCTTTGGTCAGTGCCGAATACGGTTCGATCAGTTCGGTAGGGGCATAGACCGCGCCGCAGACTTCACACGAATCGCCATATTGATCTTTGGCGTGGCATTTGGGACACTCGCCCTTGATGTATCGATCCGCGAGGAACATGCCTTTTACAGGGTCAAAAAACTGTTCGATCGAGCGTGTTTCGATCAGGTTCGCAGCGCGTAAGTGGCGATAGATATCCTGGGACAACTGGACGTTTTCTGCGGAGTCAGTCGAATGCCAGTGATCGAATTTGATATGAAAGCCATTGAGGTACTGGGGGCGCTCGGCAGCATAGCGTGCCACCAGCGCCTGAGGCGTGATGCCCTCAGCTTCGGCCTTGAGCATGATTGGTGCGCCATGGGTGTCATCAGCGCCCACGAAGTGAACCGTATGGCCTGCCATACGCATCGAGCGCACCCATATATCAGCCTGGATGTACTCCATGATGTGGCCAATGTGAAAGGAACCATTGGCATAGGGCAGGGCAGTGGTAACAAAGAGGGTTCTGGACATGAGCAAGGCCGCACGAGATCATCAAGCCAAGCATTTTAAAGCAGTGCAGCCTCGAGCGTGCAGACGCAGCCTTTTGCTGGTCAATCTTGCTTACAGGAGCGGGAAAATTCCGGAATAATGTGCACCCAGAGCAATCAGCGCACTGGCCATCAGTGCCCAGACCGGGTTGTACTTTGTAAATAGGATGAAGGCCACGTTGGCACCGACCAGCAGCGGGGTCATCCAGCCGCGATAGGCGGCTTGCGCCAGATCCAGGCCGCCAGCCAGAATCAGACCCACGGCGACAGGAACCAGGGCGTCTTGGGCCAGCCGAAAACCGGAGGTGCCAGCGACCTGGTTGGCAATCCTGCCGACCATGAAAGCCAGCAGGCAGGCCGGCAGCAGCATAGAGAGCGTGGCGACCAGCAACCCCGCCAGCCCGGCGACTTCCCAGCCAACCAGGCTCACTATCACAACATTGGGGCCAGGGGTAATTTGCGTGACGGCAAATAACTGCATGAATTTTTCGTTATCCATCCAGCGCAAGACATCCACAACCTCATGGCGTAGCGCTGGCAACACGGCATTCATGCCGCCGATAGCGATCAGAGAAATCATCGAAAACGTGCGTACCAACTGGCCGAGGATGCTGGTGTCCATTATTTTTTTCTCAGCAAAACGGTCAGCACCAGCGCAGTCGGAATCAAAGCCAGCACGACATACACAAGCGGCCAGCGCAAGAGCAGAATGGAGAGAATTGCCAGACCAATAATCAGCCAACCCGCGACACCTGGTTTGAGTTTGAGTGCCATTTTCAGACCGGTCGCAATCACCATGCCTGCTGCGGCCGCACCTGCTCCATTGAGCGCAATACTGACTGCTGGCAAGGAGGAAAACCGGCTGTAGAGCGCAGCCAGCACAATCAGGATCAGGATAGGCAGGATCATGATGCCAAAGACGCTGACGAGCGAGCCTTTTACACCCTGAAATCGGTCCCCGATGACAACAGAAGCGTTGACTACGTTGGCTCCAGGCAGAACTTGACCCATCCCGAGTACTGTTGCGTATTCTTTTTCAGTCAGCCATTGTTTTTTTTCAACAATGACGTGACGTGCCATGACAGCGACACCACCAAAACCAAGTACACCGATGGTGGCGAATCCTCGAAACAGCTCGGAAAGACTAATGGTTCTGGGCTGGGTATTCACAATAGAAGCCTGTTTACTTAATGTCCCGCGCATCCACGTCAGTGACGTCTTGGCTGCGTAAAGAACCCTTGTTGAGTATGGATTTGCGCCGCGCCTGGCGGTTCATCCAGTATTCTTTGACTTCGAAGCGTTTGCCACGTAGGGCAGAGGCAATGACCAGTACTGTCATGGCCAGAATTGTCGAGACAGTAAAAATAATCGCCATGATCACACCGATCAGGGCAAGCACGGTAAAAATAACTGCGCGTAAGAGGCGTTGTATCAAGTCGGTCATCTCTGGGTGATTGGCAGATCGTCGCCAAAATTGTATTTCACAACAGGAATTAAAAATGAGTGTAACGCTAGCCGAGGTCAGAGCAGTACTGGAATCTCTGATTGATCCCGTGACGGGCCTGACATTGAGTTCTATCGTGAAAGACGGTCAGATTGGACTGGCGGGGTCGGGGGTGCGTGTGCAGATTGTTCTGGGGTATCCAGCACCCGCGCAAGCCGAGGCGTTAAAAAATAGGGTTAAAGAGGCGTTCATGGCAGCCGGCCTGGCCAACGCTGAGGTAGAGCTGAGTACCAAGGTGATTGCCCACGCTGTGCAGCCCGGACTTCAGCTTATCCCGGGTGTGCGAAATGTGATCGCAGTCGCCTCTGGCAAGGGTGGCGTGGGCAAAAGCACGACCGCCGTCAATCTCGCGCTTGCGCTGCAGGCGTCCGGAGCGCGTGTCGGGCTCCTGGATGCTGATATCTATGGCCCCAGCCTGCCCATGATGCTCGGAGTGATGCAGCGACCTGATAGCTCGGACGGTAAAACCATGTCCCCTGTGCTCGGGCACGGGATACAAACAAATTCGATCGGCTTTCTGATCAAGGAAGACTCCCCGGCCATCTGGCGCGGTCCGATGGTGACTCAGGCGCTTGAGCAACTGCTGCGTCAGACCAACTGGGACGATCTGGATTATCTGATTGTTGATATGCCACCGGGGACAGGGGATGTGGCGCTGACTCTGGCGCAGAAAGTACCCGTCGTTGGGGCTGTGATTGTCACGACTCCTCAGGATATTGCCTTGCTTGACGCACGTAAGGGATTGAAAATGTTCGAGAAAGTCGGTGTGCCGATTCTCGGGATTGTTGAAAATATGGCCATCCATGTCTGCTCGAACTGTGGTCATGCCGAGCATATTTTCGGTCAGGGCGGTGGACAGAAAATGTCTGAGGACTACAACGTCGAGTGCCTGGGTAGTTTGCCACTGGCAATGTCAATTCGCGAGCAGGCTGATTCAGGCAGGCCAACGGTTCTGGCCGCGCCAGACAGTGAGGCGGCTCGGATTTATGGCCAAATCGCGCTCAAGCTCGCCGCCAGGGTTGCCCGGTTGCCAAAGGACCTGAGCGATAAATTTGGGGTCATTTCGGTAAAACGGACCTGATTGGGCCGCGGGCGCCTCAGAGAGGGGTAAAATTCGCGCTCTTGACATATGGATTTAGAGGCGCCTCGCCATGAGCATTAAAAGCGATAACTGGATTCGCCGTATGGCCGAATCAGATGCAATGATCGAACCCTTCGAGCCGGGCCAGGTCCGCGCGAACGCCTCTGGCAAGATCGTCAGTTATGGCACGAGTAGCTACGGCTATGACGTGCGTTGCGCCAATGAATTCAAAATTTTTACCAATATCAATTCAACGATTGTTGACCCAAAGAATTTCGATGAAAAATCTTTCGTCGATTACAAGGGTGATATCTGCATTATTCCTCCCAACTCTTTCGCCCTGGCGCGCACGGTTGAGTATTTCCGTATACCCCGCAGCGTACTGACCGTATGTCTGGGTAAAAGCACCTATGCGCGTTGCGGCATCATCGTCAACGTCACGCCTCTGGAGCCTGAGTGGGAGGGGCATGTGACGCTTGAGTTTTCAAATACAACGCCACTGCCGGCAAAGATCTACGCGGGCGAAGGTTGCGCGCAGATGTTGTTTTTTGAAAGCGATGAAGTTTGCTCAACCTCCTATAAAGATCGTGGCGGTAAATATCAGGGCCAGCTAGGCGTCACGCTGCCGCGTACCTGAGTGTTCCGCTTTTGATTTTTTATCGCCTGCTGTCATCAAAATTGCGTAATCGGGCCCTATACTCGCCCGATTTTCCTCATTAGTTTTTTTGCGGAGTTTTTCGCATGAAATTTCGTTTTCCTATTTTCATCATCGATGAAGACTACCGCTCCGAAAACGCTTCGGGTCTGGGTGTTCGCGCACTTGCGTCCGCCATCGAGGCCGAGGGCATGGAGGTCATCGGCGTCACCAGCTACGGCGATTTGAGCTCCTTCGCGCAACAGCAAAGCCGCGCGAGCGCTTTCATTTTGTCGATCGATGACGAGGAATTCGACGTCGACTCGCCCGAGGATGTCGCCGGTGCGATTAAAAATCTTCGCACTTTTATTGGTGAACTGCGCTTCCGAAACGCGGACATACCGATTTATCTTTATGGCGAAACGCGGACTTCCGAACACATTCCGAATGACATCCTGCGCGAACTGCACGGTTTCATTCATATGTTCGAGGACACGCCTGAGTTTGTCGCGCGTCACATCATTCGTGAGGCACGCAGTTATGTAGACAGCCTGCCCCCACCGTTTTTCCGCGAGCTGGTGAAATACGCTCAGGATGGCTCCTACTCCTGGCATTGCCCCGGTCACTCAGGTGGTGTGGCGTTTCTCAAAAGTCCAGTCGGTCAGATGTTTCACCAGTTCTTTGGTGAAAACATGTTGCGCGCTGACGTTTGCAATGCGGTGGACGAACTTGGACAGTTACTCGACCATACCGGACCGATTGCTGAGTCTGAGCTCAATGCCGCGCGAATTTTCCATGCCGACCATTGTTATTTTGTGACTAACGGCACCTCGACCTCCAACAAAGTCGTCTGGCATGCCAACGTAGCCGCTGACGATATTGTGGTGGTCGATCGCAATTGCCATAAATCGATTTTGCATGCGATCACCATGACTGGTGCGATCCCTGTGTTTTTGCGACCAACGCGTAACCATATGGGCATCATTGGACCGATTCCGCTGGCTGAATTTGAACTCGAAAGCATCCAGAAAAAAATCGATGCAAATCCCTTTGCCAACAAAATCAAAGATAAAAAGCCACGCATCCTGACGCTCACCCAGAGCACCTATGATGGTGTGATCTACAACGTCGAGATGATCAAGGACAAACTGGGCGATACCATCGACACGCTGCATTTCGATGAGGCCTGGTTGCCACACGCGGCATTTCATGAGTTTTATCAGGACATGCACGCGATTGGCCCCAACCGTCCGCGCAGTCCGAAATCCATGGTGTTTGCAACGCACTCGACACACAAACTGCTGGCCGGTATCTCACAGGCCTCGCAGATTATTGTGCAAGAACCTGAGACGCGTAAGCTCGATCGCAATATTTTCAATGAAGCGTATCTGATGCATACGTCGACCTCACCGCAGTACGCCATTATTGCTTCGTGCGATGTCGCGGCAGCGATGATGGAAGCTCCGGGCGGCACGGCCCTGGTCGAGGAAAGTATTCGCGAAGCACTGGATTTCCGTCGCGCGATGCGCAAGGTCGATCTCGAGTACGGTGACGATGACTGGTGGTTTACGGTCTGGGGGCCTGATCATCTGGTGAATCAGGGCGTGGGTCAGCAATCTGACTGGGTGCTCAAGTCCAACGATCACTGGCATGGTTTCGGTGATCTGGCCGAAGGCTTCAACATGCTTGACCCGATCAAGGCCACCATTGTGACGCCTGGTCTGGATATGTCTGGCAGTTTTGATGCGACGGGAATTCCTGCCGCGCTAGTGTCGAAATTTTTGACCGAGCATGGTGTGGTGGTTGAAAAGACCGGCCTGTACTCGTTTTTCATCATGTTTACCATTGGCATTACCAAGGGTCGCTGGAACACCTTGTTAACCGCCTTGCAACAGTTCAAGGACGATTACGATCGCAATCAGCCGATGTGGCGCATCCTGCCTGATTTCTGCAAGGGCCACCGGATGTACGAGAAAATGGGTTTGAAAGATCTTTGCCAGTCGATCCATGCCGAATATCGTAAACATGATGTTGCTCGGTTAACCACTGAAATGTATCTCAGCGATATGGTCCCAGCACTCAAGCCCTCGGATGCGTTTGCCAAAATGGCCCATCGTGAAGTCGAGCGTGTGTCGATTGACCAGCTTGAGGGCCGCGTGACAGGGGTTTTGCTGACGCCTTATCCTCCTGGCATTCCTTTGCTGATCCCAGGTGAGCGTTTCAATAAAACCATCGTGCAGTATTTGCAGTTTGCACGTGAGTTCAACGAAAAGTTCCCCGGATTTGAAACCTATATTCACGGTTTAGCCGATGAGCTAACCGAGGATGGTGAAAAGCGTTATTACGTTGACTGCCTGATCGAAGAGTAAGCAAGGCATGCAGCAATTTGATGTGGCGGTGATCGGTGCAGGAGCCGCTGGCATGATGTGCGCGGCGGTCGCCGCCCAGCGCGGGCGCACGGTTGTGCTGATCGATCATGCAGCAAAATTAGCTGAAAAAATCAGGATCTCTGGAGGCGGGCGCTGTAATTTCACCAACCGTCGCGTAGGTCCTGAAAACTTTATTTCTGCTAATCCTCATTTCGCCAGGTCTGCGCTGGCAGGCTACACGCCTGAGGATTTTCTGGCGCTGATTAAACGCTACGGCATTGCCTGGCACGAAAAGCATCGCGGGCAACTTTTTTGCGATGAAAGCGCCGAAGACATTATCAAAATGTTGCGCGCAGAGTGTGATCAAGGCGGGGTGCAGTGGCGCATGCCTTGCAACGTGGATGAAATCACGCAGGTTGACTCGGCTGAAACCCGGGGCTTTAAGCTCTCCCTGAGCGAAGGTGAGCGCCGCAGCACTCTGACGGTGTCTAGTCTGGTGATTGCGACCGGCGGTCTGGCGATTCCTCAGTTGGGTGCGACGGATTATGGTCTGAAAATCGCGCGCCAGTTTGGTCTCAAAATTATTGAGCCTCGTCCTGCCCTGGTACCGCTGACTTTTGATGGTCATACCTGGGCAGATTTTGTTGCGCTTGCGGGGGTCGCTATTGAAACCGGCGTTGCGACAGGCGAAGGTCGCGGCAAGCAAACCTTTCTCGAGGATGTGTTGTTTACGCATCGCGGGCTCTCAGGTCCAGGTATTTTGCAAATCTCCAGTTACTGGCAACCAGGCCAGCCCATTTCCCTCGACCTTGCGCCCGGGCAAAACATGTCTCAGGCGCTGCTGGAGTCAAAATCAGGCTCCAAACAGCAGGTAGGTACGCTTTTAGGTTCGTTATGGCCAAAAAGACTCGCTGAGCGCTGGCTGGGCGATGAAGCAACTAAACGTCTGGCTGATCTGCCTGATCGTTATCTTGTGGATCTAGGCAAACGCATCCATAACTGGTCGCTCATCCCCAATGGTACTGAGGGCTACAAAAAAGCAGAGGTGATGCGTGGCGGAGTCGATACCCGTGGTCTCGATCAGCGCAGCATGGCGGCGAAAACCGTGCCCGGTCTGCATTTTATTGGCGAAACCGTTGATGTGACTGGCTGGCTAGGGGGATATAACTTCCAGTGGGCCTGGGCTTCTGGTTTTGCCTGTGGCAACAGCCTCTAGGTTTTCTGTCCTGGGTTGAACAGTCAGGACTGAGATGCTACAGGGCTGTGTTAACAATTTAAGAATAAGTTGTGCGACTGCAGTTGTAACAATCCGTACTTTCGCGGTATGCTCATATTGCTGTGACCGCATATTGCGGGAGAGTGCACCTTGTAAAAGATGCCGCCGAAGGCGCAATTCGCCCAGAATCGCTCAGGCTCCCCATACCGCAATGCGCACCGGTTAGGTCTCCCAGAACTAACCGGCACAACACTCTGGAGAGACCCGGGGCTATTACAGCCAACACGGGCGCCGAAGGTGCACACCCGAGCAAGTTTCGGGGCAACTCTCAGGCAAAAGGACAGAGGGGCGGATAGATTGATGACGTCAATGCTGATCAGGCACCTGCGTTATTAAAACCGCCTTTCCTATTGTCTTATCGGAGTGCCTTCATGTCTGCTGCCTTACAACACACCCCTCTTGCTGCGGTCCACGTTGCGGCAGGTGCCCGCATGGTTGATTTTGGCGGCTGGGAGATGCCTGTGAATTACGGTTCACAGATTGAGGAGCACCACGCTGTGCGTCGTGATGCGGGTATTTTTGACGTCTCGCACATGCTCAACGTCGATGTCTCCGGTCCTGATTCCAAAGCTTTTTTACTCAAGCTTGTCGCCAACGATGTGACCAAGCTCAATCAGGCTGGTCGCGCGCTCTACTCCTGCATGCTGAATCCGCAAGGTGGCGTGATTGATGATCTGATTATTTATTTTTTTACCGATACGCAATGGCGACTGGTCGTCAATGCCGGTACTGCGGAAAAAGATATTGCCTGGATGCGGCGTGTCGTCGCAACAGGAAAATTTGACGTGACGATTGCACCCCGTCGCGACCTCGCCATGGTGGCTGTGCAAGGTCCCCAGGCGCGCGCCAGAGTCTGGGCCGCTCGTCCTGCCTGGCGTGCTGCGACCGAGTCACTCATCCCGTTTTCAGCCGCCAATCTGCCTGACGCCATGGTGGCACGTACAGGCTATACAGGCGAAGATGGTTTTGAAATCGTCGTGCCAGCCGAGCAGGTGACTACTCTTTGGAACGATCTCGTCGCGCAGCAGGTCCAGCCCTGTGGTCTGGGCGCGCGTGACACCTTGCGCCTTGAGGCGGGTATGAATCTTTATGGCCAGGATATGGATGAGTTGATTCATCCGAATCAGGCTGGTTTGACCTGGACTGTTTCTCTCAAAGATCCAGCACGTCAATTCATTGGACGTCAGGCGCTTGAGCAATTTGCAGATCCAAAAGTGTTTGTTGGCGTCAAATTGCTCGATCGCGGTGTGATGCGTGCGCACATGGCTGTTCGCACGGCAAACGGGCTTGGCGAGGTTACAAGCGGTACGATGTCACCAACACTTGGTTACTCAATCGGTTTTGCGCGTTTGCCTGTTGGCATCAAGCCGGGCGATGCGGTTGAGATCGATATTCGTGGCAAGTGGGTCCCAGCTGAAGTGTGCAAACTACCCTTTGTGCGCAATGGTCAGCCAGTCCAGCATAGTTAATTTTTATCTAAGCGAATCCAACTGGATTGATTTTATTTACTCTAAGCATTTAAACGAATTATTCAAACGAATTATTAAATCGAATTATTCAAACGAATTATTCAAACGAATCAAATTTTCAGGAGACTGTTCATGAGCATTCCTAACGATCGTAAGTACGCCAGCACCCACGAGTGGATCAAAGCCGACGGTGACGTGATGCAGGTGGGTATTACAGGCCCCGCCCAGGACCAACTGGGTGACCTGGTATTTGTAGGTGACGTACACGTAGGTGCCAAACTGGCTGCTGCGCAAAACGCGGGTGTTGTCGAGTCGGTCAAGGCCGCCTCGGATATTTACGCACCTGTGGCTGGCGAAATTGTTGCTTTCAATGATGCACTGACCGACTCACCCGATCTGATCAATGGCGACCCCTACGGTACCTGGATTTTCAAGATCAAACCAAACAATGCTGCGGATGTGGATGGCTTGCTCGATGCTGCTGGCTATCAGGCTGTCGCTGACGCGAGCTAAGGCGCACTCATTATGTCTAATTCTCAGGATGCACGTACGTTGAATATCCCCGCACTGGATACCTCCCGCGAATTTATCCCTCGCCATATCGGCCCAGGCGCCGCTGATCAAGCCAAAATGCTTGCGGCTGTCGGTGCAAGCAGCCTTGAGGGGTTGATGCAGGAGGTTGTACCTGCCAATATCCGGATGAAACGTGAACTGGATTTACCCGGCCCACGTTCTGAGGCGGACGTACTGTCTGAGATGAAGTCCTTAGCGAGTGCCAACCAGATCTATCGCAACTATATCGGTCAAGGTTATTACGGCACTCACACCCCCAACGTGATCCTGCGCAATATTCTTGAAAATCCTGCCTGGTATACGGCTTACACGCCTTATCAGCCTGAAATCTCTCAGGGGCGTCTTGAGGCAATTCTGAATTATCAGACCATGGTTGCTGACCTGACAGGGCTTGATATTGCCAATGCCTCTTTGCTTGACGAAGGCACAGCGGCCGCTGAGTCGATGACGCTGGCACGTCGTGCTTCGCGTGCAGAGAGCAAAGTGTTTTTCGTATCTGAGCACTGCCATCCGCAGACCATCGAGGTGATTCGTACGCGCGCAGATGGTCTCGATATCGAGGTCATCGTTGGTGACGAAGCAAAAGGCGTTCCTGCTTGTTTTGGTTTGCTGGTGCAGTATCCGCAGTCGCTGGGTCGCGTCAGTGACTATCGCGCACTCACCGAGCAGGTTCACGCGCAAGGTGGTGTGGTGGCATGTGCCACAGACCTGTTGGCACTCGCCTTGCTTGAGCCGCCAGGACACTGGGGAGCGGATATCGCGATTGGTTCAGCGCAACGCTTTGGTGTGCCCTTTGGCTTTGGCGGACCGCATGCTGGCTTTATGGCGACCAAAGACGCCTTCAAACGCAATATGCCAGGCCGCTTGGTCGGCATATCAAAAGACGCGCATGGTAATCCTGCCCTGAGACTGGCGCTGCAGACCCGCGAGCAGCATATCCGTCGTGAGAAAGCGACCTCCAACATTTGTACCGCTCAGGTTTTACTCGCAGTCATGGCCAGTATGTATGCGTTGTGGCATGGGCCGAGCGGTATTGCCGGGATCGCAAAGCGTGTCCATCTCGCCACCGCGGGCCTGCGCCAAGCGTTGACGACACTTGGTTTCAAAGTCGTGAACGATACATATTTTGATACCTTGCTGATTGAAACCGGAGCGTTGACTAACCAGGTATTGCAGGCAGCTCGTCACGCGCGTATCAATTTACGGCATGTCGATGCCACGCATCTTGGCGTCTCTCTCGATGAGACCGTGACCGCGCAGGACTTGACGCAACTGACTGGCTTGTTTGCCGATGCAGCGGCTAAACCTGCCCCCGCTTTTGATGCGCAGCCTGCTGCTGAATTTGATGCCGCAGGCGCGTTGCCAGGTATCCCCGCAGCCGTTCATCGTAAACAGGCGATCCTGAGTCATCCAGTTTTCTCAAGCATTCAGTCCGAGACCGATATGTTGCGTTATTTGCGCAAACTTGCTGACAAGGATCTCGCACTTGATCGCACCATGATTCCCCTGGGTTCATGCACCATGAAACTCAATGCGACGATTGAGATGATCCCAGTGACGTGGCCTGAATTCGCCAGTATTCATCCTTTTGCTCCAGCCGACCAAACCAAAGGTTATGCGGTGATGATTGATCGACTGTCCAAAGCCTTGTGCGAAATCACGGGTTATGACGCAGTCAGTCTTCAGCCAAACTCTGGCGCGCAGGGTGAATATGCCGGTCTGCTTGCAATCCGAGCCTATCATCGCTCCAATGGTCAGCATCAACGCAATGTCTGTCTGATCCCTTCGTCTGCTCATGGCACTAATCCTGCCTCGGCGAATATGGTGGGTATGGACGTCGTGGTGGTGGCCTCCGATGCGCAAGGTAACGTTGATCTGGCAGATCTGCAGTCAAAAATCACACAAGTCGGTGACCGGCTCGCAGCGCTAATGATTACCTATCCCTCGACCCATGGAGTGTTCGAGGAGTCCGTCACAACGATCTGCGCCATGATTCATGACGCTGGTGGCCAGGTCTATATGGATGGCGCCAATATGAATGCCATGGTGGGAGTGGCTCAGCCCGGTAAATTCGGCTCTGATGTCTCACACCTGAATTTGCACAAGACTTTCTGCATCCCGCACGGTGGTGGCGGACCCGGTGTTGGTCCGGTCGCTGTGCGTTCGCATCTCGCACCGTTTTTACCTGGTGTCGTGGGTGAGCAAGGTACGCTTGAGGGCGGTGTGCCGGTCGGTCCGGTTTCAGCCGCGCCTTTTGGTTCGGCCAGTATTTTGCCGATACCTTTTATCTATATTTCTTTGATGGGTGCAGAAGGTTTGCGCCATGCAACAGAAATCGCCATCCTTAATGCAAACTATGTTGCACGCCGTCTGGCACCTTATTACCCGGTGCTCTACACCGGACGTAACGATCGGGTCGCACATGAATGCATTCTCGATATGCACGCTATCAAAGACAGCTCAGGTATTTCTGCTGAGGATATTGCCAAACGTTTGATGGATTATGGTTTTCATGCACCGACCATGAGTTTTCCAGTCGCAGGTACTTTGATGGTTGAGCCAACAGAATCAGAGAGCCTGCAGGAACTCGACCGGTTTATTGATGCCATGATTGCGATACGCGCCGAGATCGCGCAGATCGAACGTGGTGAGCGTGACCGTGAGGACAATGTCCTCAAAAATGCTCCCCATACTGCGCAGATGTTGTTAGCAGAGCAATGGCACCACGATTATCCGCGTCAGCAAGCCGCCTATCCGGTGGCAAGCTTGCGCGACAACAAATACTGGCCACCTGTTGGGCGTGTGGATAATGCGTGGGGTGATCGCAATCTTGTATGCGCATGTTTGCCGATCGAGGCGTATGCCTGAGGTCGTTATCCCCGCCCTATGCGCAGGAGGCTTATCCCACTAAGCCCATCAAAATAGTACTGGGCGTCGCTGCAGGTTCCTGGGCGTCGTCGAGTTGATCAAGCTCATCACGCAATTTCTCATGCCAGATCAGGACGGCTGAGGAGTCACTGCTTGAGCAGGCTAGATTCAGGGCAAGCCAGTTCTCAAGCAGTAAGCAAGCTTTAATCCAGTTTTACACCGGAATTTTTTGCGAGCTTGCCCCAGTTGGCATAATCCTGTTTAACGAACTCGGCGAACTCTTGCGAGCTGCCACCAGCAGGTGTGACGCCACCAGCCTCCATTTTGCTGATGACATCCGGATTTTTTAATACCTTATTCATTTCCGTATTGATGCGCTCAACGATAGCGGGTGAAGTACCTGCGGGCGCAAACAGTCCCATCCAGATACTGAAATCCGTACCCTTCGCGACAGTTTGGTCCAGTGTCGGTGCGTTCGGGAATTGTGCCGAACGCTTGCCTGAAGCCACCGCGACCAAGTGTAGTTTGCCACCCTTGACCAGACCGCTTTGTGAGGCGAGTGTGCCGATATACACATCGACCTGACCGCCCATCACATCTGCGATCGCAGGCGCAGCACCTTTGTATGGAACTTGCAGCAAATTGATGTTGGTACGGTTTTTAAAATCTTCACCCACCAGATGACCGAGTGTCCCTGCCCCAGCAGTCGACCAGCGCAGACCCTCTGCTGTTTTGCCTTTTGCGATTAAATCCTCTGGCGTTTTGATCGGACCGTTTGCAGCGCTGCTGATGGCCTCTGGCGTAACCGATACATTGATAATTGGTGCAAAGCTTTTAACGCTGTCGTAGGTCAGACTCGAATAGAGCCAAGGACCAATCATCATATTATCTGTCTGACCCATGACAAGTGTATAGCCATCAGCTGGGGCTCTGGCTGCGACTTCGATCGCAAGGTTGCCGCCTGCGCCAGGGCGGTTTTCAATCACAATTTGCCATCCTGTCATTTCAGCAAGTTTGGCCCCCACGATTCGTGAAACGAAATCTGTTCCGCCACCAGGAGGAAAAGGCACGAGGATTTTGATGGGTTGCTCTGGGAAATTTTGGGCCAGTGCAGTGAAAGGTAAACACGCCGCAGCAAACAATACGATTAAGGCACGACGCACAACATTTTGAAATAAACCCACTTTTGTCTCCGGTATTCTTTTAATGTGACGGATCTTGCGTGGGGTCAACCTTAGGTGAGCGATGCATGTCTGTCAAGCCATGCATCGCCTCGGCATACTAAGGCTCACGAGTGGTTGAATTTCGCGAGGAAGTTACGAATAGCCGCAATGCCTTGTGGAATCAGAGATTTCGGCTCTTTCCATGGATAGAGACTGACCTCGGCCTTGGGGGCGAGCTTTACGACCTCCATGGCGACAACTAAAGGATGTGGTGGGGAATCGTCAGGCAAAACCAGAATAGGTGTCTGACAATTGCGTACAAAATCCCTATCCACCGTAAAGACGAAATCAGCTCGTTTTTTGTACATGTTGGTCAGGAACTGATCAATCATGTCCATAGTGATGTCTGGACGACGGGCGACGAGATCCGGACCCCATTTAGCCATATTGTTGTCATAACCCAGCAGAGGTAACTCAGGTCTGCAGCCGCTAGGTTGTGCCATCACGGCAGCAATAATGCGGTCGGGCGCGCGTTTAAGGAGGTTCCAGATAAATGGTCCGCCTATACAAAAGCCCAGTACCAGAAATTTATCGATACCTAGATGATCCATGAGTGCAAGTTGATCGTCTGTGAAGGCATCCCAGGGGCGATCTATCTCGAGTGGGCCCGAAGACTGTCCATCATTAGAGTTACGTAAATCCATACAAATACAACGATAGCTGTCCTTGAAAGTCTCAACGGCATCGAAAGGCCCGAGAGTTGAGAAAAATTTGAAGGACGAATTTAATCCGCCACCAGGAATGATGAGCAGTGGCATGCCGCTACCAACATCTTCGTAATGGATACGAACGGTGCCATTGTCAAAAAAAGCCATGAGCTGTCTCCTCTCTAATATGCAAAAAATCGCTAAGCTTGTTAGTTAGATCATTATTTATGATTGTTAGAGCATTACTTATTTTCTGAGGTGGGCATGACGTGCCGCATCCTGGGACATACCTTCACCTTTGGGTTTAGCCTCAAGTGATTCTTTCTCGGCAGTGATTTCTTTGCGGCGCTCTTTGCAGGAGTTAGCGATGTCCTGAAGCGCTTTGCGTGCTCGGGCAGCGGAGGCTTTGATACCTTTGCCCTGGAATTTTTCGTTTTCAGCTTTATAGGCTTCAAAGGCTTCGATTAGCTTATCGTGATGAGACATGACTTTCCTTGATTTAAATGAACTAGCAGTAAACTTTAACTCGCCCTGACTGCGCTGTCGCGCGCTGACCGGCTAATTGATTGTACGAAAAATGGAAAATCTATGAAACGCTGCCCCTGGTGTGAGGGTTTTGAGCTTTACCGTGCTTATCACGATACCGAGTGGGGCGTTCCTGTGCGTGAGGACCGGGAATTATTTGAGCTGCTCATGCTAGAAGGCGCTCAGGCAGGATTGTCATGGTCGACTGTGCTTAAAAAGCGTGAGAGCTATCGCCAGGCCTTTGACGGTTTTATGCCAGAGAAAATTGCGGCCTATGGTGACAAAAAAGTCGCTGAGTTATTAGCTAATCCAGGCATTATCCGAAACAAACTAAAAGTCGCAGCAACAATCACGAATGCAAAGTCTTATCTGGCACTGAAAAATGAAGGTCAGTCATTCAGTGAATTTGTATGGCAATTCGTTGGTCACACACCAATTCAGAACAAAAGACGGTCAATGGCAGAGGTTCCATCAAAAACCGCAGAGTCTGATGCGATGAGTCGCGCTTTACTCAAAGCCGGTTTTAAATTTGTTGGATCGACGATTTGCTACGCCTTCATGCAAGCCTCAGGCATGGTCAATGACCACCTGCTTGACTGCCATCGTTACACGACAGTAAAACGCCTGCCAGCTGTCTAAAGAAACAACTGGCAGGTGGATTTATTTTTGAAGATGCTGATCGAAAAATAAGCCGATCTCGTCGAACGCCTCTTTAGTCTCAGGAGCATTGATATCCCTGTAGTACTGAGCATGCGACTGCCCCTCGAATACTTGCAAGGTCGCAGCCACGCCTGCATTACGCAGTTTTCTATGAACCCGGACCGTATTACTCAATAATAAATCTCGCGTGCCTGTGGTGAGGATTGTGGGAGGAAATCCAGATAAATCCCCATATACGGGAGATAACAGCGGATCTTTTGGATCATGGCCTTTTGTGTAGAGTGCTGCGCGCTGATCGCAATTCGCCCCAAAAGCGACGAGTACATTATCAACCATACTGTTTGTCTGGAACGAGTCTCCTGCACCTGTCAAATCAGACATGGGTGTGCCTGGAGCGATAGCTGCTGGTAGTGGCAAGTTGTCCCGTTTAGCTCTGAGAACCATTGCAAGCGTTAAATTACCACCTGCAGAGGAACCAAAAATTGCCATTTTTTTAGGGTCATGGGTTTTAGAGGTAGCGCTCCAGACCTTCATTGCATCATCGAGTGCCGCTGGATACGGATGATCAGGCGGCATGCGGTAGTCAACAGAGATGACTTTGACATGCTCCAGACCCGCCATGTAGATCGCTTCTACCGTGCCGGATAAACCGGGTGAACTGACAAAACACCCACCATGGACATGTATAAGCAATCTGTTTTTATTTTGCTCAGAGACGACTGCAGGCGTAATAACAAAAGCTTTAACGCCATCAATCAAGGTTGGTTCGACTTGAACTTTGAGTTTATCCAGCAGCGCAGGGATGGTTTTTTCTGTGGCCAAGGCACCCGCGGTCACCTGTTCGCGCCAGCCCTCCGCCGTTGTGGGGATGACATTCCAAGTCGCAGTGAGGGGCGCAGCAATCTGCTTTTGAATTTCCGGACTGACTGTTGCAGGAACAGGAATTGATTTTGCAGGAACTTCTCTTGTTGCACTTGCCTGAGCAAACGCTATCTGTAGGGGAATCACTGCAACAAGAGCCATTGCAGCGCAATATTTGAATTTCATTTTTATCCTATTTTGTCTCGTCTAATTATTTTGGTGAATGCTCAGTGATTGTTCAGGCACTATCACTATTTTGCTCACAGGCTAAAGAATGAGCGAGCAGGGTGCCTTGATAGCCCTCATCGGGGAGGCAGCGAGTGACTTGCAAGGACAGAGAGATACTCATTACTTTCCTTTCAGATCCAGTTTCTGAATCAGATTGGCAAAAAACGCGTTATCTCTCGCCATGACGGCACCAAACTCGTCACCATCCGCATAGGCATAACCCATGTTTTGCTTATCCAGTGTTTCTCTAATGCTGGGTTCTTGCATCGTCTTTGCGGTGGCTGCGCGCAGCACGTCAACGGTTTCCTTCGGTGTGCCCTTGGGAACTCCGAGTCCCCGCCAGGTGCCTACCTGGATATCCAGGCCACGTTCCTTCAAGGTCGGAACGTCTTCGAAGCCCTTGATACGCGAATCCGACATCACAGCCAGTACGCGGAGCTTATCTGCAGAGACGTAATTTGATACCTCTGCGGCGCTTACAGTGATCGCCTCGATATGCCCACCGAGTAAGGAAAGCGCAGCAGGGTTAGCCCCTGCAAACGGAATGTGATTGAACTTCGCACCAGTTTTTTCTTCTACCGCGGCTGCGGCCAAGTGCCAAGTCGAGCCGTTTCCACCATTACCGATTCTGAATTCCCCCTTCTTGGCCTCAGCGAGAAATTCTTCAACTGTTTTCCATGGAGAGTCTGCGCGTACAGTAATCGCAGCAGGGTCATAGTTCAGCCGAGCGATCGGTGTGAAATCCTGATAAGTAATTTTTGTATAGCCCATGTTTGGCTGGGCCATGAGGTCCGTAGCAAGTACCGCTATTTTGTAGCCTGGATCTTTGCCATTGAGTACTTCCGCCCAGCCGATCGCACCCGCAGCGCCCGGTTTGTTGACCACGATGAGGGGTTGAGGCAAATGCTTGGCTGCAGCAACGGAGAACGCACGCGCAAGAACATCTGTACCGCCACCCGCCGGATAAGGCACGACGAGTTCGACAGGCTTAGTCGGAAAAGTTTGTGCGTATACAGACACAGACGTTGTCAAAGTGAAGCAAATAATGCCTAGAACCGCAGCACGAGTGAGTGTTTGCATGCCGTCTCCAAATTTTTGTTCCCAGACCATTAGCGATGCTGAGATTTATTAAGTTAGAAATTTATTATCAGGTTAGAAATTTATTAAGTTAGAAATTTCAGGCTGCCACTAATCAGGCAACCACTAATCAGGCAACCAATTTATAAAGCGACCAGCCCAGGTTTAAAACAACCAGTGCAATCAGCGTCAGGAATGTCAACTGCATGCCCAGAATGCGCTTGCTGAAATCAGGTGGCGCGACCCTGATGCCCACTGCATGGATCAGTCGCCCTGCGATAAGAGAGATACCAGGTATAGCGACTAACCACCAGGGTGCACCGTTTAACTCCAGGCATGCCAGCAAAATGAGCCCGAAAGGAACGTATTCGGCAAAATTACCGTGAGCACGAATCGCTCTTTCAAGATCATCGTGACCAGCGCTGCCCAGGCCGACTTTATTTTTTCTTCTTAAACCAATGACGGCAAAAGAAAGTCTGATGAAGATGCCCGTTAAGACTGCGGCGATGATCGAGGTGATTAGCAACATTTGATCACTCCTGAAAGGTTTACAAAAACATGGATCGGATCATTAAAACAATTGCCAGGGAATCACTTCAAATACATACGCCTCGCCATTCTTGCGCAATTTTCCAATACCTGGGAAAGGCAAATGCGCACCTGCAATCGGGATATCTTCAGTGACCGCCATGTCAAAAATAGATTTACGCTTTGCACGCGCCATATTTTGGTCGCCATCCATGATGACTGTGATTTCTGCCCTGGGGAACTGTACTGGCGCGACATGAATCGTGTCGCCAATAATCATCAGGCGAGCAGAGCCCGACTGAATCATGAAACAGCTATGTCCAGGCGAATGTCCCGAGGCTTCGATGGCACGCACGCCTGGAGTTAATTCCTCACCATAATTAAAAGCCTTGATCCGATCACCATAAGCGGCTGTGGCTCGCTTAGCGGGTAGAAAACGGGGTGCCATACTTTCCGGCGCCTTGGCATGGACCTCAGGATTGGCCCAATAGTCCAGATCGTTCTTATTGATCCGGATGATTGCGTTTGGAAACAGGCTGGTTCCATCGGGTTTGACCACGCCATGCATATGGTCGGGATGCATGTGTGTGATGTAGACCTCATCAATCTGTCCAGGTTCTACGCCAGCCGCCGCGAGACATTGTGGTAGACGTCCAGCGGCAGGTCCCAGTAAATTAGCGCCACCAGAATCAAATAGCACCATCTTTTCACCTGTATTGAGGAGAAAAGCTATGACAGGCAGTCGCATCAAATCAGTCGGCCAGCCTCCCGCCGTGAGCAAGTTTTTGACGAGTTCCTGATCTGCAGCGATGATCGTTGGTGCTCTTTCTACGTATCCGTCAAGAAGTGCCGTGACTTCGAATTTCCCTAGCTGCATACGATGTACGCTGATGACCTGATTGCCAGATAGTGGTGCTTTGCCATAGGCGACGGGCATTGTTGCGGGCAGGGTGGTGAGAGAGGCTACGGCAGCGCTTGCGAAAACAAGCTTGCGACGCGACAGGTTGGGTATTTTTTTCATTTGAGTCTCCTTATTGTATTTTTTTGATACTCACGTTTTTAGCATACCCCTCAGCTGATAGCTACAAGCTTCAAAAACTCATCCTGAATCGGACAGAGGCCATCTGATTCAGAAATCCAGTGGGACTCGCCTGCAGATCATATCTGACACCTAGCTCAACTCCGTTTTTTTCATGACTCACCAAACCCAGTCCTGCTGAATATAACCAGGACGAAACATCCACACCGTAGGTTACAAAACTGTTTCCACCTCCCGCAAATGACGCTGTAATTTGAGTCTGATTGTTAAGAGTGTTGTAGCCTACTCCAGCGTTAGCAGTGAGTTTTAGACTGTCGCTCAGTTTATAGTCTCCCTTGAGGCGAGCAGTAAGCATCAGTTCCTGATAGGTCTGCGAATTAACATTCAGACTCAAAGCCCCAGCGCCTGACTCCTAATAGGATTGCGCGCTGATGCTGGCGTAATCCAGTCTGAGTGAGGGAATGAAGTTAAATGACGCACTCACAGGAAGAATTTGTTGAATACCTAAACCAACATGCCCTGTATAACTGCTGTAATTCGCCGAGGCACTGGTATTCAGAAAATCAATCTAGCGGTATTCGTTATTTTGATTTAATCCCACATCCGCTTGGAAATCGATAGTCGTATTTTTTGCCAGCGCATAGTTGCCGTACAGACCGAGTTAGTAACTATTAATGCCAAGGTTATTGGTCGTAGCGTCTGAACTGCCACGCACTGAGTTGTAAGAGTAAGCAAAAACACCACCCAGTATGAAATCTGGCGTTAATGTGCGATCGATGCCCACTGCCAGTCCCCCACCACTGGCTCTGTATCCAGTCACGTCATTCAGTCCGCTCTGGCTCGATACGCTACCGAAGGGTTTGATCCAGGCCTGTCTATCGCTGTCAAAATAATTACCTGATTCTGAGCCGCGCAAGTTATCAATCCGCGTCATCAAGGTCTGCTGAAAAGCGCGCTGGGTATTGTAGGTGGCCTGTGAGGCCGCACCGACCAATACAGGCAAGGTCTGGCTGATCGCACTGGATTGGGCCTGTCCAGTTAAATTGTTAAGCGTACCGATCGCGGGTGACATCACGCCATACAGACCGTTGGCTGTCCCAGCGATGGCATAAAGCGAATTCGCTGCGCCGAGTGCTGCGCGATTGTTTGCTGCTGCGACCGACTCAGCATAAGGGCGCACGAGCTCGGCGACGGCAGAGACTTGATCTCCAGCTCCCGACACACTGTAGCTTGTCATCATCATCTGCGAACTCAGTGCATTACCGCGCGATTTTGCATCTGACCGAGCCCAAGCGTGGAAGAGCCACCTCCAGTATTACTGAAATAGATTGTGATTTTGCCGCTGGTGGTGACATTACCCTGCATATTTAGAGTGGACTGCGAAATCCCTGAGCCAATCGCCAATGTCCCGACACTGGTACCAGTAAACACCCCGTTCGTGGAGGTGCCGGTCGTCTAAAGTGTCTGGTCACCAATCGGGACCGGATTGTTAAATCCTGCACGCGTCGACAAATAAGCCAGCAACTGTGGCATAGGCACATACCAGTTTGAATTTGAGATGGTTGAATCCCAGATTGAGGATTGCGCCGTAACGGTATCAGGCAGACTTGTGAGAGCGATACAAGTGAAGAAACTTAAAAAGACTTTTGATAATAGATTGACACGCTGCATGCGTAATTCTCTCAATATTGCACGAAGCCCATACGACCCATGGTTTTGACGAAAGCCGCTGCATCAAAATGCGCTGGGTTATACGAACTCTCGCTATCAATAATTGCTAGTGTTCCAGGGGCTTGTTGCGAGAAAACCAAGCAACCCCAATTATAGAAAAGACCTGCGCTTCATTTTGCTTTATTCCAGTTTCTTAACAGAAGCCAGCTGAGAACAAGACAGCAGATAAAAACAATACCCCCACCAGCAGTGAGCAGAATTTCAAGGAAAGCCAGGTCATGTGACTCTAGAGTCAGCGCTGGATTGGATTGGATATCCAAAAGGTAAATGGATACGATAAAAAGACAAGAAAAGATCGCGAAAAACAAGCTTAGCACCCCCATCAGAATCCGCAGACGTCGACCGAACTTCAAAAATGCAGAGTGATGGTCTTTTTTGAACTGCCAAAGATAGATCGGGTAGATGATTGGTAAAAAGACGAAGATGACAAAACTAAGCAGTGCAATCAGCCAGTGTCCTGCAGACAGAGTGCTCATGTTGTAGATCCATTTAATATTCGCTCATTAAGAATAGTATAGGTCTATGTTGATTTGTTAAAGCACCAACTTTATTTTGACTTTGCAGTATTTGAGATTTGTGAGTGATAAGGCTCAGAACTCGCCTTTCGCGATCATCTTTTGATATTGTTTCCAAACAGCAGAAACATAATTTGTCTGGTGGTACGGGTTTGAAGAATGGTAGTGGGCGATACTACACCAGATATCAGGATTACCTTTGGCAATGCAACCATTCAAGGCAATTCTAAGGATATAGGCTTGCACTATGACCGCCTGGCACATATCCGTAAAAACAAATATTATTATCTCCGCAAATAGACCAAGCAAGGCAGAAGCGACTCAACAAATTGAATCCTTCATACCTACTCGTCCCGGTGTCCCTATGCAGTACCTTGGCCCCCCCATAACGAGAGAGGCAAACTTTCAAATCAAAAACGAAGACGAAACACTTTTTCTAGCATTACGCCGCTGGGCAGAAGAGGGCGACTATCAGATCGTCTGGGATGCGGGTAAGGATTTTCCCGCTAGAAAAACCACCTACCAGGCAAGTAATTTCGAAGAAGCCATTGCCATGGTGATGCGCGATACGGCTCGTTCAAGTTACCCATTGCACGCCTGTGACTATAGCAACAGAGTGGTCAGGGTTCTTCACATCTCTCAATCGTGTGAAAGAAAAGGTTCATGAAATTATTTAAACCTGGCTGATCTTGGCTTTTAAAATCCCAGGTATTTTTACTAGGCCTGGTTGTCAGCTTGACGCTCTCTGGTTGCGCCGTATCGCCGCAAGAGGTGACTGATTTGCGGGACCGGACCACACAAAGACGGGTTTGGAAAAAAATTGAGGAGGGTACAAAAGCGCTTCGCCAGGAATCTAGCCTCACCAGGATTGAAGGTAATTTTCTTGGTGACCAGCCAATAGACTTACCGTATGCTGCAACGCTATCGAAAATATTTTTTGAAAGAATTTTTCTCCATTTCCAAGGGCCGAGTTATGGTACGGTCACGCAGGCCGCACGCAATATCATTCTGGCAACAGGACTCGCCGTCAACGTCACGCCAGATGTTGAGTCTACGGGATCCGCCGGAGCAGGGGGGGCACCACCTGTAGCTGGGGGTGGCCAGAGTCCTCAAATGCCTCCTGTTGCTCAAGCCCTGTCCAATCCGCTTTCTCTCATTACCGGAGCATTGCCTCGGCTACACTCGGCGCAGATCAGCAGCCAGTCACGGCTCCACCCTCAGATAACGTATCATTTTCCAGTGCCTTTGCCTCAGGCGCGTCGGCTACGCCCTAGTGCTCACACGCCCGATGGTTAAGCTTGATTATCAGGGACCACCTCTGGCTTACGTCAAGCTCGTGGCTAATTCTACAGGTGTCGCTGGGAATATCGTGAAGGCGGGATTACGTTTCGGCGTTTAGTGCCAAAGGTTTTTACTGTATTTAATATCTCCCCAGGAAATGTAGATACACAGGACGATATGAGTAAAGGCGGTTCTGCTGTTGATTTGCATCGAAAACCGACCTGGTCAGGATTCAGCGCAAATTAACAAACTCTCACTTGCTAGTTAGAAAATACAACTAATCTAACTGGATCTTTGCAGTTTCAATGACCTTAGACCATTTGATACTTTCTGCTTCGATAAACTTTACAAAATCTTCAGAACTACCAAAGTCTGGAACTAAGCCAAGTTCTGTAAACTTTGTTTGAACGGCAGGGTCTTGAACAAGTTGTGTGAAAATCTTCTTTAATTTGACTAACACCGCCTCTGGTGTTCCTTTCGTTGCAAGAATACCGAACCAGGTATCAGAGTAATAGTTGTTGAGTCCTGCCTCAGAAAAGGTTGGAACCTCAGGCAGGCTAACTGAACGCGCATTTCCCGCAATGGCTAGTGCCTTGATTTTTTTACCTTGTACCAGTGGTGCTGAGCTTGGGACGCTATCAAAAATCAAATCAATCTGCCCCCCCATTAAATCGTTCAGAGCTGGCGCGCCTCCCTTATAGGGGACATGCTGCATAGGAACTCCTGTCACCATTTTGAACAACTCGCCTGCCATATGTCCTGAAGCACCTTGACCAGCAGAACCATAATTGAGTGTTTTAGTTTTCGAGAGTGCGAGCAGATCACTTAAATTTTGAACATTCAGTGAGGGTGAAGTTACTAACAATACGGGTGCATTCGCCAGCATTTTTACAGGTATCAGATCTTTTAACGGATCATAGGACAACTTTTTATAAAGGCTAGGATTACTGGCTAGACCAGGAAAACCCATTAGCAAGGTGTAACCATCTGCCTTGGCTTTGGCAACATAGCTCGCAGCAATATTGCCATTCGCGCCAGGTTTGTTCTCAACAATAATGCTTGTGCCGAGTAATTCAGAAATTTTTGGCGCTAAATTACGCGCGATCACGTCAGCCGCTCCGCCCGCACTAAATGCGACCACGAGAGTGATAGGCTGGCTTGGATAAGTTTCAGTTGCTTGTTGAGCAACGGCAATTCGTGGCAAAGTAGTTAAACACGCGACAGTTATTAAACAAGTGATTGCTGATAAGAATTTTGAGAGTCTTGAGTGCATGATTGAGCACGTGATTGAGTGCATTAGCTTTTCTCTTTTTCAATCGCTGAAAACGCTTTGCGTGCGGCTTCAAAACTTGCATGGGCATGATGTGCACCGCCATATAAATAGGCGAGTAAAAATATGTCAGCGATGCGTTTTTGACTGACGCCATTATTGACCGCGCTCCTGACGTGACGTTCTACCGCGCCAATCTGTCCAGTGGCCGAAGCGATAGCCAGACAGAGTTGGCTTCGCATCGGAAAGTCAAAAGTAGATCTTGCCCAGATATTGCCGAAACAGAAGTCATGTGTCAGATCATTAAAAAGATTTTGAAACGCATCGGAATCGGCTAGTGCCTGTTCGATATTTTCATTTCCGAAAATATCTCTTCTGATTTGTAAACCGTGGGCAATCCTAGCCTCGGCCGTCTCTGTCGGTGGTGGCGCATTACGAATTTCAGCTTGTTCAGAGCTGAGTATTCCTGTGGCTTCAAGTGCCTGAAGCGTTGCTGCGGCAATCTTAAAACTAGCGATAGAGGGATATACCCCAACGTAACAATAGACATGCATTAGGGTTTCACCAATCTCGGTGCGACCTAACCCCGCATCGACGCATTGCGTGACGTGCTCAGGTACCCAGTCGGTTTGGAGTTTGCCGGCTACCATCGAGAGACTCAGAATAGCTAGCGTTTTTGGATCGATTTCTAATTTTTGGTGCACTGCAGCTCGAATCTCTCGATCCGTATGTGTAAAAAAATTGTCAAATTCGTGATGCGCGAGCATGAAGGCATTCCTTGGACGATCTAATTTAATAACCCTAGCATAAATGTGTTGTGGGTAACTAGGAAAATTAGTACTCTGTTTGGCAACTAAATGGGGACACTATGAGTGCCAACCTTATCCGCAGCACTTTTTATACATTGGTTACCTTGCTGATCACCAGTTCGGTGATAGCGGCTACGGGTGATTATGACGGCAAATGGAATGGCCTCATTAGTTGTTCTGTCCACGCTAACAATCCAAAAGCGGGACCCTTCACCAGAACCAATGTTTATACAATTAGTGGTGGACGCATCAGCGCCAGTTACACGACTACCGGAGGTAAAAATACATTAACCTCTGAAGGCACGGTGAATAACGGTAGTGCCAAACTCACCATTAATGGAGTCAATGCTACGGCAAAATGGACTTTTAACTTTAATGGAAATGCTGTATCGGCCGAGAAAATAACATTCAGCGGAAATATGGTAGAGGAGGGGGCAAAACAGCGTGATTGCACCATGGAGTTCACAGCGACCGAACCTGCGTTAACTAGTCTTGCATATAAGAAAGCACAACCTGCGCCTGTAGTTGAGAAAAAAAATTCACAAGTACCGGTTGCGCCTGCCTCCACCGTGCAGAAACAAGTAGACCCCAAGGCAGATAAAGCTAAAGAGCTTGAGGTTGCAAAAGCAAAAGAAGCTGAGGTTGTTAAAGCTAAGGCGCAAAAAGAGCAGGCAGACGCGGAGCTATTAAAAGCTAAAGACGCAGAGATTGCTCAGGCTAAAGCCCAAGCACAAGCAGCTCAGGCTGAATTAGAAAAACTTAAGGCAGAGAAAGAGTTAGCGCAAGCAAATGCTGAAAAAATAAAA
>Ga0007827_10000038_pt1 | contig 45014 bp, 36 predicted proteins | sample CryBogCBE16Jul07_FD_60332 | JGI IMG/M metagenome (GOLD analysis project Ga0007827, IMG submission 60332) | Freshwater microbial communities from Crystal Bog, Wisconsin, USA - CBE16Jul07 | ecosystem: Environmental > Aquatic > Freshwater > Lake | place: Crystal Bog, Wisconsin, USA | collected...
GCACTGCTCACCAACACCCTGCCCGACTACATGGTACCCGCAGCGTTTGTGGTGCTTGAGTCCTTGCCTTTGACGACTAACGGTAAGCTCGATACCCGAGCGCTCCCTGCCCCCGAGATCACCGGTGGTAGCGACTATCGCGCTCCAGTCACCGAGCACGAGCAACTGATAGCCAGTCTCTTTGCTGAGCTCACAGGCGCCAGCCGTGTCGGCCTGGACGATAGCTTCTTTGAACTCGGCGGGCACTCCCTGCTCGCCATGCGTTTGGTTTCACGTATCCGTGAGACATGTAATGGAAATATTTCGCTAAGAACCATTTTTGAATTCCCGACTACAGCCGGCTTAGCGCTTGAAATACAAGCCCTTCAAGGCAAGCGTAGTTATAGGCCCTTACTCGCGCTCAATAAAAATGGAACTCGCCCGCCTTTGTTCTGCCTACCCCCTGCCGGCGGCATTGCAACGGTTTATAAAAACCTGTCCGATGCGCTGGGCGCTGATCAACCCCTGTGGGGCTTGCAAGCAAGAGGGATTGATGATGATGAGAATGTGTTTGATCAAACAATCCCTGAAGCAGCGCAGACCTATCTGAAAGCAATCAGGGAGGTTCAGAAAACTGGGCCATATTATTTGCTTGGCATGTCTTTAGGAGGAAGTATCGCGCAAGAGGTGGCAGTTCAGCTCGAGAAAATGGGTGAAACTGTTGCCAGAATATTTTTATTAGATACTTCTGTGACATACGAGCAACCAGATACAGACTCAACTTCAGACAATGAAAATATTTCTGAACTTTCCTTTTTAAAGACACTCATCCAAACCAACCAATCCCCGGAGCAAGATTTACCGTCAAACTTTGACGAGCTACTGACCTTGTTTCAAAAACATTGGGAAGATGTTGGCATGGTGCCTGTTGGTACGCCAAAAAATTACTTTATTAATACAGTAAGAAATACTTATTTATCAGCGCATATGACTAAAAACTACAAACCGGGAATCTGTAAAGCACCGATTGTTTTGTTCAAAGCGGTTGAGACCACTGAACAATCAACAGATTTCGATTCTCGACTTGGTTGGGAGAACTACACAAAATCTCCCTTATTAATATATGAAATTCCAGTTAAACACGCTCAGATGCTCTGGAAACCGATCTCCTACCAATTTATTGCTGAAAAAGTACATGAGGCGATGCGTGTAGATTAAGGGTGAGACGGAGCCTTCACAAGCTCCGATCCTCTTCTGATTCCTAGCAGCACTCAGCGTAAGCCTTTACTCCCTGCGACGCGTGACGCATCAGTGCGCACATCAATCTGACCGTTGTGCGTACTAGTAGTACCCCCAATACACTTCATATTGACAAAATCACACATAGTTACTAAATTTGAACAATCGTTTGTTCAAGTGCTTTGTCATTACTTGTTTTCAACTCCTGAAGTTTCAAACCTGGCGAGGGTGAGAGTCATGATGCGATACAGAATCGAGATGTTTTTTTCAGCAATCCTGACAACGCTGTGCCTCGCCTGGTCCGCGGTTGCGCTCTCTGCGCCTTGGCCAGAGCGCCCGATTACGCTTGTGGTTCCGTTCGCCGGTGGAGGGGCGACTGATATTGCTGTGCGCGACATAGCCAGAAAAATGTCAGAAGACCTGGGCCAACCTATCGTGATTGAGAATAAGCCAGGAGCGGGCTCCATGCTGGGCGCACAAATTGTCGCGCGCGCAAAACCAGATGGCTACACCCTGCTGACTGCGACGGGCGCGAATATGATTACCGGTCCGTTGTTGACAGAAAATCAAATTTTTACACCAGACAAGGATATTCAGCCTATTGCACTGCTCAGTGTCAATCCTTTGGTACTTGTTGCCTCAAACGAGTCAGGAATCAAAACACTGGCGGATCTGATTGCTATGGCCAAAGCAAAACCAGGGCAGTTAGCCATTGGTTCCTATGGCGTAGGAACCCCACCACATTTGGCAATCGAACTATTAAAAATGCGTATGGGTGTCGATGTCATACATGTTCCCTACAATGGTTCAGCACCAGCAATGGTTGACTTACGGGGCGGGCGAATACCAGTCTTGATGGATTTTTTACCCAGTCAAGTCAAGCCAATTAGCGACCGGGAGGTGGTTGGTCTAGCGATCGGACAAAACAAGCGTTCAGAACTCGTACCCAGTGTCCCAACATTTGATCAAGCTGGACTTGCCGGGCTAGAGATTACAACCTTTTTCGGCTTAGCTGGCCCAGTCGGTATACCTAAAGAAATTGTCTTGCGTATCAACGAAGCTGCAAGGCGAGCCTTAAGCGATCCTGCGTTGCAAAAATCCATGGCTGCAAGAGGCTTAACGCTTGCTCACTCAACGTCCGAGGGCTTTGAACAAGCACTAAAAAAAGAAACGGCGCAAGCTAAATTAATTATTCAATCAGCAGGAATTAAAAGCCTGGACTAGTGTGCGTCACACAGAATATAAGGAATTCAACAATGAGTGCCAAACTGCCTGCTGAAGAGTTCAAAGGAACCATCGGCGCAACCTATCGAAGCTCAAAACCTTACTGGCCACCTCGTATCCAACCACCTGAAAATGCACCGAATATCGTCCTGCTGGTGCTTGATGACGTTGGCTTCGCGCATCTTGGTTGTTATGGCTCGGACATCAATACACCGCGAATCGATGCCCTCGCAGCAAAAGGATTACGGTTTACAAACTTTCATACGGCCTCAATGTGCTCGCCTACGCGTGCAGCCTTGCTTACCGGACGTCAGCATCATGCAGCAGGCATGGGAACGATTGTCGAGTGGTCTACAGGCTATCCTGGCTATCAGGGTCAAGTCACCAAACGGGCGGCAACCATCGCTGAAATATTGAGGCCACACGGCTACAACAATCACGCCCTCGGCAAATGGCATCTGATGCGCATGACCGATGCGACAGCTGCGGGGCCTTTCGACTACTGGCCTCTCTCAAGAGGATTTGACAGGTATTACGGTTTTTTAAGTTCTCTGACAGATCACTGGAATCCTGAGTTATTTTGTGACAATCATCCAATTTCCAAACCAGTCAAAGAAAACTACCACTTAACCGAAGATCTGATCGACAAAACAATTGAGTTCATCAGAGACCAACAATGCGCATCGCCAGGTAAACCTTTTTTCACTTACGTCGCATTAGGTGCCTGTCACTCACCTCACCACGTCGAACAAAAGTACATCGATAAATATAAAGGACAGTTCGATCAAGGTTGGGATGTGACGCGCCAGAAATGGTTCAAACGTCAACTTGAGCTTGGTGTCATACCACCTGATACGACCCTGACGGAAAGAAACGAAGAAGTCCGTGCCTGGGAGGAGCTGAGCGCCGACGAAAAACGCGTCTGCGCAAGAATGCAGGAAGTATTTGCCGGATTTTTAGAGCATACAGATGAGCAAGTCGGGCGCCTGGTTGATTATCTGGAAAGCACGAATCAGTTGGAAAACACCGTATTCGTTGTGCTGTCTGATAACGGTGCAAGTGATGAAGGTGGAGATTTAGGAAATATCAATATAAGAAAGCACTATGCTTTTGTTGAAGAAACGATAGAAGAACTCGTTGAGAATATTGATAAGCTTGGCAGTGAATACACCTACAACCACTATCCTAAAGGCTGGGGGTTTGCTGGCAACACTCCACTAAAGTGGTTCAAAATGGATACTTTCGGTGGTGGCATTCGTGACCCGCTGATTATTCACTGGCCTGCAAAAATTAAAGATGCGGGCGGACTCAGAAATCAATATCACCACTGTGTTGATTTTGTTCCCACCATACTTGAGTTACTTGGTATAGACGCACCAACTGAACACCAAGGCATACCACAGCTGCCTATTCACGGCACGAGTATGGTCTATACCTTCGATCAGCCGACAGTCAAAACAGCAAAGCAGGTGCAGTATTACGAAATGCTTGGAGACCGTGGTATCTGGTGTGATGGATGGAAAGCGGTCACTCGTCATCACAAGGGAACCCCCTTCGAACAGGATAGCTGGGAGCTTTATCATCTGGACCATGATTTTTCTGAAAACAACAATCTCGCCCTTTCCCATCCTGAGAAGCTCAGAGAGCTGATTGATCTCTGGTGGGCTGAAGCAGGTCGCTACGATGTTCTACCCCTGGACGATCGCGACAGAGAGCGGACCGCTGCGAGCCTCAGAGCAACCAGCCGTCAACTTTATACATATCGCGCAGGCATGGCTCGTGTAGACCGTCTCTCAGCGCCTAACGTGGCGAACCGATCCTACCGAATTACAGCAGCTATCAGTCTTTCAAACGCACAGGAGCAAGGAGTTCTGTTTGCTGCGGGTGGGCGCTTCGGTGGATATGTTCTATTTATGAAAAATGGATATTTAATCCATGAATACAACTGCGGTGGGGTAAGGCGCTTTATTCTGGAGTCGCCTGATGTTTTAAAAGCAGGGAATCACACTGTTGAATTTTTATTTAAAAAAACTGGCTCTTTAAAAGGTCAAGGCACACTGATCATCGATGGCCAGACGGTCAATTCACAAGAGTTGGATGGGATGTGGCCTTTATTGCCGAATGCAACGGGTGTTCATTGTGGACGAGATGATGGTAGCCCTGTGAGTGAAAGCTATGCGTGCCCGAATACTTTTAGTGGAAAAATTTCACATGTTCACGTTGAAGTCTACGATGATCAAGAGATTGATTTTCTGAAGGAATATCACGCCGCCTTGTCTGATGATTAAATCTGATTCATCACCTTATTTTTTGATTTCTTGAGCATATGCAAAAATCGCCCAATATTCTTTTCATCATGGTTGATGAACTCGCACCACAAGTCCTGCCAACCTATGGTCATCAAGTTGTGCAGGCACCCAACCTTACCAAACTCGCACAAAGCGGTGTGGTGTTTGATGCAGCCTACACCAACTCACCTCTCTGCGCACCGGCACGTGCAGCGCTCCTGACTGGTCGGCTGGCACCTGAAATTCAGGCCTGGGATAACGGCGCAGAGCTTTCTTCAGAATTACCCACAATTGCCCATTATTTGCGTGCCGAAGGCTATGACACCGCCTTAGCAGGAAAAATGCACTTCATCGGTCCCGATCAGCTACACGGCTATCAAGAAAGACTCACAACAGACATATATCCTGCGGACTTTAGCTGGACCGCAAACTGGAGCCGACCACCTACCGATCCTAATCCAGCTGGCGTAAGCATGCGCCCAGTGCTCGAAGCTGGACCTTGCCTGAAAAATCTTCAAATCGATTATGACGAGGAAGTTCAGTTCGAAGCCAAAAAGTGGTTATGGAATCGCGCCCGCAATCATAAAGATAGCAAACCATTTTTTCTGACGGTCTCCTACACGCATCCACACCCGCCCTTTGTCGCGCAACAAGAGTACTGGGATAGGTATCGTTCAGAGGATATTGATTTACCGCACGTAGGGGCATTACCCCCAGAGAAGCTTGATCCTGCCAGCCTCGGAATTTATTACAACCACCGGCGCGACAAAATGCCAATCAGTCGTAACAATATTATCGACGCCAGACGGGCCTATTACGCAATGGTGACCTGGGTCGATCACCAGATCGGCGAGTTGCTTGCAACCCTCAAGTCCTGCGGGCTAGATGAAAATACCGTGATCGTATTTACTTCCGATCATGGCGAAATGCTCGGTGAGCGTGGCATGTGGTTCAAAATGAGTATGTACGAATGGTCTGTACGCGTGCCGCTCATTATTTCCTGGCCTGAAAAATATCAACCTCGTCGTGTGCCTAAAAATGTATCGCTGGTTGATCTGCTACCAACTCTTGTTGCTATCGGTCGTCAAACCGAAACACCCTCTGGAGCGTTAGTCGAACTATTATCAGGCCACTCGCTGCATACGCTTTTAACCGGACAGGACGATGCAAACTGGCCCGATATCGCCATCTCTGATTTCACAGCAGGGGGAGTTCCCGGGCCATTACGCATGGTTAAAAAGGGAGCATGGAAACTAATCTGCGTTGGTAATCATCCGCCACAGCTTTTCTGTCTTGAGACAGATCCTGAGGAGCTTATCGATCGGAGTACCGATCCTGAAGCCTCAGAAATCCTCAATCAACTACTCGCGATCGCTTACGATGGCTATGACAAGGACACCATCGACGAGAAAGTGCGCACTAGCCAGCGACGCCGTCTACTGATTAAAAATGTTGATAACCTGTCTGGTGCACCTGAGTTATGGAATTGGACCGTGCAGCCTGACGACGATAAAAGATTTGTCAGAGGTGGCGGCCTGCAGCATGGCGAACACGCTACCAAAGCAAAAGCGAGATTTCCCTTCATACCTGAAGCACATTAGAAAACCAGTTTAGAAAAACTTTAGTTGACAAGGTTTTGTTTCAGGAAGGAGAATATCCAACCAAATGAACAAACGATTGTCCAGTTTGCGTAAAAAATAGATCATCCTTACTGAACATTTTGGCAGATACCTAACATGAACACAGCAGTCACCACCCGAACCGACCTGCAAGCCGCAAGCCTGTCCAGCAAGACCGACAAACAACAGTCGCAACTTGCCAGCATGGCAAAACTGTTAGGTGCAGAAAACGTACTCACCAGTCAGGCCGACCGGTACGCCTACTGTCGGGACAGATTGCCCTTTGCGCTATACAAACTCAGGGCGCAGCAACTACCCGCCACATTGCCCCTGGCTATTGCCATGCCAGGCACGACAGAGGAAGTCGAGCAACTCATCAAATTCACCCGCGCGGAGAAAATTTGCGTGATCCCCTTTGGCGCAGGATCAGGCGTACTAGGCGGAACTATTCCGCTAGTTGGAGAACTCATGATTGACCTGAAAAGGCTCAATAAAATGATCTCCATCAATCCGATCGACTCAACAGCAACCGTGCAGGCGGGCATGAACGGCTGGCAGTTTGAAGAGGCGCTCAGGGCACAAGGCTTCACCGCGGGCCATCTGCCACAGTCCATCACAATGTCGACCGTAGGCGGTTGGGCAGCCTGTCGCGGAGCTGGACAGGCGTCCTCGCGTTACGGCAAGATAGAAGATATTGTTGTGGGCTTAAAAGCCGTTCTACCGGATGGAGAGCTGCTTGAGGTACGACCTCTTTCACGTCGTGCCGTGGGCCCGAGTATCAAGGATATGCTTGTCGGCTCAGAAGGTGTACTCGGCTTGATTACCGAGTTAACTCTACGCATCTGGCGATTGCCAGAGTTCAGTTCGGCCGTTGTGCTGGCCTTTCCAGATATTGAACACGGCTTTGAAGCTTGTCGTGAAATCATGCAAGCAGAATTGCGCCCAGAAGTTGTGCGTCTTTACGATTTAAAAGAAAGTGCACAGCGTACCGAGGGAATACCGGAATTTTCGGTTAGACCAATTTTGTGCATCATGAAATTTTCTGGCAAGAAAGCGCTGGCTCAAGTTGAGCGTGAACTAGCGTTGGAGATATGCGCCAGGCATGATGCGGTGACAGCAGACAATGCCCCATATCATCATTGGGAAGAAACAAGATTCCACTCCTACTCGACCCAGTGGCAAACCGATGGGTATTTTATGGATACGGTTGAAATCACAGGAAACTGGAGCAAACTATCCGATATGTACCAAGCCATGCATCAAGGCGTTCACGCTATTCATCCTGACATTCATTTTGGCGCTCACTGGTCGCATGTTTATCCAGAAGGCGCGTGTCAGTATATGACTATCCGGTTGCCACCAATGGATCAGGACCAGGCACTCACTCTGCACAAGAAAGCCTGGGACACTATTGAAAGTATCTGTCTGGACATGCAGGGCTCGATTGCCCATCACCACGGAGCAGGGCTTTTTCGCGGGCCGTGGATGAAGCGGGAACTCAATCATGGACTGGACATGATCCAGATACTGAAAGACGGCTTAGACCCAGACAACCTCATGAATCCTGGAAAACTCGGTTTACGTCAACCAAGCGGATCAACCTGGAAAATGGATAATTAATCATGATGAAGCAAACGATCAAAGACCTGACAATATGTGCTTTTTGTCCAAATACCTGCCGGCCAAGTTACCAAGCCTCAGGACCACAAATCGAGACACAGACACCGTCAGCACTGTCATTAATCACGCTGGCTGTTCTGCAAGGACGACTCAGTCTTGACAAACAGACGAGTCAAGCGCTTGCCCGACGCGATGCCGTCAATGCAAGTGTCGAGCGTTGCACCTATGGTCTGAATATGCCAAAAGTTCTTGATCTCGCCCTTCAAAACCTGCAAAGTTAACTCTACCGTCCCACGATATTGCTAATAAGGAAATGCTGAGATGAAATGGCTAATGGGTATTGATATTGGAGCGGGCAGTTTAAAAACCATGATCATAGATTCAACAGGTAAAGTCTGTGGAAGTGCTAGCATGGATATCACAACCCACTCGCCACATCCTCGATGGAGTGAACAAGATCCAATGGATTGGTGGCGAGCAGTGTGCGATACAGTTCCTAGAGCCATTGCTCAGGCTGGCATTGAGGCGTCAATGATTGGTGGCGTGTCTTTTAGCGCAGGCGCACACACACCCGTACTTGAAGATCATGCTGGAAATCTTGTCAGGCCCGCTATTCTCTGGAATGATCAACGAAGCGGCGAGGAATCGCGCGAACTATTCGAACAGCATGGCTCACGGATTCTAGAACTAGGTTATAACCGCCCTGCTCCGACTTGGACACTTCCTCAGTTTTTATGGCTAACACGTCATGAACCAGAGGCTGTCAAGAAAACTGCGCGAGTCTATGTCGCAAAGGACTGGCTCCGATCGAGGTTAACAGGAACTTGGGAAACAGATCGCACCGAAGCAGTTGGGACTTTGCTGTTTGATCCAAAGCAGGACGCCTGGTCGAGTGAATTATGTCGGCTCGCGAACTGGGATATTGCAACGCTCCCACCGCTGGTCAATCCAACCACTATTGTCGGACAAGTCACTGCCGCCGCAGCACAGGCAACAGGTTTATGCGAAGGTACGCCGGTTATTTGCGGGACCTCAGACACTTCAATCGAAACCTTTGGTGCGGGTTCAATCGAACCAGGTGATGGAACGATCAAACTCGCGACAGCGGGTACAGTCAGTGTAGTGATCGATCGGCCACGTATCCACGAAACCCTCATCAACTATCCTCTGGCCATACCAGGCCTCTGGTATGCAATTTCCGGCACGAATAGCTGCGCCTCGGCACACCGGTGGTTACGAGACAAATTTTTCATGACGGATGGCTTGACTGGCAGTCAAGCATTCGCAGAAATGGATCGTCTTGCCGGGACGATTAAACCAGGCTCGGAGGGACTGCTTTTTCATCCCTACCTGCAAGGAGAGCGCGCGCCGTATTGGGATCCACTGCTCAAGGCGGATTTTGTTGGTATTGGCTTTCGCCACGACAAGGGTCACTTCGCAAGAGCCTTGTATGAAGGCATCGCCTTTTCCCTGCGTGATGTGCTTGAACAATTTCGTGAACGTGGCATGGATATCAAACGCGCCCGCATTATTGGAGGCGGTTCAAAAAGCGCGATTTGGCGACAAATTGTTGCGAATATTCTAAATATTGAAATCTTGTTACCTGAAACAACAGATGCCTCTTTTGGTGCCGCGCTGATTGCCGGTATAGGAATTGGGGTGTTTGAAAGTGAGCAGCAAGCTGCCCTCGATTGTGCACAGATTATTGACCGCGTTTTACCAGAACCAGAATTAGTTGTTTTCTATGACAAGCTATTTCAAATTTATAAGGATGCGCAAAAAGGTCTTGAGCAAGTTAACCATGCTTTATCAAAGTTGACAGGTTAAACCAGATGGGAATTATTGCTCTTAAAAACGTCAGTAAACGCTACGGTCAACAAGCTGTTGTTGACAGCTTTGATCTCGAAATGGCTGATGGGGAATTTATAGTTCTTGTCGGTCCCTCAGGTTGCGGGAAGTCGACAACGCTAAGAATGATCGCCGGACTGGAAGAAGTTTCAGACGGTCAGATTTTCATTGCCGGCAAAGAAGTCACGGACCTTGCGCCTGGTGAAAGAAACATCGCTATGGTTTTTCAGAATTACGCGCTCTACCCGCATAAATCAGTATTTGAAAATCTGGCTTTTGGCTTGCGCATGCGCAAAACATCCGCTGTTGAAATTCAGAAAAAAGTGCAGTGGGCCGCTGAGATGCTGAACATCGAAAATCTTCTTGAACGAAAACCACGCCAGCTCTCTGGTGGACAGATGCAGCGTGTATCGCTCGGCCGTGCATTGGTTAGGTCTCCTGAAGCCTTCCTTCTGGATGAACCTCTTTCTAATCTTGATGCGAAATTGCGTGTTCGAATGCGCGAGGAGCTCGCTCAGCTTCACAAGCGTGTCGGCACAAATATGGTTTACGTCACGCACGATCAAGTCGAGGCGATGACGCTGGGTGATCGCATTGTCATCATGCAACAAGGAAAAATCCAGCAGATCGGCCGCCCGCTTGAGGTGTATGACAAACCAGCAAATATCTTTGTTGCCGGCTTTATTGGTGCACCGGAGATGAATCAAATACCCGGCGAACTGATTTATTCTGAGGGTGCGTTGAAATTTGTTGCTCACGGTGTCAACCTTGAGCTTGAGAAAAAAAAGGCGCCTCAGGCACTTGATCGGACAAAAGTTATTTTGGGAATCAGGCCTGAGCATGTCAGCCTGACAGAGAACGGCAGTGCCCCGGTGCTTGCCTCCGTGTTGCTGGTTGAGCAAATGGGAGCAAACACTCTCACTATTTATAAGCTTGCAGACAGCGCCAAGGAAATCAAATTGCGTGTTCTGTCAGTCAGACAGACCAATATTGACGAACAGGCCGTCGATCAGCTTTATTTTGATACTCGACATATTCATATTTTCGACGCTGAAACTGGTGTCAATCTAGCGTAGTTCATAAAAGACCATCACAGGAGACATAAATGAAAAACACAGAATTTAATCGTCGTGATGTACTCAAGACAGCCGTTGCAGGGGCAACTCTCGCATTGACTGGCGCACCTGCGGTACACGCACAACAAAAATCAATCCGGTTTTTAAATGCCGAACCAGGCCGTGAGTCTGTCAGAGTACTTCGCGTCGCAGCGGCTGAATATGAAAAACAGACCGGGATTAAAGTAATCATCGATACGGTTCCACCAGACGACGCCTTCAGCAAAACTCAGGCCTCCATCGCCGCAGGAACACCTTACGACATCAGTACACTTGCCTTCGCCGGACATGTTCTGTTGTTGGCAGAGGCAGGCAAGCTAGTACCAATCACAAAACTAGTCAGTAAATATCAATGGGGTCCCAGGATCCTGTTCCCGATCAAAGGTGAAAATTACTGGTACCCCTATGACTACAATTTCTGTTGGATGTATTACCGCAAGGATTTATACAAACAAAAGGGTTTGAAAGTTCCTACAACCTGGGATCAGATGCAGGAAAATGCAAAAATCCTGACAGGTGACGGAAAGTTCGGCGTTAGTCTGCCACTAGGTGCTAACGCTGCGACCCAGTGGATGTCTCTTGGCAACATGTGGGCCGAAGGTGTCAGCATGCTTGATGATAATTTCAAGCTGATACTGGATAACGCCCAAATGAAACCCAAGGTCATTGCCTACCTTGAGTACATGAAAAAGCTATCGCCCAGTATGCCTCAGGGTATGACTCAGGCACTTTTTGGCACAGTACTAGGTCAATATTCGGGAGGCCAAATTGCGCATGCGCCATATGCAGGCAGATTAATGGAGGTGCTGGAAGACAAAGCACCTGCCTTAGTCGCTGATACCGGATTTTTCATGTACCCGGACAGTGCAGGCAAGGCACAGGCAGTGAATCACGGCTATGACGGGTGGGTCATTCTGAATACACCGATGCGCGATGAGTCGGTCAAATTCATGGAGTGGTTCACCGACCGCCACTATATTAATTTCCTGCATTCCGCCCCGCTACACTTTCAACCACCACGCATGGACATCTATGATGACCCACGCTGGCGAGCACACCCCCTGATTGAAAAGCATGCAGACCTTGTGGCTTTCATGAAGAGCCTGCTCACCAGAAATGACGTCATTATTAAATCGATTGATACAGAAGGACCGACAATTGATTTGCGTCCACCAAAAATGTTTGAAACATTTGCGATCTGTGACGCGTTGCAAAACGTGATGATTAAAGGGATGCCCGCACCGGAAGCACTTGAAATCATGTCTGCCAAATACAGAACCGTTCTTGGTTAAGATGAAATCCTTTCGTACGTCGAGCGACAAATGGCTGCTTGCAGCCTTTGTCGCCTGCATTGCCTTTACACTGATATTGATACTCGTACCTGTGCTGCATGCAATGCACTTGAGTTTGTTCAAGTCCGAGTCCTTTGTATCGGAAAGCAAATGGGTCGGACTTGCCAATTATGTGCAGGTTCTCAGTGAGCCTGCATTTTGGCGAGCTTTTGGCATCGGCATCGTATTTGCGCTGCTGACTATCGCTCTTCAATTAGTGCTGGGTATCGCCTGCGCACTTCTTCTTGATCAACCCTTTTTTGGCAGACCTGTCATACGTGGTCTGGCCATTCTTCCTTATTTGCTTCCCACAGTGGTGGTGGCCGTTGCCTTCCAGTGGCTGCTTGATGGCAGTCTGGGCTTATTAACCATCTGGTCGGAACAAATCGGCATAGGGCGTCCCGCCTGGTTTGAAAATCCGCTTATCGCTATGGGGGTTGTAGTCGTGGCAAGCGTATGGACCTGGACCCCCTTTGTCACGGTGTCTTTTCTTGCCGCCTTGCAAACAGTCCCTAAGTCACTGTACGAGGCAGCACGGGTTGATTGTGCCGGACCCTGGGCGCGCTTCTGGCACATTACCATCCCCATGCTCACGCCCATGCTGGTTGTGATTATTTTGCTTCGCAGCATCTGGATGTTTAATAAATTTGACATCATCTGGTTGCTGACCAAGGGCGGGCCGCTTGGTGCGACCGAGCATCTACCGATCATGGCTTATCGTCGAGCCTTCGCTCAATATGACGTAGGCGGTGGGGCGGCGGTAGCCACCCTGTCTTTTGCCGTGCTATCGATCCTGATTATTGTTTATTTCCATTTCTATCCGCTGGAAGAAAAGGATCAGCGCACATGAAAAAGAGTTTAGCTGCGCGCGCCGCAATCATGGTGGCTGCGGTATTGCTGGGCTTATGGTCCTTTTTCCCAATCTACTGGATGATTGTTTCGAGTCTTCGCCCCGAGAAGGAACTGTTTGGTCAGCCTGAACTATTCCCCCGCAATATCGACTGGAATTTCACCTCATACCGAAATTTGCTTGAACTGACCGACTATCCCTTGCAGTTCGCCAATAGCATTTGTGTTGCACTGGTCGTCGTGCTCATCACACTTGTTGTGTCGGTCATCATTGCCTACGTTGTCACGCGTTTCCGTATCCCGGGTAAAACCGCAATGATCGGGAGCATGCTCTACGCCTATATGTTTCCACCTTTATTATTAGCGATTCCCTTATTGTCTATTTTCGCCAAAATCGGCTTTGCCGATCATCTTATTGCTGTGGTTCTTGCGCACTGCACCCTATCCATTCCGCTTGGAGTATGGATGCTCTGGGGGTTTTTCAAAGTCATGCCCTTTGACCTTGAGGAAGCTGCCATGGTTGATGGCTGCTCGAGGGCGGGTGCCTTTGTGCGCGTTGTCTTACCGCTTTCCTTGCCAGGGATTGTGACGGTCTCTATCTTTTCCTTTTTACTGTCCTGGACCGACTACGTCTTTTCTTTCATTTTAGTTAATAGCGATGCGAATAAGACACTGCCTGTCGGACTCGCATCAATCCTCGGTTCGTTTGATGCACGCTGGGGCGAGCTGATGGCTGGCGCCACACTGATCACTTTGCCTCTGTTTATTTTATTTATGTTCTTGAGTAAATACTTTATCAAGGGGCTGGCAGCTGGTGCTGTCAAAGGATAAAAAACAATGGATTTCGGTTTGAAAGCTAAGGTGGCACTGATCACAGGTGGAGCGCGCGGGATAGGCTTTGCAGATGCGCAGGCTCTAGGTGCCGAAGGCGCAACAATCGCAATCAATGAAATCGATCCCCTGGCCTGTGAGCATGCACTCAATGTGCTGCGCCAAATGGGCGTGGATGCTTATGGTTTTGTTGGCGATGCGACCGATGAGGCGACCGTCGCAAGGATCACTCAGGACGTCGCAACACAATTAGGTCGTATTGATATATTGGTCAATAATGCCGGGATCGGCGTCAAACCTGCTTATCAAGTCGCAGACATGCCTCTCGCCGCTTGGGACGCAATGATCCATTCTCATATGAAAAGTACTTTTCTATGGTCACGAGCCGTGATTCCTCATATGAAGAAAAATCACTTCGGCAGGATTATCAATATGTCCTCGATGAATTTTACTGGTGGGGGTCGTCCTGGCGTGTCACACTATGCTGCCGCTAAAGCGGGGATACAAGGATTTACGCAAACACTCGCTAAAGAGGTAGGACGCCTTGGAATCACAGCTAATGCGCTAGCTCCCGGCTATGTAGAAACAGAACTGATCGCTCAATTTTCAGATCAAATGCGTCATTTGCTGGCCAATCAAAATCCAGTCGGCAGGACCTGTCACCCAAGTGAGGTTGCGGCCTTAGTTGTCTTTCTTTGCTCGACACAGGCTGCCTTTATTAACGGCGAATTAATTTGTATGGATGGCGGAAGACGCGATTATTACTGGGGTAATTAAATGATTAAAACTATCGGCTTTCCAGGCAGATATATGCAGGGTCCTGGAGCGATCTCACATTTACCGGCGTTGCTGGCCGAGTTCGGAGTTAAAAGTCCTGTCATCGTGATGGACGATATCGTCCGCGCAGCCGCAGGTGAGGCCATTGTTTCTCCTCTGCACGAAGCAGGAATGATTCCAAAGCTATTGAGATTTCCTGGAGAGTGCTCGGCCGAAACAATTTCAAAGCTTGCCGTTGAGATCGATTCCACACGCGATGATGTCATCATCGGCTTTGGTGGTGGCAAAACTATCGATACAGCGAAGGGACTTTCAAAAGCGCACAACTTAAGACTGATCATTATTCCAACGATTGCCTCGAATGATTCGCCAACAAGCAGACTGATTGTGCTCTACGACTCAGACCATCGGGTCGCGGGAGTTGAAATACTCACCAGGAATCCTGATGTCGTTCTGGTTGACACCAATATTATTGCGAGAGCACCGAGTCGTTTTTTTGCAGCAGGACTCGGTGATGCCCTGAGTAAGAAATTTGAAGCTACCCAGTGCTATCTGGCAGGCGGTAAAAACTTTTTTGGTACACAGTCCATGGCGACGGCCAGATTATTGGCGGACCATTGTTACGAAACAATTTTAGCGTTCGGCCTACCTGCTCTTGTTCACCTTAAGCAATATGGCACCCCAAACGAACAAGTTGAAAGAGCTATTGAAGCTTCAGTGCTATTAAGCGGACTAGGTTTTGAAAGTGGTGGTTTATCCATCTCGCATGCACTGACCAGAGGTTTTACGGCGCATCCCGCAATGAGCCAGTTTCTTCATGGCGAGCTGGTTGCTTTTGGCTCGATCGTACAACTGTTTGCTGAAAATCGACCCATGGAGGAAATCTATTCACATGCGCGTTTTTGTCAGTCAATCGACCTGCCCGTGACGCTCGCTCAGCTTGGGGCACCAAACGCCACAGAAAATGAGATCATGGACATGGCAACGCTTACGACCGCGGCGCCTTATATCGGAAATATTGACCCACCAGCCGATGCAAAAAGAATTGCGAGTTGCATTAAAAATGCAGACGAACTAGGTCAAAAAATCAGAGGCTGATCAATCACGACGACTCGGAGGATGAGCCGTTGAGCCTCTGATGATGAGCTGTGACGGTGACATTTTCATATCCACGCGCTTGCGTCCTCCCTGAATCAACTCAATCAGACTGACCACACCGTCATAGCCCATCTGCTCTACAGGCATCTGTACCGTGGTAAGAGGTGGATACATGACCTGCGCGATAGGACCATCGTGAACAGTTGCAAGAGACATGTCTTCAGGTACTCGGATGCCATGCTGATGCAAAGCCATCAGAGCTCCAGTGGCCGCAGATAACGTAATTGGAAAAACGGCAGTAGGCAACGGTTTATTTTTGGTGAGTATCTCGCGCATCGCCTCTGCACCGCCTTTGATGGTGTAACCTGAAACAGCAACTAGATTCTGGTCATAAGCAATACCAGCATCAAGTAATGCATCACGATACCCAGCAAATCGGCCAATCCCGGTTGAGGGATTCAGTTGTCCCGAAAGATGCGCAATCCGGCGATGACCAAGTTTAATCAAATGCTCAACCGCCATTCTTGCGGCCGCAGCACTATCAAAATATATTGAATTACGAACGCCTTGTGCAGAGCGATTGAGCAGCACGAAGGGAACTTTTGCTTTCTTGGCGGCTTTCAACACAACGCTATTATCATCGAGAGTCGTGACTAAAAGGCCATCAACTCTGTTGGTGCTAGCCAGGCGTGCGTAGGCATCGCTGTCAGCTGCACCCTCCTCTATATGGGCAATCAGCAGCGAGTAACCATGCTCACGAGCACCGCGTTCAGCACCAACGATAATCTGTGAAAAAACCGGGTTATCCAGTTGAGGTACAGCGATACCAAGAGAGAATGTGCGTGACACACGCAAACTACGCGCCGTGATATTAGGTTGATAATCCAGCTGCCTGGCAGATTGATGAATGCGTTGTCTTGTTTCCTCTGAGACACGCTGATTCAGATTGCCTGACAGAACACGTGAAACAGTCGAAACGTCCACGCCCGCAAGGGCTGCGACATCTATCAGAGTAGGCCTGGTAACTGATGGAGTTCTTGGCACGTCTATCCAAAAAAATAAATTTGTTTGATGAACTTTAACAAAGAACCGTGCACTTAAGCCATTTCAAAACGAGATTTACCCATCAAATGACTGGTGCGCACGTCCGACCTCGTCATTTTAGCGTTGACTGAATGTACATAGTCATCAATCTGACCTCAGCGTTCGGCGACTGCGGGGCAAGTAGTTACGGTAGATCGAGTGGCGACGCACCGATTGCTCTCATTCGCCAATATATCGAACAACAGCATACACCTGAGTAGCGCGCGGCATGGACACCTATGGTGTCCGCGCACTTCATCCTCCACCTGTACCGGGAGGATTTTCGCGCACTCCGTTAAAACACGTTATAAAGAAGCCATAACCAGTATCACAAAGGAAGATCATGCTACTGAATGGACTCGTGCAGGCTGTCAGAGCCTCTCTCACCAGAATACTGTGTTTCGGGCTTTCCATCATGATTGCCGCGCCGGCCCTCGCCTGCACGACTTTTCGGCTTCAGTCGCAGGATGGTGCCTGGATTACCGGCCGCTCGATGGAATTAGGCCTGGATCTGAAAAGCAATGTCATGCTGGTGCCTCGTCAATTTACGCTCAGTGCAAAGCAACCCGGTATGAAACCAGGCATGACCTGGGCTGCAAAATATGGTTTTCTGGGCATCAACACGTTTGATTTAAACGTAGCGACAGACGGCATGAATGAAGTCGGCTTAACGGCTCATGCGTTGTATATCCCGGGTTTTTTCGAATATCAGGCTTATGGAACAGGCAACAAAAATACAATTGCAAATACCGATCTCGTGAATTGGGCCTTGAGCCAGTTCAAAACAGTTGATGAGGTCAGCGAAGCCTTAAAAAATATAACAGTCTATGGCCTTGACATTCCGCAAATTGGCGTGCAACCACTGCATTGGGCGTTTCGCGATGCGAACGGTGGTTCAATCGTCATCGAATATGTCAATAAACAACTTATGGTCTACGACAATCCGATTAGCGTGCTGACCAATGCACCTAATTTTGACTGGCATATCAACAATCTGCGTAACCATCTCAACCTGACAAACATCAACGTAGATGGATTAACCCTTGGCAAAACGACCTTGCGGCCTTTGGGTCAAGGTACAGGGATGTTAGGCATTCCAGGTGACTACACACCACCTTCAAGATTTTTGCGTGTGACAGCTCTGGCCTTTGCCAGCAAGCCTATGTCAACAGCTAAGGAAGCCAGTAATGTAGCCTTTCATATTCTGAATGCGGTCGATATCCCGGTTGGTGTTGTAGCTGAGAAAATACCAGGCAAGGATGGTGCCAAGGACACGCTCGTCTTCGAGCAAACGCAATGGGTGACAGTCTATGACCTGCAAAACAAGTTGGCCTACTTTCGTACGTATGGAGACCTGAACATCCGTCAGATAGATTTGAACAAGGTGAATTTCGCCGGCAAGGTCATCCAGTACGTCCCGATGTCAGGGCAGATGAAAGCCGAGGATTTGACGCCTGAATCTCTGTAATAATGGACTTTTGCTAAAAAACCTTTCACTGAGACAAAATACAAACATGACTACGATCGATATTGAAAAATTTAAACAAGACTCTCTTGCTGCAGGTTTCGATGAGGTCCTCGAACGCAAATGGGACGCTAACGCGATCTTTGACACGCACACCCACCCCTTCTCGGTGCAGGCATTAGTGACAGAAGGGGAAATGTGGTTCACCACTGGCGGCAAAACCATGCATCTAACACCAGGATCGACCTTTCAACTCGGACGCGATGTCCCCCATGCAGAAAAATACGGCCCGCATGGCACGACCTTTTGGGTTGCCCGAAAACACAGCTGAGGCTTGATTCAAAATCAGTTTAAATCATTGGCATTGAGTTTGAGCACGCTATCCAGCATCAGCGTGCCGCAAGTAATGCCGCTAAAAACCGGGACTTTCACTAAACGCCGGAGCTCACGCTCCAGACCGCTGAAAGCAACACCCAACAACACGACGGATTCGGAACCATCTTCAAGGAGCATGGATTCAATCAGCTGGGCTAATCTTTCGACAATATCATTTCGTGCATCATACGCACGCTGAGGTGTCATCCCCAAACCGCGGATAGATTTAAGCTTTTGACCCATCCCAAAAGCATCAATCCTTTCATGATAACTATCAATCGCAGACAGATCAGCTGTCACAGCGCTAAAAAATTGACCGGACATATGGGCGAAATGACAACTAGCCTCGGTCATACCTATCACAGGTACCGATAGACGCTCGCGCAAAGCAAAGACAGCGCTATCCATTGAAATCGCAACCAGAACCGCATCATAGGGATCTGGATAAGTCTCAACGGCATCGAGCACAGCGTGAGCCGCAACAATTTCCTGCGCACGATTCTGAACAAATCTCTCACCAAAACGAGGTGTCAAGCCAACAATACGCGTGCCCTCCAGAGCGACCGACCTGGCCTGCCCGACCATCTGTTCTGTCAGTACCTGATTGGTATTTCCGTTGACGAGCAAAATAATGGCCATCTACCACTCACTTTTCGTTGGTACTCACAGCAGGAGATTCACGCAACCAGTGCCTGGCAATATCCTCGCGCCGGGCAAACCAAACCGGGTGTTTTTTGAGTTCTGCAAGCAAACTAATCAGCCCCTGGATACGACCCGGACGGCCTATTATGCGGGTGTGCAAGCCGATTGTCAGCATTCTGGGGGCATGCTTGCCTTCACGTAAAAGCGTCTGGACTGCGTCCATGGTGTAGTCGCAAAAATGCTGTCCCAACACCAGATCGTGATTAACAAAAAACCGCATATCGTTGGTATCAAAGCCATAGGGCAGAATCAAATGCGGTCTGCCCTCGACTGTCTGATAATAAGGCAGGTCATCGTTATAGGCATCGCTATCGTATAAAAAACCGCCATGCTCAACTAACAGTTTGCGTGTGTTGGTCGAAGCCGAGGATTTGGTATGCCAACCAACTGGTGGTTTTCCAGAGAGCTGAACAAAGGTATTCACACAACGTGCGATGAGTGCGCGCTCCTCCTCCAGAGGCATCGCTGCATGAGACTCCCAACGCCAGCCATGACAGCACAACTCATCGCCACGAGTGCGTGCTTTGTCCGCAACCCAAGGCGTTGCCAGCAAACCTCTGGCACAGGCATTGAGCGTAAGCGGAACGCCGGCCTGCTCAAACGCTTGCATGATTCGCCAATACCCTGCCCGCGCACCGTATTCAAAATGGCTTTCCATGCAGAGGTCAGCAAAACCCTCAATCCGGTTACGCACCTCGTGGGTGTCTTCGTTATAAGGGTCTCCAGCGCTCAGGGAAAACTCCGCCCCCTCCTCTATATTTAAAACAAAAGAAACGGCCAGATCCTTATTCTCAGGCCAGCGCACCTTAGGCGGTTGATCGCCATAACCATAGAAGTCGCGAGAGCTATTCATCAATCAAAACCTGGCAGCAAAAGTATTAGCAGCAAGCGGATGTTTCAAACTTCTTTTGTAAATTTCTTCCATCGCGATGCGCATCGGTCCAACCGAGGCCTCGGCCGCATCGAACTGTGGACAGAGCGACTCATAGGCGGACTGAATCTCTCTGAGCAAATTCTACTCATCGATGCGCGTCAAACGGCCATCATGCATCACAACTTGCCCATCTACATAAGCCGACTCTATTGACTGGCCGCGCTCAGCGTAGACCAACTGGCGCACCGGATCAGCTAATGGAGTAAAGCTTGGCGTATCCAGTTTATAAACAACCAGATCCGCTTTCATGCCGGGCGCAATCACACCGAGTTGGCGACCGAGACCCAAGGCGTTTGCACCTCCTATAGTGCAGGCTCTCAAGGACTCGGCGGCGGTTAACCAGCGCGTGTAGTCATTATCACGAATTTTTGATAGGGCGGCGGCGCTACCCATGACGTTCAACATATTGCACGTCACCGTTGAGGAGCAGCCATCAGCGCCCAAGCTCAGATTGATCCCGGCGTCGAGCACCGCACGTACGGGCTGGGAACCAGAACCAAGCATCATGTTGCTCCACGCATTATGCTGCACCGTTGCACCCGCGTCGGCGATCATTTTTATTTCATCAGGATTGAGCCAAACGGCGTGTATCAAGGTAGTTTTATCTTTCAAAAAACCTAATTCAGCGAGACGCGCGACCATGGTTTTGCCATAAAAAGCCATGCCTGTAACCACCTGCAAACGCGTTTCCTGGACATGAATCGCGCTCGGCAAATCCAACTCATCTGCGAGCGCGCGACACTCCTGTAAAAAACCTCCTGTACAGCGATGCGGGGCAGAGGGCGACACCATAATCCCGAGTCGGTTATGCGATGGATGCCTATTGATAGCGAGGCGACGAATCATTGCCATCAGGGAGGCCGGCTCTGGCCTGGGCAAAGCGCGAAGCTGTGCAGCAAGCTCGGCAGGAAAGACCTGATCCACATCCATATAATTGTCGACGATCGGACGATCCATCATGGAAAAGCCAACTACTGCACGCACGCCTATATCCTCATAGGCCTGAAACACCGCCTCAATCAGCTCAGGATCCAGCACGCTGCCTGGACTCATATCATCGACGATCGTGGTTGTTCCCGTGCGTATCGCTTCAATAGCTCCCACCAAGGTCCTGAGGTAAATCTGGCGAGGCGTCAACACAACAGGTTTGACTGTGCGAACATAATTCATCCACAACTCAAGCGGCAGATTTTCAAACCGGCCCTTTTGAAAATGCTCGTGTGAGTGCAAATGACCATCAATCAGACCTGGTACGAGCAACCTGCCGGTCATCGACAGAACCTCACCGTCCGTCGCAGTAAACGCAGGCACGATTGCACTAATCACCTGATCTTCAATCACCACATCAACCGCCTCTGGCTGATATTGCTGCTGACTGCCAAGGACAGCCCGGACGTTTTGGAAAATCGTTCTTTTCATTTTTCAGGAATCCAATAAGCTGTTATTTCATGTGCTTGGAAAGGCCGGCGATTTTCTCCATCACAAGCATCAAAATCAGTGTTGATCCGATCAACACTCCGGAGGCGGCTGCAGCGCGAACATCCAGACTGTCTTCGATGATATGCCACAACCTGATCGGCAAAACCTCTGATCTGGCATCGGAGAGAAACAGCGACAAAGCAACGTTATCAAGCGAAGCCATGAAAGAAATGAACGCACCTGTGGCGATACCGGGCAGCAGTGCGGGGAGTTCGATACGTCTAAAAGTAAACCAGCCCGATGCACCTAAACTATGCGAACAATCGAGCAATGCAGGATCGAGTTGCGAATAACTGGCTGAAGCCGTGCGCAGAATATAAGGCGAACAAATTGCAACATGGCCAATCACGAGCGTCTGAAAAGATAAGCCTTGCCCAAGCATATTAAAGAGCATCAGGATGCCAAGACCAAGCGCCAGGCTCGGAAGCATCAGGGGTGACATTAAAACCGAATCGAGCAATTTCGCCCAGTGCGATTTGTTGCGAGCCAAAGCCAGTGCTGCGAGTATCGCTAATACCGTCGCGATCAGTGTGGCCGTCACTGCAAGTCTTAGGCTTAACAAAAAAGCATCGATAATTTCAGGCGAATCCTGAAACAAGGCCTCATACCATCTGACCGAGTAGCCCGGGGGTGGGAATTTAAGCGAATAGCCAGATGTAAAGGACGTCACCAGCACAATCAGGGTTGGAATCACTAATAACAAAATCCCCAACCCTGCAGCAAGTGTGAGTACGATTAAAAAACTGCTCCTATCCAGTCTCGCAAAGCGATTAACCATAGATGAATCCTTTGCTGCGTCGCCCAGCGATATTCATGACGGTCACAATTGCCATCACCGAGCAGAGCAACACGACGGCGATCGTAGCTGCGAAGGGATAATTCTGCGACTGAATGGCTTGCTGGTAAATGTAGAAAGGCATGAAGATCATCCGGCCTCCTCCGATCAGTGTCTGCGTGACAAACGCGCTTGCGGAAGCGGCAAAGACCAGCAGCGAGCCGGCAAGTAATCCGGGAAAGGAAAGAGGCAAAGTGACACGTATAAACGTTCTCCAATGTCCAGCACCCAGCGCGTAGGATGCGTCCCGCAACCTGGCGTCTATGGCTGTCAGTGAGGAAATCAGAGGTAGGACCATCATCGGCATTTCAATTTGCGAAACAGCGAGGATGACAGCACCAGGGGTATATAGAAGCTTGAGCGGTGCGGAAATCATCCCCAGCGAAAGCAACAGCTGATTGACTAAGCCCTCGCGCCCTAGAATCACAACCCAGGAGAAGGTACGAACAACTGAACTGGTTAAGAGAGGCAAGAGGATGAGAAATAAGAGCAAGCGTTGCCAGTTGCGTGACACCAGCGTGTAGACATAAGCAACCGGATAGCCGATCAGGATAGAAACAACGACGGCACTGAATGCGATCAATAAAGTTTCACCCAGTATCGCGCGATTAAAACCATCGCCGATGAATTTCAAATACTGCCCCAACCCAAGCTGCGTCATAGCCGTGTCATTAAACAGACTGATCACGAGCATCAATAGCAGGGGTACTGCCACAAATATTGTAAAAAAAACAAGTAGCGGCAGTACCAGCCATTTATCCCGACGCGAATTAAGCTGGGCATTCATTTCAACAATCTCAGACTTTCACTTCGCGATTAAAACGATCGATATACTCAGCACGACGAGGATTGAGTTTGAGCCAGTCGGTGCTGCGGAAAGCCTCGAGTTCGCTCATATCCTTGGCGATCTTTGCAAGCTCACCCGTGAACTGAGCATTTTTATTGCTGGGGGCAACAAAATAAGGAGCGCTACTCATTTTTTGCTGAACATCCAGACTTAGCGCAGTATTGATGTACTCGGCCGCAAGGTCGGGCACTTTGGTATTTTTAACAATGTGCATGGTGCTGCGTACCAACCCCCAATTACTGTCAGGACGCGCGAGTGCGACAGGAACACCTTTGGCCTTGAGTGCTTCGATATTGTTGATGTAATGAACTGAAAAATCGATCTGACCCTGTTGAAAGAGCGTTGCCAGAATGCCGGGGTTTGCAGCCACAGCGCCTACATTGGGCAACAGTTTTTTAACGAAATCAAAAGCAGGCTCCATATTTTCTTCACTTCCGCCATTAATGCGGGCAATCTCCGCCATCCAGGCTGAACCGAGGGTAGATCCCATAGAAACCAGACCGATGCGCCCTTTGAACTCTGGCTTGAGCATATCGTTCCAGGAAGTGGGTGGGGTTTTGATACGCTCTGTGTTGTAGGCGATTCCATAAATCTGTGCAGAGACGAATGCACCCAAGCCCGAGGGATCGATGAATTTAGGTGGCAAGTCTTTGAGATTAGGCATCTTATCGACAGGCATTTTTTCGTAAATACCCTGGTCGCGGGTTGCCAGATACGGACCTTCGTCAAGCAGCACTACATCAAAGGGTGGCGCTGCGCGCGAAGCATTAATTTTTGCAACCGTATCGACGGCGAGCGAGGCTACAAGGTTAACTTGTGCACCTGTCGCCTTGCGAAAGGCGGGCAACAAAATTCCACGGTGTGATTCTTCCCAGGCGCCAGGGAATGTTGTCGCAGCAAGAGACTGTGTTTGCGAAAAAGATAAGCCAGGCACACCCATAGAGACTCCGGTTGCTCCTGCGGCACCAATAGCTTTAAGAATATTGCGTCGTTGCAGTTTCATTAAATACTCCCTTGAAGACAAATGGATGGATAGTTAACTAGCGGATAAAAAAACAGCGGGATTAGCATCCGGCCGTAAACGCAACTTGACTGAATCACCGTGCGCTAAAGCACGCGAGCCAGTTCTGGACATTGATAATTTGATACTTTTCCCGTCTGCCAATAGGAGATCTAGTACCAGAGTTGGACCCAGGGGCATCACCAGCTGGACGACGGCTTGCATCTCATTGGAACCAGACTCGGAAAAATCCAGTTCCCACTGCTCCGGCCTGATTGCAATGATCACTGGGCCAGGGACACTGCAGGGAGAGGGCTCCCGAAGCAACCAATCGCCACCCATCGCGCTGGAGGCACGATAGCCATCAGTACTTTTTGTCAGCCGGGCATCGATCAGGTTGGCTGTCCCCACAAAGGTTGCAACAAACGGAGTTTGGGGACGATCGTAAATCGTTGAGGGTGAATCAAACTGTTCAAGTCTTCCCGCATTGAGCACAGCCACACGATCGGACATGCTCAACGCTTCTTCCTGGTCATGGGTGACCATGATGGTGGTGATACTCAACTCTCTTTGCAGCCTGCGAATTTCGATTTGCATGTCCAGCCTTAAATTCTTATCCAAGGCACCTAGAGGTTCGTCAAGCAGCAAAATGCGGGGGCTCACGGCCAAAGTGCGGGCTAACGCGACCCGCTGCTGCTGACCGCCAGAAAGCTCGCGCGGATACCTCTTGGCCAGACCGCTTAAGCGGACCGTCTCAAGCATGCGCTCGACGACCTGGGCGATGGATTTCTTATCACCCAAGCTACGCGCCTGAAGACCGTAGGCGATGTTTGCCGCGACCGTCATATGAGGAAACAGTGCGTAATTCTGAAACACAATGCCTACGCCTCGGGCGGCCGGACTCATACCGGTCACATCCAAACCATCAATCTTGAGAGTACCCTCAGATTGCGCCATTAGGCCCGATAAGATTCTGAGCAAAGTACTTTTGCCGCACCCGGAAGGTCCGAGTAAGGTTACAAATTCGCCCGGCGCAATATCCAGGCTCACATCATCGACAACCAGATTGTCGCCATAACGATGGCTGACTCTATCAAGAGTCAGCCGCGCACCTGCTGCGACAGCCGCTGGAGTTTTATTCAAGTTAACTGCCATGGAAAATTATTCCCAATGCGTTGAAGTGAAATGTTGTGTGTTGAGATGTGCTCACTGGCTTTTTCAAGCAATATTTGTGCCATATGCGCTTGTTCGCCATCGCGGTGCATTGCTGATTCAGACCTCCAAACGTTTCACCCAAGCAATGCACCAGTCGCAACAAAACCGCACAAAAATGGTGCAGGCACGACAACTCCTCACTTTTAATGGGTGCCAATCTGCCCCGCTGTCAGGTAAGATCTTTAAAAAAACCAAAGGAGGCAACATGTCTGTTCATAATTTAAAAACCAGTCAAAGCGTTGACGCACTGCAACAAGCAAAAATCCATCTGGCCGCAGCCAACAGGCTCGCAGTTCTGGATGATCTGCACGAAGGCATCGATAATCATTTCACTATGGTCGTGCCAGGCACAACGGATCAGTTTTTGATTCTGCCCTTCGGTTTTCATTGGTCTGAAGCGCGTGCCAGTGACATGGTCATCTTTAACGAGAAAGGCGAGACACTTCAGGGCAAGGGAATTGTGGAGCTATCCGCGCAGTGCATCCACGCTCCGCTTCACCGCATCACGGGTGCTCAGGTTGTGCTGCATACCCACCAGAACTGGGCGACGACACTTAATCTGCTTCAGGATAATCGCTTGCTTCCTTTGAGCCAGACGGCCGCTTTTTATGATGGTCATATCGCCTATGACGATGGTTACAACAATACCGCTGACGACCTCTCCGAAGGGGAGCGACTCGCGCATGTGATGGGCGACAAACGAGTCATGTTCATGAAGAACCATGGCGTTGTCGTCGTCGGAGATACTGTGGCGCAAGCCTATAAACGTCTCTATAAACTTGAACGCGTCTGTCGCGCTCAAGTCCTCGCCATGAGCACGGGCAAACCATTGCAACTGCTTTCACAAGAAGTCGTTGCCGCGGTGCAAAAACCGCCCGTCAACGACAGGCACACGCGCGCGCAACGAGATAATCTCTATTTTGAAGCGATGATGCGCGTGCTGGATCGGGAGTTACCAGGCTACGCAGATTAAAGTTTCAGCATAAGCGCGAGAGGCAGCTACTGACTGCGCTCAATTCACAAATTATCGGGACAAGAGATGAAAAAAAATATACACGGTATCACTTGCGCACTGTTTGTCGCAGCTGCGTTGACAGCACCGCTCAGTCAGGTTCAAGCGCAGTCACAAACAGCGCAAGCCACTCCCCTACCACTGGCGACTGCTCAATCGCAAGGCTTTTCAACCGAAGGCCTCAAACGTATTGACGCCTTTTTCAAAAGAGAAATTGCTAATAATCAAATGCCAGGGGCTGTGCTTGCTGTGGCGAAAAATGGCAAACTGGTCATCTACGAGGCGTATGGCTATCGCAACAAAGCCACCAATACGCCAATGACTAAAGACACGATCTTTGAATTAGCGTCCATGACGAAGATCATGACTGCTGTCAGCGCGCTGACTTTTTACGAAGAAGGCATCCTCACTCTGAAAAGTCCCGTCTCAGCATGGTTTCCGCAGTTCAAGGACATTAAAGTTGGACACATTGGGACCGACGGTAGCGTCACTACATCTCCTGCCAAGCAACAGATCACCATACAGGATCTGATGCGGCATACCAATGGCCTGACTTATGGTGGACGCGGTGCCACACCCATACATAAAAACTTTCCTGAAGGCTCTTCATCCTCAGCGATTCAGTACACCGGTCCTGAGTTGATCGATAAGTTAGCCGCTGCGCCACTTTTGCATGAACCCGGAACGGTTTGGAATTATGGTTTCGGACTCGATGTGCTCGGTCTCATTCAAGAAAAAATAACCGGCAAATCGCTGAGCGAAGTCATGCGTGAGCGGATTTGGAATAAGGTCGGCATGCCTGATACGGGCTTTACGAAAACCGCAAAAAATGAAAGCCGTTTTGCATATCCTCTCCCCGTGGATCCGATCACAGGCAAACCACAATCCATGCCCATCCTGACTGCCAACCTTAAATATGATTGTGGTGGTGGCTGTGCCTACGGCACAGCGGCGGACTACATAAGATTTGGTCAGATGCTACTCAATGGCGGATCGATTGATGGCAAACGCGTACTCAGTCCACAAACAGTCGCGTTCATGACCTCGGATCATTTAGGGACTGGAATTAAAAACGAACTCACCAATACTGAAGCAGGTCGTGCAGGCTACGGCTTTGGACTTAGTGTTGCGGTTCGAACAGAGCGTGGCGTTGCGGCAATCAACGGCAACGTGGGCGACTTTACCTGGAACGGTGCTTACGGCACAACCTTCTGGGCAGATCCAAAAGAGAAACTGGTCGTTGTCATGATGGCTGCAGCGCCAGGAGAAATTCGTAAAGACTATCGCGAACGCCTCAACGCTCTGATTTACGGCGCTCTGGAAAAATAATTCCACTTACTACAAACACTCACTCATTACGCAATTAAACACGCCAAGGCAGATTAATGACCCAGCATGTTTATCGCGTAGTGAGTGTTGTAGGTCTTGCGCAGATTGTCTCTTATGCCGCCGCCAACTATTTGCCAGCGGTGATCGCAACCCCGGCAAGCAATGAGCTTGGTTTTTCCAGCACAACAATCTTCGCTGGCTTCTCTCTTTCGCTTGCGATCGCTGGACTCTGTGGTCCTTTTATGGGGAAACTGGTCGATCGGATCGGCGGCAGACCCGTCCTGATTTTGTCTAATCTGATCTTTGCCTCAGGCTTTACCCTGCTTGGTTTCTCGCAGAACCTGCTGGTACTCTTGACGGCCTATGCGATCATTGGACTAGGCATGGCCGCAGGGCTCTTCGAAGTCGCTTTTGCTTCGATAGTGCGAATCTTCGGAAAAAACTCCCGCAACGCCATCACAGGCGTCTCTCTGCTAGCAGGTTTTGCAAGTGTCGCGGGCTGGACTCTTTCGGTCTATGTGGCCCAGCGCTATGGCTGGAGAGGTGTCTGCTGGTTCTGGGCAGGGATGCATGTGCTGGTTGCGCTGCCTCTGAACGCATTGCTCCCCCCTCCACCCGCAGCACCCCAGCTAAAAAATCAAGAGCTCGCCAGAGCAGATTCCTCAGAATCGAGGCACAGCACTGAGCTCACTAGCGACGAACAGGGCAAACAAGCGAATCCAAAACCTGGCATAAGCACAACACTTCTTTTGGCGTTTGTTTTTGCGGCAAGCGCCTTTATCGGTATGGGACTGATGTCGCATCTACCGAGATTGCTCGAAAACCTCGGTGTCCCTCTCGCCGTGGCCTTCACGGTAGGTGCCTTAGTGGGTCCAGCACAAATCATCGGCAGGATTCTGGACTTTTTATTTTTAGGTCGCTTGCACCCACTTATTGGTACACGACTAGCTGCGTTAGCCCACCCGATCAGCGCAGTCGCGTTGTTAATCATCGGCGCTCCGTTCGCTGCAGCAGCAGTTGTACTGCATGGTCTGGGTAATGGGATACTGATTATTTCCCGGGGCACACTGCCTCTGGCCCTATTCGGTGCCCAAGGTTATGGTCAGCGACAGGGCTGGCTTATGATGCCCTCCAGATTTGCCCAGGCTGCTTCACCCTTTGTATTTGGTCTGGCGCTGACTGCCTGGGGAGAAAATGTTTTATGGCTCACCTGCGCGCTAGGCCTGAGTATTTTTGTAGCACTCTGTCTGATCCCTGCCACTCGCAAGGCTTAAACGACCTGGTGAGCTAACGTCCCATATCACGCGGATTAAAAGCTTTTTGTAAGCCATCACCAAAAAAATTGATTGCAACGACTGTCATAAGAATAAACAAACCCGGATAGATCGCGAGCGGTGGATCACTGACTAATAATTCCTGCGCATTATTGAGCATACTCCCCCAACTGGTTGAAGGAGGCTGAATACCGACCCCAAGAAAACTCAGCGCAGACTCAACCAGAATAATGCGTCCACAAGCCAAGGTCGTCGCGACGATCACAGGTGAAATCGCATTTGGAATAATATGAACGGACAGGATTCTGAATGTGGAGGCGCCTTGAGCGCGTGCCGCTAAAACGAAATCACTTGAGTGCAAGGCAAGCGTAGAGGCTCGCATCAGGCGAGCCACACCGGTCCATCCAAGCAAAATAAAAATAAACACAATCCGCCAATAGCCCGCATCTCCAGAGCGTACAAAATCTGTAGAAAATCCGAGTTTGGTTAAATCCAGTGCAGCCAGAATAATCAGTAAGGGCAAGCTTGGCATGGACATCACCAAATCTGTAAAGCGCATCAAAAACTCATCGACCTTACCGCGAAAATAACCCGCGCAAGCACCGATGAAGATACCCAAAAACGCTGAACCCAAGGCAGCGATTAAACCAATTGATAACGAGACACGACCTCCGCGTAATAAACGCATTAACTCATCACGCCCTGCTTCATCGGTGCCTAGCCAGTGCGACAGGCTAGGAGGCTCAAACCTCGCTAACAAGTCCGTCTCGAGGCCACTGATACCAAACCAGTATTCAAAGGCCTCCACGCAGTTGCAAAGCAAGGCCATCAACAACAGAATAAGGCCGCCAAAGATTGCCATGCGATCTTGTGCCAGTATGCGAATTCTGAGGGTCCATATTGAAACAGGACGCTCTTGATCTTCGAGTAAGACAGGGGCAGTCATCGTTTTTCCCCGTCCATTCTGATGCGCGGATCGAGTAATGAATACGACACATCCGCCAGCAAACTGCCAAGCAATACCATGGCCGTAGTGAACAGCAGACAAACCAGCGCCAGGTTGTAATCATTGCCCATGATGGATTCGTAAATAAGACGACCCATCCCGCGCCAGCCAAACATGGTCTCGATGAGTGTAGCTCCGGACAGCAAATGACCAAACCCCAACGCAATAATTGTGGTGATCGGAATCATCGCATTTCTCAGCGCATGATGAAAAATTATCCGATATTGACTGAGGCCTTTCGCGCGTGCAGTACGAATATGATCTTGACTCAACACCTCTATCATCGCCGAGCGCGCATAGCGGGTCAGACCGCCTATTTCGATCAGCACCAGCGTCAGACAAGGCAGTATCAGATAAGCAAATGCCGGATAAGGCTGATCAGAGCGTGGCATGCCTCCCGGAGGCAATACACCAAACTTGACCGCGAATAAATAGATAAACACCAAACCCAGCCAGAAACCAGGCACTGAAATACCAAGAAACGCAATCAGACTCACCACGCGATCTATCCAACCGCCACGATAGATCGCGGCCAGTGTTCCCAGCGTAATGGCGATGACGGTGCTGATCACGAAAGCAGTACCTGTCAGGATGATGGTATTGCCCAGCGCCGGAAAGACTACATCGAGAACTGGACGATGCTGGATGCGTGAAAAGCCGAAATCTCCTTGTACCGCATGGGTCAACCAACTCCAGTAGCGCGACAGCAGTGGCTCGTCCACACCATAAATCGCCCGTAATTTTGCGACGTCTTCAGGTTGCATATTAGGGTTGGCTGACATCAGCAAATCGATAGGATCACCAGGCATCAGCCCGATCAACGCAAAAATCACAAAAGAGATGATGAATAAAACAATTATCAAGCCAAGGATGCGGGATTTCAAAAAGCCGAGCATGTCACCTCCAGGGGGTGATGACAGGCCACACTATTCTGAGCGTCAAGCAACTGCATAGTGGGTGTGATTTGTTTGCAAATTTCAGTAGCTCTCTCACACCGTGGATGAAATGCACAGCCACTGGGCGGATTGATCGGACTTGGAATTTCACCAGGTAACGCACGACCTGGCATGCGCTTGACAGTTCCAAGCTTTGGCATGGACTGGATCAGGGCCGCGGAATAAGGGTGCCGAGGGGCGTTGAACAGCATAGTTTTACTGGCTAACTCAACAATCCTTCCTAAATACATCACAGCAATACGATCGGCCAGATGATGAACAGCGTTCAGATCGTGACTGACGAGCAGATAACTCATACCTGTAGCGGATTTCAGCTCGCTTAATAAATTCAAAATCTGACTCTGGATGGAGACATCCAGAGCCGACAGGGGCTCGTCTGCAATAATAAGCTCCGGCCCACTTGCCAAAGCGCGGGCGATCGCAATACGCTGGCGCTGACCACCACTAAACTGATGAGGATAGCGGCTGGCAGCCTGCGGTGAGAGACCGACTTGTTTCATCATCAAATCAACTCTCTCTAGCCGGGCGGACTGATTGCCCAGACGATGCACCAATAATGGCTCCTGGATAATATCCCGAACGCTCAACCGGGGATTGAGGGAACCATACGGATCTTGAAAAACGAACTGCACTCGCCGGCGCATATCGTGACGCTGAGCAGAGCTCATTGCCTGTAAAGCCTGGCCGCGAAAATAAATCGTGCCCTGCGTCAAAGGCACTAGTTCAAGTATAGAGCGGACAAGCGTGGTTTTCCCTGAACCACTTTCACCGACCAGAGCTAGCGTCTCTCCTTTGAATACCGACAGACTCACCTGGCTGACAGCTTGGACAAAAGACGCGTGCCGAGAGCTCGCCTGAGCGGCTTTAAATTGAATCGTGACCTCTTGCATGTCAATTATTTTTTCAGCTGTAGTCATGGCATCACACACCTGACCTGATGCTGCGCACCGATCGTTCGCACCGCAATCGGCTCAACTCGACACGCTTGCTGAGCCTGAGGGCAGCGCTCAAAAAACTCGCAGCCTGTAGGCCTGTAACGCAGGTTGGGTACTGTTCCAGAAATGGTCGGTAAACGCTTGCGCAAATGCTGGCGATCCGGTATTGAGGACATGAGTCCACGGGTATAAGGATGACCAGGTTGTCCAAGCACTTGAGCTACCGAGCCAGACTCAACAACACGCCCTGCATACATGACCATGACCTGATCGGACATCTCGCTGATAACAGCCAGGTTATGACTAATCAATACCAGAGCCATACCGCGCTTTTGCTGAAGTGTGAGCAATAAATCCAGTATTTGAGATTCAATGGAAACATCCAGAGCCGTTGTAGGCTCATCAGCGATCAGAATATCTGGCCGACAAGCCAGCGCCATCGCAATCATTACGCGTTGACGCATACCACCAGACATCTGATGCGGGTATACATCCACACGTGCCTCGGGATCAGCGATACCAACCTGATGCAACAAGTCAATCGCTGCACTTCGACCCTGGGTCAGACTCATTGCCTCATGCACGATCAACATTTCCGCTATCTGATTGCCGACCGTCATCACGGGATTAAGCGCAGTCATCGGTTCCTGAAAAATCATTGCGATACGCGGGCCGCGAATGCGCGTCCAATCCTTCGGACCGATAGAAAGTAAATTCTGCCCATCAAAAAAGATACTACCCTCACTGGCGGAACCCTCTGGCAGCAAACCCATCAGAGCCAGCGCAGTCATTGATTTACCGCAACCACTCTCACCGACAATCCCTAGCGTTTGTCCTGCCTGGAGCTCAAAAGATACGTCTTTTAAAATAGTCGTCCGGTTTTTACCCTCTCCAAGCGAGACAGAGAGATTATCGACGCGGAGAATCGGCGCAGTCATCATCATCCCCGGCAAACAAAGCCCGCAAGAATATTTTTATTCAGATTTCGCATTACTTGGCACGCCACTGCTCAACCCAGAGAGTAAATAAGCCCCAGCGTTTTTCATTAACGACACCAGTCACCCATTTCGGAGTGAGGATAGCGACCGTCGGAAAATATAAAAATATCTCAGGTAAATCCTGCACAGTGATATCGACAATTTTTTTCCAGGCGACACGGCGAACTTCCGGGTCGAGTGCAGCCCAAGCCTGCATTAATGCAGCATCCATCTCAGGATTTTTGTAGCCCATGTAATTCAAGCCAGTCCAACTATTTTGTTCCGTAGGAATCTGACTGGAATGAAAATAAATATAAGGTACGGTATCGAGCGGCGCATCAGTCTGGAATTCAACCAGGCCTTTAAAGTTTCGTCGCCGCAGCGTCTCGCCAAACATCAAACGCGCAGGTTCATTTTTGATCACTATTTCGATTCCAATTGCTTTCATCTGCGTTTGAATGACCTGCTCAACCAGCTCTCTAATCCTGTTGCCTGAAGTCGATACCAGATCAAGGGATAATTTTTCCCCTTTCGCATTGACCAGGATCCCATCGCTGCCGGGTTTGAAACCCGCCTGAGCCAGTAATTCCTTTGCCGCTTTGGGATCGTAAGCGTAGGTCTTAGTTTCCTTGCTCCAGCCAAATTGTGTAGGATGTTTGAAACTATCAGCTACCTCAAACTTATTTCCAAAGATCTTGGCAACCAAGGTTTTTCGATCGATGCCCATCTGGATCGCTTGCCTGACTTTTAAATCAGCTAGCAGTGGATTTTCAAACTGAACCGCTAAATGCTCATAGCTTGAGACCGAGGGAATAAAATCCCAGTTAAATTTATCCGATGCGGTTTTCATCATCGATAAATGTTGATCCAGCGTTAGCCCCACATTACCTGAGGCCACCATATCTACACCACCCGCAAGCAAATTCGCCTGCAAGGCAGAGGTGTTCTCTACAAGACGAAAGGTTATTTTCTGGAAATAAGGCTGAGTCCCTTTCCAGTAGGCATTTGGCATGATTGTGACGGACTCGTTAGAGCGAAACTCTGTCACCCGATAGGGTCCCATCCACAATCCTGGCTCTTCAGGCTTACGGTTATAGAGCGACTTTTGTCCATAATCGAGAGGATTCGCAGCATTACGAAATATCGCACCCTCAATATGCTCCGAGATCGGTGTAGGCGCCGAGCGATCAAAATCATAGCGTACGACTTTGAGTATGACTTTTATATTCAAGTCATCCATGGCTACAACGCTTTCAACAGTGGGTGGAACAGAAAAAGCCTTTTCCACTTCAAAACCAAAAACAACATCTTTGGCTGTGACTTGCACACCATCGGCCCAGAATAAATTATCTTTTAAGGTAAAGATAACTTCCATTCCCTCGGTACCATCGGTTCTTTTGATCACTTTAGCGCGACCATTGGCAACGGTGGGCACCTCTGTACACAACTGACAGATCACCTCACCAGTATCTGTGAAACCTGTCATGGCGCGACGCGAGGTCGCGAGAATCATATCCTTAACACTTGTCACAGTGATGTTGGGATGCAAATCAGGTGGAAACTGAACCATCCCGACATTCAGTGTGTTTTTTGCTTGAGCCGAGGCAAGATTTTGTGCGCCGTCTACAACATAAAACGAAACAGAAACAATGAGGGCAAAAGCTAGTTCGCGAAATTTGCTCATGATGCTTGTCCAGAAAGTGCTGCGGGCGTCAGTCGGAGTACCGAGACGGCTTGTGATTGAACCTGTTCATTCGTGAATAATAACGGCGTTGGTTCGTTGTCGAGCCAGTGGTCATATAAATCCCGATAATGCGGATCTCCTGGAGAGCCCCCCTGTCCCGCACCGAAGGAGGCAATTGCCTCGGGCGGCTGTTTTAAATCGGCGACCGCCCTGAAACTCGAACCACCCGTGACATTTGTGTTATCCAGACCAACCCACCAGCGAGCGTAGACAGTCGAACCGTCTCCCGCTGAACCATGACCCGAAACGCCAGAGATCGCTGCCAGATCTGCTGGTAAAAACTTTTTAAGAGGATGTGAAAGAGCTACATCGTGTAGTTGACCCCAGCTTGGATAAGTTCTTCCCAGGAAATCGGACGCGACACCAAGTTTGACACCTGCAGAATTTAAACGCTCACTGGCCATGACCAGACAGTTTAAAAGTAGTGCATCGCGGACCTGCTTTGGCTCTTGCCCCAGACGCCGATCAGGATGCTGGAGTAGACCCAGCACTGCATGAGGATGCAACGCAACCACAACGGTTGCGACTTGTTGAGGTGTGACGAGCTTTCGCACTTCTCTTTGCAAAGTCGCAAACCATAACTCATAAAGTGCGGCTTGTTTTGACTCCGCCAAAATTTTGCAATCCCAATCAAAAAGAAAGGCACGCTCATTAATTGCCTGAAGTCCCTCTGCATTCAGCAGTAAGTCCATCAAAATTCTTGCGCGAGCGGAGTACACATCAAGCTGCAAATTCCAGCTATCTTGGGGAGTATGTTTCTCCTTCATCCCTGATAAAACCTCTACGATACGGCGGTGCCGATCATTGGCTGTCCATTCAAAACTGATGCGGCGCTCGCGGACCGGCCAATCCTCAGGAAAAGGCATCTGATTCGCGCTCGCTATCCAGCCGCGAGCCGGGTTGAACTCCCAAGGCATCTCCTCAAGCGGCAAAATACCTATCCAGGGAAAATCACCCGCGGCAGGTACGGGCATCAAACCATCATGATTAGGGCGTACCGGTACCCGACCTGCTGATTGCCAGCCGATATTACCTTCCACATCGGCATACATATAGTTCGTGCCCCAGACCGCATGTCGGATCGCAGCACGAAACTCGGCCCAGTTTTTTGCGAAAAGCTTGGGCACATATTCCAGATTAACCGCAGCCCCTGGCTGTAACCAGGCGGCACGCAAAACGATCGCCCTGTTTTGCTCCGGATGCTCTGATACGAGCGGACCGAGCTCGCAGAACGCAAGTTCAACTTTGACATCCGATTGATTGCGCACTTTGATCGACTCGGTCACGCGCTCAATGGGCAAATCACCTTGCGGGGTTTTATAGTGCGTTGCGTTTTGCGTTAATTCCAAAACATAGAGATCTTCCTGATCAATTTGAAAATCGGTTCGCCCAAATGCGATCCTGTCATTCTGACCAAACTGAACCCCCGGGCGCCAGACAGGTCCCGCGCCTGTCACATTAAAGCCAGGTGCAGACAAATGCGTCACCATCCTGGGGCTAGGCATTCCAAAAGCCAGATGCGGATCATTCGCCAATAGCGCACGTCCAGTTGAGGTGAGCGCTGGCGAAATCACCCAGGCATTACTGCCGTTACGGGCATCAATATCAGGTTGAAAAATTTCATCAGCTAAAGCCAGTTGGCCGTTTTTATCTTGAATTAGCCGCTCAAAGGGCAAGGGCGCGATACGATGATTCAAAAGCTCAAGATCTTCTCTTGTGACCCAGGAAGGATCCAAACCCGCGGGTAATTTGACAATCCAGTCCGGCTCTAGCGGATGAACCAGTGCATCGATGTCGAGATGGCCGCGCGTCGCAAGAATGCAGCGTCGAACCTCCGCCTGAATATTGGGTGATGTTGATACCCGGGCACGCAATAAATCATCCTTTTCCCATCGCCCAGGAAGCATCCCCAATGCTACAAACTCAGCGGGTAATTGTGCAGGATCTGCAAGCAACTCGTCCACTCGCGCATTGATCCCGGCAACAAAGGCGCTCGCGATCCCTTCGACTTTAGGGTCTAATTTTTTCCACTCCTCCTCGATCGAGCCGCGAAACATCAGCAGTTTTGCGATCTGGTCGAATTTGACGAACTCGGGTCCAAAAGCCTCGGATAACGTACCAACTTGCCGGCGATGATTCAGATCAAGTTGCCAGAGACGCAAATAAGCGGCGCTATAACCCTGCCCGAAAAAAGCGTCCTCTACTGTTTGTGCCTGAATATGCGGCACACCGCTTTTATCCAGAGAAATCGTGAGCGCCGCGCTCAATCCTTTGACCTGCAAAACCGTTGCGTGTGCCGTTGTCATATTTCGAGACTTTATTGAGGGATAGCTGATTATGAGGTCTGTTTATTAAGCTCGCCAATAGCTAATACAGCATAGGATATAACAAAAGGTTATGGTTATAGATTTCTGATGTGATTAAATAATTAAATCGTGTCATATACAAAATGGCCGAACTCTGACAGGACAGTAGCAACAATGAGACTACGTCATATTGAAATTTTTGATGCCATTTGTCGAACCGGTTCACTTACGGAGGCAGCGCATATTCTGCATGTTTCGCAACCAGCCGCCAGTAAATTATTGGCCAATGCTGAAAGCCAGCTCGGTTTTAAGCTGTTTAACCGCGTCAGGGGACGGCTGAGTCCGACGAGGGAAGCGGATATTTTGAGACCGCAGATCTCGCGCATGCAACAAGAACTTGCCCGAATCAGACGACTGGCCAACAGTCTGAAAGGCAATCGCCAAGGACATTTAAGAATCGGCAGTATGGCCGGAATGGGTTTGCGAGTCATACCCGCGGTTATAGCGCAAAGCCATAAAAACAATCCGGACATAACCTTTGATCTCTATACACAAAATAGTTCACAGCTGATTGCGGGTCTGATGGCGCACGAGCTGGACATCATCATTACCTATGATGAGACAGACTACCCTGGTGCGCGCAAGCAGCACCTGACAGATGCCGAGCTTGTGCATGTAGGACTGACACCACACACAGGTCGAAAAAAGCTGAGTGATCTCAATGCGGTCGACTTTATCGCACTCGAGGCACACGCGTTGTCAGGACTGACATTGCAGCAAGCTTTTGAATCTTCAAAAATCGAACCGAAAATTGTTGCGCAAGTGCAAACTCATTTTGTAGCTTGCGCAATGGTCGAAGCGGGCTGTGGCGAAACGATCGTAGACTTGCTGACAGCCAGAGCCATGTTACGCCCGGGCATTACGCTGAGTCGGCTGGAGCCTCAGATCACAATTCCTATCTGCGTGATGACGCATGCGGGAGATGAACTCACTGGGCTGCACTCTGAAATCATCGACCGCTTGCAAGCGGTCTGCCTGACTGAGCAATTACCAGCTCAGACAAACAATTTGTCTGGCTAGATTTCAAAAACCTCCAAAAAAATTACAGCGCTGACTAAGGTCTTTTAAATATGTACTCACTCTATTTAGACTTACCCGACAGACCAGACATTGATCATGACAAAACACGTCAACGAGGCGCAAACGGTCATGCTGTGGCAGCCACTGCCTCACCACTGGCGAGCTTAGCTGCAATCAACATATTGAAAAAAGGCGGCTCAGCTGCCGATGCAGTGGTGGCTGCGCAAGCCGTGCTGACATTAGTCGAGCCTCATGCCTCGGGTCTGGGCGGTGGCACTGTGATCGTCTGGCATAACCAAAAAACCGGTGAGTCAGGTGTCGTAGATGGTTTAGCTGCAGCACCAGCCATGGTCACCGAACGTCTGGAACTAGATTTCGATGGTCGCAGCATTCCGCGCGAACGAGCAATGATCGGGGGTCGAACCGTTGGGGTACCAGGGACCTTACGCGCGCTGCAGACAATACATAAAAAATTTGGAAAGCTGGGATGGGAGGAACTTTTCAACGAGGCACGTACGCATGCGCTGGAAGGTTTTGATTTACCACCCTATCTAGTTAAAACCATCAATGAAATAGGTTCAATGCAAGATGAACCACTCGCGCAGTCGGTCTATTGTGGCGCAAGCAGAAAAGTCTTGCCTGCAGGCAGGCGCGTTTGCAATCCGCTTTTAGCTGAAACATTGGCTAAGATCGCGCAACAAGGTGTCGAGGCTTTATATGAAGGAGAGCTTGCTGAACAGCTCATACGAACAGTCAATGAAGACTCATTTTCTGGTCGCATGACGAAAACCGATCTCAAATCTTATCAAGCAATCGAACGCGCGCCAGCAAACTATGTATTTAATGGCTCAACAGTTCTCACAGCACCCGCTCCTGTCTTCGGCGGAATAGCGGTTGGTCAGATTCTAGGCATGATGGAATCTCTAGGACTGGTCGGACAAGAGCTTGAAAATCACCCTGATTTAGTACACGCCATGATGGAAGCGGGACGTCTGGCCTTTGCCGATCGAGGTGCCTTTATTGGCGAGTCAGCCACCGCCTCGGTTGCACAAGCGATGCTAGATCCAGGCTACCTGGCAGAGCGCGCAAAACTTATCGATCCGGCAAAATTATCTACGCACGTCAGACATGGCGATCTGGGAGCTCAATATCCCGCAGGCCCGGATGGAACTGGACTGACGAGTGCGATGACTTCACACCTGGTGGTCAGTGATCTTGAGGGTCTGACCTTGTCCATGACTACCACGATTAACCAGAATTTTGGTTCGAGATTATCGGTCGGTGGTTTTTATTTGAACAATGTACAAACAAATTTTGCAGCCCGTCCCTTTGTAGCGGGCAATCCTTTAGCGGCTTACAACGCGATGGCTCCAGGAAAAAGAGCAATGACTTCGTTCGCGCCCTCCATCATGCTGCATCAGGACGGCAGTATTCGGGCAGCCTTGGGTGCGGGTGGAGGCAATCGTATTGTCGGATTCGTAGCCAATGCAATGATGCGTATCGCAGCAGGACATACCGATGCTCAGAAGATTGTCTCAGCACCCCAGGCAATGAACTGGAATGGACTGACAAATATAGAACCTGGCCTATCGCACCATCACGATGCGCTAACAGAACGGCAACATTATTTTGTCACGCGACGCATGGATGGCGGCACGCAAGTCGCTATTCGACACGCAGAGGGCTGGAATGCAGGTGGCGATATTCGTCGCGACGGCACTGCGATCGGATTGCTAGAGCGAAAAAATAGTCTCTAATCAATACATGCCACCAACGCGATGGCGGGCGTAAAAATGCCCGCCTCCTGCGTCAAATAAAGGTTCGACAGAGGAAATATAGGAAACTTTTCTGATCGGGCTGGGTAACTCCGAGTTTTCCAGAATGGTCTCACGAGTACGCGTGGGGTCAGCGATCGGCACCGCTTGCATTAATTTTCGAGTATAGGGATGCAGTGGATTTTCGAAAACAGCGCGACGTGGACCAATCTCGACAATCTGCCCTAGATACATCACTGCCACGCGATGACTGATTCGCTCAACGACAGCCATATCATGCGAGATAAAGAGATAAGCAATACCAAGCTCGCGCTGTAAATCAATCAGCAAGTTGATAATTTGCGCGCGGATCGACACATCCAGCGCGGAGACAGACTCATCAGCGATAAGAACCCTCGGATTAACAGAGAGCGCTCGCGCAATACAAATACGTTGCCTCTGTCCACCTGAAAATTCATGGGGATAACGGTTAACAGTCGAAGGATCCAAGCCCACTCGCTCCATGAGCGAAGCTACACGTCGTTCAAGAGCCAAACCAAACTCGAGTCCCTGAATAAGCATTGGCTCCTTGATACACTCACCGACTTTCATCCGTGGGTTGAGTGAAGCAAAAGGATCCTGAAAAACAAACTGGACCTGCTGCCTGAGATGTCTGAGCGACTGGGCATCCTCGTAGATAACACGCTGCCCGTCAAGCTCAACCTGTCCCTGCAGATGCTTAGTTAAACCGATAAGAGAGCGGCCCGTAGTCGTTTTGCCGCAACCAGACTCACCCACCAGAGCTAGTGTCTCGCCTTGATGCAGATCAAAACTGACTTGCTCTACCGCATGCACGCGGGCTTTAACTCGTGAAAAAATTCCACTCCTGAGATCAAACCGAGTGACAAGCTTGTTAACGCTCAAGATGACTGGTCCGGCCTTATGAGGCTCGATAGCTTGAGAAAGTTTCTGTGCAGAGGACGAAACATCACCCTGCGCATCCAGCTCAAATCTCCGGGGCTCGTCCAGGCCACGCATATCACCTAATCTAGGCACCGCAGCAAGCAGTGCTTTCGTATAGGCATGGTGAGGATTTGCAAAAACATTCAAGACATCGCTGGATTCAACCACCTCTCCATGACGCATCACTATCACCCGGTCGGCGACCTCGGCCACAACGCCCATGTCATGAGTAATAAAAATTATCCCCATCTCCATTTCTTTTTGTAGCTCTTTGAGCAACAGCAATATCTGGGCTTGAATCGTGACGTCCAGCGCTGTAGTGGGCTCATCAGCGATCAATAAAGAGGGTTTGCAGGACAAGGCCATAGCGATCATGATTCGCTGACGCATACCACCAGACAGTTCATGCGGATAGCGACCCATCATTGCGCTGGCGTCAGGAATCCTGACCTGATCCAGAATACGAAGTGTCGCAGCATTTGCCTGGCGATGATCCAGGTCCTGATGCAACAGAATGGCCTCAAGGATTTGAGACCCGACAGTGAAAACCGGATTTAAAGAAGTCATCGGCTCCTGAAAAATCATCCCGATTTCAGCACCTCGCAACCGCCGCATCTCGTCTTCTGATTGCGTTCGCAGGTCAAGTGTTTGTGTCCGGGTGCCTTTGAAAAGCATCCTGCCGGTATCAATCCTGCCTGAGCCGAATTCAACGAGTCGCATAATCGCCAGAGAGGTGACGGATTTACCCGAACCCGATTCACCTACGATCGCCAGCGTCTCTCCGCGATCCACATGCAAGCTTAACGATTTAACGGCCTGAAAAGAGGATGCACCCCGACCAAAGGAAACCGATAAATTACTGATATCGAGGATGCGTTGCGCTGGCAGAACTAAGTGAGTGGACATCCTTCTTAGATCCTCTTCGCTATCCGGGGATCAATAGCATCGCGTAAGCCATCGCCAAGCATATTGATCGAGAGAATTGTGATTGAAAGAAAGAGCGCCGGGAACGCAATCAGATAAGGTTTAATTTGCCAGAGTGTTCGTCCTTCGGCCATGATGTTGCCCCACGAAGGGACTGAGGGAGGGACACCAGCTCCAATAAAGGAAAGACTCGCCTCGGCGAGAATCGCCAAACCGCAGATATAAGTGATCTGGACCGTCAGCGCAGCAATGGTGTTTGGAAAGATATGTTTGTAAATGACACGCAGAGAACTCGCGCCCGAGGCGATCGAGGACTCAACATAAGACTGTTCGCGCAAGGAAAGCGACAACCCTCTTATCAATCTGACCACACGCGGAATCTCGGCGATCGTGATCGCAAGGATCACGATTTGCATCGAAGCTTTTGTCAGCGAAATCAGGGCAATCGCCAGCAAAATCGTCGGGATCGACATCATTCCGTCAATCACGCGCATCACGACCGCGTCAACCAGCTTGTTAAAACCAGCGGCAAGGCCAATCACCGTGCCAATCAAAGCCGAAAGAAAGGCAACCGAAAAACCAACCGTCAAAGATACCCGTGCACCATAGAGCACGCGAGAGTAGACATCGCGACCCAGCATGTCGGTTCCAAACCAGAATTGAGCGCTTGGTGCACGTGTACGCCGCACAGGCGATAACGCTGTTGGGTCAATCGTGCCTAACCAGGGGGCAAAAATTGCGATAAAAACCAGCAGACTGAGCATAAATGCCCCGATTGCAATCGCAGGATGTTTTTTGACGAAGCACCAGAGTTTGCGCATCAGTATTTAATCCTTGGATCGAACGCCCGATAGAGCAAATCAACTAACAGGTTGATCATGACGTACATCAAACTGAACATCAGGATCACACCTTGAATAATGGGGTAATCCCGACGCAGGATCGCGTCCACGGTCAGTCTTCCTATCCCGGGAATGGAAAAGACAGTTTCTGTGACGACTGCCCCACTAATCAGCAAGGCCACACCACTGCCAATGATGGTAATGACGGGAACTGCAACGTTTTTTAACGCGTGGCGAAACAGTATGCCTTTGTTACCAACGCCCTTGGCGCGCGCTGTACGAATGTAGTCTTGCGTGAGCGTTTCAAGCAAGGTTGCGCGTGTAATTCTAGTGATCAGGGCTACATAAACACTACAGAGAGCGAAGGTTGGCAAAATGAGCGTACGCATAGAGGCCCAGATACCTTGCGAAAAAGGGACATAGCCCTGCACGGGTAACCATTTAATTTCAAGACCAAATATCCAGGCGAGCAAATAGCCGACGACAAAGGATGGAACAGAAAAACTCAGCACGGCGAGCATCAGCATCAATCTGTCGAATGCGCTGTGATGGCGCCAGGCAGACAGGGCGCCCAGCGGTATCGCGATCAGGATCGAACAAACCAGCGTCATCAGCATCAGTGTGAGCGTAGGCGCTAGACGCTGACTGATCATATGTGTCACAGGCAGGCCAGTGAATAGTGATTGCCCGAGATCGCCGTGCGCTACTCTCCAGAGCCATTCAGCAAAGCGAATCAAGAAAGGCTGATCCAGACCAAGCGCACTGCGTATACGCTCTATATCCTGCTGGGTTGCGTCCTCGCCGGCGATCAACACGGCTGGATCGCCAGGCGTCAGACTTAACAAGCCAAAGACAAACAAAGCCACAAACAGCATGACCGGCAAAGTCATCAGAATACGGCGCACAGAATAAGCGAACATAAGCGGTCCTGAAACCAGAGAAATTATTTCAAGGGCCAGCGAGGCAATTTGATTTTTTGATAAGTAAAGGTATCCCAGTCTGGTGTGGCTGCTCCTCTGCCACCCATGTATAGCACTGCTTTTGCGATTTTTGAAAAGGAGGCGTAAAAATGTTGGGCGGATTTGACTACCACTATTTTTTTACTCAGCAAATCGCAACCGAGCTGTGTAAATAAATCAATATTCATGGCCTGGTTACGATTAGAGGTCAGTACGATTTCGATGCCCTGCGCGCGAACCAGCGCACAGTTTCCAAGCTGAGTCTGACCACCCGACAGGCCAGTCATGGTCATGTTTTCTTTCAAGGACACCACAGTGCAAAACAAATCAACTGGGTCACCTGAATAGGGGCTTGTTTTACCACCGATTCTCAGCATGAGCTGTGCGCCTGCGCCTGCATCAAAAGCGATACGCACAGCCATTGGATCCCACATCGGTCCAAGCGCTACATTCTCGACACCGCGCTCAAGCACCCTGCTCAGGACAAAGGTCGCGTCACCCGCTGCACCGCTACCAGGATTGTCAGGGCGATCCGCCAGAACAACAGGCCTTCCCTCCGATGCCAAAGCCTCATCAAGCGCCTGATCAATCGTACGGAATGGAATACTGAGTTGCTCACGCATCGCGATTAACTCGTCAGCCAGCCTGCGCGCGAGCTTTTGAGCTTTAGATAAATCGCCATCGCTATAAACCAGCACTTTAGTGCCCATCTCTGGTACATCGCCCGTCGCAAAGCCATGCGCCAACGAGATCGACAGAATACCGTCCTGTCCTTCAAGGCTCTGGATTTTCTTGACAATGCTTAGACCTGGCTCACGTGTCGTATGGATCGGCACAATCATTTCACAATCAATCAGCGCAGCCACCGGGGCCGAATGCCCCTGATGTTTGTCAATACAAAGCTTTACAAGCTCCCGCGCCCGGGGAAGAGTGTCCGTGTGGGGATACTCTTTGTATAAAACCAACACGTCCGCCTTTTCAACCATGAGAGGACTCAAATGTGCATGCAAATCAAGTTCAGCCCCCACCGTAACCTGAGGACCAACGATTTCCCTGACCCGGGCAAGCATATCGCCCTCACAATCGTCGTAACCCTCAGCGACCATCGCCCCATGCATACCAAGGATCACCATATCAACAGGCAAAGCCTGGCGTAAATCATTTAACAGTTCATCGCGCAAGCTCTCATAGGCTAGCCGC
>Ga0007827_10000040_pt1 | contig 44490 bp, 43 predicted proteins | sample CryBogCBE16Jul07_FD_60332 | JGI IMG/M metagenome (GOLD analysis project Ga0007827, IMG submission 60332) | Freshwater microbial communities from Crystal Bog, Wisconsin, USA - CBE16Jul07 | ecosystem: Environmental > Aquatic > Freshwater > Lake | place: Crystal Bog, Wisconsin, USA | collected...
AATGTCTCCCATGAATTCCGCACCCCACTCTCGGTGATCAACGGCTATCTTGAAACGCTGGAGGACGAGGACGTGGATCGCGCCATGACCCTCAAGGCGATCGGCGCGATGCGCCGCCATGCCGACCGTCTCAACCGCCTCATCGAGGACCTGCTCATCATCAGCCGGATGGAGGAAAAGGGGCTCTCGCTCGAGACCAGACGCTCCTCCGTGGAATCCGTCCTGAAATCCGTGGTCGAGCAGGCCGAGCCCGAGATCGCAGAGCGCCGCGCCCGGGTCACCCTTGACATCCCCGAGGGACTGCCCCTTCTCTCCCTCGATCCACATCGATTAGAACAGGCTTTTGCGAATCTCCTCGCCAATGGGCTCAGGCATGGCGCCCCGCGGGAGGGCGAGGCCTCGGTTTCAGTGATTGTGCGGTGCGCAGGGCCCGAACTCTCCGTCAGCTTCCGTGACAACGGATCCGGCATCCCGCTCAGCGATCAGGAGCATGTCTTCGAACGCTTCTACCGCGTGGGTGGGGACAGGGCCAGGCAGTCCGGCGGCACGGGTCTCGGCCTCTCCATCGTGAAAAGGATCGTCCTCGCCCACGGCGGAAGGGTCTCCCTGCAGAGCACACCCGGACACGGCGCCACCTTCACGGTGTGGCTCCCGGTCACGGCGTGAACATTCCCGTCCCGTCCCTCGCGAGATGGGCGTCGATCAGATCTTCGAGTCCCGCGACCGTTTCGACCGAGGAGAGCTCTCCCCGGAGGAATCGGCCTCCCGGCATCCCCCGGGTGTAGGCCATCAGACGGCCGCGCATCCCGCGCATCCCGTGAAGTTCGCCTCGGCATGCGACCTCTTCGCGGGCATGGCGCACGATGAGGGCCCAGCGATCCGCAAGCGTCGGGGGCTGGTAAGACTCGTCCCTCATCGCGCATTTGATCTCGGTGAAAATCCAGGGATTGCTCATCGCGGCGCGCCCGATCATCAGCCCCGACACGCCGCTCTTCCTGCGCTCCAGGGCATCGGCAGCGGAGGCGATGTCCCCGTTGCCGATCACCGGAACCGAGACCGCCGAGGCCACTGCGGCAATGACCTCCCAATCCGCCTCGCCGGAATATCCCTGCGCCCGCGTTCTCCCGTGGACGGCGATCCGCGTGACGCCGGCATCCTCCAGCAGACGGGCCGTCTCGAGGGCATTGACCGTGCGCGCGTCCCATCCGATGCGGATCTTGGCCGTCACGGGGAGTGGGGCGCAGGCGCGCACGACGGCGGCAGCAACCCTCTCCAGCAGGGGGCAGTCACGCAGGAGCGATGATCCGCCGTTACGGCAGACGACCTTGTTCGCGGGGCAGCCGAAATTGATATCGATGAAATCGGGACTCACCCACCCGATGACCTGCCATGCCGCCTGGGCCAACCGGTCGGGATCGGCGCCGAACAACTGGACCCCCATCGGACGCTCCCCCTCGGTGAACTCGAGATAATCCCGCGTGCGGGCGTTTCGGTGCATGATTCCCTCGGCGGAGACGAATTCCGTCGTGAGCACATCGGCGCCCTTTTCCTTGCAAATCCTACGGAAAACGGAATTGGTGACGCCCGCCATGGGCGCCAAAAACAGGGGGCAATACGCCGCTTCCACGGGGCGCGGGCCGTCAGCCCTCGGCGACAACGGAGGCCTCTCCCTCGGCGGGAAGGCCCTCCTGTCCTTCGGCCACGGGAGCCGGAGGGGGAGTCGCAAGCCCGGCGAGCAGGGCCGAGACCTCTTCCTGAACCGCGGCAAGGTCCACGAGCGAAAGTCCGGGGTCGGCGATCACGAGCGTCTCGCCCGTGCGGGCATGCTCGTAGACGAGGATCCCCTTTTCGCCCGAGTCACGGGGGCGGAGCACCCTCTTGCGTTCCAGCATGACGGCCAGCAGATAACGCGTGTTGGCATGGGCCGGGTCATTGCTCTCGAGCAGGCGGCGAAGCATCCCCTCGGCATCGTCGCGGGGCAGCGGCTCGGGAGGAGGCGGGGCGGGCGGCTCGAACTTCGACCGCCACGACGAGAACGGGACGGGCGCGGCGGGATCGGCGGCCTTGCCCTTCCACGCCTCCTCGCAGAGATCCTCGCGGCGGAAGAGATCCCCCTCGCGGTGAAGCGCGGTGTAGAAAACCTCCCCTTCCTCGAAGGGTCGTCCCGTGGCGTCACAGACGGCGGCCCGTGTCTTGATGTTCCAGTCCTGCTGCATGACTCGATCCTAAAAGTTCCTCAGAATCCGGGCAACCGCAACCTCGGCAGTTCGCGCCCCGTGGCCTTGATCCAGAGGAGATAGATGCCGATTGCCAGAAAGATCAGGACCGGTCCCCACGCGGCCAGCCAGGCGGGGATGCGATCCCCCTTGCCGAGCGCGAGGAAGAGACTGCTCAAGAAAATGAGGCCGGCAAACAGCGCGATGGCACCGGCAACCCCCCCCATGATGCCGCGGCGTCCGTTGACGATCCCGAGCGCGCCGGCCAGCAGGACCACGACAACGCAGACCCAGGGAAGGGCCCAGCGGTAGTGCCAGTGGGTCAGGAACGGGGCGAGGCGGGCCTGGGGGAATTCCGCATTGTAACGCAGGTAGTCGGAGAGTTCCGGAAGCCCAAGAAATTCGGGGTTCATCGTGGAACTGGCGATCTTCCAGGGCGTCTCGTGCCAGTCCTTGATCTCCAGCCGGGGGCTGCTTTCCGAGGAGATCATGTTGCCCTGCTCATCGACGGTGACATGGCGTGCGCCCTGGAGGACCCAGACATTGGATCCTGGGGTGAAAACCGCCTGCTGCCCGTACCATCGTTCCTTCACCACGCCGGTCTCGTCCTGCTGGATGATCTCGACGCGCAGGGCGCTGTTTTTGACCCGGTCGATGACCGTAAAGAACCAGAGCCTGCGGTCCTCCCTGTTCCGGTAGAGATGGTTGCTCACCACCCCCCGGTCGCTTCGCTTGCCGTTCTTGATCTCGTCCTTCATCACATCCCTGATTGCGCCCGCCTGCGGGGCCAGGGAATGGTTCAGCACGGCCAGCAGGCCCGTGCCGACAAACCCGACCGCGATCAACGGGAGCAGGACGCGGTAGAGGCTTCTGCCGGCGGTGAGCATCGAGATGATCTCGTTGCGCCGTGACATCTGGGTGAGCGTGTAGAGCAGGGCCAGGAGCATCCCCACCGGAATGCTCAGGACGAGGACGCTCGGGAGCTGGAGCAGATAGAAGCGCGCCACCTGCGAAAATGTGGCATGCCCCGCCAGAAAATCCGGCAGATTGGCGCTCAGATCCCAAACCAGCCAGACGGCCACGAACCCCGTGACGCAGTAGAGGAAAGGGGTCAGGAATTTGGAGAGCAGGTACCGGTCGAGCAGCATGGGAGAGATCCGGCGGAATCCCTTGCAGGAGCCGGCCAAGCATCCGATCCTGCACCTCCCCGCCCTCCCGCGGCAACCGCAATCCGCACTCCTTCACCCGTTCACACCACCCCGATGATCTCGCTCCACGAGGATGCAGCCCGGCCGGCCGACGGAATCGTCGCCGAGGTGGAGGCGCTCTTCGCGGAGGAGGGAAAGCTCTCCACGATCCGGGGCTTTGAGCCGAGGCCGGAGCAGCGTCGCATGGCGTTGGCCGTGGCCCGCGCCCTCGCCGGTCGGGAACATCTCGTCGTGGAGGCGGGCACCGGCGTGGGCAAGTCGCTCGCCTACCTGCTGCCGGCCCTCCTTCACGCGCGCGCGACGGGGCGCAAGGCGCTGGTCAGCACCCACACGATCAACCTGCAGGAGCAGCTCCTCTACAAGGACATCCCCCTGGCCTCGGGGCTGCTCGGCGGAACGTTCGAAGCCGTGCTGCTGAAGGGGCGCCAGAACTACGTTTGTCCCGTCCGCCTCTCCCGGGCCTGCCGCCACGGGGCCGACCTGTTCACGGCCGAGGAGCGACCAGAGTTGGAGCGCATCCGCGAATGGGCGGCGACCACCACGGACGGCACGCTCAGCGACCTCCCCTTCGAGCCCTCGCGGGAACTCTGGCTGCAGGTCTGCAGCGAGCAGCACCTCTGCACCCCGAAAACCTGCGGACGCGACTCCGGTTGCTTCTATCAGGATGCACGGCGGCGCGCGCAGACAGCGAACCTGCTCGTGCTCAATCACACCCTGTTCTTCACCCTCCTCGGTGATCCCGAGGAGGAGGGGGCCGCAGGATACCTCTTCCCGGATGACTTCGTCATCTTCGACGAGGCCCACACCGTGGAACAGGTGGCCTCGCGCCATCTAGGCTTCAGCCTCTCGCAGTACGGACTCCGCCAGGGCCTACAGCGCCTCTATAACCCCCGCACCCGCAAAGGCCTCCTTCAGCAGGCACGACGCCCAGAGGTCATCGCCTCAGCGGCGGACCTCTTGCCCGAGGTGGACCGCTTTTTTGAAAAAATCGCCGGGGCCTGCGCCTTCCGGCAGGGGAAGGAATTCCGCGTGCGCGGCGAACGGGCGGCGGAACTCGCCGAGTCGGTCGCCGAAAGTCCGCTGGCAGGCGCCCTCACACGGCTTGTGGGCACGCTCACGGAAACGGCCGCCGAGGTTTCCGACGAGGGCCTGCAGGGCGAATTGCGTGAAACGGTCTCCCGACTCCGCGCCTCGCTTTCGGGGCTCAACGACTTCCTCGCACAGAAGGCACCGGAGCATGTCTACTGGGTCGAGCGGACCGGACGCACCTCCTCGTGGACAAGTCTGCACGCCGCCCCCGTGGAGGTGGCGCCGCTGCTGGGCCGACTCCTCTTCCGTGACGGCGGGACGGCGGTGATGACGAGCGCGACGCTGTCGGTCGGATCCGAGGACCTCGCCTACTTCCGCAACCGAGTCGGCGCGGAAGAGGTCCCCTCGCTGCAGCTCGGCTCCCCATTCGATTACGGAAGCCAGATGACCCTCCGGATCGTGAAGAAAATGCCCGAGCCCAAGGACCCCCGCTACGAGGAGGCGCTGGCCGACTGGATCCGCCGCCTGACCGAGGAAAGCAGGGCGCGGGCTTTCGTCCTTTTCACCAGCCACCGCACGATGCAGGCGGTGGCGGCCCGACTGGAGGGCTTCTACGAGGAGAAGGGGTGGAGCCTGATCGTGCAGGGCGGAGGCCTTTCCCGCTCGAGGATGCTTGAGGCCTTTCGCGACGGCGGCCACAACGTCCTTTTCGGAACCGACAGCTTCTGGACGGGTGTCGACCTCCCCGGCGAGGCCCTCTCCAGCGTCATCATCACGCGCCTGCCCTTCGTCACGCCGGATCACCCGCTCACCGAGGCCAAGCTGGAACAGATCGAGGCGGACGGTGGCGATCCCTTTCAGTCCTACTCGCTTCCCGAGGCGATCCTGAAACTCCGTCAGGGCGTGGGACGACTGATCCGCAGCTCACGCGACCGCGGCTCCATCTGCATCCTCGACAGCCGGATCGTGAGCCGCCCCTACGGAAAGGCTTTTCTCAAGGCATTGCCGGAATGTCCGGTGGAAATCCTGTAACGGCGGTGCATAAAAAGTGGGGGGGTGAAAGGTGGGTGCTGTCACTTTCCCACCTTCTAAAACCTACGGCATCTTGTAGTGCAGGCTGACGAGTCGGAGTTCCTTCTCCTCTTCCTTGAACGAATAGTAATCCAACTCCAGCACGGCCGTCGGCTGGCTCCATGAGTAAACGATGAGCGTGTAGGTCTTGTCGTCGGCATCTTTCTCGCCGGCCGGGTGTTCCTTGATCCGGTTCACCAGCAGCGTCCCCACACCGTAGCGTCCGTTGATGTTGCGACGGGTGCGGTCGAAGAAATCGACGGCTTTTTCCTCTTCCCAACCCGCATCGCGGTATTCGAGTTCGATCTCGACCAGCGCGCCATCGCGGAATGTGAAAACCGTTTTTTTGAGCAGGTTATCCCCGACACCCAGTCCCTCGGCCTCGAGCACATCCTTGCCGGGGCTTTTGGTGAGAAACGAAACCTCCTTGCCCTTCACGCCTCTGATCATGTCGCGAACCTTCTCGGTCGTGTCGCCCCACGACATGCCGTAGGGAATCCGGATTCCCTGGACGGCCTGATCGGACTGGGTCGCCGCATTGGCGCCAACGAACGTGCAAAACGCGAAGAGTGCCGCCGCGACGGAAACGCGGAGGGGAGTCTTTCGGTGCTGGGCGGCTGGAGGCATCAGGGCCGCGATTCTCCCGAATTTACCGGGGGAAGGGAAGCATCGGCGGACACTTCAAGCGTGCCCGCATTCAGAGGGACGATCCGGTCCAATCCCGTGATCGTGCGAATCACGTCGCCGGAGGGACTCCGAGAGACGAGAAGGGCCGACCCCTTCGAGTCGCCATGCCGCAGAAAAACCTCATCCCCGGGGGCGATCGCGAGATCGGAGGGCGACGACCAGACGGGCAGTCCCTCCGCCTCAAGCACGACCCCCCGCCCCTCCCGTACGGCCTCGATCCTGAGCAGCGGCCGACTATCGAGCAGCTCGTCGGGGGGGGCCTTCACCACGATGGTATCCGGGGAGATGGCCGGCCTTTGCCATGGGAGCTCGGGCTGCTGCTGCGGGAAAAAAGACCGTTCGGACATCCGCGGCACGGCCGTGTAGCGGATTGGCCCGTGGACGAGACCACGCGCGCGGTAGGTTCCCGGGGGCACCTCGGCGCCCGTGTCATCCTTTCCGTCCCAGGTCATGATCAGTCCATTGAGCCCAGCCGGGATCGAGCCGATGTCGGCGTCCCGGCACAGCAGCCGGACCCTCGTTCCGTCCGCAGCAAAGATCCCCATGGTCACCGGCCCCTCCAGCTCCGGCAGGGCCACGGCAAAGTTCTGCGGCGCGGCTTGTAGTCCGGCACCTGCCATCAGCAGGGCAGCCATGCCGCCAAGAACTTGTTGCCATGCCGCCTGATGACTCCTCATTGTGGAAGGGATTCTTGGTGCGGCCCGCGCCTTCACCCAAGAAGAAACAGGGAAAACCTTCCCCCCATCTTCATGAGCACCTCTCCCAGCATCCTCGTCACCGGCGGCGCCGGACTCATCGGCAGCGCCCTCATCCATGCCCTGAACCTCCGCGGACGGGAGGATATCCTCGTCACCGACGTGCTCGGCAAGGATGCCAAGTGGAAGAATCTTTCTCCCCTCCGCTTCGCCGATTACCAGCAGGCTGACTCCTTCCTCGATCGCCTCGAGTGCGAACCCGAGAGCCTCCAGTCGATCCGGACGATCTATCATCTCGGGGCCTGCTCCGCCACCACCGAGACCGACGCCGGGTACCTCATGGAGAACAACTTCGGCTACACCAAGCGCCTCGCCGAGTGGTCACTCCATAGCGGCATCCGCTTCGTCTATGCCAGCTCCGCCGCCACCTACGGCGATGGCACGCGCGGCATGGACGACGGGACGGACCATCTCGACACCCTGCGCCCGCTCAATGCCTACGGCTACTCGAAGCACCTCTTCGACCTCCATGCCAAGCGCAACGGCTGGCTGGACAAGATTGCCGGCATCAAATACTTCAACGTCTTTGGCCCCAACGAATGGCACAAGGGGGAGATGCGCAGCCTCGTGGCCAAGGCCTACGAGCAGATCCTCGAAAGCGGCAAGGTGCGCCTCTTCCGCAGCCACCGATCGGACTACAAGGACGGCGAACAGGTCCGCGACTTCGTCTATGTGAAGGACGCGGTTGCGATGACCCTCCACATCGCCGACACACCCACGGCCAACGGACTCTTCAACATCGGTACGGGCAATCCCCGTACCTGGGTCGATCTGGCAACAGCGCTCTTCTCGGCGCTAGGCCGCAAGCCCGAGATCGAGTTCATCGACATGCCGGATCACATTCGCAACCAGTACCAGTACCACACCTGCGCCGACATCAGCCGCCTGAAGGCCACGGGCTGGAAGACCGCTCCGACCTCGCTGGAAGATGCCGTCAGCGACTACGTAAAAAACTACCTAGCCCCCGGAAAACATCTCGGTGATTAGTGTGCATGTAGCTCCCATTAGCTAAGGCATCGGGGTCGCGGTCGGCGTAGGTGCCGGAGATTCCGAAGCGGCCGTGGATTGGGAAAGGGGATAGGGCGAACCCGCCGATTCAGATCGGAACTCCGCATGACGGATGCGGCCTCCCGCCTCCGCCGTCCAAACCGAGAGCGCGACGGAGAAAAGATTGGCGAGCAACACGGCCCATGCGATCCATGCAGACTGCCTCGGGAACTTGGTGAGGGCGATCAGCGCCACGAACGCTATAATCCCGGCGGCATAGACGACGGGGGCCGTGGCCTTGGCCCGGCCGGCGTGCTGACGGAGCGCGTCGTATCCGGCCTTGTCGAGATCGGGTTGCGCCGAGCCGTCGAAGAAAGCCTCCCGGGCCGCCTCGCCCGTTTCCATGATGACGGGCACCGCTCCAACGCAGCAGATCACCGCAAGAAGGCCCGAGGCAAGTGCTCCGCGGCTGTGGAAGAGGATGCCCATGAGCACCGGCAGGGAGGCGACCACGAGGCCGATGATCGGCACATGGTTGAGGGCCAGATGGAGATGTGCGGGGGTGAAGAGTGCGGTCATGGTTTCAGGAGCGAGGTTTCCAGAGCGCGGAGTCGAGGCAGGCCCAGAGATGGATGGTCCATCCCAGTGTTCCTAAAGAGACGAGCCAAACGATCCCCGCCAGCACGAAAAACAGGATCGCCCCAAGCAGACGGCCCTGCAGCAGTTGCCCCAGCCCCGGAATGAAGAGGCTGGCGGCGGCGGACAGCACATTGCCGGCCGATCCTTGTCCCGTGCTGCTCATGCTCCACCTCTCGCCCAGGACGCGCGCGATGTCGAGGCCGGAGCAGGGCGCTTGTCTTGGGCCCCGTCTCCCGCGATAACAGAGCCATGGGGCGCAACGAACAGAGTTTCCTGATGGAGATCGCGGGGCCAAAGATCGAGGTGCCGGATCTGCTGCGCTTCGAGACAGCGCGCAATCACAGCCTCTCCAACAAGATCATGAGCCGCCTGCGCGACCTGGAGCGGGAATACAACGAGCTCGTCGAGCTGCAGCGATGGAATCAGTTCGTCGAGGGATTCCACATCGGCTTCCAGACTCGCCTGAACCAGGACTACTACCTCTATGAGTCGGGCGCGGGCCGGAAATTCCTCTCCCTCATCGCCCCGGGGGAAATGGGGGCGGCCTACACCTTTCACGGCCGGACGCGCCTGCACAGCGAGGGATATTTCGTGAAGGTCGCCGAGCAGCAGGACTGATTCCCCAATGACGGTCCCGCTGCGAGTTCTTCTGATCGTCATCCTCTGGATGCTCTGCTGGGCGGGGATGCGCTCCTTGCCATCGGATTCCAAACCCTCGTTTTCCCGGCCCCCGGCGTCGGGGCAACCATCAGCCGATACCATCCTGCAGACGGAAACGATCAATCCGGCCCAAGGCCTTCCGATGGTGCATGTCGCGGCCCTCGCGCAGACGCCCGAGGGAATCCTTCACTGCGTCTGGTATGGCGGGACTGCCGAATGTCACCCGGATGTGAAAATCTACCTCTCGGAAAAAGAGCCGGGCGGGCATTGGACGGCGCCGCGCGCGATCATGACGCGCGAGCAGGCGGAGCGGGATCTGGGCCGTCCTGTCAAAGCCGTTGGCAATGCCCTGCTGATCGCCGACGCGGATGGCTCCCTGCGCCTGCTTTTCGTCACCATCGCGATGGGGAAATGGTCAGGCAGCCAGCTCAACTCATCCCTTTCCAAAGATGGCGGCCTCACTTGGTCGCGGGCCCAGCACCTGACACTGAGTCCGTTCTTCAATCTTAGCGAACTGGTACGCAACCGTCCCCTCCCCCTTGAGGGTGGCGGCTGGTGCGTTCCGATCTATCAGGAATTCCTCGGAAAATTCCCCGAGCTGCTTTGGCTTGGAAAAGACGGCTCTTATCGCAAGAGCCGGATCGCGGGGGGATGCACCTCATTCCAGCCCTCGGTTATTCCGATCGACGATTCCAAGGCCGTGGCCCTGCTCCGCGATTACACGGATGATCGGAGGATTTTCCGCAGCTTTTCGGCTAAAGGCGGAATCTCTTGGTCTTGTCCGGCCCCGACGAGTCTTCCTAATCCGGATGCGGGGGTTTCCGGCCTGCTTCTTTCCGATCACCGGTTGCTCGTTGCTTTCAATAACTCTCCCAAAAATCGGTCCGATCTCTCGCTCTCTATCACCCCGGATGAAGGAATGACCTGGACACAACCCGTCGTCCTGGAGCGGGAGGCGGGGGCCAGCTTCTCCTATCCCTACCTGCTCCGCACCACGGAGGGACTGATCCGGTTGGCCTACACCTGGAAGGGGCGCGAACTCCGTCTTATCACGCTCAACGAGTCTTGGTTGAACGACCAGACGGCACGCGCAGGCAAGCCATGAGCCATCTCCTCATCCAACAGTGTTACGCAGGGGTCGTCCCTTGCACGGTGCTTGCGCTTGTTTTTCTCGGGCGCAATCCCCACCCCGGCATCCGCCGCAAAACCGCCTCCCTCCTTCTTGCGGCCTTCGCGCTGCTTGTGATCCCGATCAAAGGGTGGAACGCGGCCGCATGGATCCGGGTGCTCGAGCCCAATCCCAGCTTCACGCTCACGGGCCTTCTCCTTGTGGCGCTGGGATCGCGCCTCTCGGGAAAGGGCCTGTTCAGGAAGCAGGACTGGAGGACCGCGTGGATCTTCGGTGCAATTGCGGGAATCGTTCTCTATCCGATGGGCTTGGGGCTCACCCGGATCGATCCCTATGGCTGGGGTTGGGGCGCCGTCCTGCCGCTTATCACGGCAGTCATATCTTCCCTGCTGCTTCTACGCGGGAACCGCTTTGGCGCGCTCCTGCTGATCCCGTTTGCCGGATGGGTGCTCGGCCTGCAGGAATCGACTAACTTCTGGGACACCCTGATCGATCCTTTCTACGCGGGAGGCTCCCTTGTCGCTGGCCTGATCGCGCTCGTGAAGGCACGCCGCCCATTGACTTCCGGCACGCGGGTGATTGACTGATCGGAATTCACCATGAGCAAGGAGCCGACCATCGACATCATCCACCGGGAAGAAGACGGAATGCATGTACTGCACCTCGCGGGACGGCTCGACTCCGTTACCTCCCCCGAGGCGGAGAAAAAGATCATCGAGATCATCGAGAAGGGGGAGCTGATCATCATCAATCTCAAGGATCTCGTCTTCATCAGCAGCGCGGGCCTTCGCCTCATCCTCGTCTTCATGAAGAAGACCAAGAAGCGCAATGCCCGGATGATTTTCTGCTCACCGGGCGATCATGTGCTCCAGGCATTCGAGGTGAGCAATTTCACGGAGTTCCTCGAGATTGCCTCGACACTCGAGGACGCCCTGGCACGAGCCCGCGGCCAATGACGACCGGCGGGCTTGGGGGCGACGGGGCCTCCCGGGAGCGGGCCCTGCGCGGGCTCTTCGTGGCGGGACTCCTCGACACCCTTCTCACGACGGCGGCATTCCTGCTGGCCAACTCGGGCGTTCTCCTCGCCGATTTCCTCAAGACCTCGATCGAGCTGATCGCCATCACCCTGTCGTGGATGGCCATCCGTCGGATCAACCGGGGCGGTGGAAAGAAATACGAATATGGCCTCGGCAAGCTGGAGAACATCTCGAGCCTCTTCGTGGGGCTGGTGATGCTCCTCTCCTTCCTGATCATCACGGCCAACGCCGTCCGCAATATCATCGAACCGGGACACATCGCGGGGATCGGTCTCTGGATCAGCATCGCCTCCCAGGTGGTCTACCTGGGGATCAACGGCGGCCTTTATCTGCGCAATCACCGCCTCTCCAAGGCGGCCCCGTCGCCGCTGATGGAGTCGCAGACGAAGCTCTTCCTGACGCGTTTCGTCGGCAATCTCTTCATCCTTCTCTCTCTCGGCCTGAGCATGGCGCTCTCCCGCCATCACTGGGCGGCCTACATCGACCCCGCTGCGTCGATGGTGATCGCTCTTTCGATCCTCTCGGCGACACTGGGTATCTTCTCCAGCTCGCTCTACGACCTGCTCGACAGGACGCTCGAAGAGGAGCGACAGATCGTCATCCTCGCGGTGTTGGCGCGCCACTTCAACGACTACGAGGAGCTGCACGGGATCCGCTCCCGCCGCTCCGGAGCTGAGGTCTACGTGGAGATCTTCCTGGAGTTCGATCCGGAGAAAAAGGTGGCCGAGGTCCAGCGGGTCGTCGATATCCTCCGGCACGACATCGAGACCCAGCTGCAGGGCAGCCGGGCCACCATCGCCCTCACGACACAGCCTGTGGAATAGCGGGGCCCTAGCGGCCCTGAACGAGCCAGTCCCATCGGAAGAGGTTCCGCGTCACGTTACCCATCAGGATGTCCCGCGTCTCCGCGGCGTCGAATCGGTCGATCATGTTCAGGCGACGGGCCAGAACGACACCTTCCGGGGCGGGCTCCCCCAACCGGCGGCTGATCACCGCGAACACCGCGTCCGAGGGCGGGGTTCCGCGATGGTCGTAGGGATGGACGATGGCACAGGGCAGCAGGAACGCATAGCTTTCCTCACGTGCATTGAAATTGGAGGGGACCCAGACCTCCTCGCCGGCGATCGACTCGACTCCTTCGCCTGTGAAACGACCCGGCCCACGGTCGAGCGGGATCAGGAACGCCGCATAGCCGAGATAGACCCAGAGAAGGACGACCGGTAGCAGCGGACGCGTCCAGGGCGCGGAAAGGAACGCCCATGCCGCCAGCAGCACGCCTGCCGCGGGGATCACCGTTACCCAGAGCGGATAGAGCGATCCGATGCCGGCGGCATGCTGGAGGAGAAGAGCCAGCGCCGCGAGCCCTGCCAGCACGACGGCGGCGGCGATCACACTGATCAGGGAAACCCATCGGGGGAGATGTCCGAGCCGCAGTGCCAGGAGGAGCGCAAGCGCCGGCATGGCGGGGATGAGATACCGTTCGTCCCGCTGGTTGGGGAGACAGAAGAACCCGGCAAGCACGAGAAGCCAGATCCAGAGGAACACCTCCACATGCCCGAGATGAGAGCGACGGATCCAGGCATCCACGGCGATCGCAACGACCGTCGGAGCTAGCAGCCCGGCATTGAGCGGGTAGGAAACCGCGATGCGCCAGATGCTCGACTGGCCCCAGAGAAGATTCAGCAGGTAATTCCCGCCGCCGGTGTCGAACTTGCCCGCGTTCTCGCGGAGGACGAAGTCACGGAGGACGTTCATCGGCTCCGGATCGAGCCAGAACCACAGTCCGAACAAGAGCAACGCCGCCACCGCCACGAAGGAGAGTCTCCAGAGATCACGGATCAGAAACTGCCGGATGCTCCACCCTTCCGCGCGCAGCTGCCAGAGAGCCATGGTCACCATGACGGGAACCAGCAGCGCGAAGGACTTGTAGAGCAGTCCGACGCCGATCATCCCGCCCCAGACCCAGGGCCATAAAAGCCCGCCGGGCAGGCGTGGTTCGCGATGAAGGAGCAGGAGGGCCAGCGGCAGGAAGAGCCAGAATGTCTCCGGGGCGCTGGTCAGGAAGACGCGTCCGTAGCGGTAGGTGCTGAAGAAACAAAGGAACAGCAGGGCTGCCTGGATGCCGAGCTGCGTGTTGCGCAGCCGCACGCGGCCAATGAGCACGAGAAGCCCCGCGGTGAGGAGCGTGTAGATGACGTTGGGCATGCGTAGCAGGGCTAACTTCCAGTGCTCGCCCCAACCGGTGGAAAAGATCCCCTGCCAGAACAGCAGCGGCGGCTTCGTGTTGCCGAGACGGTCGACCGGCGAGACCAACGGCAACAGGTCACCCGTGGCTGCCGTCAGCTTTGCGATCTGTGCGTAGAGTAGCTCGTCGCCGTTGGTGGCGAGGTGATCGCTTCCCAACCCCGTGCAATAAACGACGGCGGCCAGGATGAGGCAAAGCCACCCGATGAGGAGCGAGCGGCGGTGAAATTCGGCGTGGGGGAGCATGTCCTCAAGGCTGAAGGCTGAAGACCGAAGGCTGAAGGCTAAAATCCGCCCATGCCGTTGAACATGTCATTTTTCCCCGGCAACCTTCATCATCACGAGCTCGCGCTGGAGTAATGCTTCAGGGCCGCATTCCAAAGAAGCCGTGTGGCCACCACCATCAGCGCGGTGGCGGCCAGCAGATGCAGGAGAGACGGCCAGGGCGTCTCGGCCGCTTGGATCAGGAAGCGGGCCGGGATGTTGGCCACGATGATCACGGGTATCATCCAGCTGAAGATCAGCTTGAAGGCCCCCCGGTAGATCGTGTCCGGGTAGCGGCCGATATTGAAGAGGCTGTAATAGCCGTAGATGAGACCCTGCGAGCGGACCATCCAGAAGCTCGATGCGGCGAAGGCCAGCATGATTGCGTAGTGGATCAGGATGCCGCAGGCAACGGCGACACCGTAGAGGATGATCTGGGCGGCCGTCGGCACCACGGAAAGCTTCCAGAGAGAAATCAGGACGAAGCCCGCTCCGACGAGCGCATTGACCACATTGTCCATGCCGAATTGCTTCAGCGAGACGACGAACTGCGTGTCGACCGGCAGGAGCAGCATGAAATCCATCCGGCCCGTGCGGACCAGCTCGGGGAGATTCGCCAGGTTCATGTAGAAGAAGGCCTGAAAGAGCTGGCCGATCAACTGGTGCGTGCCGATCAGCAGGACCACCTCCCACTTCGTCCACCCGCCGATCGAGCCGACGTAGGAGAAGACGACCTCGATAAAAACAATCTGACCGAGGAACCACAGGACTTCCACGAGCATCCAGAGCAGGAAGTTCAGCCTGAAGCTCATCTCCCGGATGAGGGAGTTGCGAAACATCAGCCTGTAGATCTCCAGCAGGCTGGATCTCCCGGCGACCGGCGGGTTCATCTCCTCTCCACTGGAATCCATGCGGGGGCTTTGCTGCAGTTCACTCCCCCGCATGGGAAATCACTGGGCTATGGGAGCGACGGGCCCCGCTCCGGAAAACTCAGAGCGGGGACTGGTGTGCGGCGGCCTTGGTGACGACCTCGGCCACGGTGGTTGCGGCGGCAGCCACGGCTGTTCCGTGCTCCATGACGACCCCGGGAATGGGAAGATGGAGTCCTGGAAGGACATCGCGCTCCTCGGCCGCATCGGCTTTGATCCGCCGGACGGCGAGCCGCTCCGGCGAGATGCGGACGACATTCCTGATGATCCCGAGTTTCTCCAGCGCGGCAATGATGTAGGCAGACGGGTCGATCTGGTACCAGTGCATGCCGTGATTGGCCGAGCGGGGGAAAGCATGGTGGTTGTTGTGCCAGCCCTCGCCCATGGCAAGCAGGCCGATGATCCAGTGGTTGGTGCTCTGGTCGGTGGTGACGAATTCACGGCGTCCATAGGTATGGCAGACCGAATTCACCGCCCAAGTGACATGGTGATTAAGGAACATCCGCACCAAGCCACCCCAAAGGAATCCGTAGAATCCACCGGAGAGTCCCCCGAAGGCGTAGCCGATCAGAAACGGGATGAAAAGGCCCAGCAACCCCCAGATCAGGAAGGTGTTGCTGATAAAAACAATGAGGGGATCCTTCAGCAGGGGACCGGCGTAGCGGGGCACATCGGGACGAAAGTCATCGAGGATCCAGCCGACGTGACCATGGAAGAAGCTCTTCACCGGGCTGTGCGGATCCAGATCCTCGTCGGAGTTGGCATGGTGCTGGATGTGGGTGGCGGCCCAGTTCAAGGCGGGCCCCTGAAAAGCCATCGACCCACAGATCAGGAAAAAGGCCCTGATCCAGTCGGGTGCCTCAAATCCCTTGTGGGTCAGCATCCTGTGATAGCCGATCGTAATTCCAACGGCGCTCAGAATGTAGAAGCCTATCAGCAGGGCCAGATCGACGGGTGTGATGAAACGGCCCCAGAGGCTGACGATGGCGTAGACGGTTCCCAGCAGGGGGACCCACACCAGCAGTTGAAGAACAACCTTGGTGGTGAGGGAGGCGGCTTTGTCGGACATAAGGATTTTATTCTAACCCGCAGGATGGGGGATGCAAGCCGCGGCACCCTCAGCGTTGGGCGAAAATCAGTTTCAGAGAGGAGGCCGGATCCGGGTGACGGTAACGGTATCCTCGTGCCGCGAGCACCGATGGCACGACCCTCTGGCTGTCGAGCAGGAGATGGGAAAGGTCTCCAAGGAGAAGTCGAAGGGGCAAGGCGGCGGCGTGGAAAAGAGCGGGGCGGCGGGCAGCTCTGGCCGTTGCACGAGTAAACGCCCGGTTGGTGAGGGGCTCCGGCATGACGGCATTCACTGGCCCGCAAAGGGTAGGGTCATGGAGCGCGTCGGCGATGATGGCGGCCAGATCCGCGACATCGATGCACGACATCCATTGGTTCCCGGAGCCGAGGTTGCCGCCAAACCCCAGACGGAAAACCGGGCGGATCAGCCTCATCGCTCCACCGTCGCGGCCGAGGACAAATCCGATTCGGAGCCGGACAACCCGAACCCCCAGTTCTTCGGCCCGGATCGCCTCCGACTCCCAAGCCTGCGCCACCTCGGAGAGGAAGCCGGAGCCCGCGGTTGATCTCTCGTCGACCACATGATCTCCCGTGTCCCCGTAGTATCCGATCGCCGAGGCGCTCACCAACACGCCGGGCCTGATCGGAGCGGCGGAAATTCCCTCGACCAGCCGCCGCGTTCCCTCGATGCGACTCTCAAGAATTCGGCGGCGCTTCTCTCTCGTCCAGAGGCCGAGGATCGATTCTCCCGCGAGGTGGACGATCCCCTCACATCCGGAGACATCCAACGGCTCGGACAGGGAAAACCTCCGGCGGTCCGGGCCCTCCCTCCTGCTGAAGAGCACGACGGAGTCACCCCGCGATCGGAGCTCCTGCCGGACAGCGCGCCCGATGAATCCCGAACCCCCGGTGACGCCGATATTCATGATAAAATAATGGTTTTAAGATTCACATTGGAAAGATTTTATCAATGCACAGCTGTCTTGGAAAAGAGGTTCAGGACCAGTGTGCCGGCGATGATCAGCGCAATGCCCGCGACGGCGGGCAGATCCAGCTGTTGCTTGTAGACCAGCCATCCGACGACAGCAACCAGCGCGGTCCCGACCCCCGACCAGATCGCGTAGGCCACGCCGAGGGGGAGGGTCTTGAGGGTGGTCGAGAGCAGGAAGAACGCCGCCCCGTATCCCGCCACCACCAGCAGCGAGGGGAGGGGACGCGTGAAGCTCTCGGTGGCTTTCAGTGCGGAGGTCGCAATCACCTCCGCGATAATGGCCAGAAGCAGGAGGAGGTAGATTTTCATGTCAGCTGGTGTGGAGGGCGGTTCATCGGGCGTTCCCAAACTTGGCATGGAGCCAGCCGTACGGGAAATGATCACCGGGGCAGTCCGTCGGACGCGGATTGATTTCCTTGTGGGCGTGGACGATGGCCTGACGTCCCTGCGACTTCCCGACTCGGTTGCGGAGGTACGGGATAAGTTCCTCCAGGGCGCCAACCTGCGCGCGTGTGGGTTGGTCGCGGTTGAAATCCCCCACAAGGCAGATCCCGAGCGCGATGTCATTGAGGTAGTCGCTGGCCACATGCCCTCCGTTGATCTGCCTCTTCCACCGGTCGCCGACCTCGACCTGGCCGTCTCCGGAGCCGTGCCCATCCCCGATGACAAAATGATAGGCCAAGCCGTTCTGCATGTGACGAACCCGACGGTGATAGATGTCAAAGACGCGCGCATTCCCCTCGCGCGTGCCGCTGTTATGCACGACGATGTACTTCCATCGGCTGCGCTTCACGGGCGCCCGGTCGATCGCCGCCCGCACCGACGGGGAAAGATATTGGTAGGTTTTCTGAGGCCCGAAAAGACGCGCCCAGAAGCCCTGCCGGGCCGGCTCGGGTGTGGGAGTCGGTTCCAGTCCCTGATCGGGCTCCTCACCCGATTTTTCAATCGTTATCGGGGCCGAAGGCTCCGCGCCGTGGGGGAGGGGCACCGTGGGGGCCGCGGGCATTGGCGCCGTGACGCCTGAAGCCGCAACCACTGCGGATGCGACCGAATGCTCCGGCAAAGGCGGCGGTGTGGCGGAAGGGTGAATCGGCGCCGAGGTGCTGATGTGCTGGCCGGCTGACGAGCCGGCGTGTTTTTTCTTCTTGGTCCCGCCGGAGGAGACTTTTTTCTTCGTGGGGGGGGCCGACGATTTGACCTGCCTGCTTTTGCCGGAACCGCCCTTTCCGGAAGAGCTCTTCTTTTTACCCTGGGACTGAGAGGATCTGCCGGCGTGCTGCTTGCGGATCATCTCCTTTTTCTGCTCGTCGGTCAGCGAAGCCCTCATTGCGGTGGGCGCCATGCAGAAACAGCATAGCAGCAATGGAAGCAGCGCTCTCCGGATCACGAGACGAGGCTACCAGTGCGCGACTGACGATCAAGCCGCGGGGTCGCGACGGGAGCGCCCCGAGCCTTTTGCCTGTTTTCCGTAGAGGGCACGCACCATGTACAGCCCCTCCGCAGGCGCCATCGCGGGTGTCGGCCACGGTTTGCCGGCGGCGAGCCGGTGCGCAAACACCGCGGGGTTCTCCTTGCCCCGCGCCGCGCGGACCATCGCCCCGACGAGCATGCGGACCATGCGGTAGAGAAATCCGTTCCCTTCGAATGTCAGCGACACGGCCGGGCCTCTCCCGCGCACCACGGCGCGACGGATCGTCCGCACGGTGCTCTCGGGGAGCGAGCCCGAGTCCGCGCAGAACCCGCGGAAGTCGTGCGTTCCCTCGACTAGGCCCGCCAATTCCTGCAGCACCGCAAGGTCAAGTTCGCCGTGCAGGTGCCATGCGCGGCCGCACAGGAGGGGGGGCATGACCGGGGCGTGCCATAGGTCGTAGCGGTAGATCTTTCCGATGGCCGAAAAGCGCGCATGGAAACCGGCCCCGGCGCGGGAGGCCCGGAGAACGCGCAGCCGTGGTGGAAGCGAGGCGTTGAGGGCAGCCTCCCATCGGGATCCCTCGCAGAGGCGTCCGAGTCGGGAGGCCTGGTCTCCGGTCAGCTCGAAATGCGCGGTCTGGCCCAGCGCATGGACCCCGGCATCGGTGCGGCCCGATCCGTGGACAGTGATCCTCTCCCCGACGATTCCCGCCACGACGGCCTCCAGCGTGTCCTGAACGGTTTCCCCGCCGCGCTGACTCTGCCATCCCCGGAAGGCGGATCCGTCGTAGGCGACGAGCAACCGGATTTTGATCCCGTGTCCGGCACTCACCGCATCAGGAAAGCGCGGCCTGAGCGTCGATCCAGTCCTGAAGGATCTGGACGGCGGCAGCCTGATCAATGACCCCCCGTTGGTCGCGGGTATTACGCCCTGCCTCATGGAGCCGTCGCGTTGCGGCCGCCGTCGTGAGCCGCTCGTCCCAGAGGATCACCTTTGCCGTGGTCAGGGGACGGAGGTGTTCTGCCAGGGCGCGGCTTTTTTCCGCCGCGGGCCCGTAGGTGCCGTTCATGTTCCGGGGGAGACCAAGCACGATGACCGGCGACTCCTTCTCAGCGGCTGCGGCCGCGATCTCCCGCGCATTCTCAGCATCCGTTCCGGCGCGGAGGGTCCGCAGGGGGTGGGCCATGCAGCCGAGTTCATCGGCAAGGGCGAGCCCGATGCGGGCGGCGCCGGGATCGACCCCCAGGGCTCTGGCGGAGGTGTTCATGGGTCGATCACACAGCAGGGAGGCCCGGGAGGCAAGGGCGGGAAAAAGGGGCTGATACCCGATTCCATGTTGCGCGCGGAACGGCGCGGGGGTAGTGATGCAGCATGGCACAGCTTTCCATCAATAAGTTTTCCGAAAACCTACCCGTCAGCGGGACCATCGGCATCACCCAGGCCGCTGCCGGTCTGGGCCTCGGCCTTCTCATCGCCGACAAGCTCTCGGGAGAGACCCGCAGGCGCACGGGCTCCGTCCTTCTGGTCGCGGGAGCACTGGCCCTTGCGCCGGTGGTCGCCAGCGTCGTCAACCGCATCCGCAACCATCCCCACTCGAGCCGCCGCGTCCGCAGGCACCTTGAGTCGATCCGCGAAGATGTCGGCTTCCACGATTCCGAGCACCTGATCTGACGCGGCCGATGCCGCGTTCACGGGGGCTTCTTCCCAGGCGGATCGTCCTCGCCTCATCCTCCCCGCGCCGGAAGGACCTCCTGGAGGCGGCGGGCTTCGAGGTCGAGATCAGGCCCTCGGAGGTCACGGAACTATCCTGCGGTCTGCCACCGCGCGATCTGGTGGAGGCGAACGCCGTCATGAAAGCGCTGGATGTCGCCCACACGGTAAACGGCGACCTAGTGCTCGCCGCCGACACCGTGGTCGTGCTCGACGGGGAGGTGCTGGGCAAGCCGACCGATTTCGATCACGCGCGGGAGATGCTTTCCCGTCTCTCGGGAAGAATCCACGAGGTGCTGACGGGCGTCTGCATGCTGCGCGGTGGAACCAGGACCCGCTGCTCGTTCGTGGAATCAACGTGCGTTTCGTTCCGACGGCTCGACGGTGATGCGATGGACGCGTACCTCCGTGAGATCAACCCCCTTGACAAGGCCGGCGCCTACGCGGCGCAGGAAGACCGCGGCCGACTCATCGAGCGGATCGAGGGATCGCTCGACAATGTGATCGGACTGCCGGTGACGCGAGTGACCGAAGCCATGCTCCGGCACTTCACCGAGTCCCCCGCGGGGTGATACCCCACTAATCGCGGGATTGGCGGGGAAGGACCTTCAAGGTCTGGGGAACCGCCTTCCCGATGCTGTTGCTGGGGAGCACCCCCCTCCAGGAGGTTCCGGGATAGAGGATTGTGTCGCGACCAATGATCGAGCCGGGGCTGATCACCGAGTTGCAGCCGATCTCGGCGCGATCACCGACGATGGCCCCGAATTTTTTCAACCCGGTTTTGATCGGCCCTTCCGGGGCGGCCACGGCGACCTGTTCGTGGTCGAGTCGGACATTGGAAAGGATGGCGCCTGCGCCGAGGTGCGCCTTGTGACCGAGAATGGAGTCGCCAACATAGTTGAAGTGCGGGATCTGCGCCTCGTCGAAAATCAGGCAGTTCTTGAACTCGCAGGAGTTCCCCAGGACGACCCCGTTGCCGACCACCACATTCTCGCGGATGTAGGCGCCGTTGCGGATTTCGCATCCCTCGCCGATCCACGCGGGACCCTTGATCATGGCGCCGTGCTCGATCACCGTGCCGCGTCCGATGAAGACCGCGCCGCTGATGAACGGCTTGCCGATCAGTTTGCCGTGGATCCCGGGCTTGAGACGGAACTGCAGATACGTGCCGATCTTTGCCAGCGCCTCCCAGGCATAGGTCGCGTTCTCAAAAATGACGCGATGCTCGGTGCGGTCCAGGTCGAGGAGATCGTCGGGGGTAAACATGCGAGAAGGATGAAACCTGAAGCCTGAAACCTGAAGGAGTTATTTTGCGGAGCTTGGATTTCTATGCAGGTGCAGCATTCCTAAAAGACCAACGGTCTAAGCCGCTAACTGCCTCCGGATCAGCTCTTGCTGATCCTTTGTCCGTCCTTTGTGTCCTTGACGGTCCACCCCAGCGCTGCGATTTGGTCGCGGAGTTCGTCGCTCTTCTTCCACTCCTTGGAGGCACGGGCGGCGGCACGGGCGGCCGCAAGTTCCTCCACCTCGTGCGGGATCCCGGCCGCGACTTCGGGCTCCAAAGCCAGCACTCCGTCCACGCGGGCCAACCAATCGAGCAGTCCCCGCGCCTGCGGTGCCGTGAGGTCCCCTCCGTCCATCCGCCGGTTGCTCTCACGGAGCGTCTCGAAAAGGACGGCCAGGGCGCCTGACACGTTCAGGTCGTCGTCAAGCGATGAGAAGAACCCCTCCGTTTCCGCGGAAGGCCCTTCGGAAAGCCTCTCCGATCCGGCCGTTTGCACAAGCCTCTCCCTCCAGGCGTCGAGGCGTGCCAATGCCGTCCTGGCGGCGGCAAGCCCCTCCATCGTGAAATTGAGCGCTCCCCGATAATGGACGGAGATCAGGGCGTAGCGGACTTCCCGTCCGGTCCATCCCTTTTCCAACAGATCGCGTAGCGTGAAGAAATTCCCTGCGGATTTCGCCATCTTGCCCCCCTCGACCATGAGGTGGGAGCAGTGCATCCAGTAGCGCACGAACGGACCCTTACCGTGTCCAGCGCACTCGCACTGCGCGATCTCGGCCTCATGATGGGGGAAGATGTTGTCGACGCCACCGCAGTGAATGTCGATGGTCTCGCCCAGCAGGCCCGTCGCCATGGCGCTGCACTCGATGTGCCATCCGGGCCGTCCCTTTCCCCAGGGACTTTCCCATCCCACCGAACCATCCTCCGGAACCCAGCTCTTCCAGAGCGCGAAGTCGGCGACGGCTTCCTTCTCGTATTCGTCGCTTGCGACACGCTGACCGGGACGCTGTCCCTCCAAGTCGACGCGCGCAAGCTTTCCGTAACCGGGAAAGGAGGCGATGCGGAAATAGACCGACCCATCCTCGGCCTGGTAGGCGTGGCCGCGCTCCATGAGCGTTCCGATCATGCTGATCATCCGTGCGATCTGCTCGGCATCGGTCGCACACGGATAAGCCTCGGCCTCCTTGAGCCGAAGTGTGGCAAAATCCTGGAAGAACGCCTCCTTGAAGGGCTTTGTGTAGTCCGCAAGCGCAATCCCGGCGGCGACAGCGCCTCGGATCGTCTTGTCGTCGACATCGGTGAGGTTCATCACCCGGCGAACCGTGAATCCGCGCGCGATCAGCTGACGCAGCAGAAGATCCTCAAAGACATACGCACGGAAGTTTCCGATGTGCGCGTGCGCGTAGACCGTCGGTCCGCAGGTGTAGAGGGTGAGGGTCCTGCCTTCCCCCGGTCGTGCCTCGATGGACTCAAGCTCTCTGGTGAGCGTGTTGTGAATCCGTACAGGCATCACTCGGGCGTCTGGACGGTGGCGGTGGCCATGGCCGCGATTCCTTCGCCCCGGCCGAGGAAGCCGAGGGTTTCGTTGGTGGTGGCCTTGACGCCGACCCTCCGGGGATCGAGCCCTAGGGCTTCCGCGATCCTGCCGCGCATCTGCTCCACGGAGGACCCAATCCTCGGTTCCTCGGCGACGAGCGTAGAATCGACGTTCACAATCCTGGCATTCTCTCCCGCAAGGATTCCGGCAACCCTGCGCAGGATTTCGAGACTCGAGATGCCGCGGATGGAGGCATCGGTGTTGGGAAAGTAATGGCCAATGTCGCGAAGGCCGGCTGCGCCCAGAAGGGCGTCCGCGACGGCATGGCAGAGCACATCGGCATCCGAATGACCCGCCAGGACAAGACCCTGCGGATGACGGAACACCACCCCACCGAGAACGAGTTCTCTCTCTCCGTCACCGGCCTCAAGTCGGTGCACGTCGTAACCAATGCCACTGTGGGTGATCATGATTTGAAGGATGGTGGCGGCGCGGCTTTCAGCGTTTTTCGTTCTTCCTGTTACCGAGCCTTAAAGATGGCTGAAGGGGATGAGCCCGCTGCAGGCAACGCACGAGTATTTGTCGGGAACGGACTCATGCGGCTTGAGGTCCACGTTCCCCCCGGCAAGTTCGACCATGAGCATCCCCGCTGCGATATCCCAGAGGCTGATCTGGCTTTCGATGTAGGCATCGAGACGACCGCTGGCGACATAGGCGATATCGAGGGCCGCACTCCCCATCATACGGGTCTTCCGGGCGGAGCGCATCATCGAGCCAAGGACGGGTAGTCCCTTCTCGATGGAGGCCTCGGTCTTGGAGACCCCGACCGAGACGATCGCGTCGGCGAGTCGGTTACGATTGCTCACACGGATCGGGCGGCCATTGAGCGTGGCGGAACCCGTCGCACGGGATGCCTCCCAGAGTTCCCCCGTCATCGGCTGGTAGATGACCCCGGCGGTGATCACCCCGTTGCGCCGATGGGCGATGGAGACGGCAAAGTGCGGAATGCCGTAGAAGAAATTCACCGTGCCGTCGATCGGATCGATGATCCACTGGTCGGGTGCGCTTTGGTCGCCACGGATTCCTTCCTCACCGTAAATGGCATGATCGGGAAAAATTCCCAGGATGAGCGATTCGATCAGTGCCTGGGAACGGCGGTCGAGCTCGAGCTTGATGTCGTGCGCTTCGGCGGCATCCACATTCAGCTCCCGCTCGAAATGTCCGCGGATCATCCCGCCGGCGGCCAATGCGGCGTCGCGCGCCGTGGTGAGGATTAGTTCTTCCATCAGTGATTCAGTAGCGGAGCGTGCGGTGCGGGTCGAGCCTTCGAAATCATCGTTCCCTCCACAAAAAAATTGGGGGAAGCGTTTGGAACGCTTCCCCCAAGTTTTAGCTTGTCGCCGAAAGGGTGTTCCGGCGGGAGGTTGACTTACTTCTTCTTGGCGACCTTCTTCTTAGCAGGGGCCTTCTTGACGGCCTTCTTTGCAACCTTCTTCTTGGCTGGGGCCTTCTTAGCGACGGCCTTCTTCACAACCTTCTTCTTGGCTGGGGCCTTCTTAGCGACGGCCTTCTTCACAACCTTCTTTTTAGCGGGTGCTTTCTTTTTAGCGGGCATGACGTTCCACCTCCTTTGTTCCGCAATGGCGGCGTGTGTGAAATCTTTGTGAATAAGTCACTGCCGTTTGTGAATAAGTCCATGCGCGTGATGCGTCAACGGATTTTCTTCTTTTTTTTCTTCCGCGAATTTCCGCGCGCGTTCAGCGCGCTGCGAGAATCGCATTCGCAGTCGCCACAATTTCGGCAACTTCGGCGAGTCGTCCCGTTCCCTCGTACCCGCACGCAAGCATTCCCTCGGCTGGTCCCACGATGTGCGCACCGCGCGCGCGCAGCGTCTCGACATTCGCCTGCGTCGCGGGATGCTCCCACATTTTCCCATTCATCGCGGGTGCCAGCAGCAACGGCGCGCGCGTCGCCAACGCAACCGCACCGAGCGCGTCGTCTGCGAATCCGTGGGCAAGGCGCGCGATCGTGTCCGCCGTGGCAGGCGCCACGAGCAGGAGATCGGCACGATCGGCCAGCTGGATATGCCCGGGCTTCCAGCCTCCGTCACGTTCCTCGGAAAGGTCGGCAAGGATGGGGTTGCGCGAAAGCGTGGCCAAGGTGAGCGGCGTGATGAACTCCGATGCCGAACGCGTCATCACCACAAAGACCTCATGACCGGACTCACGGAGTCGTCCGGTGATGTCGGCCGCCTTGTACGCGGCAATCGACCCGCTCACGCCCAGAACGATCGTGCTCATGACGCGGGCTCGGCGCTCATGCGGCCGGTAAGCTGCCTCTCGGAACGCATGATCGCCCGGAAGTTGACGATGTTCTCCTCCATGGATCCGCTGATGATGACGTAGCGGTAGTCGCGCCAGCATTCCATCTCGAGCGCCGCGTTGCGGAGACGGACCTCGACCTGGTCGTCCGTCTCGGTGCCGCGGCGCAGGAGGCGGCGGCGCAGCTCCTCGAGATCGGGCGGCATGATGAAGATGTCGGCCAAGGCGCGGAGGATGAGGGGATCACCGCAGGAGCGGATGCTGGCGGCGCCGCGGGTGTCGATGTCCAGCAGGACATCGACACCCGCGGCGAGATTCTCCAGCACGGGCCCCTTGAGCGTCCCGTAGCGGTTGCCGTGAACCTCGGCGTGCTCGAGGAACTCTCCGGCGACGAGGCGCCTCTCGAACTCCTCACGGGAAAGGAAATGGTAGTCCTCGCCGTCGATCTCGCCGGGCCGCGGTGTGCGCGTGGTGCAGGAAACCGACCAGACAAACTCGGGCTTCTGCCTCAGCGCGTTGCAGAGCGTTGTTTTCCCCGCCCCGGAGGGGGCGGAGAGCACGAAGAGGATGCCCGTGCGGCGGAACTGGTAGGAAAGGTTATTCAAGGTTGGCGGTCTGTTCGCGGATCCTATCAAGCTCGGCCTTGGATTGCACGACCCGCCTCGAAACGGCGGCGTCGCCGGCCTTGTTACCCAGCGTGTTGAATTCACGGAACATCTCCTGGGCAAGGTAGTCGAGCGTGCGTCCGGCGGATTCCGTGCCTGCCAGCGCGTCGCGACATTGCGCGAAGTGGCTTTCGAGACGGGTGAGCTCCTCGGTGATGTCGCTGCGCTCGGCGGCAAGTGCAAGTTCGCGGATCAGGGCCGGGTCGTTCACGGAAACGGGGGCACCCAGCTCCTCGAGGCGCGCACGGAGGTGGTCGCGCCGCTGGCGCAGGACCGCGGGAACCCGCGCGCGGATCGCCTTGACCGCGGACTCCAGCAGCTTGACTCGCTTGAGCAGGTCGGCAACGAGGTGCGCCCCCTCCCTGCGTCTCATCGCGCCCATTTTTGCAAGCGCCTGCCTGATGGCCTCCTGAACCAGGGGCCACACAGAATCGGGATCGGGTGTCTCGTCGGCCGGGGTGCGCAGCACGCCGGGCGTGCGCAGCACGAGGTCGAGGGAAATCTCGCCCGCGAGCGAGAGATCCTGCTGAAGCGCGCGAAGGTCCCTGAGGGCCCTTTTTGCCGCTTCCTGATCCACGAATCCGCGTCGCGAGGAATCGGCGGGGCTACCCTCCACGGTGACCGCGACATTCACGCGACCGCGTCGCACGGCACGCTGAACCTCCTCGCGGACACGGGGCTCCAGGGCCGAGAGAGGTTTCGGCAGGGCCACGGCGATCTCGATCCCCTTGCGGTTCACCGAGGAACACTCGACGACACAGCGCCATCCCTTGTCCGAGGCGGCGCCCCGTCCCTGTCCTGTCATGCTTTCCATGGTCATTTGGCGTTGGCGACGACCGGTTGCCGGATCCGGAGATTCCAGATCCAGGGGGCGCCGTAAAATCCGAGTCCGGCAGGGGCGGATTCGCCGGTCGGGTAAGCCCAAGCCTGCGCGGGCGTCGAAAACAAGGCCTCCTGTCGCAGCCAGAACGGGGCCTCCGCCACAGGGGAAGGGGATGAGGACGTCATGAGCGCCGAGTAGACAGCCGTGGCAGCCGGGATCGAGGGAGATATCGGGAACGCCTCGGGGTTTTCCGGGGCGCCACCCAGGGTCAGTATGCCGAGCCCCGTGCGTGTGACACCCCATGCGGCTCCGGAAATCCTCGCCTTGCCCGAGTCGTACGAAACAGTGGCGTCAGGAAGAGCGTAGATCCCGGACGGCAGACGCAATGTCTGGTTGAGAAGGGTGACCGTTCCCGAAGCCAAGGGTGCGTCCAGTGTTCCCGCAATGCGGAGATCGGTGACGACGGCGGGGTGATCATCCCGGGATGCCGGTCGTGTGCGCAACGCCAGATCCAGCGTGGTGGGCGAGGAGAAATGCGGGCGCGGGTCGGCGGGATCCACGCGGAATCCCGGTGGTACAAACGACGGCGTCAGCTCTGCGCGAAGGTCCACTGACAGCGGGTCGAGTGCGATGGTGCCTCCGAGCCGGGTGGTGCCATCGGTCGTCCAGACAAGATCCGCTCTTCCCTTGGCCGTTACTCCCGGCATCAGCTCCACGGGCAGGGCGGCTCCGGAAATTTTCAGCTCGGCTTTCCAGCGGGACGTCCAGTCCGCATTCCCGGTCAGCGCGATCGACCGCCCGTTGTACGCCGCGCTTCCACGGGTCGTCGTGACCATACCCCCCGCGAAGGTCAGCGGCAGGTCGACACCGGTCAGACTGATGGGGCCGGGTGCCGTGAAGCCAGCGGCCTTCAGTGAAAGAGCTCCGGCCAGCTGAGGCTCCGTGACCGTGCCGGACATCGTGACCGTGCCGTCAACGACGGCGTTGCTCAGCACATTGTATCCGAGCTGCCGGGCCCAGGGGTCCAGCGACGCTTTCTGAAATGCGACGGTGCCCGCGAGCTTCACATCCGCATCGGGCCCGATGCGGTCGGCGCTTTTGGTCATCTTAAGGGGAAGTTCCGCCTCAAGATGCAGCGGGTGTCCCTGCGGTCTCGCCTGATCAAGGAGGAGCCTCGTGGCTTTCGAGGGAAGACGGGTGGCCGCGATCGTGACGTCCCCGGCCTGTGCCCCCGAAACCGAAAAGCCCGCGATCCTAAGGTCCGCGTTGAGATCCGGGGCGGCGGGGGTTCCCGCTGCGGCGAGTCGGCCCGTGAGTCGGCCGCTGGATCCGGATGGTTGGCCGAGCAGATCGGCGAGTTGCCCGACATCCATGCCGTCGAAGGTCATCGTCACCGCCATCGGTCGGTCCATCGCGAGCGTGCGCCACGGTTTTTCAGCGCTCCAGGACCCCGTGAGGTCGAGCGGCAGGGTGACCTCGCCGGCGGCCAGCGGTTTGGGCGACCCCTTGCGGGTGACGTACATGTCCTTGAGCGTCAGGCCGACCCCATCCGCAGTCAGGCCCAGCTTGAAGGACAGGTCATCCTGCATGATCTCGGCGCGGCCCAACGCGAACATTCCGGGTGCGTAGGAGCCCTCGAAGGTTCCGGAAATGCCGGCGCGGCTCCGTCTGCTCACCCAATTGCTGACCTTTGCCTGGAAAGATCCCCGGTTAGCCGTGATGTCCCCGTTCCCTCGCCATGTTGCGGAGACCTCTCCGGCGCCGATATCCTGCGGAACGGCCATCCCCAGCTCGCCGAGGCGGGCGGCCACATCATGCACGCGCAGCTCGGCCTCCCCGTCGTAGGCATGGAGTCGGCTGTTGGCGACCGTACCCCGGATCCGCACGGCATCGTTGCCCGCGCGCGCCTCGGCATAGGCGATGCGGGTGGTTGCTCCCTCGAAGAAAAGGCATCCGCTCATCCAATCCATGGAGAGGCGGCGCACCTTGGTGCCGATCCCGGAAAAGTTGCAGTATCCCTCGGCCTGGTTATCGGCGCCCCGAACAGCGCCGTCCAGATAGAGGGATCCGCTCCGGATCGGAAATCCGGGCCCGAGCAGCGCGGCGAGCGTTTCCGCATCGGAAAGATCCGCCTGGAACTCCGTGGTGAAGGGGGCTTGGAGGAGGGCTCGCCAGTGGGCGGGCAGGCTGCTCCTTCCGGTCGCACGAACTTCGTTGTCGCCCTGGCGGAGGGAGCACTCGGACACCGTGAGATTCCTCCCCGTCATCGAGGCGGCCAGACGGAGGGATTCCCACCCCTTTCCCTCCCAGCGAAAATTTCGTCCCACGAGCCGCAGGGATGCGTCGGCGTCCGATGGGTGTTGCGGATCCCCGCGGAATGTCACCCGCGCCTGATCGACGGTACCCGTGGCGCCCTCGGTCGCGGGAATCAGCCCGGCCAGCGCGTCGATCGCCAGATTCTCGCCGACGAACGTCGTTTCGAGGGGTCTTTCCACACCAATTGTCCCGTCCCCGCGGAGCAGCCCCCTTCCGATGGATCCTCTTACCCCGAAATCCAGCCCTTGCGGCTGCATCTTCAATGTCAACTCTTCCAGCGAAAGTCCCTCGCCGAGCGGGAGCGAGGAAATCGTCAGCTTGCCGGGCTCCCAATAGGCGGTGGCGGCGGCACCCGTAACGGTCCGGTGTCCTGACCAAAGTCCCGCCTCGGCCTCATGAAAGGAAACCTTGCCCCTCCAGCGCGACGGGAGATCGAAACGCAGGCCTTCGACGGCCACCCGCCCCGAATCGCCGATCACCACCGCATCGATCGGACCGGCAACCAGTGACGCCGGGATCAGACGGGGCATCACGCCCCATGACCGCGCCACGCGTGTCGCGGGGCCCGTGTCCGATGCCGATTCTTGATCGGCGCGCATGTCAATGAGGAGATTGGTCCGGCCCAGCCGCAACTCACGGATCCAAAGACGATCCCCCGCCTCTTTCGGAAAGAGACATTCCCAAACCGTACCGGGGACGATCTCCATCGTCTCGCAACGCACGGAGCTGGCATGGGTACCACGGCCTCTCGTCCAGGAAACCGCCTGAAGGCGCAGCGATCCATCGGGGCCGAACTCCATCGGCCCGATGGTGACGGTCTGCCCATGACTCCACGCGATCACCCGAACGAACGAACGGATTCCCCAACAGGTGATCGGTCCCACGAAAAACCAGCCCGCTACCAGCAATGCCACCAACACAAGGGTAGTCCATGCCGTCGGCGTCCCCGATCTGGCTGGGGGATGTTCGGTCTCGGCGATCGCTCGGGATGCGGGCTGAAAGCTCATCAGGAGGGGAATACGCTACCCTCTTTCGCTCCGGTTGACTCGACAAAACAGCTGCGGATCCTTCTTGCCCTGAAAAGATACAGGCCGCCGCACCAAAGGTACGACGGCCTGTTGTTCCCCCCAGAACAATCTTTGAATTAGTGCATCTTATAGGTTTTCACCCCGCTTGCAAGGACTTTTTTCAAAAAATTTCTCGGCTTTATAAGCCCCCCTTATGAAATAGCCCCTTTTCAGGTTCAAAAGTCATTTTTAGGGGGCCAGACACCCCCTCACTCCGCACGAAGAGCAACCGCCGGAGCGACTCGAGCGGCCCGGAGCGCCGGACCCAGTCCGGCGATTAAGGATGTACCGACCATCCAAAGGGGGAGCGACGCCATTTCGCCCCATGGGAATGCCAGATCGATGGTCCACCCGAAGAAAGCTCGGTTGATTACGAAGGTCAGGACCAACGCAAGGGCCGTTCCGGAAATCAGGCCGACAATCGAGGCGATCAGTCCCAGAAAACCCGCTTCGGCCAGCATCATCCCCGCAATCTGATGCCTAGACGCCCCGATGGAGCGCAGCACGGCGAGATCCCGTCCCCTCTCCACCACGAGAATGCCGAGCGTCAGCACCACGCCGCCGACCGCCACGGCCACGGCTATCGAACGGAGCACTGCCGTCACGGCGAAGGTCTCGTTAAAGATCGAAATGATCCGGGTCTTCAGGGCGGCGTTCCCGTAGCAGACAAAGGCCTCCCGACCGCCGAATGACTTCAGAAATTCCCCGCGCACGGCCGCCTGCTGTCCGGCGGAAACACCCGGACGGAATTTCACGGCCAGCGAATGCGCGCCCGGGGCGTCCCACGACGAGCGAAAGTTCGTCGCGTTCACGAGCGCGATGCCCCGATCGCGCGTGTAGTCCCGGTAGAGACCGATCACCCGGAGGCGGACCTCTCCCTTCGGACCCTCCAGCACCAGCTCGCCCCCACGTGCAAGGCGAAGCCGCCGTGCGAGACTTTCGGAAAGCGCCGTGCATCCTCCCGCATCCAGTTCCACCTGTCGATCCACGCTGTCTCCCCCGAGGAAATCGATGCGGCCGCGGGCCGGGCCTTGGACAAGTCCCATGGTGACGCTTTCCCCGGACACGGTGCGGGCTTCCATCTCGCGGAACGATCCGACGGACTCCACCTCCGGACGCGTCTTCCACCAGCTCACCGCGGAATCCGGCAGGAGATGTTCGAGTCCGGTGATCTCGTTGGCGGCGGGAGCAATGAACAGATCGGCCGCGAGCGTCCGGCCAACCCATTCCACGACGCTGCCACGGAACGAGTGGATCATCACGCTGATCCCCACGGTCATCGCGGCCGCGGCGCCGAGCGCAGCCGCCGTCGGGGCCGTCCGGTGCAGCGAACGAAGCGACTGTTCCAAGGCAAGCGCCGCGACTGCTGCGCGCGGACGCGCCAGCCGTGCGACTATCGACATCACGGCCGGGGTCATCAGGCAGCCGCCCACCATGACGAGGAAGGCTGCGCCGAAGCCCAACCAAGCCGGCGCCCCCCGGAGAACCGCGAGCGAATTGAGGAAGGCCGCCGCCAGCAGCACCGCACCCCGTCTCGCCCAAACCCAAGGATGCACCGGGAAGATCTCCGGCGCGGTTCCCGGATGAAGGACCCGCGTGGGGTCAAGCCGCGCCGCCTGGCGTGCCGGAATCCACGCGGCGACCAAGGCTGCAACGATGCCCGCCGTCAACCCGGCAACCGCCTCCCAAGGGGAGGGCCATCCTCCGCGTGCTTCCACGGGCAGATAGAGCGAGGAGACCGTCCGCGCGACGGGGGCCGCCAAAACACCGGCCAACACGGGTGCGAGCACCCAACCCGCCAAGGATCCCGCCAACCCCGTCAGGCCCGCCTCGGCCAGCAACTGAGCGGTGATTCCTGGGCCCGAAACGCCGACCGCGCGGAGGATGCCGAGCTGAACCCTCTGGCGCACCACGGAAGCGGACGCCGCATTCCCCACGAAGAACACACCGACCAGTAGGGCGACGAGACTCATGGCCGTAAGGTTGAGGCGGAACGCCGCGATCATCGTCTCCACCCGTCCCGTTCTGCGGGAGGGGGGTTCGATGGAGACATCTCCCGGCACCAATCGGCGCAACGCGGCCACGACCGCCTCCCGGTCGGTTCCGGGTGCCAGTTTGACGAGGATGGCAGTGAGTTCACCCGGTTGTCCGATCCATTCTTGGGCCGTGGCGATGTCGGTCGCGGCGACATTCTCGGGCACGGCCGTGCCGTTGATGACCGCACACACCGTCATCGTCCGCGGTGCGCCGCGCCCCTGCAGGCGCAGCGTTCCCCAGCGGGCAACGGCATGCGTGGTCAGAAATTCAGCCGTCACGGCGATCTGGTCTTCACCCGCAAGCCAGATCCCTAGATTCGGGGACCCGTTTTCCGAACCGGTCGGGGGATCGAATCCGAGGATACCCGCAGCGGTGAAGGGATCGATTCCGGCAATGCGGAGTGTCTCGCCGGGGTGGTCGGGCAACATCACCGTGCCCTCGATCAGCGGCGTGGCGGCCTCGACACCCGTGGTCTCCAGCACTTCCGGCAACACCGTCTCGGAAATCCTGCCGCGGATCTCCAGATCGGCGCGGCCGGTGACGGCGGCGAACGCGTTGCGGAAACTCTCCGTCGCCCCGCGGTTGGCGATCACGACGGCCAGAAAGACCGCGACTCCCAGCGCGATGCTGAGGATTCCGGCCAGAAGGCCCCGCGGGTCGAGTAAACGCGGGCGGATCGAGGTCCTCCAGCAGAGCAGGGCGAGTCCGGATAGATTCACGCGGGATCAGCCCTCCGGACCGCGGCCCTGATGCGTCGCTCCAGCCGGAGCAAACGGGTCTGGTCGGTGATTTTCCCGCCGTCGCGGCCCCTCAGGTAGAAGGCATCCAGCGCCGCCCGGCACTCGGTGGCGATGCGGGCCGATTGGATGGAGATGCCATCGTGGGAAATCGCGCGCAGGAGGTGGTAGAGCAAGCCGAGTTTGTCGGGCGCCTGAAGTTCCAGGATCGTGCAGTCGGGATGGGCGGTGTTGTTCACGACGACCCAGACGCGCAGTTCCTCCTCCTCGCTCTGGGGATCGACGGCGCGTGCGGGGCGCCGCGCCATGGGAAGGGCACGGCTTCCGGGAAGGGATAGCAGCTCCCGCAGCCGCGTCTCGAACCGCAGCCGGTCACGCTCCTTGGGGAGCGGTTCGTTGCGGTGGTTGGACACCCTGAAGATGTCGAGGGCAAGTCCGTCGGCGCGGGTGTGGATGTCGGCGCCGAGGATGTTGATCCCCGCCTCGAGGAAGGCGGCCGAAATGCGCTCCAAGAGCCGTTCTCGGTCCCAGCCGCAGACCAGCACCTCGGCATGACCCGCCTCGGGTCGGTCGATCCACTCCACGACCGGATCGAGATTCGGGCCATCCCTGTCGAGTCCCTCACGGAAGAACCGGTGGAAGAGCCGCAGGTGACTCGTGATCGTCGCCGCGTCATGCGCCGCGAAGTAACGGTCGGACATCCCGGAGAAGTGCGCCTCCACTTCCTCGGTGAATGCGGAGGGCAGCAAGTCGCCCACCTTGCGCTGGAGTTCCCCGCGCCTCTCGGCCCGCTCCCGGTGGAATCCTGCGCTGTCGGCCAGGAATCCCTTGGTCTCGTGGTAGAGTCGCCAGACCATCTGCTCCTTCCAGTCGCTCCATGCGTCGTCGCTCGTGCCCATCCCGTCCGCGAGCGTGATGATCATCAACGCGTCGAGGATCTCCTGGTCCCTCACGATATGGGCCAGCTCCTCGACGGTGGCCGGATCGTCGACGTTGCGCGTGCGGGCCAGGGTGCTGATTTCCCCGTGGGCGGAGACGAGCGTGATGAAGCGCCTTTTCTGCTCGGGTGTGAGCTGCAGCCGTCGCGCCACCTTCTGGGCCGCCAAGGCGCTGGCCTCCTCGTGCCGTTTGGTGTTGGCGGCCTTTCCGACATCGTGGAAAAGCATCGCGAGGTAAAGGACCTCGGGATCCGGGAGGCGGCGGAAGATGTCGCCGTAGCGCTCGAGCTTGGGGCTCTCGGTGAAGAGCAGATCGTCGATCTTGTCGATGCAGCGGAGGGTATGCTCATCGGCCGTGTACCGGTGAAAGAACTCATGCTGCACCAGGCAGGTCAGCGGCTCGAACTCCGGCAGGTATTTGCCGAGGAAGCCGAGGTCGTGCATCAGCCGCAGGATGCGCCCCACCTCCCCCTTACGGGAAAGGATGGAGAGGAAGACGTTGCGGATCTCGGTGTTGTACCGGAAGGTCCGGTCGACCAGCTTGAGGCGGCGCTTCACGAGATCCCCGAGTTCCGCGGAGAAGTCGAGCTTCCGGGCCTGGGCGAGGTGGAACGCCTGCATCATGCGGACCGGCTCGCGGTTGAAGATGTCTCGGGCCGCGGGGAACAGCTCCGGCCCACGGATCAGAAATTCGCCGGCCTTCTCGCTGCGGCGGCCCAGAATCTTGCCGATCAGCGTCTCTTTCATCCCGCGTTCCTCCCGGATGCGGCCGAGCGAAAGCGTGGTGACGAGGTGTGTTTCGCGCGCGTGGCTGTAATAGTCGCGCATGAAGGCCTCGCACCGACGCAGGATGTTCTTCTCCGGGTATCCGAGCGCGGTGGCCACCTTGCCCTGCAGTTGGAGTGTCAGTTGGTCGCTGGCCCGTCGCGTCTGGTAGTGCATCTCGGTCCGCACCCTGAGCAGGAAATCGTGCGCCTCCTCGAGGGTGCGGCGCTCCTTCTCCCGCAGTAGTCCCTGCTCGACCATCCGCGAGGTCGTGGTGGCGCCGGAGTGGAACGCGCCGGTCCAGACGAGGTTCTGGTAGTCCCTCAGGCCTCCGCATCCCGACTTGATGTTGGGTTCCTGCATGAAGACGCTGGCGCCGTAGCGCCCCCGCAGTTCCTTCAGATTCCCCGTCCTGAAGGCGATGTAGTCCTCTTCCTTGCCGTGGACGCACGAGGCCTCGAACTCCTTGCGGAATGCCTCGAACAGCTTCCTGTCCCCCTCGATGCGGCGGCTCTCGATCATCGCGGTCTTCGTGATCATGTCGGCGTTGGCCTGAGCGATGGCTCCCTTCACCGAGCGTGTGGCATGTCCCACCTTGAATCCCAGATCCCACAGCGTCATCAGCGTGTCGGAGATCACCCGTTCCATGACGGGGGTGGGTTTCGATCCCGCATGGAGGAACGTGATGTCGACGTCGCTGAATGGATTGAGTTCCCTGCGGCCGTATCCTCCGAACGCCACTGCCACGAGCCCTTTGATCATCCCGGTCTCCCCGGCACGCCGGTTCACGAACCGGAAAATCTCCCGGAACAGGATGTCGACGAGTTCCGTCCGCCGTGCGGCGATCTCTCGGCCCCCACCTCCGGTTCGGTGCCAGAGCTTGAGTCGGTTTTCCTCTTTTCTGCGGAAGGCCTGGAGTTTCTGCAACGGGAGTTCCACTGCATCCTCCATCTCGGCGGCCAATTGTTCGGCGGCCTGCTTCTGGACGCGGAGATGTTGCTCCGAGGGACTGAGAATCCGTTCCGTCACGGTTGTTCCTCCCCCTTCGTGATGACGATCTCGACGCGGCGGTTGAGTTGCTGCTCGGCGATGGATCCCGTTCCCGGAACCAGCAGGCGCGTCCTTCCGAGTCCAGCTGTCGTGATCCGTTCTGATCCGATTCCCATGTTGGAGACCAGCCATCCCTTCACCTGCTCGGCGCGGCGAAGGCTGAGTGCCTGGTTATAATCGTCGCCGCCGAACGAATCCGTGTGCCCCTCGATGCGGAACCGTGTACCCGGGTTCCTTGAGATGAGAGACCCGAGTTTTTTCAGCGACAGCTCGGCTTCCTTCTTGAGCGTGGCCGAATCATATTCAAAGAGAAGATCCGTCGGCATCAGGATCGGTGCCGTTGTGGCGGAGAGGGTGCCGGTTCCCTCGAGCAGTCCGTCGAGCGAACTATAACCCGGGAGTGCCGCCGAACTCATGCCACTTCCGCTTCCCGACGGGAGGTCCGCAAGCGGATCCGTAGCATGGACGGGCACCGTTGTTTTCCCTCCCACGAGGTCATCAAGCGGGATGGAGCCTTTGGCACGGTCGAGGATTCCGGGCGATGGAGCAACGGGTTGAGGTAGATCCGTGGCGACGGGCACAGGACTTCCTGGCGCTTGCACCGGCGCGCCCCCTGCGGTTGGCCCCTCTTCGGGAACAACGATTTCCGCTGGCTCTTTGCGCACCGGGGCAGGTTTCGTTGGTTCCTCCTTGAGCGTCTCGGGGTCGATCTCGACACGCTTCATATGAAAGGTGCGGGGAACGATTTCATCGAACGACTCTGCCGTGAATCCCTTCATCTTCCACGCCGTGGATTTTCTGAAAAAGTACCCGTGTACAGCCAGGGACAGAATCACCGCGCAGAGAAACCACCACGCAAACCTCTGCCCCTCCACACCCGGAGTCGGTGATTTGGAAACACTTCCCATCATGAATGCGGCGGAAATATATAGATGGGATCGGAATCCCCTGAAAGATTTCTTACCGCAAGGAATCACGATATTTCAAAGGACCCCTAATGAAAGGTGGAATGACGAGGGTTATGGTCTATTCGACATGCCGCGTTGTTCCCAAGGGGATTCTTTTAAAGACTCTTCAATTCCATGTAGGTCTTCTTAATAATGATGTGAACAAACGCCACACCCCCCACTCAAATATCTATGGATTCAGAACATTGCACCGAGAGAAAGTCTGTGAAAGAAGACCCGGTCGGTCGTGAATGTTGCGGCAGGTGGTGTTCCACGAAACAGGTTATTGAATTTCTGATGCATTCATTCGCAAGATCTTCACAGGAAATTCAGGGTTTTTCATCGAGCCAACCAAGCTATAGAAATACTTAGTAAGTGTTTATAATAAATGTGTTTATAAAATAGTTCCACATGGAACATCATCTATGTTTCTCTATCCTGAAAATTTTGATGTGATTGTGATTGGTGCCGGCCATGCCGGGATCGAGGCCTCCCATGCCGCTGCGAGGATGGGAGCCAAGACGCTGCTGATCACCCAGAATGCCGATACCATAGGCCAAATGTCGTGTAATCCCGCGATCGGGGGATTGGCCAAGGGCCACCTTGTCCGGGAGATCGATGCTCTAGGTGGAGTGATGGGGCTCAATACCGACGCCACCGGGATTCAGTTTCGGATGCTGAATGCCTCCAAGGGGCCAAGCGTCCGGGCACCCCGCGCCCAATGTGATAAGAAGGCATACCAGTTCCGGATCAAGTCCCTCCTGGAGGATCTCCCCAACCTCACCATCAAGCAGGCCAACATCACCACCCTGACGGTCGAGGGAGATCGGGCTACTGGCGTCGAAACGAATATTGGAATCCGCTTTTCTGGACGAAGTGTGGTAGTGACGACGGGTACGTTCATGAGGGGACTCCTGCACGTGGGATTAAAGACCCAGCAGGGAGGTCGCATGGGGGACTCTATTTCCACCCTCAGTGACAACCTGAAAGACCTTGGATTCGAAGTCGGGAGGTTCAAGACCGGTACTCCATGCCGCCTCTTGGCCAAGACCATCGATTTTTCCAAGTGTGAGCGTCAGGCCGGGGATAACCCCATACCCCTCTTTTCCCACATCCCGGAGTCCATCACCAAGGGCAAGGACGATCTCCACACCCTGAATCATGGAACGAGGGAATTGTTCCATGTGGAACAAATACCCTGCTGGATCACCTACACCACGGAGCAGACCCACGAGATTGTCAGGTCAAACCTCCACCAGTCACCCCTCTACGCCGGAGTCATTGACGGCGTTGGACCCCGCTACTGTCCTTCCATCGAGGACAAAGTGGTGAAATTCGCGGACAAGACCCGTCATCAGATCTTTCTGGAGCCAGAAGGTCGTCACACTGGGGAAATCTATGTCAACGGGGTTTCCACAAGTCTCCCCTACGAGGTCCAGTATCTCTTCATCCGCTCCATTCCCGGCCTGGAGAAGGCGGAGATACTCCGCCCCGGCTACGCCGTTGAGTACGATTATTGCCCTCCCCATCAGCTAAACGCGACACTGGAGACTAAGAAAATAGAAGGTCTTTACTTTGCCGGACAGATCAATGGGACATCGGGGTACGAGGAAGCCGCAGCCCAAGGACTCATGGCAGGAATCAACGCAGCCCTTAAGGTATCAGGCAAACACCCCCTGGCTTTGCGTCGGGACGAGGCCTACATCGGGGTTCTCATTGACGATTTGGTGACGAGGGGGACGCCAGAACCGTATCGCATGTTCACTAGTCGTGCCGAATACCGCCTGCGCCTCCGGCAGGATAACTGCGACCTCCGCCTTACCGACTACGCGATCGAGCTGGGAACGGCCTGCACGTATCGCCGCGAAACCTTCCTCCAGAAGAAAGAATCCCTCGCCAAGCTATTATCGGAAACATCTGATATTAAACAAGATGGGATAGTTTTGACCCAGTGGCTCAAGCGCACCGGAAACTCGGCCCCCCTGCTCCCCGCCGAGATCTACGGCAAGTATCCCGCAGACCTCTGGGACCTGGTCGAAACAGACCTCAAGTATGAGGGATACCTCCGCCGGGAGGAGGAGCAGATCGAGCGCCACCGTGCGCAGGAGGAAGTCCGCATCCCCTCGGGTCTCGACTACTCGGCCATTCCGAGCATGAGGCTCGAGGCCAGGCAAAAACTCCGCGATTACGCCCCCGAGACCCTCGGTCAGGCCTCCCGCATCAGCGGCATCACACCCGCCGATATCTCGGTCCTCTCGGTCTGGATTCGCAAGATGCTCCCGGAGGAAACTCCGGCCTGACCCTACGCCTACGAGGCAAGGAGCGCCGCGGCTTCGTCCACCGAGGGGGCGATCGGAAGGATCGCGTCGAGGCCGGCGAGACGCAGCAGGTCGTGAACGGGACTTGAGAGCCCGGACAAGGCCACGCCACCCCCGCGATCCCCGAGGGAGCGGCGCGTCATTAACAGGACACGCAGCCCGGCACTGCTCACATAGGAAAGCTCCCGACAGTCGAAGACCACACGGGCACCACCCTCCTCACTCTCGAGCAAGGGGCGCAGCTGTTCCTCCAGGACTGGTGAGGAGAGGGAGTCGAGCCGACCCGCGAGCGAAAAAACCGGGATCTCACCGGACATGCCGAGCGTGATGTTCATCACCCACACCATAACGGCGGTCGGCCCGCGGACAAGAGCCACCTTGCGATTTACGCACGTCTTCCCTAGAAAGAACGTTTACTTATGGCCACGACACCTTACGACCTCATCGTCATCGGCGCCGGTCCCGCCGGATATGTCGGCGCGATCCGCGCCGCCCAGCTTGGAAAGAAAGTAGCCGTTGTCGACATCGAGCGCGGCGGGGGCACCTGCAACAACTGGGGATGCATCCCGACCAAGGCGCTGCTCAAGAACGCCGAGCTCTATCACCAAATGAGTCATCGCGCGGCCGAGTTCGGCTTCAAGATCTCCGGCCTCGAGTACGACTGGGAGAAAATCATCAAGCGCTCCCGCGACGTCTCCGAGAAGGGATCCGGCGGCCTCGATTTCCTCTTCAAGAAGAACAAGATCGATTTCCTCCGCGGCGAAGCCCGCATCGACAAGGCCGGCGAGGTCATTGTCAAATCCGCTGACGGTGCCGAGACGGCGCACGCGACCAAGGACATCCTCGTTGCCACCGGCTGCGTCGCCCGTCCCCTGCCCGGCCTGGCCTTTAATGGCAAGACCGTCATCAGCTCCAAGGAGGCGCTCGTCCTGCCGAAGCAGCCCAAGTCCGTCGTCATCATCGGCGCGGGTGCGATCGGGGTGGAGTTCGCCTACTTCTTCAACTCCTTCGGTACCAAGGTGACCATCGTCGAGATGCTGCCGAACCTCCTCCCCGTCGAGGACACGGAAGTTTCCGCTGCCCTGGAGAAATCCTTCACCAAGCAGGGCATCAACCTCCTGCTCGGCCACAAGACCGTCAAGACCAGCACCACCGCCAACGCCGTCAGCATCACCGTCGCCGACGCCAAGGGTGTCGAGCAGACCGTCGAGGCCGACATGGCGCTCGTGGCCATCGGCGTTCAGCCGCTCCTGCCCGGCGGCGCCCTGCTGCTCGGCCTCACCGATCGCGGCTACATCCAGACGAACGACCGCTACGAGACCACCGTCAAGGGAGTCTACGCCGCGGGTGACATCATCGGGCCCCCGTGGCTCGCGCACGTCGCCAGCTACGAGGCCATCCAGGCCGTCGAGGGACTCTATCTTCCCGGCCACAAGCCCAAGAAGGTTACCCTCTTCCCCGGTTGCACCTACTGCCACCCGCAGGTTGCGAGCATCGGCCTCACCGAGCGCGCCGCGAAGGAAAAGGGCATCGCCTACAAGGTCGGCAAGTTCGGCTTCATGGCCAGCGGCAAGGCCCGCGCCATCGGCGAGACCGACGGATTCGTGAAGCTCATCATCGGCGAGAAGCATGGCGAGATCCTCGGCGCGCACATCATCGGTGAGTCCGCGACGGAACTCATCGCCGAGCTCGGGCTGGCCATCAACATGGAGGCCACCTACGAGGAGCTCATCGGCACGATCCACGCGCACCCGACCCTCAGCGAGGCAGTCCACGAGGCGGCACACGCCACGCAGGGACACTGCATCCACAGCTGATCCCGAGCCATTGATGAAATGAGCGGCACCTTGCTACGCGAGACCGTAGTCAAGGTGCCAGCGGTCACATTGGGCTTCTGGCTGCTGAAGATAGCAGCCACCACGCTTGGCGAGACCGGCGGGGATGCCCTCTCGATGTCCCTGAATTTGGGATATCTGCTAAGCACGGCGATTTTTGCGGTGATCTTTGCTGCCGCTGTCTTTGCACAGATCTTGGCCAAGCGCTTTCACCCGCTCCTCTACTGGGTCACGATCATCGCGACCACGACGGTCGGGACAACACTGGCTGACTTTGCGGATCGCTCGGTCGGCATTGGATATGCGGGTGGAAGTACGCTGCTGCTGCTCCTACTGCTCGCCTCCCTCGCTGTCTGGAAAAGAACGATGGGATCGATAGCCGTTGAATCTGTCAGCTCCCCCAAAGCCGAGATCTTTTATTGGGTCACGATCATGTTTTCCCAGACCCTCGGCACGGCGCTGGGTGATTGGACTGCCGACACGGCCGGGATGGGCTATTTGGGAAGCGCGCTCTTGTTTGGAGGTCTTCTCGCCGTCTGCGTGATCGGCCACTTAACCACGAACATCTCGAAAACCATTTGGTTTTGGAGCGCTTTCATCCTGACCCGGCCTCTCGGGGCTGTGCTTGGGGACTTCCTCGACAAACCACATGACCACGGGGGTCTTGCGTTGGATCGCTTCGCAGCGACCACTGTTCTGCTCGTTCTGATGGGGATCACCATGGTAGTCTTTCCGCAACGATCTGCCACAAAAGCTCATTAACTGAATAGCCCGTATGCCCGGCCGCACTCCATCTCTCATCGCACCCTCGATCCTTGCGAGCGATTTCGCCCGCTTGGGCGAGGAGGTGGCCTCCGTCACGGCCGCCGGGGCCGACTGGATCCACTGCGACGTGATGGATGGGGACTTCGTGCCGAACATTTCCTTCGGCGCCCCGATCGTTCAGGCCGCGTCACGCCACACGGCGATCCCGCTCGACGTTCACCTGATGATCGAGCGCCCCGACCGCTACATCGGACAGTTCCTCGCCGTGAAGGGCGTCGAGTCCGTCACCTCGCACCTCGAGGCGGAGCATGACGCCGAAGTCACCCTCCGCGCCGTGCGTGCGGCGGGCAAGAAGGCCGGCCTCTCGATCAAGCCGGGCACACCGCTCGATCAGGCGCGCCCTTACTTCGGACAGTTCGACATCCTGCTCGTCATGACCGTCGAGCCGGGCTTCGGCGGACAACCCTTCATGGCTGACATGCTCGCCAAGATCCGCGAGGCCGACCGACTCCGCTCCGAACTCGGACTCGACTTCCTGATTGAGGTCGATGGTGGCATCGATCCCAAGACCGCCGCCTTCTGCCGCGAGGCGGGAGCCGATGTCATGGTCGCCGGCACCTCGGTCTTCAAGGCCGCGGACCGCGCCGCGGAAATCCGCGCGATGCGTGGTTAGGAATTCACAGGGATGAAGGGGATCCAGGGGATGGATGAGTTGCCACCCGACGAGGAGCCGATCATCGATCTGCGGAGCGATGATTACTTCATGGGCCAGGCGATGCGTCAGGCACTGAAGGCCTACGAGGCGGAGGAGGTACCGATCGGTGCCGTCGTCGTGCGCGAGGGAAAGATCATCGCGCGCGCGGCGAACCAAGTGGAGACGCTGAAGGACGCGACTGCACACGCCGAGATGCTAGCCATCACCCAGGCCGAGAACGCACTCGGCGACTGGCGCCTCACCGACTGCGATCTCTATGTGACCAAGGAACCGTGCCCGATGTGCGCCGGTGCACTGGTTCATGCACGCCTTCGGCGCGTCATCTTCGGATGCCACGATGCGAGGGGCGGAGCGGCCGGCGGCCTGATCAACATTCTCCAGATGCCCGAGCTGAACCACCGCTGCGAGATCACCGGCGGCGTGCTCGGTGACGAGAGCGCCCGACTCCTCAAAACATTCTTCGCTGAACGCCGGGAAGAGTCCACGGGGAATCGGTAATAGGGAATAGGATATTGGGAGATAGCACCCCATGACCCATCACCTATCACCCATCTGCCGGGCCGAAGGCCCACGCCCATGAAAGCCGACCAGGATCTCTACAAGCAGTTGCGCGATCTCCCGAAGGAGCGCCTCTGGAGCGATGAGGTCACCCGCTTCGACGCGGCCGCACCGCGTGAGCGCATGGAGCGCGTCGCCGTGATCCGTGCGGTCGGCATGATCTTCGGCCGCTTCGGCACCGAGGAGGAGAAGCGTCGCGTGCGCGACTGGCTGATCACCCTTCTCTCCGATCCGCAGGAAAAGATCCGCCGCTACGCGGCCAACGCCCTGCCCAAGATCGGTGCCGGCGAGCAGGGCGAGTCGAGGATCCTCGATGTGCTCCACACCGCCGGAGAGCGGGAGCAACGTCACCTCGGACGGGCGCTCGAGAAAGTCGGAGGCGCGGCGACACTCGCCCTCGCTGGCCAGGGGGCCCTTCCCAGACTGACCGAGCAGAAGGTGCGCGCCGGCGTCGCCCGCCGCGAGCAGCCGGCTTCCATCAACTTGCAGGCACGCCTTCCCGTGAAGGGGGTGCTGCAGATCCGCCTCCGCTGCCGCCGCGGTCTTGAGAAATTGGTCCACGAGGAGGCATCGGAGAAACTCCGCGCTCACGACGGATACCGCTTCGTCTCGATCCGCTCGGGCTGTGTGACGATCGAGACCTCGCAGGAGTTTTCCCTCGGCGATCTCTACCGACTCCGTTGCTTTGCCACGGTGGGATTTCATCTCGGAACGATTCGCGACACGTCCGATGATTGGGCCGAGGAGCTAGCGGCCTGCATCGCTTCCCCGACGAACCGCGCTCTCATGACGACGGCCACCTCGGGGGTGCCACGCTACCGGTTGGATTTCCCCGAGCGCGGGCACCAGCGCGGAGCGATCCGACGCGTGGCCGACCGGGCCTTCGAGCTGGCCCCCGAAATTCTGAATGACTCGCGGGAGGCTCCCTGGTCGATCGATGTGATCCCGACGGGTGAGGGGAGGAAGGAGTCCTTCGTCGAGCTCCGCCCCCGTCTCTACCCAGACCCGCGCCTTTCTTACCGACAGGATGACATCCCTGCGGCCTCCCATCCCCCGCTTGCTGCCTGCATGGCCCGGCTTGCTGGACCCCATCCCCGGGACGTGGTCTGGGATCCCTTTTGCGGATCGGGACTGGAGCTGGTCGAGAGGGCCCTGCTTGGGGGCGTTTCCTCCCTCCATGGGACCGATTTGGAGCCCAAAGCCATCGCGGTCGCACGGGCAAATGTCTCTGCTGCAGAGCTTTCCGATGTCAAATCGAGTTTCTCGGCCTGTGACTTCCGCGAGGCCATGCATCCGGGCAATACGGCCGGGATCACCCCCGGGAGCGTCACCCTGATGGTTACCAATCCCCCCCTCGGTCGCCGTGTCCGCGTGAAGGATATGCAGGGACTCTTTGCCGATCTCTATCGCGTGGCAGCCCGTGCGCTGAAACCGGGCGGGCGCTTGGTCTTTACCAATCCCCTCCGCCTCCGCCCCGAGGACCCCTCGCTGAAATTGGAATACTGCCAGCCGATCGACATGGGTGGCTTCGAGTGCCGCCTCGAGATGTACCGCAAGCTGGGGAACAACAATGTCTCACAGGGATCAAGGGGATGAAGGAGATGGAGAGAATTCACCCCTGAGAAGGAAAGGCCCAGCGCCAGCGACCCAAGCGATAAAACGTGATGGCCAAGGGTTCGTGGGAATCATCCCGTTGATCCCCTTCATCCCTGTGAATCATTCTCTCCCCCATACCCACCCCTTGGCTTGCAGGGCGTAGCCTGTTGGGATTTAGTCAAC
>Ga0007827_10000045_pt1 | contig 42932 bp, 33 predicted proteins | sample CryBogCBE16Jul07_FD_60332 | JGI IMG/M metagenome (GOLD analysis project Ga0007827, IMG submission 60332) | Freshwater microbial communities from Crystal Bog, Wisconsin, USA - CBE16Jul07 | ecosystem: Environmental > Aquatic > Freshwater > Lake | place: Crystal Bog, Wisconsin, USA | collected...
GCCCGCTCCAAAATCCGGATTTCGTACACACTCTGCTCGGTGCCGGCTTGACAGTGATCGGCGCTGACCATGTTGACCTGCCGATTATGGAGTCCCATGCCCGGACTATGCTGCACGACATTGAAGGACGCATCGTTTGCCAGTCTCTTGTCTGTCCTGATCAACTCGTACCGATTGGTTTCCATCGAGTTGCTTCGTTCAGCAAGTGTCATCATCTGTGCGAGAGGGATCGTAAAGTTGCCCGCCAGTTGGAGACGGAAGTACGGCTGGTCCATGTGAACATCCTTAATGTATGGAGCACCTTCAAGCTGCTCTTTGCATTCAAAGTAGGTTTGCGCATTGTCGACAAGTCGTGCCAGTATGTTTTTGTAACTTGTCGATGTGTACGAATCTCCCGACTTGAACACGATCGGTATATCTCCATCTTCTTCCTCTACTAACGCACTCAACTTTTCATCACCCTGCATGACAATGTCAAACACTTCAGGATCCCCCACCAGAGTTCTCGAAGTCGCAAGAGGAACAGCAGCCGGTCTCCGAAACACAAACTCCTCGTCCTCGTCATCTGACCGTGGAGGCAGTGGTGGGACTGGTGTACCTTCTACACCTAAACTCCGGAGAGAACTCGGCAAGGGCTGCGGCAGTACAGTGACCTGCGTGCGAGAAATGTCCAGCTCTTGGATTCGTCGAGGCAATGGCCCGGGTATGACCGCAATAGGTGTGTCTGCGCAGTTGAGGCGTACAAGACGACGAGGCAGTTCAGGCAGCACAGAGATGGATGTATTGTTTATTTCAAGGTACTCTATGGTGTTTGGCAGTGGCGGGAGTGCTTGGATTCTTTCACAGTGACCAATGTCGATGTCCACGATGTCTCTCGGAAGTTGGTTGGGGAGTGCCGTGAGTTCGGAACAACCACCACAATTGAGTAATTGCAATGTGTTGGGCAACGGAGGAAGCACCGTGATGGATGTTTCGTTACAGAACAACTGCTCGAGGGCAGGTGGTAGGGGCGGAATCACTATAATATCCGTACTTTCCAAACTTAACTCTTGCAGCGAGTCAGGAAGAGCAGGAAGCTCCGTGAGTTCCGTTTCTCCACAATGCAAGCTCATCAACGTAGCGGGCAAAGGAGGTAGTCGGAGGATCAACGTTCCACTGCAATCGAACGCTTCGAGGTTTGGAGGCAGTGCCGCGATTTCCGTGATGTCGTTGTACCTGCAGTACAATGCGATCAGCCCTTCCGGCAGTGGCGGAAGTCTCTTGATGTCGTGGTTGTAGGAGCAATCGAAATGAATGAGCGATGCCGGCAAAAGCGGGAACTCTGTAATGTATGTGCGGGACACAACCAGCTGAACAAGATCGTCCGGCAAAGGTGGCAGGGACGTGATGTTTAAGTTCGGCACTTGCCAGTTCGTTCTGTTTTCTTTGATCTTTTCCAGGAGTGCCGGAGTATCCACACCAAACATGACCGGAATTCCCAACGCCAAACGAACTTCCTCGTCGCGTGTCATGTTCCATGCAGTCTGGTAATCGCGGTTCAAGATTGTTCGGTCCGCGCCCTTGTCAATCAAGAATTGGATACTCTCAAGGGGGACCTCGTTGAAGGCGGCAATGTGAAGCGCAGTATTCCCTACACCGTCTCTGTGGTTAATGTCCACATCTGCCTTGAACAGCTCGACCAATGTCGGCATATCTCCCTTCCCGTCTTCCATAAGAATCATAAGCGGTGTAAAGCCTCCATTGTCCGTATCATTTACATTCGCGCCCTTTTCGAGCAAGACCTTTACGATTGCGGGGTTTGCTACACGTGCCGCAAAGAAAAGAGCAAATCCTCCATCCATATTCTTCGTATCGAGCCTGGCACCCTTTGCAATCAGCTGATCCACGAGCTCCGTCGTGCGCTGTGTCGCACATGCCCACATAAGGGGCGTCATAACATTCCGCATTTGCTCCAAGTCACCTCCCGAAGCAAGAAGTGCTTGTATAGCTTCCACATTCCATACAGGACCTGCGGCACCACCGTTCATTATACATATTGAAAACGGAAATTTCAAGTTCAAAAACCGGTTTTTGTGCCGACACATAGACAAGATGCTCTCCATTTCCATCCCCATCGACAACTTCTGCGAGAACTGCGGCGCCATGGACATTCTGCTTTCAACACAGGTTTGCGCAGACTGTTACTGGGACCACCACCATCAAGAGGACATTGACAGCTGCTCCAAGTGCGAGTCGGGGGAATGCAAGGTCTACTCGCTGCTGCGGAAGCAGAGTAAGATGCAGCCAATTCCTGTCGCAACACGCAGGGCCATCATGTGCAGTATCGCGCCCTACACCATCCAACCCTTCATTGACGCACACTTTGAGCGGTGTGCGCCTACAACCGTCGAGGAGTTCTTCGTCGCGCTGAAGAGCATCAACATCCACAAGGAGGAGAAGCGGTACGCTGCGCTGCGTCTCATCGGCAACATGGCAGGCGAACGTGTCGGTCCCTTTCTCGAGCTCGAGAAGATTGCCAACCGCGTCGGCCTCCAGACCCGCGTCGAGTGAAGCAGTCACAACGCAAAAACTATTTTTCAACTCTAGATTTGTTCACACCACCCCCACTCTACTCCTCCTCGTCCTCCTCGGGCTCCGGCCACACCATGTCGCGGAAGTCATGCAGTCCGAACTCTCCGACATGCTTGAGACACGTGACGTCCTCCTCGTCCTCCTCGTTGCGGTAGACCTTCTTGGTGTGCTCGTCGATCCAGTACGTCTTGCCACGCATCACGGTGCGAAGCCGACTGACCTTGACCTCGGGAGCAGGTGCGGCGTTGCTCTTCGGCGTCAGGAAGTTGATGACGTGCTGCTCGAACTTGGCCGAGTTGAAGTCTGCCGCAGGAAGACCGTTGATGTAGTCGAGCAGCTCCTTCTTCGACTGGTCGGTGATCTCGCGGTGCATTCCGGCCAGCGCCTTCTTGAACCGCTTCTCGTCTGTGGGTGAGATCTTGCTCATGTTCTTGGGCTGCTGCGGAGCATCCTCCTCCTCGAGGACAACCACCTCCGCAGTCTTGGCAGCCTTGTTTGCAGCACGCTTGGCGGCAGCGGCAGCCTTTGCCTCCGGGCTCCACTCGCGCTTCTTCTTCTCCTCTACGGGCGCCACCGCCGGGGCGGCAGGAGGAGCAGCAGGTGGAGGGCTAGAAACAGGACCGCCACATCCAAGTAGCATACAAAGGTCGTTCGTGAAGGCATCAGGGTTGGTGATTGCGTACTTGACATGGAGGTTCTGGATTGCATTTGCGATGATTGACTTGAAAGACATTGTGTTCAGGGAATGCTGAAAGTTGGTTTTGGTAGTATCACTTTCCGTTTTTAGGGGGGTAACCCGGCAAAAACGGAAACTTGTCTTCCAAAGAATACCAGATAGAGAGGACAAAATGCCACGCAATACTACTGGAGGCTCCGGCCACCGCTCGCAGCGTAACTCTGAATCGAACAAGACCAAGTCCAACAACAAGGTCGTCGACGCCCTACTCGACGACATTGCCAACAAGCAGTCAACAGATGGAGTCTTCATCGGACGCATCCAGCGCCGGCTGGGTTCGGGCCGAATGGAGGTCTTCTACACAAGCAACGAGACGATTGAACACAAGGAGCGGATGGTGGAGCACATTGTGCAGGCTCCCATCCGAGGCGGCATGCGTGGCCGCGGCAAGAAGGACGTCTGGGTCGACGTCGGCGGTCTGGTGATGATTGCCAACAGCGGACTCGGCAATGCCGAGTGGTCCATCATCGCAGTCCTCCATGACGACCAGGCTGCTCGGTACCGCAAGATCTGTCCGACGGCGGATCCGCGCCTCTTCGTCAAGGTGGCGTCGGCAGAGGACGGGGCAGATGACGGCGGTGTCGAGTTCATCGAGGAGGAGGACGATGAGGTCGATGTGGACGATATCTAACCTTCCAGGGGAACAATGATGGGACTCACGAGCTGGGGCACAGTGGTGCTCATGACAATTTTTTTGTACGTCGGGTTCAGATCTGTTGCCCAGTCGGACCCCACGCACAACGTACACTACTTCCCGCCACCTCTTTCTGTTGGCAAGTCTCGCAATCTGCAATCCACCTCGCAAGATGCGTCCATGTTTACGCAGACCTTGCGTCGTCGTGCCGTTGCGAGCGGCAAGTTCGCGTCTCCAAAACTGGTTTTGCGAGAATCGCCTCACACGTCCGGATTCACCAATGGAGTTTTGGAGTACCAAATCACATCCCTGTGCCAGTATGTGTGTGGCGCCCAAGTATGCCCGGGTCCTATCTTGGATGCTGGAACATCGACTTCCGAGTACTGCACGATCTTCGATGGTGGTGCTGCGGATTCCGAATACACAATCGACTATGACGGCGGCAATGCGGAAACTGAAGTATGCTAAACATACAATGGCCTGCGCGACAACTCCCATCAAGTTTCAGTTGCGGAGAGACACTGCTGCAAACTGGCTAGCCACAAATCCGGTTTTGAAGGCGGGCGAGCCGGGCGTCGAGACCGATACGGGTCAGATGAAGGTGGGCGACGGAATCCATACATGGAGACAACTGCCGTATGTCGGAGCAAACGGACAGGGTCCAACAGGCGCCACGGGTCCTACTGGAGCTGCAGGTCCTTCAGGTGTTCCCGAGTGGCAAGTGGGGTCCGACTCGAGTCCGGGCCAGTTCCGAGATGAAAGCATCGTGTCTGGAGAAACCGGTTTTCTCTTCAATCCTGTCGACGATTCGGGCGTAAACCGCGATGGATTCTTTGGACTCATTCTCAATGCGTTTTCTACAAACAAGGTCTTATTCACAGTCTACAAGTCCATCGATTCGTATGCAACCGTTCAAGTCTCGCATATTGAAGTCAACCACGTGACTGCTGGATCGTGGTGGGTGTCGGGTCCTGTGTTGTATGAATCCGCTGGGTTCAACCTCTTCAGTGGAGGATACAGTGCGTCCTACACAATTGTCGGCAATCCTGGCCCAACAGGTCCAACAGGTCCGATTGCTCCGTCCTTGATTTTTGACGGAGGTTACCCCGGGATCAGCTACATGGGCGGACCTGTTTTTGATGCGGGAGGCGTAATGTAAAACCCCTTCTTTTCTGTTCATTTTACAATGCCATACGTTCAGTTCCAATTTCGGAGGGGTCTTGCCTCCGAATGGACGGGTGCAAATCCCCAGCTGGCACCAGGCGAGATGGGTATCGAGATCGATACAAATCTCTTCAAAATTGGTCAATTTAACGGTCTCTCCAACGTTCACTGGAATGATTTGCCGTACGGTGGTCTGCATGGACCCACGGGCAGCACGGGCACGACAGGTCCGCAAGGTATGAAGGGCGACAACACGGGCGCAACAGGTGTGACTGGATCCACTGGCGTGACAGGTCCTACGGGTGTAGGTGCGACAGGACCGACGGGCGCAACAGGTCCTATGCCGTCGGGATCCAACTATGCGGCAAGTTACGGCAACAACCAAAACATAACCATCGCAACCCTTACACCGACTGTCTTCACCTACAACCAAACCTTTTACGAGACGAACATCACTCTTGGCACTGGACCCAACGGCGCTTCGCAACTAACCGTTCCATCGCAAGGTGCCTACTTTGTGACATGGTCGATCCAGATTGCCAAGACATCAGGTAGTATTTCCGGATACGTGTACATTTGGATTCGCATCAATGGAGTTGACGTTCCGGATTCAGGCGGCCGGTTTGCGATTACACCTGCATTGGACTCCCTGCCGAGTACACCGTACCTTGCCCAGCTGAATGTTGGAGATTACGTTGAAGTTGTTGCTGAAACAGACCAGGCGTATGTTATTGCAGAAGCGCTGGCAGAGAATGCTTTTATCACACCGTCACCGGCAACGCCGTCCATTGCAGTCACCATCATGAAGGTTGCGACTGATATCGGAAACACGGGATCCACTGGACGTACGGGCCCTACTGGACCGCTGGGCACAGGTGCCACCGGAACTACGGGACCTACGGGATCGACGGGTAGAACAGGTCCTACAGGTTTCACGGGTGCGACAGGTCCTACAGGTCCCACTGCGCCCACAGGCACCACAGGTCCGACTGCACCTACGGGTACGACTGGAACAACAGGTCCTACTGCGGCAACAGGTACAACGGGACCTACTGCTGCGACAGGTACCACAGGTCCCACTGCTGCGACAGGCACCACGGGACCTACTGCGGCAACAGGTACGACAGGTCCTACTGCGGCAACCGGCACCACGGGACCTACTGCGGCAACAGGTCCCACGGGTACGACAGGAGCAACAGGATCCACTGCTGCGACAGGAACCACAGGACCTACCGGAGCAACTGCGCCTACGGGTACCACGGGACCCACAGGACCCCTGGGCACAGGTACGACCGGACCCACTGGTGCGACAGGACCTACAGCGTCGACAGGAACAACTGGACCCACGGCTGCTACGGGTACAACGGGTCCGACTGCGGCAACAGGTCCCACAGGCACACTCGGTTCTACAGGCACCACAGGCACGACAGGACCCACGGCTGCTACGGGTCCCACAGGTACAATCGGTCCTACTGCGGCAACAGGCACCACGGGTCCAACTGCGGCGACGGGTACGACGGGTCCTACTGCTGCAACAGGTACAACGGGACCCACTGCGGCAACCGGTACGACAGGTCCAACTGCGGCAACTGGTACAACAGGTCCCACTGCGGCAACAGGAACGACAGGACCTACCGCAGCCACAGGAGCAACGGGACCCACTGCGGCAACAGGCACAACGGGTCCCACTGCGGCAACAGGTACGACAGGTCCAACTGCGGCAACTGGTACAACAGGTCCAACTGCGGCAACTGGTACAACAGGTCCTACTGCAGCCACGGGAACAACCGGTCCTACCGCAGCAACGGGAACTACAGGACCTACAGGACCTCTCGGTACAGGATCCACGGGACCGACTGGATCCACAGGCCCTACTGCATCTACTGGTACGACAGGCCCGACAGGAACCACTGGCACAACTGGATCAACAGGACCTACTGGACCTCTCGGAACAGGAACTACAGGTACAACGGGTCCGACTGCGGCTACAGGCACCACAGGACCTACTGCTGCAACGGGCACAACAGGTCCGACCGCAGCAACCGGTACGACTGGACCCACTGCGGCAACAGGAACTACGGGTCCTACTGCAGCTACAGGCACGACAGGTCCTACTGCTGCTACGGGAACCACTGGACCCACCGCAGCGACAGGTACGACAGGTCCTACTGCGGCAACAGGCACCACAGGACCCACAGGACCTCTGGGTACAGGCGCAACCGGATCTACTGGAGCCACTGGCCCTACTGCATCTACAGGTACAACAGGATCCACTGGTCCTACTGCGGCAACGGGCGCAACAGGTGCTACTGGACCTCTCGGAACAGGTCCGACAGGAACCACGGGCCCGACTGCGGCAACGGGTACAACGGGACCTACAGCAGCGACAGGCACAACAGGTCCGACTGCAGCAACAGGTACTACAGGTCCTACGGCGCCCACCGGATCAACGGGTCCTACTGCAGCAACGGGAACTACAGGACCTACTGGACCCATTGGAACAGGACCGACTGGACCGACGGGATTAAGAGGATTTACAGGTGATACTGGAGCAACCGGGCCGACAGGAACCACAGGCACAACAGGACCCACGGGACCTCTAGGAACAGGCGCAACCGGAACCACGGGACCGACAGGAGCTACAGCACCTACTGGTACAACGGGAGCAACCGGCCCCACTGCTGCGACAGGTACAACGGGACCGACCGGACCACTTGGTACAGGAACCACAGGACCCACGGGAGCAACAGGCCCCACTGCGGCTACAGGCACCACCGGTCCTACTGCTGCAACAGGTACGACTGGTCCGACTGCAGCTACAGGCACCACAGGACCCACGGCTGCTACAGGTACCACGGGTCCGACCGCAGCGACAGGCACGACTGGACCGACTGGACCTCTGGGTACGGGCGCAACAGGACCTACCGGATCCACAGGTCCTACTGCATCGACTGGTACGACGGGAGCAACAGGCCCGACTGCGGCTACAGGCACGACAGGACCCACAGGACCTTTGGGTACAGGCGCAACCGGACCTACTGGACCGACGGGAGCTACAGCACCCACGGGAGCAACAGGACCGACTGCTTCTACGGGAACGACGGGTCCCACTGCGGCGACAGGAACTACTGGACCTACTGCAGCGACAGGAACCACGGGACCCACAGCAGCAACAGGTGCCACGGGACCCACGGGACCGCTCGGAACTGGAACCACGGGGCCGACGGGACCTACAGCGGCAACTGGAGCAACAGGTCCCACTGCGCCCACAGGAAACACTGGACCTACAGGACCCCTGGGCACGGGTACAACTGGACCCACCGGCAGGACAGGTCCGACCGGTACAACAGGAGCCATTGGACCCACAGGTCCGACGGGAGTGACGGGTACAACAGGACCTGTTGGACAGGGTTATGCGACACTGGTTCCTACAAACTCGTATGTTCTTGGACCGGGTCAGATTGGATACCAGTTGTCAGGTGCGTTCTACCCTATTCCCACAACGCAGCTCGGCAATGTCGCACGCGTGGACCAAGTGTATGGCAACGATTCTACTGCGTACATTGGTGGCTTGCCGTACGCAACGATTCCTGCAGCAATTACAGCAATCATTGGATCGGGGGCCGTCGCAACACCGCAGTATTCCAATACGACAATCTGGGTTCTGCCTGGAACGTACAATATTTCACCCACAGGAACCAACGCAACCATCACAACATCTGTTGGAGCCACGTTGTACCCCTTGCTTCAACTTCCGGCAACAACTGCATTACGCGGCCTTAACGTCCAAACATGTGTGATCCAGTGTGCAAATCCGACACAAAACACTGCGTTGTTTTACATTGCGGCAAATACGCGTATGGAAGATTTGACTCTTGTGCTCGGAAGTTCGGGATACGCTGGATCCAACAACCTGGTGGGCATGTACTTTAATTCGACATCAACGGTTACGTCCAAGGTTCGCACAACAGTCTTGTCCCTGTGCAATGCTGCGATGCCGTATACATCGTCCAATGACTTGTACGGAGTCCAGTTTGATGGAATAGGTGGTTCGTATTCAACCTTCTCGTTCAACTGCTACAAGGGAAGCACTGTGAATGTGTATGGCAATGGTTCGGGCAACAAGCGTGGTATTATTGTGACCAACAGCAATATCGCAACATTGCGCGATACGAACGTCTATGTCGCTTCTCCTCCCACCAACTCCAACTTTGCGGGTTCGTATGTCGGTATTGAGGCAGCAGATAGCAACAACGTGGGATCTATTCAGTTGCGTTCTACGACGGTTGGAACCATTCAACCGACAGGAGCACAGACATATACTGCATCCGACATCTTACAAACAAATCCCACCGTGATCACCAATCCGACGTATCTTGCGTCGCCCGGTATCCAAATTGGTCCAGGAACAGACTTGGTGACCAAAACAGCAGGCGGTAAGGGATTTTCCAGCTACGTCTACCCGACTACAATTTTCTATGGCGCAGTGGGAACATTGAACACATCTGGAAATCCTGGAACAGGAACACCTGCTTACTTATGGCCTGGAACAGTCACCATTCATGGTTCTGGAGGTCAGTTCATTCAGTATCCAGACATCACATCTCCGCCGGCGTATTATCGCATTCAGCAACCCGCTATTTTGGCCGGAATGAGCGTTTCGCTTAACACGGCACCTGGAACGGGACATACGACAACCTTGACGGTGCGAAGGACACCTTTCGGTGGCTCTATCGCAGATACGGTATATACTATCGTGATGTCCAACTCTACGACAGTTGCTACCAAATACGACGCATCGGTCAATTTCGCACCGGGAGACTTCCTTCATATGCGTATTTCGTATGATGCTAATGCGAACGCCACGCAAGACATTGCGGTTCAGTTAGATTTATTCTGATTTCTTTATGAAGAATAAGCAATGGCAACGTTCGAGTACGTCAAGATTGGCGATGGCAGCACTGCCTGGTCCAATCTCCCGTACGTCGCCGGATTCCCAGGTCCAACCGGGTCGACAGGTCCGATTGGTCTGCCTGGAGCAGCCGGTGTTTCAGGAGGTCTCATTCTGCAGTTAGATTACTCGCCCACCACAACCTATGCGGGAACAACACTGGTCGGTTCTTTGCTGACTGCGTTCAACGTGGGAACCCAGACGGATATCATCGTCAATACGAACGTCACGAATGCGTATGTTGCGTCGTATACGATTGCTGCAGGTTCTTTGCCTGGAACTGTGGCCGTTGGTGGATTGTGGGACATGAACTTGTATGCGACAGCAAGTGTTCCGTCTTCGCCGCCAACCTTTTACTTTAGTGTCTACGATGGTGCTACGCTGATCCAGGCGGGTTCGACGGTGAGTGCCGAGGCAGTCAATTTGGCATCTGCTATGCAGCAATATACGTATTCTTTGTACGTTCCTGCTCACACGTACAGCACAGACTTGACAGTTCGGTTGTACGCAACCACTACATCGGCAAGCACATTGACGATTGGAATGCGTGACAGCACTGCAAGTCACATTCATACTACACTCGTGGCTGTGGGTTCTATTGGACCGACCGGCACAACGGGTGTCACTGGACCCACTTCTTCCACGGGCACGACAGGACCTACGGGACCCCTGGGCACGGGCACGACGGGCTCTACGGGACCTACAGGTCCTACCGCACCAACGGGAACCACGGGTCCGACTGCGCCTACCGGAGCCACGGGACCCACAGCTTCCACGGGTACTACGGGGCCTACGGCAGCAACAGGCACAACGGGGCCTACTGCGGCAACAGGCACAACGGGGCCTACTGCATCAACGGGTACAACAGGTCCTACAGGACCGCTGGGTACTGGAGCAACAGGACCTACTGGATCTACAGGCCCGACTGCATCGACAGGTACCACTGGACCTACTGCTGCGACAGGTGCCACTGGACCTACTGCTGCTACAGGCACGACAGGTCCGACTGCGGCAACAGGAACTACGGGTCCTACCGCTTCTACAGGTGCCACTGGACCCACTGCTGCGACAGGACCTACTGGACCGCTGGGCACGGGACCCACGGGAGTCACGGGTCCGACAGGAGCAACGTTCATCTATTCCGCAAACTGGAATCAGAATTCAGTCAGTAAAATTAGTCTGAACACACCTATTGCAGCATTGTATCAGCTTGTCAGCACAACCATTACAACAAACGGGTTTCCGGTTCATGTGAGTGCGTATGGTGACTTTAACCCAACAGGATCGGGAACTGGAGATAATTGGATTAAGCTTCAGTTGTATCGCGGAAGCACTGCGTTGGGACAGATCCAGCAAGGAGAAGATACTGCACCAAACGTGAATGTTCCTTATTCGCTAGCAGTGGTTGATGTACCTCCATCAGGAACGTACACATACTCGCTCGTGATTGTAGGGTATGGACTCGCGACACCCAGCGTCGACTTTGGTGAAGTGGGCGGTCCTACCATTAGTGTCTTTGAGATTTCGGGCGCACAGGGAAGCACTGGTTTTACGGGCACGACCGGTCCGACGGGGGCAACTGGTAGGACAGGAGCTACGGGCCCGACTGCGCCGACCGGCACTACTGGACCTACTGGACCTCTGGGCACAGGCACAACGGGTACGACTGGTCCGACTGCAGCTACAGGAACCACGGGACCGACTGCAGCGACAGGAACGACAGGTCCGACTGCGGCCACCGGAACAACTGGACCTACTGCGGCAACGGGTACAACAGGCCCGACAGGACCGCTGGGTACTGGCGCAACTGGCCCGACAGGAACTACAGGTCCTACCGCAGCAACTGGCACTACAGGTCCTACCGCGCCTACAGGAACTACGGGACCGACGGGACCGCTAGGCACTGGAGCAACCGGTCCTACAGGAGCAACCGGTCCTACTGCGGCAACAGGTACTACAGGTCCCACAGCGGCAACAGGAACCACAGGTCCCACAGCAGCAACAGGAACGACGGGACCCACTGCAGCGACAGGAACTACGGGTCCGACTGCAGCAACTGGACCGACAGGTGCGGGATCAACAGGCGCGACAGGAGCAACGGGACCGACTGCTGCGACGGGAGCGACGGGACCCACCGCAGCTACTGGCACGACGGGACCTACTGCATCCACCGGAGCAACGGGACCGACTGCGGCAACTGGACCGACGGGCGTAGGGTCCACAGGCGCAACTGGGGCAACTGGACCGACTGCAGCCACAGGAACCACAGGTCCGACTGCGGCAACAGGCACGACAGGACCGACAGGACCGCTGGGTACTGGCGCAACCGGTCCTACAGGAGCTACTGGCCCGACTGCATCCACCGGAGCAACTGGACCGACTGCAGCCACAGGAGCGACGGGACCCACCGCAGCTACTGGCACGACGGGACCTACTGCAGCCACTGGAGCAACGGGACCCACTGCGGCAACTGGACCGACAGGTGTTGGGTCCACAGGAGCAACGGGTACAACCGGACCGACTGGAGCTACTGGACCGACTGCGGCAACTGGACCGACGGGCGTAGGGTCCACAGGCGCAACTGGGGCAACTGGACCGACTGCAGCCACAGGAACCACAGGTCCCACCGCAGCTACTGGCACGACGGGACCTACTGCAGCCACTGGAGCAACGGGACCCACTGCGGCAACTGGACCGACAGGTGTTGGGTCCACAGGAGCGACGGGCGCAACGGGACCCACGGCTGCTACTGGCACGACGGGACCGACAGGCGCAGGATCAACAGGTACGACAGGAGTAACCGGTGCGACTGGAGCTACTGGATCGACTGCGCCTACAGGCACGACGGGACCGACGGGTGCGGGAACAACGGGCATGACAGGCGCAACTGGACCGACAGGTGCGGGGTCAACGGGTACAACCGGACCCACCGGACCCATCGTAACAGGCCCTACAGGATCTACTGGAACAACAGGTCCACTCGGATACACGGGCCCGCAAGGAATCCAAGGAGTTCAAGGCGTCGACGGACCCCAAGGAACTGCAGGTTATACTGGACCACAGGGTGTTCAAGGAATTCAAGGAACAACCGGTCCTACAGGATCAACCGGTCCTACTGCGCCTACAGGAACAACAGGACCCACTGCTGCCACAGGCACCACGGGACCGACGGGGCCTCTAGGTACTGGTACAACAGGACCTACCGGACCGACTGGACCCACAGGAACAACAGGTCCTACTGCGCCCACGGGTACAACGGGTCCTACTGCTGCGACAGGCACCACAGGCCCTACTGCGGCAACGGGAACAACGGGGCCTACTGCGCCTACAGGCACGACGGGACCCACTGCGGCAACGGGAACCACGGGACCTACTGCGCCTACAGGAACCACGGGGCCAACGGGACCGCTGGGCACGGGCACGACCGGACCGACAGGATCTACAGGTCCTACCGCATCCACAGGAGCAACAGGACCGACTGCATCCACAGGAGCTACAGGTCCGACTGCGGCAACGGGACCGACAGGTGCGGGATCCACCGGTTCGACAGGTGTAACTGGACCGACCGCGTCGACTGGAGCAACGGGTCCGACTGCGGCAACAGGACCAACAGGTGTGGGATCCACCGGCACGACGGGCGCGACAGGTCCTACCGCAGCAACAGGACCGACGGGTGCGGGATCCACTGGCACGACAGGTCCTACTGGCATATCCGTTACAGGACCGACAGGAGTCACAGGCCCCCCTGGAGTTGGTTCCTCGGTGTCCATCACGGGCAATACCGGGTATTGGAGTGTTTTGACAGTTGCAACGGGCGGAACAGGTCTCAACGGAAACACGAACTTAACGTTTGATGGATCAACACTGACCGTGAAGGGAAACGCAGATGTACAGGGAAACAGCATCCTGAATGTCGGAGGCGAGACATTCACCCTTTCAACTGTTACAGCTACATCAAATGCGTTCACCACAACATATCAAGGATATGGAGTTGCGTTGGATACTGCCGGCAACATTTATTTAGCAGGTTCCTATGGAGGAGCAAGCCAAGACACAATCACAAAGTTTACACCGGCGGGCGTAGCGACTATTCTCGCAGGGTCTCCCAGTACGCCTGGACTAAGCAATGCGAACGGTACATCTGCTAGGTTTAGTGGTCCAGTAGGTCTTTGTGTAGATTCATCTGGAAACATATATGTTGCAGACACAGGTAACAATCTTGTGCGAAAGATTGATACTTCCTTGAATGTGACAACGTTTTCTACGAGCACCATATCATCTGTACGTGATGTTCAAATAGATCCGTTCGGAAATATTTACGCAGTGAACGCGACTGCTACGATCTATGCTTTGAGTCCAACGGGAGTTGTATCAACATATGCGACTTTTACTGGACGACAATCCTTAAAGATAACATTTGATTCAAGTGGAAATCTATACTTTGCAGATTCAGGTTCTACAAGCAATGTATACAAAGTAACTACAAGCGGTGTATTATCGGTGTTTGGAGTAACAACTGGATTTACAAATGCTGCAGGAATAGCATGTGATAGTGCAAATAATTTATATGTAACTACTGATACTCCGAATGGAGGTCTCTTTAAAATAACCCCTGCTGGTGTTTCTACCCAATTGTTAAGCAATTTGTCTGGAAATGTCCAAGGCATTTGTGTAAATCCGGCAGGAACGCTTGTATATATTGGATCTTTGTTTTATGGCGTTATCAAAGTAGGACTTGGCGCTCCAGTTCTCAACCAAACTGCGACTATCTACAGCGACTCATTATCCAACTTAGCAATTGCAAACAGTTCCACACTGAGCAACAACATCCGCCTCCAAGGTCCGACCGAGTGGCGCTACATTACATCCAACGTGGCAGGCACTGCATTGACGGTGTCCTCCAACTACTTTTCGACAGTCTACAATTTGACCGCAGGGTCGAACGTCACAGTATCCTTTCCCACCTTGACATCGGCACAGACAGGCGGTTGGTGGCGCTTCTCAAACTCCACGCAAAGAACTATTGAGATTATCCCCTCTGGTGCGACTGGACTTTCAAACCTTGCGCTGAGTGGAAATTCGTACTCGGATGTCTATTGGAACGGGTCCAATTACTACCTACAATATGTGCCTCCTCCACAGATTGCGACCGATACGTTCATGGTTGCAACTGCATATGGTGCTACGAACGGCCCTATTGCGGCATATTCGTACGATGGTAAGAACTGGGCCCTTTACCCATCAACGAGTGGTCTCGCAACAGGAACAAATACTCGCGGCATCACATGGAACGGAAGCCTGTGGGTAATGGGTGGCCAAGGTACAGGAGCTACATCTGTATCTCCGAATGGACTTGATTGGTCAAATACTGGACCCTCGGGTGGCGCAATCTCTTATACGGCGTGGAATGGAAGCTACTGGGTTGGTGTAGTGCAAGATACTGGATATGTGTATACGTCTTCGAATGGAATCAACTGGACGGGAGTTACTGGAAATCCCATCTTAAACGGATATCCCGATTGCGTCGGTTGGGGCAATAATATGTGGATTATAGGTTCTAGTAGCGGAACATCGAATGGTGCTGCATATTCCTACAACGGAACTACATGGACACAGTACGGTGCAGCAGGTCCTTTCTCGAGCAATGGAACCCTTACAGGCATCGCATGGAACGGTTATATGTTCGTAGCAACTGGCGCGGGTGGATCCCCATATGTCACACTTTCCTACTCGTCAAACGGTCTTTCATGGACGGGCATTAACTCCACAATCTTCACGTCCTATTCAACCTGTGTTGCCTGGAATGGACTGATATGGGTGGCAGGTGGTACAGGAACAAATGCTCTTGCATGGTCTTCCAACGGAACATCGTGGACGGGACTCGGATCAACTACATTTACCACGGTGAGTGGCATCGCATGGAACGGCAACGTATGGGTTGCAGTAGGCAGCGGAACAAACTACATTGCATGGTCTTCCAACGGAATAACGTGGAATGGACTGAGCAACAGCGTGTTTGGAAATCCGGCGTACACCTATACATACGGTACAAATGGCCAGTCAGTCGCATCTCGTCGTGTGCTGCCCTATGTAGGCATAACCGGAGGACCTACGGGTGCCACGGGTGCCACGGGTGCCACGGGTGCCACGGGTGCCACTGGAGTCGCAGGAAATACAGGAGCAACGGGACCCACAGGACCCACTGCGGCAACAGGACCTACGGGAACTACAGGACCCATGGGTGTCGGAAACACGGGTGCTACAGGACCTACAGGTACAACAGGAACCACAGGACCTACAGGAATCCAAGGATCCACGGGCCCCACGGGACCCACTGGCGCGGGATCCACAGGAACCACGGGACCGACAGGTGCTGGTTTCACGGGGACCACAGGAGTGACTGGACCTGCTGGCTCTAGCTCTAGTGCCGGTATAACAGGATCGACAGGATTCGGCAGTGTTCTCACGGTTGCCACAGGAGGCACCGGGTTGTATGGCAACGCCAATCTCTACTTTGATGGAACCAATTTGGGTGTCGGTACAGCTGCCCCGGCGTATACAGTAGATGTGTCTGGACGCGTAAACACTCTTGGTGTGAACGTGCCTTCCGCACAGATATCGTTTCTTTCGCCAGCAGGTATCGTGGTTGATCCGATTGGAAATGTGTATGTAGGCGATCAACTCACTGTACGAAAAATTAACTCTGCTGGAAATTTGACAACAACCTTGGCAGGAAGTGGAACAGCGGGTCACACCGATGCATCGGGTACAAGTGCAACGTTTACAAGTATTGTATCCATGGCAGCGGACTCGTCGAGTAACCTTTATGCGATAGACTATGATTCGGGAACAACTACATCCTACATCCGAAAGATTGTGCCATCTACAAAAGCTGTGACAACGTATTACAGTGGATCGGGCGCATTCAAGTCTCTATTTGTGGACGCAGGCAGCAATGTTTGGACAACAGATGCTACAAGCACATTGCGAAAGTTCGTATCTGGAACACCTACATCCTATTCATTGGCATTATCCGTTGTATCCACATTCGCAGGTTCAGGAACAAGTGGAAGCAGTAACGCAACCGGTGTGGCTGCAACATTCAACTCTCCGTGGGGAGCAGTAACAGACTCTTCTGGAAACGTGTATGTGGCAGATAATGGAAACAACCTTATCCGAAAAATTACACCGGCAGGTGTAGTCACCACATTCGCAGGAAAGGTCTCTGGAGGCAGCGCAGATGGTACAGGCACATCGGCTTCTTTTGCTGGTCCAACGGGTATATCGATAGACTCTTCTGGAAACTTATATGTCGGAGATGAGGGAAATTCTCGATTGAGAAAAATCACACCAGCAGGCGTAGTTACAACTCTCGCAGGATTCAATTACGGATTTGCAGATGGAACAGGAACTAGTGCATCGTTTACGTCTTTACGCGGTGTAACGGTAGACTCTTCTGGGAACATTTATGTAGCGGACGCCTTTAATCAACGCGTCAGGAAAGTTACACCTGCAGGAGTCGTTACTACGTTCGTCGGAAATGCAACATCTGGAGATGTAAATGGAACAGGCACCGGAGCAACATTAAGTTATCCAATCGGAGTAGCCATAGATAATACCGGAACCAATCTGATTATCATTGACAGCGGCAACTTTAAAATCAAACTTGCTACACTGGCTGGCGCTGTTGTCACCACACTTGCTGGAAGCGGCACAAACGGTCCTGCAGACGGAACCGGTACGAGCGCATCGTTTGGTTACATGAATGGCGGTATAGTGTGTGACTCTGCTGGAAACGTGTATCTTACAGACGGTGGAAACAACAAGATCAGAAAAATCACACCAGCGGGCGTAGTTACTACAATCGCAGGTCCGTTGACATCTGGAGTATCAGGTACCACAGACGGAATAGGAACAGCTGCAAGGTTCAATGGTCCGATCGGTATGGCAATTATCTCGTCGGGTGCCTTGTATGTCATAGATACGAATAACAACAAAATTCGAAAGATTGTAAACGGTGGGTTTACGGGCATTGTGGTCGATGCATCATCCAACGTGTATACATCCGATACAACAACCGGATACGTTTACAAAATAGCAAGTCCTTACACGGCAATTACATCAATCTATTCAAATACAGATTGGACATCAACAGCGCCTACAGGATTAGCAATCGATTCAACCGGTTCTAACATATATGTGTCGTTTTCAAATGTGCCTGGTGCAGCTGGAAACAACATATACAAACTCGTTACATCTTCTGGAGTAAGCACATTTTTAGCAGGTGCTTCCAACGTAGTTACTGGAAGTGGAAATGTAAATGGCACAGGATCAACTGCTCGGTTTAACTGTCCGCTTTCACTTACGCTCGACTCTTCGGGGAGTAACTTGTATGTCACGGATACGAGCAACTACACAATTCGCAAGGTTACTCTTTCTACCTCGAACGTAACAACCTACGCAGGAAATGGTGCGTCTGCGTCTATAGATGGAACGATTTACCCATCCATCACAAACGGAACTTCCTTTCTTTCGCTTATTGGATCAAACATTCGTCTTCAGGGACCCACTGAATGGCGGTACATTACATCAAACGCAACAGGCGCTTCATCTTTAACAATCGGATCGAACTACTATTCTACCCTGTACACAATCAACTCAAATATAACCATTTCTAATTCGGCAACGCTTGATACTACGAACCCCGGTATATGGTGGCAATTCTCCAATGCTGCAACTTCAAATATCACAGTTACATGGTCAAATCTTACAGGTCTTACGAATACTGTTGTCAGCGCAAGTGCTGCACTAACGGTCTATTGGAACGGAACCACCTGCTATATCATTTCTGGCGGTATGGGACCCACAGGACCCACTGGAGCAGGATCCACAGGAACCACCGGTCCTACAGGAGCAGGATCCACAGGAACCACCGGTCCTACAGGAGCAGGAAACACCGGAACTACAGGAACCACAGGACCAGGATTTTCAGCAATTTCTCCATCAACCTCTAATCAAGTATTGTATGCAAACGGAACCTCTACGAGCGCAACAACAAGCTCAAACTTTATATTTAATGGTTCAAACTTGGGAATAGGCACATCAACAATACCTGGATATGGCTCCGGAAACATGGCAGTTGCGGGCGGTGTCACAATCAACAACGGATACAGACCTCTCTACCAGAAGGTCGTAGGCACTTCCCAGACACTTGCAGCGTTTGGAATTCATTATGATATCACGAATAGCGGTTTCAATGCACTTACGATTCCGTCGGGTATCAACTCGAACGATTCGAATGCATATTGGATCTTGCGTAACAATACAAGCTCATATTTATCTGTCGCAATCACAAACTCGGCAGGCGGAACAGCACCGAGTTCCGTTACAATCCCTCCTGCAAACAGTGTGACGCTTATGTTTACCTATGTCAGCTCTACTTCCAATTACGTCTTGTTTTAGTTCTTGGTCACATGAATGCGCAGCGTGTTGCCGTCGTACGAGTACGAAAAAGACATGCCATCCACCAGTCCATTCAGGGTTGCAATGAGATCTCCATGCGACACACCCATAAGGTACTCGATATAGTCATAGACCGATCGCACAACACCGTCCGCACATGTCTGTGGCGGTGTTACTGTGAATGTCTGGACAATGTAGATGGCAGGAAACCCTGCTGCGGCCCACTGAAAAAGAGGAGCACGAAGGGTCTCGCGCGATTCATTCATCAGCACAGAAAGCGTGTTTCTATCCACAGTTTCTTGCATGACAACCGCACCGTGACTTCCAATCAGTTCTTTTATCGTTGTAATCAGCACGGGACCCGTAGGACCCGTGTCACCAGGCACCGGGCCAATAGAACCCGTAGGACCCGTGGAACCTGTGGCACCTGTAGAACCAGTGGCACCTGTAAAATCTGAAGGATCTGTGGAACCTGTTGAACCTGTTGAACCTGTAGGACCGGTTGCCATTTGTACTTGGTCGATTGATTTTTTTAAACAATTTCAACTTGAGTACACAATGCTCGGAACGTCCAAGAAGATTTCAGGATTTGACCCTCGATGTATTCCTGGATGTTGTTTGTGGTTGGATGCAGCAGATAACTCGCAAATGACCTTTTCATCTGGAACAAGCAACGTTACTGTGTGGGGTGACAAAGCGAATGGCAGCAATGCAACTGCAAATACACCGATTGCATATGCGTCGAATGGATTAGGTACAGGCTACCCAGCATTAACGTTTACGGGATCCCAGTGGTTGTTGGGAAACACGAGTGTAACCGGAACAGGTTTGACTATCTTTTCTGTTTTTAACATGAGCAATAGCTCTGCTGGAATTGTTGGTCGTATAGTTGCATTGGCTGCAACAGGGGCAAACGATTACAACACTACTAGTTATGTATTTGTTGGTCGCAAAAATGGTGTTACCGCAGTTGGTCCATACCGTAACGGGACAGCACCAGCTGCTACAGTATCCTATTCTACACCGACACTAAATACAACCTATTTCGATGGAACGAATGCATATACCTCGACGAATGGCGGCACTCCTGTTACTGCTGCGTCATCGGGTTCCTTTGCAGTAACTGCATATGCCATTGGAAACGATACAAATACCGGAGACGTTCCAAACGGATCCTTTAACGGATACATTAGCGAGGTCCTGGTGTATAATGCGACTCTTACTGCATCTCAACGCCAGACGATCGAAGGCTATCTCGCATGGAAGTGGGGTCTTCAATCCAACTTGCCATCGGGGCATCCATTCTATGCCATCAAACCCTTTTCACGCGTGTTTTCGCCTTTGGACGTTCCATCATGCCAGCTGTGGCTCGATGGACAAGATGCAAGTAGTTTTACATTTTCTACCGGGAGCAACATCTCCGTTTGGAAGGACAAGAGTGGGCTTAGTTCAGATGCTACTGCAAGCGGCACTCCTGTTCTTACCGCAAATAGTATAAATGGTTACACTTCTGTAGCTACTCCAACAGGCCCATACTTCACGGGATCAATGTCGATTACATCCAATACGCTGACATGCTTTGTTGTAGCAACAACAACTGCTTCGTTGCCTTTATCTGGAAATGATCAACGTTTGGTAAGTTTAGAAAACACAACAAACGTAGATTACGGAAGAACAGATGGTGTAATTGCGCTTTTCAATCAAAATACGACAAGTACAATTGCAACATATCGTGCTTCGGGACCATTAGCAAACAATACAATTTCTACAAACGTTCCGTTCTTGGCTGTGAGCGAATATGATGGAACGAATGCATATTTATGGCAGAACGGGACAGCCGGAACACTTGCGTCAAGTGCTTCGACGGGGAACTTTACGATTACAAAGTATGGAATTGGTAATCAAGCAAATCCTACAACAGAGTATTGGCGTGGTTATATCGGTGAAGTTATTATTTACAATACGGCACTCACTGCGCCCCAACGCCAACAGATCGAGGGATATCTTGCCGCAAAGTGGGGGTTATCTCTTCCTTCGCCTGTGAGTTCGCCCTTGTCTATTTCAGGGTGTTCGTTGTGGCTGGATGCCGCAGATGCTTCGACGATTACCGGAACAACATCTGTTACTGCGTGGACAGATAAATCTGGAAATGCAAACAATGCTGTTTTTGATACAAACAAACCATCTTATACGCCATCAAATAAATATATTGAAACAACCAATAATAATACGCATATACGACTACCGGTTGCTGCATTTACAAACACAACAAATCAGACTGCTATTTTATTCATTGTTTACGCAGATAAACAAGAAGGAAGTAATAATCAAGGATTATTTAGTACTTCTGATTATGGATTATATCAAATACTTCGTGCACCGACTTATTATCCGTATATAATTCGTGGTAATATTACGTCTACTGATCCAGATTATGTCGCATTTAAGGGTAGGTTGGCGACTACAAACGCCCTGATTTATAGTATGCAATACACTGCGGGTGTTACAGGTGCTGCGAACTACTCGGTAGCTCCTAATGGTAACTATTGGCATCCTGTTTCGGTTAATACCCAAAATGTAAGCGGTGACATATATTTGGGAGGTATTAGTAGCTTTGATACCGCAGGAGATATACACGCAAATTTGAAGATCTATGAAGTGATTGCTTATAATAATACTGTTCTCACCACTTATCAACGTCAACAAGTTGAAACCTACTTGAGTAATAAATGGGGAATTTCGACTGCAACTGTAGTGACGAGTCATCCATTCAGTAAATTTCCACCTTTGACACCTACACCTCTTGCACCAGTGGCTGCTAGTTCCTGTACGATTACGGCATTGTCCACATCGAGCACAACAATCCAGTGGGCTGGATCTGCCAACACGGAGCAATATTACTGGTATTTCGGAACGGGGGCGCAAACAGGTGTACTGTTCAGCGGTGTTGTATCGGTCAGTTCTTATTCATCCACCTATAGCCAGACTATTACAGCTACATTTGCTACAGGAACGAATTACTATGCGTGGGTCACTCCCTATAATGCAGGTGGTGCTGGACCAACCACTGTTTCACCAGCGAATTCGATCATAGTGTATCTCACTCCACCATCGTTTCTGTATACTGGGAGTTCAGCAGCATCGCTCGCGACCACTGCAACTGTAACTGTCACTATTTCAGCGTATACCGTCGCAGTCATATTCTCCGGAGCAGAAACTACAAACTCTACAGTCTCGCAAGTTACTGCTGTATCGGGTGGCGGATTGACATGGGCATACAAGTATGGAGCAACGAATATTGGATACAATGGAGGTGCTGGAAGACAGCGGTATGACATATGGTATGCAGTCAACAATTCGGCAACTACTATATCCAGCGCAACAATGACTATAACGTATAGCGCATCATTTGATGACCAAACTGCAGTTATTTGTACGTTTACTGGATGTAATTTGACAAACCCGTGGTCAAGTGCAGCACCTGCGTCCTTTGGATATACTGCTTCGTCGACAGCTATTGCTGCAACAGTTCCAGTCAGTGCGATACCCGAAGCAGGAACCGGTGTAATCACCTTCCACGGTACAAACTATTACACAACAAGTCCGGGTGTGGAAATAACCGGTACGTTTACTCAACTCAACGGAGGTTCAAACGGCGGTGCAGCCTATTGGGAGTACAATCTTGTTCAATACAAAACATTTACTACACCTCAATCAGCGACAACATTGACAATGAATACTGCAATCGTATATCCGCTAGGTCTCTCTGTTGTTTTGGTCGGTGTATAAATAAAGAATGCAGGGCGTTCAAGGTATTCAAGGTATTCAGGGACCCCAAGGCGCTCGTGGTATTCAGGGCATTCAGGGACCGCAAGGACTCCAAGGTCCCGGCGTAGGTTCTACGGGACCCACGGGACCTGCTGGCAGCGGCGGCGGTGGCGGATCCGCAGGTGTCATCTCAAACATCTCATCCTACTCCATTTCAAACACGATTGCAAATGCCGTCCCGCAAACAAGCGCAACGCCGACCACCATTTGGTCCACTGCACTCGGGGCCGGTGTCAAGGGACATTCTGGAATGTTGTCGCTGTTTTTCAACTTGTATTCTGCCGCGACGTTCACTTCCGCATTTGCAATGGACTATGGATTGTACATTGACAGCACTCCGATCTCAATTGGAGAATCCAACACAGTTCACTATACCCAATCGACTACGTCCGCATACGCATTGAGTTCGAACGGATACATTCTTGGAACACCTGAAGTAACCGGTCTGACACCCATCACACTTCCGTTGTACATTCCGCCGACTGCAACGAACCTGGTCTTGTCCGTTGCGAATTCGACAGTTGCGTTAAGTGCTGTTGCATCCATATCACCTGCATTCTCGACAAACAACGCAACAACATCTGGAACGACTGGAGCGCCTGCGACTTATTACCCGCAGACTATTTTTACAACGACTGGTAGCAACACATATACTGTTCCATCGCAGGTGGGTGTTGGCGGAGTTGCTACGAATGTATCAGGAGTATTTATTTACTGTTGGGGGTCAGGTGGCGGTGGTCCGACAACGTATTATGGAATGGGAGGACCAGGTGGATTTTCGGGCGGGTTCTATGCTTGCTCACCGGGAACTGTTTTGACGTACGTTGTTGGAAGTATTGGCGGAGGAACTGTCGCTACAGGTGGTGGCGGTTCTCCTTGCGGAAATGGTGGCGGCGGCGGTGGGTTTTCAGGTGTTTTTGTAGGTTCAATTACGCAGGGAAATGCTAAAATAATAGCTGGCGGCGGCGGTGGCAGTGGTTTACAAGGAGGTAGTTATTCGTCGCCTCCCGGTTCATATGGAGGTGTTGGCGGCGGAACAACCGGTGGCACGCCTGGAGTAATGAATTCGGGAACCTTTGCATATTCTACACTTATATCCGGAGGAACGCAAAGTGCTGGAGGAACGGGAGTAGGGACAGGAATTGGATCGAATGGTACTGCATTATTAGGTGGTAGTTCAAGTGGACTATCATGGGCAGGTGCTGGTGGAGGTGGATATTACGGAGGTGGTAACGGCGCCGATTATGGAACTTTTTCAGAGAATCCATACGTAGGAGCAGGTGGTGGTGGAAGTGGGTATATAGGAGGCATTAGCTCGAGCGGAGTTACAACTGCTGCTACACAAATCACAGTGTTCAACACGGTGTCTTCTAATTTCGTTCCAGCAAACATATCAAACGTGTACTATAGTGCGCCGTATGGTCGTGCGGCTCAAACGGGTCTGGTAGTCATCGTGCCAGCAGTAGGTACGAATGCCACATACGTTGGTGTGAATGCAAAAATGCTCGTCACATAAACCAATGGAGGTTCTTGTTTCGGGCAGTATCGCACTCAATGGAATCGAGCGTGCGAATGTGTCGGTGCCTGCCATCACTGCGGATCACAAGGTGTTCCTAAAAATGGTTTCTGCGGCAATGAAGGGAGTCGTCGTAGTGTCCGAGGTGACGCCGGGCGAGGGGTTCGGTCTTTCGTCCACATCGTCCGAAGATGTTGGCATGCTTGTATATTTTGACGTCTACACCAATTGAAAAATTGTTTTGTATTGTTGAACCTCGCCTGTTCTGCTACTTACTCGACGATCTCCTGGAAGCTCGCAAAGATCGCCTCGTACTTCGGCTCGCGGACGTAGATCTCGCGCAGGAAGCGAGCAAGTCCAGGCGCGATCGTCTTGTTGTAGCCGTTGATGTGGATGGCGTAGCCCGCCTCCTCGTCGTTGACCACGATGATGCTGTCGTGCGTCGTGATGACCTCCTTCGCCTTCTCCTCGCGGGCGTTCTTGTTCAGCTTCTTGGCCGCCAGCGTCGCACGGCGCTTCTCGACTGCAGCCGCCTTCGCCTCGGCGCTCATCGGAGCACGCGGCTTGCGCTCCTTCTTGGCGGGCTTCTCGGCCACCGCCTCCTCCGTGGCCGGCACCGCTGCCGCCACCTGCACCGGCGCGGGTGCAGTCTTGACCTTGACGACCGGCTTGGCGGCGACAGCCTCCTCGCGGTCGTACGAGTCCATCGACGAAGCGTCGTCGTTCTCGGAGTCAGACGAGTCAACCGACGACTCGTCATCCGTCGGAGGCAGCGGCTGCGTAGCCGGGATGATCTGCGTCTCCGCCTTCTTCTTCTCCATGGTCGCCTTGCGCTTGGCGATCATGGCGGCCTTGGCAGCGTCGCTCATCGGAGCACGCTTGTTCTTGATCTGCTGGGAGTTGTTGCTGTTGGAAGACATTGTAGAGGATTGTTGAGAGAGATAGGGGATTGTACTAGGAACGCCTACTATCATCTCTCTTTGATCGCTCACCTTTCCGTTTTCGCCGGGTGGTCGAAAACGGAGACTTTGACCACCAAGGTGAAAATGAGTGTCCCATGCTATAATGTTCTCTAACTATTCTAGCATCTCGGGGCGCTGTGCCGCTACGTGCGACAAGGACCTGGCACCTCCTTTCCTGATGACGCCGTTCTCCGTCCGTGCGCGCCGGGCCGGCATGGTTCTTGACCATGCTATTGCGCGCAACCCTTTCGTTCTCCCGTGGGTGCTGGCGGGCACCACGCAGAACGAGCTGGCCAAGAAGGCCACCTTCAACCGTCGCGTGAACCGCACGGTGGACGTGCTGCAGCGCTTCGTGCAGCTGTGGACCTTCAAGAGCCGCCTGGCACGCTCCCGCAGCGTGCGTGCTGCCTGCTCCGAGATTCGCCGCTGGGCGGATCTGGGCGATGCGTGGAGCAACGTGGCCTACGACGGCGACATGCGCCTGCACAAGCGCTTCCTCAAGATGGAGGACGCTGACTGGCGCGCGTACTGCCAGAGTCAGATTGCCGAGTACCGTGCTGCGGGCCGCGACATCATCCCGGTCGGCGGGTGGTCGCTGCTGCGCTGGATGAAGGCGATGAGCGAGCAGCGCGAGACGTACAAGATGGCACAGGAGGTGCTCAACAGCCGCCCGGTCGAGGTGTGGGTCGGCACGGTGTTCCTGGGCGTGTTCTAGACGGCGGGTCTGGGGTAAGAGCTGGGGTAAGAGAGCGGGTCTTTTTCCATACATTTCAGTCTCTTTTGCTGCTGAACCACGGATCCCTTTATTCCCGTCAGGAATTCAGCAATCACCGACAAGCAATCTGCATTCAAGCAATCTTGTACTCTGTCTTCCGACTCATCTCGCGGGTTGCCCATCTGCGCTTGTGTTTCCCGCTGTCCAACGGTGACCATCAGACTTTTCAAGTCGCGAGCAGAAGCACGGTTTCTCCAGTAGGTATTCACTAGGGTGCACAGAATATCACGATAAGGAATGGCGCGATATTCGTCTACCCACGTCTTGAACGGCTCTACGTATGGATTATTTTCGCAAGTCAACACTTGCAGTCCTTCAGGAAGTGGAGGAAGTGAAGTTAACTGATTATCCGCGCAATTCAATGTTAGCAAACTCTTGGGAAGTGGAGGAAGTGAAGTTAACTGATTATCCGCGCAATTCAATGTTAGCAAACTCTTGGGAAGTGGAGGAAGTGAAGTTAACTGATTACGATAAGAACTCAAGTTTGTCAATCCAGCAGGAAGTGGAGGAAGCGAAGTTAACTGATTAAATGCACATGACAAACGTACCAATCCTTCAGGAAGGACTGGAAGCGAATCTAACTGATTGCCATAACACGTTAATGCCTCGAGTCCTGCCGGAAGTGGAGGAATTGAAGTTAAATAATTTTGGGAACACCACACATGTGTGAGTGTATCTGGAAGTGATGGAAGTGAAGTTAATTTATTGTTGTAACATGCTAGGTTTTCTAATACAGGAGGAAGTGGGGAAAGTGTAGTTAGCTTGTAATTATATGTACAGTTCAATGTTTTTAATTTAGCAGGAAGTGGAGGGAGGGACGTTGCCTGGTCGTTGGTATAATACAACGTTTCCAAGTCATCGTGAAACGGTAGGTTTTCGTCTTGATTGCGGTAGGCTGCAAACATTGAAAGTTAAAAATTGGTTGGTGATGGTATATCCGTTTTTCGTCTAGTGGCGACGGCTGCGGGTACGCATGCGACGAGTCATACGACGAGTCTTTCTACGACCTCCACTCGGTGGTCTCCATTCAACTACAAGGCGCCCAGGTATTTCTACAAATCCCCTTGAAATATAGTAGGAGCGTAAGTCATGCGTGTATGGATAAAGAGTGACCGCATTGAATTTATCACGATTCTCTTTCACAAACTCTTTGACCTTGTTGAGTAACCACTCACCTGCACCCGGATAAGCAGAACAGAGGTATTCGATGTGAAATGTATTATCTGTTTTACGCCTTGCCGCAAGAATAGATTGATACTTTCCGTTCTCTGCCTTTACAAGAATGTCAGATGCCTCGTGATACGTCAGTACTTCAATAATATCACGTGAAAAATCAGTTCCCTTTGGACTACATAGTTTGATTTTGTTAGATTCTAAATATTTACCCAGTTCGTGTGATTGTTCTTGATTATTTACAATCCATCCGGTCTGTAGCACTCCATCCGGAGTTAAAACGAGTCCCATTGTCTTAAACGTATACTTATTAGTGCTGGCGGCGGAGCAGCATCTTGTTGAGATCGTCCTGGTCGTACTCGGGCGTCGAGTCGTCATAGTAGGTGAGGATTTCCAGCGGAATGTCCAGCATCTTGCGTCGGGTCTTGTCGAGAACGCGCATCCAGTCTCGTGTCTGCAAAGGTGTCATGTTGGTGTAGATCTTCTGCTCAATGAAGGAGATGCGCTCGCAAAGGTCGAAGTAGAGAGTGCTGTAGTGATCGAACTGGATAGGAGAGAGCATTTTGGTCGGCACAACTTCTTCCTTGCCGGGAACAATTTCCGTTTTACACGGAGAATCTATTTCTCCGTAATTCTCAGTATTTCACCGTTAAAAACGAAGTCTTTTGACCCCAAAGCAAAAGATGTCAGGAGTCTACAACTACACAAAATGCCCAACCACCTTTGCCACGCTCCTACCGCAGACGGCACCCGCTGCTCCGCCCGTGCCCGCTTCAACGCAGACAACCTTCCTCTTTGCGGCATCCACATCCGTGTCCGCGCCCGCGCCCTTGCCGCTGGACGCGACTACATCATTCCGGCCTGGGAGGGTCCCGAGATGCCCGACATCATCGTCCTGGACGATGCGGACGCTCCCCCGCCGCCTCCCGAGCATCGCTGCCAGCGGTGCACGCATGCTCTTCGCCGCACGGAGATTGCCAACGGCGACACCTTCTGCGCACCTTGCCGCAACCACCGGGCCGTCGTGCCCGAGGCCGAGCGCTGCACGCACCACCTCCAGGGCAACCGCATCCGTCGGCCGTGCCTCATGCGCCACGCTCCCGGCCTGACCCTCTGCCGCACCCACGAGCGTGTCCGCCAGAACAAGGTCTTCCGCGACCTGCTCGACCGCCTCATCCGGGTGGTCAACCAAGCCCCCGCCAACTGGGCGGCGATCGTGCAGCAGGTCGAGACGGACGAGGTCGCCTGGCCCTTCACCGAGAACGACCGAGTGCACGCGCTCACGACCGTCGCCCGCGCCTTTGTGATTCCCGAGCTCTACAACCGCCTCCACCCGTGGGGTCCGCAGATGCGCCCGGACGGAGCAATTGACTGGGAGGCATGGCGCAACGGCAACGGAGCCTGGGGCGGCGTGGCGGACCCGGCTCTTCCGCCGCCGCGTGGCGAGCTCGAGGCGTTCACGCGCGACAACCAGAACGTGCACACGCGCGTCGTGACCGAGCAGACCAACAAGACGGTCGAGATGCTGCTGAACACGCCGGTGCCCAACCGTCTTCGGGGCGAGCTGCTGACCGAGATCGGGCTTGAACTTGCCCGCTTCCGCACGCCGCGACTCGAGACGACGTGGAAGGCCGTGCTCCACGACATCGACAGTTGGAGCAAGCGCCCCACGTGCCGCTCCGTGGGCGACCACCTCTACCGCCGCGTGCTCGAGGGACTCTGGACGCGCATCCTCGCCTCTCCGCACAAGGAGGACCTCTTCCAGCGCCTCTGGGAGGAGTGCAAGGACGCCAACGGCATGTGCTGCGACGGCCACATCACGCGCCTCTGCAACGTGCTGGCGGGCTACGATGACCAGGTGACGACGACAGTCTCGCTCAACGAGCAGCTCCAGCAGCGCATGGGCGCCATCGCCATGATGGACGTGACGGACGACGTCAAGCGCACGCTGGCCGAGAACGTGCTGTCGGAGCTGAACGTGCCGGTTGAGAACCGCACGGAGTGGATCGAGGCTTTCTGAAGCGGCGAAGCAACCACTCACCAATCAAAAACAATTTTTACATGAAGTAATGCGTCAGTTGAGATTCAAGACTTTGCGTCGATCGCACAATCCTGCAAAGAAGTGGGATGCAGTGTTTGAAAAGAAGGGCAAGGAGGAGGTGGTCTCCTTTGGCGCACGGGGCATGTCGGATTTTACCAAGCACAAGAATGTGACTCGCAAAAACCGGTATTTGCGCCGGCATACCGGCAAGGGGGAACATTGGAGTAGACCGGATACGCCTGGCGCACTGTCCCGCTGGATCCTGTGGAACAAGCCGTCTTTGCGCACAAGTCTCAAGGACTTCCGACGCAGGTTCAAGATATAAAACGGAAAAGAGACTATCAAGCAACTGTCAAGGCAAAAATGCGCAAAGTATGCGTCTACTGCAACCGAGTGTTTCATTCACCGCCAGGATGTTTGCCAGGATACACTGCCCATGCCGTGTGTTTCGTGATGACGAGTGAACCTCTTCCCGTTTCTCTGACTGCAAAGGAATGGGACGACATGTGCATTGCCGAGGCAAAATTCCCCCGGATTGTGAGGTACGTGCTTGAAAACGGATCGTGGAAACTAGAAGGAACGAAAGAGAAATGGCTGAACTCTGCTCAATCTGTTACGATGACATTACCAACTCTACAGGACGAGCAACTCTATCCTGCAACCATTCCTTCCATCTCGGATGCATTGGTCGCTGGACCCACATGTCCGACAGCTGCCCCATGTGCCGAAACACTCTGACCGACAAGGAACGCGTCGTGGAGCCCGTGGAAGAGCGACCGCCGCAAACAATCACTATACCCAGGGGAGGAGGAGGACGTGCATGGATCATGGAAGGAGTTGGAATAGGGTGGGACTACATTCCTCGCGACTTTGAAGTTGTGGATGACCCGCCATCGCCCATTATTGACGAGAATGCCCGTGATGATTTTATCGATTCCCAAGAGCGCACAGAGCGCACAGATGCCCAAGTAATCCGAACCGGCGAGCAAGACATTCGCATCGTCATGGACCAGACCGGATGTACGCGTACACTTGCGATTCGGGCTCTGCAAGAGAACGACGGCGACATTGTCAATGCCATTATGCAGATGAGCATCATCGAAGAGACGATCCACAATGAGATGGTCCAACAGCTATGTAGCCAGTTCGTTACAGTTCCGCACGCAATCGTTCAGAACACGCTCATCGCAAAGGGGTACGTCATGGATGCTGCCGTCGCGGATCTCCGTGCTCGCTATCCGTTCGCACTTGCTGCCATTCCGCCACCTGATGCCGAGCAGATTGCCATGTGGAATATGCAGGGGATGTTCCGCGAAGAGAGGGAGGAGCTCATCCATGTAGATTCGGGATATGCGACGGACTGATGAAATGTTCATACAAGTAATCGAAGTTTACAGAATGACCTGCGTCACTAAAGTGCGTTTGGTCGTACATACGTTCTGGTGTGAGGATGACTGTAGGGTCATAATGATATGTATTCTCAACAGTAGCGCAAAACCTTTTTACAATGTCATGCAAGACTTCCCTTGCTTCAATTTTTTCAAGACGGAAATGTGTTTGGAAGATGATTCTTTTTCCAGGTATCATTTTGCGCAAGGCCACAAGATCGTCCCATATTTCCTCTGCCGTTTGTGTGCGGAAAACATAGTCCTCCGTAAGTTCGTATTGGACTTGGTATCCATCGCGCTCGTAGACCTTGCGAGAACAGATCTCAAAGATGTACACGTCACACTCTGTGTTTTTGATAGTCTGCTTTTTTGTCGGGAGCATGGATCGATCTTCAATCATTCCCCAAGATGGCGGTAAATTCGAATAAGATGTCAGAAACGATGCGAGAATTGGAAGCGGCAATTCTATCTCGTCTCGAATCCATTGGAGAAACTGAATGTGCTGCTTGGTATTGTGCAGTTTCCCCAAGAAGTTCCTGCCATAAAAATTCTTAATCATGGAATGAACTGGTTCAACTTTTCCACGTCCATCGTTCAACGACGTTAATAATCTACAAGAACCTGATGCAAAAACTTTTAACATTGTTAAATCTTGATAGTAATTTCAACAGGGAACAGGCGAGGCATAGTGCCCGTCTCCAAGTACTGGCGAGCAACGTGGTTGAAGATATGGACGTAGGCAATGGAGACAGCAGCAACAGTTGCGAGTTCTCCCCACATTTTTTACTCAAGCGAGATGTTCTGGGCACGAGGCAAACGCCGACTCAAGACCATCTTCTTGGTTCCGCCCACCGACATGTCCTCGGCTCCCTCGGGGATTCCTTCGATGGCACGCAGGGCCTCCGCAACACGATCCGGCTGGTCCGCAAACTGCAAAAAGAGTTGCTGACGCAGTGTGGACCGCTTCAGTGCCGGACGAATGGTGCGCTCCGAAGCAGCCACCGTTCCCTTGCCCTCAATCACAAAGTTCTCGAGCTGGTTGTTCTTCATAAACTCCATCACGTGCGTGCCGTACTGGGTCTTGCGCTCACGGATTGTCTTGATCTGGGCCTGAAGTGCACGAATCTCATCGTCTGCGGCGATCCACTGCCGAAGCGCGTCGCGAACTGCGTCGACCTCCATTGCGTTTCTTTGTCTTTCGTCTGAAAGTCTTTCTGCCCTTTCCAAACTCCGTACGTTCCGCCACCTTTTTCGCCATCGGGCCTCCCGGTTTGTACAAGTGTTCGCGAACAGGCAACGACAATCCAGAACTGATCTTTTCAGCAGCTGCAGGGACCATATGAATCTCTAGATCTTGAATGATACCTTGCAAAGCTTCCAACCTATCTTCCTCGGCGTCCTTTGCTTGCTCACGCGCAATATCCAACGCAGTCTTTCCCTGTTTGTTCTTGATTGTAGCATCGATGGTCGGTTCCGCAAGAAGCGCACGAACTCCCTCCATGTTGTTCTTGCGGGCGGCAACCATCAGCGCAGTGTTTCCATTCGAATCCTGCTTGTTGATTGTCTCGCGAACTCCCTCGACATCCAAAACATCCGGCAAGTAACGCCAGGGACTATCACCACGCAAAAGATAAGCAATTAAAGGTGTTTCTCCATTTCGTGTTTGTACCAACAGGTCACTCATTACTTTCCTCTACGAAAACTTCCAGTGTGCATCGCACTCCAGACAGGTTACAAACGTCGTCATGGGCTCATCTGCTGAACGTGTCTGCATCTGGTAGTAATCGCAGCGAGACTTCTTCTTGCAGATGCGGCAGAACATCAGGATTGCCGCAGTTGCCTTCTTGGAGTACGAAGCCTTCTCGCGCTCCTCGTTCTCGGCAATCATGGTTGACCACCGGGTAGGATCTTGCTGCTCGGGCGTTGAGTTCGCAAACTCGGTCGGTGTCATGGTCTCCAACAGAGGCCGGCACTTGAGCAGGTGAACAGCCTTGCTGCGGTACAGATTGCGGAAGACTGGATTGGTCCAGTCAATGTCCACAAACCAGCGCTTGGCATCCACGATACAGCGCTCGAGAATCGCCGTCTCGACGTGGTTGCTGTCGAACTTGTTGCGGACCAGCGTTCGAAGGGGATGGTCAATGAGAACGTTGGACAGATGGACAGTATGAACCGGGCGTGTCTCGCGTGCTCCATCGACTTCCTCCTCTTCCTCGGGATCCTCCTCCATCTCGTCCTCCTCGTCCTCCTTCAGCTCTTCGTCCTCCTCAAATGTACACGCGTGGTAGATCTCGTCGTACTCGACCGAACGCAGATCCTTGTACTGATTGGCGTGGGCATCGTAGTCATCGGCATTCTGACTTGTGGAACTCAAGACAACAATTGCTCCCGCAAAGAGGTCCTCGTGAAAGGGCGGAGGAAGCATGTGTTGGTTGGTGTGCTCGTCTTCGTCCTCGGCAGGTACGCCAAAGACTGCAAGAAGAGACTCGTCATGGACAATCTTGCCCTGAAACTGCATGGTAGGTTGCTTCAACTTCTTGCGCATCCATTCGAGAACGTCTGCGGTACGAGGAGGGATTGTGAGTTCAGAAAGCGTGCCCGCGACAGCAATGACTGTTGCAACGACCATTTTGTTCTGAAGTGTGTTTTCCGTGAAAGTGTCCGTTTTTACTTAATTGAAGGCACCTGCTACTCCGGCAGCTGCGAGAGCAAACACGAGCAATCCACCAAACAAGACAATCAAGAATCCAGTCGAGGGAAGTCCTGCAACCACTCCACCCAACCTGTCAAACATATTGCCCGGCAACTCGCTGTACACTAATCCAAAAATCACCGCAGCGCAAAACAGGATCACGAGAGAGATTCCGACGATGAGCTGGATTCCAAAACCCGTATTTTGATCTTTGGAAGCGCCGAGTGCCTTCTTCTTGGGAGCACATGCCGCACTGCCATCGCACGGCGCATTCGGCGGGTAGTAAAAGACGTGCGGCACCTGCTTGACGATTGCGCCTGCCTCGACACGGCTCGCAATCGCACGCAAGACTCCCAAATCAGATTCGGAAACAGTTGCGGGTTTCTTCATGTAGACAACACGAGGGCCGCTGGTTGCTTGCCAGCCGATCCGACGCTCGCCGCACGGAACCTCGTACTTGACGTACCGCTCATAGCTGGCATCCACCCACGTAAAATACGGATCGTTGTCTTTCGCAAGCTTGCCCAAGCTCCAGTTTTGTCCAACCGGGATTCCCGTAATGGTTTTGCCACTCGGCTTGCCGTCCTTGTCTTTGAGATCACCCAGCAACGGGGTAATATTTGCAAAGAAGTCGGATGACTCGGGCGAAGACTGCGTGGCATTCACAGACGATGCGAGCGGAAAGAAGATGAGGAATCCTTCAGAAACTCCAATCAGCACCGCGTCTGCTTGCTGTCCCTCCACCCGCAGAGGTGCGGGATACGTCCAGAAAAAGCGGTCGAGGTTGTGTACTTCGCCGTTAAACGTGACTTGGACCGGAAGGATCGGCTTGATGAGAATACCAAGCGCAGTCGTGGACGCATCGACGGACGATACGGTATTGCGATCGTCAATCGTCAGTTTACAATCCGCACATCCCTCGGACGTCGACATGGACAATCCGGTATTCAGGTCGGATGTTGGCATAGGATCCACCACCTCGGTTGGTCTACAATTGATTCGGGCGACCAAGTCTTCAAACCACCCCATTGTGATTACAGTAGAAACAAGTATCGGAAAGAAGTAATGCCTCCGCCGCCCCTGCAGATCGGTACACCGAAGGCCCTTCCAAATGAATCAAAAGTTGGTTTTTTGAACTGGTGGCAGTCCATCATGCTCGCGTTGAGTAGCGCACTGGCCGGAGTTGTCTTTGTGGTTCTTGTCCAGCGTGGCGCAGGCGGAGGCGATACACCGACCCCGTCTGTCCTGTTCCGCTATGTTCCGCACTTCCTCATGCTCTTTGGAGTTCTTGCGGATGCCTTTACGTACCAGGGTGTCTACTGGACCGGAACTGCCGCAGGTATTTTTGGAGCCATTGGCGCACCCGTCTTGGAGCGCATCATCTCCGGAGTGATCGGCATTGTGTCGTCCGCATTTGGTGGTGCTGGTCGTCGTCTTGCCGGTGCGACTGCCGCTGAAGCTGCCGCTGCTGCTGCCGCTGCAAGTGCCCAGGCTGCCAAGGACAGTGCCCCGCAGTCCTTCGCGCAAGATGGATCCTACGATGGCTGCACCTTTGCCGGCGGCAACACCACCACGAGCTCCGTTCCGCAAATGTTGATTGTGACATCGACCATCCTCTGGTACTACACCGTTGACTTGATAGACAACCGTGGGGCAACAGGTGCGATTGGTACGTTGATTTCGTTCTTGGCCTTGTATGGTGCCCAGTATGTTGCCATCAAGCGCTGCATCACTCCGGCGGGCGGCAGCACAATGAATGGCGCTCTCATGGGTCTTGTCTATGGCCTTGTGTTGGGCGGAACCTTCTACAGCGTGATGAAGGCATTCGGCCCCCAGTTCCTCCCGAGTTCCGTGATTACCGCAGTGAGCCGCGGCACCAGCGGAGGCGCCGTCGACAGCAATGGTGTTGCCCTCAACACGAATGCCGATGCCACTCTGGGAACCGGCGCGGCTCCCACATCGTGTGCGTCCAAGTAATTACGCCGCAGCGAGTGCCTTCTTAATCAGCGTATAATACAGAATCATTGCAGTGCCCGAGTGGCGACCAATCTCCACATCCTTCTTCCGAATCACAATCGTAGGAACGACCTGTACGCCAAGCTTGCGCTGGAGGTCATTCGTATCATCGTGCGTGTTGACTGAAATAAACTCGACTGTCGGAAACTCCTCCTTCAGATCCTCGATTGCAGGCTTGATGACCTTGCAGGGCTGGCATGTAGGCGACCAGAAGTGATAGGCAACGACACCAGACATATTTATGATTACTCCACCTTTTCAATGAAAACCGTTTCAAGCGTCGCCTTGATCACCGTATGACCTCCCTGTTTGTGCTTGGACAGCTCCAGGTTCTTTCCCTTGCATACCTCTGCAAATGCCTTGTACAGGTGCTTGTCCACAATCGTCTTGTCCATCGTGCTCAAGTTCCCGCGGATCCAGTCCACCAACACATCCTGACGCACAGAGGTTCCCAGCGTCGTCAACGGACATCCGGCGGCAATCTCGTCGCTCGGCACATTGACAACCGCAATCTTCTTGCCCGTCACCGACTCATTTGCCATGCGATCCGCCACATCGTTCTGACGGGATAGATCGTCCGTTCCACCCGTATGCGCGGGAACATACCGAACCGCATGGGTGCGGAACTTGGACAGCTTCTTTGCAGTCTCCTCAATCAGGTCCCGGTGCTGAACATCCTTCCCGTTCGCAGTCTTCCAGCCGCGCGCAGTCCATCCCGTGATCCACTTGGTCAGGCAGTCAATCGAGTACTTGGAATCCGAATAAATGACAACGTCCTGATCGAGGCATCCCTTGATCTCCAGGATATCGACGGCCAAGGCAATTGCCCGGAGCTCGGCACGGTTGTTGGTCTGGGCCTCATCGTCAGGCACACGGTGACTCTCGGACCACTCGGGATGCTCGGGGAACCATGCGGCATACCCCGCCTTGGCTCCCTTCTGTCCATTCGACGTGCACGAACCGTCAGTGAAGACCCTCATTACTATTTAGACTCTTCTCATACGAAAGTGGGTCATCATACAGCGCACAATCCAGTTTTCCGACTACGACAGGCACGTGGAGATAGCGCGGCAACACCGTGACGACGCATCGACTCACAATCGCAGGTTGCAAGATTGGTTCCTCAATATGAAACCAAATCCTACACTTGAAGGATCTTTGCTCAAGAGAGCGACGGAGGACCTGCTGACACGCCGCACTCAAAAAATGCGCATGCCACACGATTAAAACCCGGATTCTGTGCTGGCCAGCAAAGGACATCCACTCGGTCAGCCACGGAGCAAAGTCGTCAATCGAGTTCTTTTCCGCTGCATCCACCTCTTCGAAATCGCATCGATGTTTGTTTTCTTGTACTGCGGCATTCCACAGCTCACGCGTGGACCGATCATTCAAACATTCAAAAAGAATTCTGTGAGGAGGTGGGAACATTGCTGGGTTTGTTCTGGAAGATGTAAATTACTCGCTCTCCGGCGGCGTGACGATACGCTTGACCGGGATGTCGGCAGAGACAATGTACAGGGAATTCTCCGTCAGAACGATGAAGACCTTCTCCTCCTTGATGCGCATGATGGACGTGATGGTGGACGTGTACTCGGTCTCGGACTTGGCCAGGCACTTGCTGTCGCCCGTCACGCCGACGCAGCACTTCTTCTCCAGACTATCATTGAAATAATCGAGATAGATCGGACGGTCCTGCTCAATGGCAATCTTGGCGGCCTGGGCCATGACGGTGGCAGAAGGAACCTGCATTTTGTTGATTATCACCATGACTTTTGCGTTTGTTTTAACGCCTAGCGCCCAACATCCTCGAGCTTGAAGCGGCTCTTCATGCAGAGACACGGGGTCTCCGTACGAGGAATCACGAGAATCTCCTTGACGAGCGGCTTGACGATGGACACCTTGGTGGTGATGGCAAAGAGGAATCGCACGAGGTGGTCCACGTGCTCCTCGCCCTGCGGAGTCTTGGGCAGACGGATGCTGTCCTTGAGGTCATCGCCGACCGTCTTGACCATCGAGTCCATGGTGCCGTCCGGAAGAAGGCCGCGCGTAAACAGCTCGGCAGTGTAGACGGCAAAGCCACGCTTCGTCTCCTTCTGCTTCGTCCACGCAATGATGACCTCCTCAAAGGTCGGGTCCGTTGACGGCGGCACGATGACCACCTTGCTCACATCGTAGAGCGTGTCGAACATGCCGATTTGCGATACCAGGTCCTGCTTGGCGTCCTCGTTCTTCAGAGCAATGTCGCGGTACATGTCTGCAAGAATCGGCGCGTAGAAGTTCTGCCGGATGCCGCGGTCAAACAGAAGCGTCGTCACGCGGAGACGGAACAGCGCATCACGTGCGCTCAGCTTGGCGAGCACCGACTCGAGAACACGCGCGTAGTTCTGCTTTCCAATCTTGTTGATGGCTGCATTGATTTCGTCATAGTCAGGGTCTTCCTTGTCGCGCACCTTGCGAACGACCTCAACCAGAGCATTGATCCGCCAGTTGCTCGGAGCCGCTGCAGGAGGGCGGTTCGACACAATGCGGGGGCGGTAGAGTGGGCGACATGTTCCGCGCAGCTTGGACAGGTCAAGGGGGAGGGGGGTATGGGGTGCCGAACGCAGAGCGTAGATGTTCGAAACAGAGTCCATGGTAGAATTCGCCGAACAACTCCCTATTTGAAGTCCAAGAATCCGTTTTTGCCGAAAACGGACATTTTGAGACCCAGGAAAACCAAGGACCAGTGAGCAAGATGTGGACTCTCTACTATCACGATCCCAACAACAGTGACTATTCCCTCGCCAGCTACGTCAAGGTGCACGATGTTTCAACAGTCGATGAGTTCTGGTCCCTCGTGGACGGAATTCCCAAGGATGTGTGGGAGGCCGGCATGTTCTTCTTTATGAAGGACGGCGTGCCTCCCCTGTGGGACGCGCCCGAGAACGACAAGGGCGGTGCCTGGTCCAAAAAGGTCGATGCACAGGAGATGCATACGGTCTTTGTGGATTGTATGGTTCATTGCGTCGCAGAGACGCTTCTCAAGTCAAGTAACGAGTCGATCGTCGGCGTCACGGTCAGCCCCAAGGGCAACTTCCACATCATCAAGGTCTGGAACAACACGATTGCGGTGCACGACCGCAAGCTCTTCAATTCAACACTCAAGATGAAGCAGGGAGACGACATTGCGTACAAGGCGCACAACCTCCGTCCCAAGTGAACGTCTAGCAAGATCTTCTCAAAACCCAATTTTTTAAGTGGAGCACGGCATCAGGCACAGCTTGATGTCGCCCAGATTTGCAATCACGTAGCGAATCATCAGAAACCAGTCATTCTTCATATGGATCTCCAGGTTGTTGGACAGGTTCGAGCACTTGGTAAACAGAACAAGGTGCGGCAGCGAAAAGGTTCCACTGACAATCTCATCCGTCTCCTTGCGGGCAATCGAAATATCGCTCGTGGAATCGCCCATGGTCACCGTCTGCGAGGCGAACGGGCCCTTGCACGTGAACGTGAGTGTAGAACCCACATTCTTGATATCGACCGTCTTTGCAGAGAGCAGGGTCATATCGCGGCAAATCTTCTGGAAATCCATCGACGGCATCGTGATGCGCGTAGCAAACTCCGTCTCCGGCATGTTGATGTCCGACTCATCGCGGTCCAGCAGGTTGAGACGGTTGCGGATCCGGCGCTTCTTCTCACCATTCTCTAGAGTGATCGTGATGTGATTCGACTCGCTCTTTGAGACCGAGAAGGTGATTGTGTCGTCGTTCGTCACCGTCTTGACAATGCGGTAAAAGTGATCCGTGTTGAGACCCACGTCCAGCTTGGGAGCCGTGTGATTGTACTCGAAATGCTCGAACTTGTTTGCGTGGAGGCGCATGTGAGTGAGCACCGTGCGCGTATTGTCCATGGCAATCATGCGGATTCCGTCCTTGTCAAAGACCAGGCTCATCTCCACCAGCATGGACTTCAAACCCTCGGCGAGGATGCGAATGGGGGCAGTCTGCACAGTCTTGGCAATCACCAGATACTCTTCCGTCATTTGTCTGTCTTGCGCTTTCTTCTGAAAGTAGATGTGCGAGTCTTGCCGCGGTGGCGACGAGTGCCTGCCTTCATGCCGAGGATCTTGCGAGCATACAGCTTCTGCTCCTTTGTCAGCGGCGGCAAACCCAAGTACATTCTCTGCTGGGCATTCACGGGATTCTGTTCCGATCCCAGTGTCGCAATCGCTGGAGCAACTGTCTTTGCTGTCGCCGTGGGAAACAGCTGACTGCGCAGCGAAGAAACCGTCGGCGGCGCGGCGGCCGGGACGGGGGCAGGGGCCGGAGCAGCAACAGGGGTCATCGGGTTTACTTGCTCGAACGGAGCAGCACGTTCCAGCGTCTCTGCAGTCTGCTCTTGCTGGACGAGCGGGTTTGTCAGCACCGAGGGCGTAGTGAGACCTGCCTCCCTGCGCGAACGCTGGAGTTCCTCATTTATACGGCTCATGCGATTCGGGCTGAACATGCCCGGCCGGGATGCGCTGCTGGATCCCGTAAAGGTCTCGACGGAGTCTTCGAGCGGTTTCACAAACTCTTCTTCGTAGCTGCCATCCGTCAAATCGTACTTTTGCTTGATTTCTTCCTTGAGCTCATTGTACACGACTCTGCGTTCAGCGGCATCCAGCTGGCTGAGTCCCATGACAACACTCGGCACGCTACTGCGGACACCACCACGTCCGCGACGAGAAAGCAGCGGGAGAACCGGAGGCGTAGCAAGACCTGCAACGACCTTCTTAAAATCGAGGAGTTTGTTGATTGCGCCTGTGATGTTTTCTTTTTGGATGATACGGCGGATCTTGTCACGCACATTGCGTCCCCTGTCGCTTAAGCGAGACACATCCGAGTTTGCGGGACCTGTTGATTCCGCACCGCTTTCTTCGGGAACTGCTGACAGCGGGGTTTCCGGAGGAGCTCCCGGGATTCGGATGTTGGCGAGCGGGGCAGGCACAGGCGGCGCAGGCGGCGCAGTGGATTCGCTAAACGGCGTTTCCGGAGGCATGACCGTGGGCGATGACGCAGCAGACGGTATTTCAGGCGTGGCAGCTGCAGGAGGAGCAGCTGCGGGAGGGGCAGGGATTGCATTGGCAGCATACGGGACAATCGGTGATGGCGGAGTAGGTATTTGCTCGTACGGGACGATAGGTGTTTCCTCTTCCGGCTCCTTGGGTGGTTCCAGGAGGTTGAAGTGGGCGCCGTCACGGACAATCGAGACAGTCGTCTCAAACTCGGGCTTCACCGGATAATGCATGACGCAATTGTACCGGTCCTTCAACTTGACGTAGACTGCAATGTTCTTCTCAATCACACGCGAAGCAGCAAGTCCAACGATTTCTAATTCTGCATAGATACCGGTTTCATCTCCGTCCGGAAGGATGTCGACGTACTCGTCAAACGTCATGTCCTTCGGTCCATCCGGAGTCTGTACATTGAGCTTGCCGTCATTGGAAAAGGCGCCCTCACGGTACTCGGGTTTGCTCTTCAGCTCGTCGACGATGCGTCGCGCCAGTGCCTTGGATGCTGCAGTTTCCTCCTCCTTGTCCTTCAAATCCGGATTCTCATCTCTGACCAGCGTGCGAAAGAAGCAAAGTCCATCTCCGCGGACTGTAACCAACGGTGTATTCTTTGGGAGTTCCGTGCATACCTCCTTTTCAGCATACATGCGATTCCGATCGCATTCGGAAACATGCGCATATACCCTCGGATCTCCACCCTTGTCCGGATGATTCTTCTTTGACCACGTGAGGAAATCCTTGTGACTAAAGATTCCATACTTTGCAAGTTCTTCGGTACACGCCTTCTGATCCGAGTACGGCATGGGTGTCGGTTCGCCGGCCTCATCGGGTTGAAAAACCGGATTTTGAGCTGCAGGACCGACCGAAGGTTCCGCCGCCGGCTCGACTGGAACAGCGGGTTCCACTGTAGGTTCAGTAGGAGGAGAAGGAACAGCGGCAGCAGGCGGGACAGCAGCGGGAACTGGAGCAGGCGCAGCAGGCGCAGCTGCCATAGCAGGAACCTTTGCAGCTACTTCTTTTCGAACTAGTTCAGGGTTCTGCCAGAAGAGGCCAGCGGCACTCACTCCGAGAATGTTCATGGCAAGAAGTGTTTCGCCAATGCCAATCATTGTTTAGTTGGAAGGATTTAATCGGTATAGGCAAACAGTCCGATCGAAAACAAACTCATGCACAGTGCCAGCCAACGGAGACCCGCAATCGATTCTCCATAGTACAAGACACCCATCAGAGTCACGATGATGTCGCTCGACAGGTTCCAAATCAGGTTCACGACCGTCATGTTTTCGAATGTCAGTGCCTTGACAAACAGGTAGGGTTGGAACGCATAGATTAGGGTTGCTCCGCCTAACCCTAGAGCATAGGGTACAGTCTTCAAGCTAACCTCCTTTGCCATTCCCATCATGAAGATGTCCAACAGCGCCATGACAACGCCAAACACAATGGGCAACGTGTTGAAGCGCCCCACCTTCCAATTGACAGACTTGATGAGGTTGTCGAGGATGTCCTTCATTATTTAGAGGAATGGATAGTTTCTCACACAATGCGTAGGATCTTCCGCCAGACAACCGAGAAAAAGGCATCGGTTGATCTCGTGATTGTTGCTCCTGTTCACCAGGGAGTCGAGTCGGTCTCCTCCTTGGTGCAGAATGTTGAAAAGTACGTGAAGGGAAAGGTTGCACTTATTCTTCACTACAACAACGACGAGTTCCTGGATGAAAACACGTTGCCGCCGTTCGTGTGGCTTGTTCGCAAGGACATCAAGACGCAACACGGAACCAAGAGCATTGGTATGGCAGTTGCCAAGTGCATCGAGTTTGCCGTCAAGCATTTCGAGTTTCTGAATTTGATGACCTTCAGCTTGGGAAGTATGTTTTATCGCGACTTTGTGCCTCCGTCCTACCCCAAGGTTGCTCTGTCGGCTCCCGAGCAGCTGCTGAACAATTGCCGTCTGTTGCACACGTCGCCTATTTCGATGGACCATCTGGGAT
>Ga0007827_10000053_pt1 | contig 39411 bp, 36 predicted proteins | sample CryBogCBE16Jul07_FD_60332 | JGI IMG/M metagenome (GOLD analysis project Ga0007827, IMG submission 60332) | Freshwater microbial communities from Crystal Bog, Wisconsin, USA - CBE16Jul07 | ecosystem: Environmental > Aquatic > Freshwater > Lake | place: Crystal Bog, Wisconsin, USA | collected...
CCGGCACGATTTCATACGAATTACTTTGCAATGTTAAACGCGTACCAAGAGTGTATGTAGGTGATTAGCGGTTTAGAATCTGCCAAACAACTGGTAGAAACATATGCAACTTGCCACCTGGAACGTCAATTCTTTAAAAGTCCGCCTGCCGCAGGTTCTTGCCTGGCTCGAGAGCAATCCCGTTGATGCGCTATGTCTGCAGGAGCTTAAACTTGACCACGACAAATTTCCCCTCGAAGCCTTCACTGAAATTGGTTATCACGCAGGCTGGGCAGGTCAGAAAACCTATAACGGTGTGGCGGTTATTTCTAAATTGCCTGGGGCAGATATCACCAGAAATATTCCGGGTTTTGAAGACCCGCAGCAACGCGTACTCGCAACCACCCTGCCCTTTGGCAAGCAAACCATTCGCGTCATCAGCGCATATTGCCCTAACGGTCAATCACTGGATAGCGACAAGTACGTATACAAATTAGCCTGGTACAAAGCCTTTGAACAGTGGCTTGCCAAAGAGATGGCGCAGCACCCTAATATCGCGGTATTGGGTGACTACAACATCGCACCAACGGACGAGGATGTGCATAATCCGGAAAAATGGGTTGGGCAAGTACTGGTTTCCGAACCCGAACGCGCTGCTTTAAAAAGTTTACTGAATCTTGGCCTCACCGATTCTTTCCGCCTGTTTGAGCAGCCACCTAAATCGTTTAGCTGGTGGGACTACCGCATGAATAGTTTCAAGCGCAACGCTGGTGTTCGTATTGATCATGTGCTGCTCTCGGCACCCCTGGTAGAAAAATGCTCTGCCTGCATTATTGACAAAGGCCCTCGTGGCAATGAACAACCCTCAGACCACACACCTGTTGTGGCGACTCTCAGGAGCGAGTAAATGTCCAAACAAGTAGCGGTGCCAATTGACCATCTGGTCATCAATGTCCTCAAAGATATGGATAACGCGCACGATACGTTCAAGCAACTTGGTTTCACCATGACACCTCGTGGTCGCCACACGATGGGTTCGATTAATCACTTGATGATTTTTGATAAGGACTATATCGAACTGATTGGTTTACCTGTTGATGGGACAGTCTTAAGAGATGAGTTACTCGGTAATCCTATCGGTATTGATGGCATTGTTTTTCAAAGTAGCGATGCAGATGAGACCTACCGAACCCTGAGCAAACGCAAGCAATCTCTGCTGCCTGTTCAGTCGTTTTCCAGACCCGTTGATCTTGACGGGAAAAAGGTGGACGCCAGTTTTAAAACCGTACGGTTCACGCCTGGCCAATTCCCCGCTGGTCGTATTTATTTCTGTCAGCATTTCACCCCTGAACTTGTCTGGCGCAAAGAATGGCAAACACATGCCAATGGCGCACAAGGCGTTGCGGGATTTTTAGTAGTCAGCAAGCAAGCTAAAAAAGATGCGGAGCAATATTGCAAAGTGTCGGGCGGTAAGGTGAGCAAAGGCCAACACGGGGAATACCGTATTACTGGAGAAAACTATGCACTGGTGTTTATTGATCAGTCAGCTTACGAACAGTGTTATGGTTCTCTGGTTTGCGATGATCATGGCAGGACAAGTTTTTTTGGTGCTATTGCCCTGAAAACCCAAAGCATTGAAAACATCAGAAAAGTGCTGACCTCTGGTGTGCCTGGCTTGGAAGGGATACGCTGGCGTGAACTGGAAAACAGAATTGCACTTCAAGTACCGGGATTTAATACTGTACTTGAGTTCGTAGAAACCGATCTGGTTTAACAAAAGAGAGAGAGACATGTTAACAATCTGGGGACGTATTACGTCCATCAATGTACGCAAAGCAGTCTGGACCGCGCAGCATCTGGGACTGGAGTTCGAGCGCATCGACGCGGGTGGTGCCTTTGGCATTGTTAAAACTCCTGAGTACATGGCACTGAACCCAAACTCAGTAGTGCCAACGCTGATCGATGGAGATTTCGTGCTGTGGGAGTCAAACGTGATCGTGCGCTACCTCTGCGCCAAGCACTCAATGGGTGATTTGTATCCCTCTGACTTGCAGGCGCGTTTTAATGCGGAACGCTGGATGGACTGGCAGCAAACGACGTTTAGCCCCTCTGGACGAAACGCTTTTTGGGAACTGATCCGTGTGCCTGAAGCGCAACGTGACGCTCAAAAAATCGAGGCTTCAATCGCCTCGACTGAACCCTTGCTGGATCGTCTGGAAAGTCATCTCGCTAAACAAGCATTCATGGCTGGCGATCGTTTCACCATGGCGGATATTCCGCTTGCATGTGAAGTACACCGCTGGTTTGGTCTGGGTGTGACTAAAACAAAGCGTCCACACCTCGAGGCCTGGTATGCAAAGATTCTGGCCCGACCTGCTTCAGCCAATGTCCTGACACTGCCTTTGTCCTGAGCACTGTCTTTATCCTGATCGCTTGACCGCATGGATCCTGAGAGCACTCTGTCATACGATGCGCTCTCAGGTGAACCCAGTAGGCCTTGCGAGCCTAGTAGGCTGGATCGCGGTGGGCCAGACGGATTTCATCAATCGCCTCCAGCACTTCCTGACTGAGCCTGGTCTCGTAGGCTGCAATATTTTCGTCTAGCTGGGCGATACTCGTCACGCCAATAATGGTGCTGGCCACCTGCCATTTCTGATAACAAAAAGCTAGAGCCATTTGCGTGGGTGTCATGCCGTGCGCACGCGCCAGATCGTTGTAAAGACGTGCTGTATCGACTGCCCAGGCACGCCCCCAGCGCTGCGCTCTGACGGATTCATATTTTGCGATCCTTGCGTCTTGAGGCGCTGAGGGGCCAGTAATACCAGTGGCATCGTATTTTCCTGTGAGCAAGCCAAACGCCAGAGGCGAATAAGCAAGCAGTGACACATTCAGCCGATAAAGCGATTCATCCAGAGCGTTTTCGACCGTCCGGTTAACCAGACAATAGACGTTTTGAACGCTGGCAATCCTGGGCAGGCCGTGTGCCTCGGCAAGCCGCACAAATTCATGCACACCATATGGAGATTCATTGGACAGGCCGATCTCGCGCACCTTACCTGCTTGAACCAGGCGTCCAAGTGCTTCAAGTTGTGCGAGGATAGGCGTCAATCCGGGGTTATCTTTAGCCCGATCAAAATACATCTGACCAAAGGCTGGCACATGGCGCACGGGCCAGTGAATCTGATAGAGATCGATGACATCTGTCTGCAGTCTTTTTAAACTATCGTGACAGGCTTTCTCAATATCCGCAGCAGTCAAATCAGGATTGCCGTTGCGGATCCAGGGCATGTTGCGCGGCGGTCCGGCGACTTTGGTTGCAACCACCACGCGATCGCGTTTCGCAGGATTTTTAGCCAGCCAGGTGCCAATGATTTGCTCGGTACGTGTGTAGGTTTCAGCCTTGACCGGCACCGAGTACATTTCAGCGGTATCCAGAAAATTAATGCCGCGCTCGAGTGCGTGATCGAGAATTTTGTGTGCATGCGTCTCGTCGACTTGTTCACCAAAGGTCATGGTTCCCAGGCAGACCGGGGTCACTTCAAGTGAGGATTGACCTAATTTAACTAGATTCATGGTTATACCTTTTAAGCGGATTCGGAAGTCCCGATCTATGCGTTCGTAAGACTCGCCCTAGTAACCTGACGTAATGGTGTGGCGGTCAAGTGAGACTGCAAATGTAACTTGTCCGCGCAAGAGTTAGTAAAATGAGCAAGTCATCCTTCCATAGATCAAAATATGCTTAGAACGACATTTTGGTAAAGTTCGTAACAGGATTCAATAACAATATTTCTGGAGCATCTCTTGACCTCATCAATCAATACTTCCGTAGCAGTCGTCACGGGCGGCGCCCGAGGAATCGGTCTGGCTGTCGGCAACTGGTTTCTGGCTCATGGCTGGCGTGTCGCGCTGATTGACATTGACGCAGAGACGCTCAGTCAGACAGCTAAAACACTCAACAACCCTGAGCGAGTGTTAACCATCCATAGTGACGTATCCAAGCCCGAGCAGGTTCAAACTGCAATCGATCTGGTGGAAAAGACGTTTGGCCGCATTGATGCGTTGGTCAATAACGCGGGTGTTGCGGTTTTCAAACCTATCGGCGAAACCACTTTTGAAGAGTTTCGTTATGTCCTGGGTACGAATCTGGATGGTGCGTTTCTATGCTCCCAGGCCTGCGTATCTGTGATGAAAAAAGGCGGTCAAGGCGGTGCAATCGTCAACATCGCCTCGATCTCAGGCCTGCGCGCCAGCACCTTGCGTGTTGCCTACGGCACCAGTAAAGCGGCCTTGCTGCATCTGACCAAGCAGCAGGCGGTGGAACTCGGCACCGTTGGTATTCGAGCCAACGCCGTCGCCCCCGGACCGGTCGATACAGAAATGGCTAAGCTCGTGCACAGTGTTGCAATCCGCTCAGACTATTACGACACCATCCCGATGAATCGCTATGCCACCACGGAAGAAATCGCCAATGCGGTCGGTTTTCTGTGCAGTCCGGCAGCTTCATTTATCAACGGCCAATACCTCTCAGTTGATGGCGGCTTTGATGCCTCGGGAGTCGGTATCCCTACCCTTCGTCTGAATCAAACAGGATCACTCTGATGAATCAACCTTACATTGTCGGCTGGGGCCACACGCCTTTTGGCAAACTCGATAATATCGAACTCGAACAACTGATCCGCGATGCGGCGCTCCCCGCGATCGAAGACGCAGGGCTTGAACCCTCGGATATTGACGGAATTTTTGTCGGACACTTCGGTGCAGGTTTTGTGCCACAGGACTTCAGCGCAGCCTTGCTAGGCGTTGCGATCCCCGAATTTCGTCATGTGCCTGCAGTGCGCATGGAAAACGCCTGCGCGACGGGCTCGGCTGCAATCTGGGCCGCGATGGATGCACTAGCCAGTGGCCGGGTCAAGCGCGCACTGGTAGTTGGTATGGAAAAAATGAACACGCTGCCTAATCAGCAGATCGGAGACATCTTACTCAAAGCGTCGTATTTCAAAGAAGAAGGCGCCACTCCAGGCGGTTTTGCAGGGGTATTCGGTCAGATAGCAGGTCAGTATTTTGAGCGATTTGGTGACCAGTCCGACGCGCTCGCTGCTATCTCGGCTAAAAATCACGCCAACGGTATGCACAATCCGTATGCTCACATGAAACGTGATTTTGGTTTTGATTTCTGCCGTAATCCTTCTGATAAAAATCCGTTTGTCGCTGGTCCTCTCAAACGCTCTGATTGCTCACTGGTATCCGATGGTGCGGCGGCGCTCGTGCTCTCAAGTGAGCCCTTGCCTGGTGCAAAGGTGCCAGCAGTTCGCTGGCGCTCGCGCACGCAGGTCAATGAGTTTTTGCCTTTGTCGCGTCGTGATCCTACGAAATTCGAGGGTGCCGCGCTAGCCTGGCAAAAGGGCTTGGCCGCGGCCAGCAGCGGGTTAAACGATATACATTTTGTCGAAACACATGATTGTTTCACCATCGCTGAAATGCTCGAGTACGAAGCAATGGGTCTCGCACCTCATGGTCAAGGCGCTCGTGTCATTCTCGATGGCGTGACGACCAAAACTGGCAAACTGCCAGTCAATCCCTCGGGTGGTCTGAAATCTCGTGGCCACCCCATCGGTGCTACAGGGGTTTCGCAGCACGTCATGGCGGCGATGCAATTGGCAGGACAAGCCGGTGACATGCAGATCAAGGGCGCCAACGTTGGCGCAGTGTTCAATATGGGTGGTGCCTCCGTGGCGAACTACCTGAGCATACTGGAATCAGCTTGAGTACTGAGATCTTCAAAGCGGCCCAGGTGATGAATCTGGGCCGTTTACTGACCCACACCGCCGCACTCTACCCCGAGCACCTCGCCTTGATCCAAGGCGAGCAGAAATGGACATGGTCGCAGATCAATGCGCGTGTCAACGCTATGGCCAATGCTTTACGCAAGCTAGGCATTGGCAAAGGCGATCGCATCCTGCTCCAGTCGCGCAACAATATCCAGACGTTTGAAAGCGGCTGGGTCGCGTTCAAGCTCGGTTGCGTCTGGGTGCCAACCAATTTCAGGCTCACGCCCCCGGAAGTGGCCTATCTCGGTGCGTCGAGCGGTGCTGTCGCGATGGTGGTCGAAGACCTTTTCCACGGTCATACCGATGCTGTAAAAGCCGAGTCCAGCACGCTCAAGCATGTCATAACTATTGGTCAGCCACGTGCGGGGGAACTCGCTTACGAGTCACTCATTGCGCAGCATCTGGGCGAAGATTTCACAGAGCAAACCGTCGCCTACGATGATCCCCTCTGGTTTTTCTATACCTCAGGCACCACGGGTAAACCTAAAGCCGGCATCCTGACGCATGGTCAGATGGCATTTGTGATCAATAACCATCTGGCAGATCTGATCCCGGGTACGACTGAGAAAGACTGCTCGATCGCGGTAGCTCCCCTGTCGCATGGCGCTGGGATCCATGCCCTGCTGAACGTGGCGCGTGGGGCGGCGACAATTTTGCTGCCGAGTGAAAAATTTGATCCCGCAGTGTTCTGGGAAATGGTTGAACGTTACCGGGTCACAAATCTGTTTACCGTCCCCACCATTATCAAAATGCTGGTCGAGCATCCTGCTGTCGATGAGTACGATCACAGCTCGCTGCGTTATGTGATCTACGCAGGCGCACCGATGTATCGCGCCGATCAGAAACGCGCCCTGCAAAAACTGGGCAAAGTGCTGGTCCAGTATTTTGGTCTGGGAGAAGTCACCGGAAACATTACCGTATTACCACCCGACATGCACTCGGAGGATGACAATGATCCGAACGCCAATATAGGCTCCTGCGGTCGTCCCCGGGTCGGTATGGAAGTCGCGATCCTCAACGCTCAGCTCGAACGTGTCCCAGCGGGTGAGATCGGTGAGATCTGCTGTCGGGGTCCTGCGGTGTTTGCCGGCTATCACGGCAATCCTGAGGCAACGGCCAAGGCGCTCAAAGGCGGCTGGTTTCATACGGGTGATCTGGGCAAGCTCGATGCGCGCGGACTGCTCTACATCACCGGGCGCGAGTCTGACATGTATATCTCGGGCGGCTCCAATGTCTACCCGAAAGAGGTCGAAGAGGTGCTGCTGACTCACCCTGGAGTAGCTGAAATCGCCATTGTCGGGATGCCCGATCCTAAATGGGGTGAAATTGGTGTGGCAGTCATTGTCAAGCGTGCGGGTGTCGAAGATGTCAGCCAAGACGCGCTCCTCGCCTACCTGGATGGTCGTTGCGCTAAATACCGCTGGCCACGTCAGATCATTTTCTGGGACTCCATGCCCAAATCTGGCTATGGCAAGATCGTCAAAAAAGACATCAAGGCCTTGCTGGTGGAACAAGGATATGTCCAGGCGTGAGTATGCTGCACATTGCTTTTCTGAGTCCGATGGCGCTGGGCATCCGTGCGGAAATCCAGCGGCTGGTGCCTGAGGGATACAGCATCGCTTTTGCCGAGACAAATGAGCGCGCAGAACACGCGCTGATGGTCCCAGCTGCGGATTTCATCATCGCTGCGGGCACATTTGTCGATGCAGGTCTGATTCAAAGCGCACCGCAATTGAAAATGATCCAGAAATGGGGCATTGGCGTTGACAAAATAGATCTTGAGGCTGCCCGAAAGGCGGGTGTGATGGTTGCGATCACCTCAGGTGCAAGCTCAGCGCAGGTATCGGAACACACGATTATGCTGATGCTGGCAGTTTTAAGACGCCTCCCGATGGCGCATCGCTCCCTAGGCGAGGGGAAATGGATCCCGGCGGCGCTACGCACTGTGAGTTATCAAATTGCTGGAAAAACGATAGGACTACTGGGTTTCGGCAATATCGCCAAGCATGTTGCCAAACGCCTCAAAGGTTTTGAGGTGAACGTGATCTATCACAGCCGGACCCGTGCCGAGCGTGAAACCGAGCGGGCTTATCAGGTGGAGTATGTAGACTACGAGACGCTGCTTTCGACTAGCGATATTCTCAGTATCCATATCCCGTCGAGCGCAGAGACACGCCATCTGATCAACGCGCAAGTCATCTCCAGGATGAAACCAGGTGCGATACTGATTAATACCGCGCGTGGAGAAGTGGTTGATGAGCTAGCGTTGATCCAGGCGCTGCGCACCGGCCACTTGCGCGGCGCAGGGCTCGATACGTTTGAGGGTGAGCCGCCTGTCGCTGACAATCCATTGCTGCATATGGATCAGGTTGTGGTGACGCCGCACTCTGCTGGCGCGGTGTTTGACAACGTCGCCAATATCGTTGGCCATGCCTTTCGTAATATCGAAAAATTTAGCGCGGGCCTCCCCCTGGCGCCCGAAGATATTGTTATTTCCGTTCAGAAATAACTTTCATTCCTGCCAGCATGGCGGAATAATAATGTTCATAAATAATCAAAAATTCTTGCATTAAGATAATTATTAGAATCAGGAGAGCATTGTGACTGGCAAATTTTCTACAGATTTCGAACCTCTAAAAGGCAAAGTCAGCGCGGAGGAATGGGAAACACGTGTCAATCTGGCGGCCTGCTACCGGCTCATGGATAAATTTGGTATGACCGACCTGATCTATAACCACATCACGGCGCGTATTCCTGGCACACATGATCTACTGATTAATTTGTATGGCCTGCTTTACAAAGAAATCACAGCATCGAGCCTGGTCCGGATTACCGTTGAGGGTGAGATCGTGAGCAAACAGGATACCGATTACGGAATTAATAAATCCGGATATGTTATTCATGGCTGCATCCATACTGCCCGTCCTGATATCAGTTGCGTGATTCATACGCATACACGCGCAGGGATGGCTGTCGCTTCAATGAAGTGCGGACTACTGCCGATGACACAAACTTCTAGCCGGTTTAATAATCATCTGGCCTATCATGATTTTGAAGGTCCGGCGGTTGATCTGGCTGAGCGTGAGCGCCTGGTTGCCGATCTTGGGATGCACAACGCCATGATTTTGCGCAACCACGGCCTGCTGACCTCCGGGGCATCTATTCCCCAAGCATTTAACCTGATGTATCAGCTTGAGATGTCCTGCCGCGCTCAGGTTGATGCGATGGCGGCCGGTACAGATCTAGCTCTGCCTTCGAACGAAATTCTTGAGAAATCAGCCCACCTGTATCAACCCAATGTGCGTCGCCCCTATGGTGAACTCGAATGGCACGCGATGCTCAGATTGCTGGAAGCAGAACCGAGTGGTTTTCCGCATTACGCTTCTTGATAACAGCAACCTCAGCAGTCCTTCAAGCTGAACAATGAACGTGAGTAAGATGAACATGACGGCCACAACGCAAACCTCCTCGAATCCTGCAGCACCCTATGGACTTGCAGGCATTTGCGATTGCCATACGCACGTATTTCCTCCTGCAGAACAGTTCCCTTTCTCGCCCAAACGGCATTACACCCCTGATCTGGCGAGCGTCGAGGCTTTGCGTGCTCTGCATCAGTCCATTGGTGTCGAACGGGTCGTCATTGTGCATCCAAGCCCCTATGGCGCTGATAATGCCTGTTTGATATGGGCCTTACAAACTATCGGTGCCAGTGCGCGTGGCGTTGCGGTGATCGATGAGGCAACGAGTGCCCAGGCGCTATCTGAACTCCATGCTGCGGGTGTGCGTGGTACACGACTGAATCTGGAGACCGTAGGACAAAACGATCCGACCGTGGCTCAACAGCAAATGCTGCGCACCGCCAGGCAGATCGCGCCTTTGGGCTGGCATATCCAGATGTACACCAACCTGGGAGTCATCGAGGGGATGCACGACACCATCATGCAATCCGCCACGCCAGTGGTGATTGATCATTTTGGGCGTCTCAAAGCAGACGGTGAGCTCGCTCAACCGGGGTTTGAGGCCCTGCTCTCGCTGGTTCGTGCGGGCAAGGCTTATGTCAAGCTATCTGCAGCGTATCGTGTGTCTGAGGCGCCTGACTACGCAGATGTCACGCCGTTCGCAGAGGCTCTGATCTCAGCCAATCCGGACCAGATGCTCTGGGGGACGGACTGGCCGCATCCTTTTCCGCCAAAAGGTCACGTGCGCATACCAGAGGTTGTTGAAAAATTTCACCACGAGGACAATGAGGCAGCGCTCAGGCGCGTAGTGCAATGGGCAAAGACGCGCGACATTGCTAAAAAAATATTAGTCGATAATCCAGCTCGTATTTATGATTTTTAAATAATTTACATAAATAAAATCAAACACATCGACCATAAAGTCGAGGAGATAAGATGCGCTTATTTAAGAAAATACAGCTTATAGCGGTGTATTTTGGGCTTGGGTTTTCGTTACAGGCACAGGCACAAGTTCAAACAACTGCGCAATCAACTGCGCAAACTCCTGCCCAGACTCAAGACATTGCTAACTATCCAAACCGTCCGATCAAGCTAATCGTGCCCGTGGCTGCAGGTGGCAATGTCGATATCGTGGCGCGTGCGATCGCCGAGCCTCTGTCCAAAGCGCTCGGCCAGCCAGTCATCGTCGAGAATAAACCCGGCGCAAGCTCCTTGCTGGGTACAAACCTTGTGGCGAAAGCGGCTCCCGACGGTTATACCCTGCTCGCGCATTCCACCACTTTTGTGACAGCATCGGTATTACTTAAAAGTGCTGGCTACGATCCTGTGAAAGATTTCGAACCAATCACGGTGACTTGCCAAATCCCGATGGTGCTCGTTGTCAACCCAGACAAAATCAAATCGCGCACGCTGCAAGACTTTATCGCCCTGTCCAAGTCCCAGCCTAAGGGTCTCGCTTACGCGTCCTCTGGCAATGGCTCGACAGGACATATCGCAGCAGAGTTATTCAGTAATTCAGCCGCAGTCTCCTATCTGCACATCCCCTACAAGGGTAATGCGCAGGCGCTTGTCGATGTCATGGGCGGTCAGGTGCAAATCATGTTTGATCAGGTCAGCACCTCTGCACAGTATGTCTTGAACGGCAAGCTTTTTGCGCTAGGCGTAACCAGTAAAACGCGCTCTGCTATTTTGCCCGAGGTGCCAACCCTGGATGAATCCGGGTTGAAAGGGTTTGAAGATTCGACCTTCAATGGTTTATTCGCTCCCGCCGGCACTCCTGTGGAGATCGTCAACAAACTCCACAAGGAAGTGACAAAGATTTTGCAAACACCCGCGCTGGTCAAAATATTCATGGAAAAAGGGATTGAACTCGTAGCGAGCCCGACCCCTCAGGACTTTGGTGTGTATATCTCAAGCCAGCGCGCTCGTTATCAGGAGTTAGCCAGGATAGCGAATATCCAGGCTGATTGAAAATGCGCAGTTCAATTGTTTAAGTGACAGGCCGAATAATGATTGGCGTGGATTTGTTTTAAAAGAGGTATCTGCTGCATGTCGCTTTCGCTATTTGAGCATTGCGTATTAATATAGATTCCAATAAATAATAAATTAAGCGCCATGAGCGCAACCGGAGACAAGATGACCAAAAACCAAACGGTTTATCTCGACCTGTTTTTTCAAACAATCAACATTAAGTAAACAATAGGGATTCACCATGAAACTGAATTGTCAGCGTCTGTGCAGAACGTTTTCTCTGTGGCTAGTTTTACTTAGCCTGGGCTTATTTAACGCACCCTCCTTTGCGCAGAAATGGGATTTTTATACGTTTATGCCCTCACCGGTCGCCTCGACCAAACGTCTGTCGGTGATGCTTGAGGAGATCAACAAAGAAACAAACGGTGCGCTCTCCATCAGAATGCACATGGGTGGCTCGTTGCAGATCAGCAGCACCAACATTACACAGGCAGTTTCTGACAATGTTGTGCAGATGGGTGAAGACTCATTTTTCACAGGTAACATTCCCGTCAGTGGCGTGCTGCGCTTACCAATGCTGATCAATGGCTACGAGGAGTTTTTCAAAGCAGCGAAAATCGTTGATCCACTGATGATCGCGGCCTATCAAAAACGCGGCGTGGTCATGCTCGGGCGCTATAGCTTCCCGCCCCAGGTACTTTGGTCAAACAAAAAACTCACTTCCCTTGCAGACCTGAAAGGCCAGAAACTGCGTGTCACCTCGCCCGAACAGGCGGAGTTCCTCAAACGCTATGGCGCAACCAGTGTGACGATTGGCACACCTGAGGTGGCGCCTGCACTTGAGCGCGGTGTGATTGAAGGTGTCTTGACAGCTAGCTCCGGTGGCGGCGTCGGCTGGAAGGATCTGCTCAAATACAACTACCGACTGGGTGTCAACTATGTCGATGCAGTTGTTATTGTGAATGAGGAATCGTTCAAAAAGCTACCTGCAGCAACACAGGAAAAAGTTCGCAAAATCGTCTCAGACGCAATGCCGGAGGTCACCCAGGCACTGGCCGACGCTGAAGTCACGCTGACCAAACAGTTCGCAGAAGCAGGGATGGTCATCACCGAACCACCTGCCAATGAGGCAGCTGAAATCAGGGGTCAGTTTGTCGACTACTGGGAGAGCTGGGCTAAAACACGTGGTCCTGAAACCATCAAGGCACTGGCAGAAATCCGCAAAGTCCTAGGTCGTTAAGCATGAGCGATCTTTCCTCCGAAATACCGATTGCGCAAGGGGCTGTTGAACGCCCCGAGCCGCTCAAGAGTCGCGTTGCTACCGTTTGCGAATGGCTGTGCTGCCTAACCCTGGGGGTCATGCTCGTCATCATCTCGGCTGAGGCGGTCGTACGGCTGTTTGGCAAAAGTCTGGAGATGGCTGACGAGGTCGGTGGCTATCTGCTGGTCGCTATTTCATTTCTCAGCCTTTCGGTTTGTCAGGTCAGTGGTGCCTTTCATCATCTGGAGCTGCTGCAGCCTAAGCTCAGCAAAAAAGCCCAGGCGCTCTGGTCCATCACATTTGATCTGGTTTCTCTAGTTTGCACAGTGGTGATTTTCTGGCAGCTCTGTCGTCTCGAGATGCAATCCTGGGCCTATGGAGATGTTGCGCCTACCGAGCTGCAAACGCCGCTTTGGTTACCAAGGCTGAGCATGCCAATCGGTGTGGGTGCGCTCGCTCTGGTGCTGTTTGGCTCTTTGATTGCAAGCATTCGACGTTTTGTGCGTAGCCGCTGACGAACTGGAAAAAATAAAAATATGCTTGATCTACTGATTGTTTTTGGCGTTTTTCTGGGGGTGTTGGCAGTCGGACTCTCTGTGCCCTTTGCCATTGTGTTGCCTGGTCTTGTCTACCTGGTCTTGCATGGTGGTCTGCCTGCACTCAAAGGTCTGGGCCTGGTGAGTTGGGGCAGTATGAATAGCTTCACCCTCACCGCTATTCCTTTGTTTATTTTGATGGCTGAAATCATCCAGCGTAGCGGACTGAGTCACAAAACCTACGTGGGACTTGCCAAACTGGTCGCACCCATCCCGGGCGGCTTGTTACAAACAAATATAGCGTCCTGTGCGATGTTTGCCGCCATCAATGGTTCAAGCGTGGCCACAGCAGCAACCATCGGCAGTGTCGCCTACCCTCAACTAAAAAAACGTGGCTATAACGCCAGAATATCTGCAGGCTCACTGGCTGCAGGTGGCACGCTCGGCATCCTGATACCACCGAGTCTTGCCATGATCGTCTATGGTTCGTTTACCGACACCTCGGTGGCCAAGCTTTTTATGGCAGGTGTGATTCCGGGTTTGTTACTCACCGCCTTGTTCATGATTTATGTTGCTGTTCATGCCATATTCAAGCCGCAGGATGCGCCTAAAGAAAGGGGGCCGCGTAACCTGGCCGAGTTATTTACTTCGCTAAAGGAAATCACGCCCTTTGTGTTGCTGATCGGCGCGACGATGGGCACGCTTTATCTGGGTCTGGCCACTCCGACAGAATCAGCCGCGATTGGTTGCATGCTTGCCATCATCATCTCGGCTTTCACTGCAGACATGAGCAAAGAAGTGCTCATTGACTCCTTCAAAGCGACAACACGCTCCGTTGGAAATTTATTGTTCATCATCTATACGGCTTATGTATTTGCTTATGCCATCAGCGTTGCAGGTGTGGGTGAGCAGGTCACTACCTGGGTCGTTGACTTAAAACTGAGTCGCCTCGAGTTTTTCCTTGCGCTTTTCGTGCTCTACACCGTTCTAGGTTGTCTGGTGGAGAGTTTCGGGATGATCGTCATCACTGTTCCACTGCTCTACCCTGTGCTGCTGAGCTATGGCATTGATCCAGTGTGGTTTGGCATCATTTTGGTGGTATTCATCGAGCTTGGGCAGATATCGCCTCCCATCGGTATTAATTTGTTTGTAATCCAAAGTATCTCGAAAGGAAAATTCAGCGATGTGGTCATGGGCACGGTTCCTTTTCACATCATCATGTTTGTCTTGCTGATCCTGCTTGTCGTGTTTCCTGAGATCGCACTGTGGCTGCCAAATCATATGCTCGGTACAAAATAAAGGAGACTGAAAATGTTTGCGGCACCGCCTATGATTGACGCTAAAGTGTTTGTCACACTTCCGGAAAAATTTTCAAAAGTGGGACAGCGTTCAGCCTTTGCTGACGTTCAGTTTCATGGAGCTCCTACTCCCAGTTTTCTGGAAGGCCCCTCTTTTGACCGTGCGGGAAACCTATTTGTGACAGACATTCCCTTTGGGCGTGTTTTCAAAATTACCCCTCAGGGCGATATCACTCTGGTGGTGGAATATGACGGCGAACCGAATGGGTTGAAGTTCCATCAAGACGGACGCGCGTTTATTACAGATCATAAAAATGGTTTGATGGTGCTGGATGTCACCACCGGAAAAATCGAACCGTATTACGACCGTCCCCTGCTACAGCGTTTTCGAGGCGTCAATGATTTGTTTTTCGCCTCAAATGGGGATATTTATTTTACCGATCAGGGACAGTCAGGCTTGCATGATCCTTCGGGCAAACTCTACCGCCTCAGGGAAAATGGTCAACTGGACTGCATACTGAACAATATTCCCAGTCCTAATGGTTTGGTTCTGAATGCCGAAGAAAACATTGTGATGCTTGCTGTCACCCGCAGCAATGCGGTCTGGCGTGTGCCGCTCATGAAGGACGGCACAACCAGCAAGGTCGGGCTCGCCATCCAGATGACTGGTGGTTTTGGTCCGGATGGGATGGCCATCGATGCTCAGGGCAATCTCGCAGTCTGCCATGTCGGACTGGGCGTAGTATGGTTATTTAGCGCCCTGGGCGAACCGATGCTTCGCATCAACTCCCCAACGGGGAAATTAGTGACGAATTGTGCTTTTGGTGGCAAAAACAATCAGCAACTATTTATCACTGAATCCAAAACCGGAACGATTTTAGTTGCTGATATGCCTGTGCCTGGGCGAACAATGTTTTCCCACATGTAATGTGAGTATAGGATTCCATGCTGACTGGCTCACTCAAAGAAAAAATCAAACAAGAGCGACCTCTGCTTGGAGGGTTTGTTTTTTCTTCAGATCCAAATATTTCAGAGATCTATGCTGAGTCGGGATACGACTTTGTCATTATCGATACTGAGCACGCACTCAATGATCTGCGCATCGTCCAGTCGCATTTAAAAGCTTGTGCCGCGTCTGGCATCCATGCTGTCATCAGGCTCGGGCAATCGCACTATGCCGATGCGTCACGTCTGCTTGATGCAGGCGCAGAAGGTTTGATGCTTCCGCATTTCGCTGGCGATGAAACAACCCGGGGGGTAATTCAAGCCATGAAGTACTGGCCTGAAGGTCAGCGAGCGACGTGCACGGGCGTCCACATCGCCGGTTATGGTCAGAGAAATTTTGCGGACTCTGTGGCCAAAGCAAATAAAACAGTTCTGTCGATCGGACTGATTGAGGATCGGGTTTGTGTTGAAAACATAGAGCAAGTTTTAAAACAAGCCGGCGTCGACTGGATCATGCCAGGCCCTGCTGATCTGGCCTCTTCATATGGCGTGCATGGGCAACTCACCCATCAAGTTGTTCAAGCAGCAATAAACAAAACAATTGAAGCTGCACGTAACCAGGACATCGCGGTTGGTGTCTATGTCAACGAGTTAAGTGAGATTGAATCGTGGGCGGATAAGGAAATTAATTTTTTTGTCCATTCGATTGATTACAAGATTATTGGAAAAGCTTTAAAAACCGCTGTCCAAGCGTTTCAAAGTCGGACTAGCTAACCCTTTTTAGTCGCGTACGCAAAAAACAACAACTATCCTGATGTGTAGAGGTTCTGAATCATGTATATCAAAGAAGGCTCGGTCAATGGTCTTTATTACAACATTCTGGACATTACGCCTGAGTGGGTAGAAAAGCCCGAGACAATCATGTTTCATCACGGTGTCGGTGCGAATACGGAAATCTGGGCCGAATGGATTCCTGTTCTGGGGATGCGCTATCGCATTGCGCGCTTTGATATGCGTGGCTTTGGCAAATCAGCAGGTCTCAAGAGCAGTTCACTCTCCTTTGAGACGATGGCATTGGATGTGAATGTCATTGCTAAAGAACTCGGTCTGGAACGATTCCACCTGGTTGGCGAATCGATTGGCGGCACGCTCGCTCTTTTTTATGCACTCACTTATCCAGAACGCTTACAAACCCTGACGCTTTCAAACACGGCTTTTCGTGGTGGTGTGATTCAAAACGTAGAGAGCTGGAATAGCTTGCTCAGAGAGCAAGGCTGCGCTGCCTGGTCAAAAAACATGATGGAAAAACGTTTTTATGATGATGCTCTGATGAGTGTGGAAAAACGCAACTGGTTTGAACTACAACAAAGCACGCATCCGATCGACTCGATTATCGATGCCCGGGATATCCTGGTTGATTGTGATTTAGGTCCGCGCCTGGGCGAAATAGAGTTGCCGGTGCTGCTCATGCATGCGGATGCAAGTCCCTTCATTGCTGTCGAGCAAATGGCTGAAATGCACTCAAAACTCGCACACTCGGATTTTCATGTTTTTAATCATGCAAAACATGGTTTGCCTTTTTCTCATGCGACAGAGTGTGCCAACACCTTGCTGCAATTTTTAGAAAGAATCAAGCAATAAGCCTGATGTGAATTAAGCCTTATTTATGTGAACTAAGCCTGATTTGAATTAAGCCTCATGTGAATGATCAGGTCTGGGGTGAGATTCACTCAAGTGCGCCAAAACCATAAAGTTTCGCTGGATTATCGACCAGGATCTTTTTCGCTGTTTGCACATCGCACCAACGGTAGAGATTATCAAACAAGACACCAGCATCGGGCATGGGTCGTCCCTCAAGATAGATGTGCGGCCAGTCACTGCCCCAGACACAATGCTCAGGTGCATTGCCAATCAGCGCCATCGTTACCTCGTCTGCATCTTTGTAGGGTGCAGGTTCAGCCGAAATACGATAATTGGTCAGCTTGAGCCAGCAGCGCCCGGTGTCCTGCAATCTGAGGACATTACTGACCAAGGGGTCGTTCAAACCGCGATCAAGCGGTACTTGTGCCATATGATCCAGCACAAGATCAACGGGAAAATCCTTGAGCAAAGGTGCAATCTCGAGCAAGCGCTCGGCCTTGATCCAGAGTTGAATATGCCAGCCGAAGGGCTCAATGAGTGCTGCGATTTTTGGCAAAAGCTCAAGCGGCGTTACACCTGTTATGGCGTTGAAACGTATGCCGCGTATGCCTTTGCTATGGAGGTAAGCAATATCCTTGGGTTGTACTGTTTCATCCACAACAGCGATGCCACGCGCGCAGTCTAAGCCAAACTCTTCGATGGCATCGATCATGCAGGTGTTATCAGTGCCATAAATGCTCGCCTGAACAATCACCATCCTCTGAATACCAACAGTCTGGGCTAATTGACGGTATTCGGAAACAGGTGAAAGACAGGGGTTATAGAGCCTGCGGGGGCTCAGCGGGTATCGCTCAACAGGCCCAAAAATATGAAAGTGTGTATCAGTCGCGCCCAAAGGAGCCTGATTAACTGGTTTTGAAATCGGACCAGGCGCTTCACTCTCTACAATTTCGTGCTGAGCCATGCGTTCTCCAGAGATTCACGAGGTATAAATGGCGACTGCCCAATGTTAAAGATGGGCGATCGCACAGTATCAGCGTTTATCGTGTGAATGAATTTCTAATGCTTCAAGAAAACGCGACACCATGTTGTAGGCACCAACCGTGGCGGTCAGCTCAACCATCAGACGATCTGTAAACTGGGCGCGCACAGCAGCGAACACCTCGGCAGGTACCTGAATATTTTTGGTCATCGCATCACAATAAGCAAGTGCGGCGCGCTGGGTCGCATCAAATTTTGTTGAACTTTCCCACTGATTGAGATCATCAAGCTGGGCTTGTGTAATGCCTTCTTTGAGAGCGATCGGAGCGTGCTGCTCTGCTTCGTAGGGTGCACCATTAATGACCGCTACGCGCATGATGACGAGCTCGCGCAAGGAACCGGGCAAGGTGCTCTGCTGGCGCACGGCTGTCAGGTAATTCAGCCAGCCACTGGCAATCGGTGGGCTATTGAGCAGCATTTGGTAGAGGTGCAGGACGGATCCGCGCTCAGCAACAATTCGATCAACGATCGGTTTGGCTTCTGGATTAGTCAAATCTGCGTAAGGAATACGGGCCATTTTGTTTGTCTCGTCAGGTAGGAAAACAACAAGTTTACCTAGAAAATGTCCTGACAGAGCCAGCCACTGAGCTCAACCCTCAGGCTGGTGAAAAAGCCTCATTCAATATTGAGACCAGCCCCTCATACGTGACATCTCGCGGATTAGGCAGGATCTGACGAGAATTTGTCATGCCGTCCTTGGCAATCGCGGGTATGCCCTTGCGTGAGATACCTAATTCATCGACGTATTTCGGAATACCAATATCTGCGGAGAGTGACACAACAGCAGCGATGGCGCGCTCGGCCGCGGCGCGTTCGCTCAGACCCTCGGTATGCTCACCCAGGGCGCGCGCAATCTCACCAAATCTGCGTGTTGCAGCAACCAGATTGAATTTCATGACATGTGGCAACAACACGGCATTCGCAATGCCATGGGGGATGTTGTAGAGCCCACCCAGCGGCATGGCCAAGCCATGCACCATGCCCGTTGCCGCGCTACCAAAGGCCAGACCGGCATACAGGCTGGCGGTGAGTACGTCTTCGCGTGCCTCGATATTGGCACCGAAATGCACAGCGGTTCGCAAGGAGCGGCCAAGTCGTGTGATGGCATCCAGGGCAAAGTAGTCGGTCAGGGGCTGCGCGAATCTCGATACATAGGCCTCAATCGCGTGCGTCAAAGCATCCATACCTGTGGCCGCGGTGATATGCGCAGGTAAACCAACGGTCAACTCGGCATCAAGTAGCGCGCAATCAGCCACCAGATAACGACTGACAATGCCTTTTTTAGTTTGCTGTGCTTTGAGGCTCAGCACTGCGACGTTAGTGACCTCGCTGCCTGTGCCCGCTGTGGTGGGAATGAATATTTTTGGCAAGCCTGGTTTCGGGACTTTTTCTATGCCGAGATAGTCTTCGGTTTTGCCACCATTAGTCGCGAGGATTGATACGCATTTTGCGGTATCAATCGGACTGCCGCCACCCAAACCGATCAAGAGATCAAAACCATTTTGTCTGACAAACTCTGCACAAGTATCGACACTTTCAACACTCGGATCAGACTCAACGTCACTGTAGATGACGACTTCATAGGCCGCAAGCAGTTTAGCTACCCGAGCAGGAATGCCTGTTTGCATCAGGCCCGGATCCGTGACAACCAGAATGCGTTTGGCACCCAGTCGTTCGACCTCTGCCGCAAGCCCGGACAGACTGCCCTGCCCCTGGACCAGTCGATTGATGTTGTTAAAGACGGTCATGGATTGCATGGGGGTCCTGTTTCAATCAGTCGATATAGTTACGAATCACGGCGGCGTCGTCGAGTTTGCCCAAGCCGTGGCCACTGGCCTCGATGAACTGAAGGAAAGCGGCATGCGCCATCGAGGCTGCAAAAGAAGATTCGCGCGCAGAGTCAAGTACCAAGCCCATGTCCTTAACAAAGATATCGACGGCCGAGGTCACATTATCAAAAGAATCTGTGATCATGCGTGTGCCACGATCGCCCAGCATCCAGCTGGAGGCGGCACCACTTTTTAAAATCTCGAGTGTTGTATCCAGCGGCAATCCATTGCGTTTAGCCATGGCGAGCGCTTCAGCCGCAGCAGCAATATGCACGCCGCACAACAACTGGTTAATGACTTTCATCTGGCTGCCCTGACCTTGTTCCTTGCCGAGGAAAAAAAGTTTCCCGCCAAAGGTAGACAAGACCGGTTTGACACGTTCAAAAACGTCTGGATCTCCTGCGACCATTACAGTCAGCGTGCCGTTGCGCGCACCGACCTGACCGCCTGTCACCGGTGAATCAATCAGGTGAATCTGCAGTTTTGCGAGTCTGACGGCAAGCTCGCGCACGTATTTAGGCGACATGGTGCTGCAGGCGATAAATACTGAGCCTGGTTTCATCGAGGCCGCCAGACCGTCCTCGCCAAACAGCACAGCCTCAGTTTGCTTGTCATTGACCACGAAGCTGACCACGACATCACAGACGTTAGTGATGGAGGCAGCATTGGTCGCAGCCTGTCCTCCGATCGACTGCAACCAGGTTAAGGCCTCTGGATTAACGTCGCGACCGACGACAGCAAAGCCCTTTTTCAAGAGATTGTCAGCCACACCCCGGCCCATGACACCTAAACCTACCAATCCAACCGAACCCTGACTGCCCTGTGCCTGACTCATAAATAATCTCTCTGCTATCGAATCGTCATGGCCGGTACAAAGCTGTAGAGCATCAAAATACCAAACGCGACGATATAAAAAGGAACCAGCTCAATCACAACTTTGCCCATTTTGACCTGCGCAATTGAACTTGTAATAAATAATGTAGTGCCAACAGGTGGATGATACAAGCCAATCGACAAGTTAATGATCATCATAATGCCAAGCTGTATCGTATCCATGCCAATCGCTGCGGCAAGTGGAACAAACATGGGGGTGAGCAGCAGCACGGCCGCGGGCAGATCGATAAACATCCCCACTGCCAGCATGATGAAATTCATGGCCAGGATAATCATCCAGGGCTCGCCCAGCGAGGCTTGCGCCCAGGAAACAAATGAGGCGGGTAACTGTTCAAAAGTCAGGATCCAGCCGATCACACTCGAGGCCATAATAATCAGCATCACGATCGAAGTCGCCAGACCTGCATCAATGATGGAGTGTTTCAGATGTGCAAGTGTCAGGTCGCGATAAATGACGAGAGAGACAACAAGTGCGTAAAGTGTCGACATCACGCTGACTTCGGTAGGTGTAGCAATACCAAAGCGCAGGAAAACAATAATCAGTACAGGCAGAGCCAACGCTGGCATCGAATAATAAGATTGCCTGCGAAAACTGGCCCAGTTAAAAGGGGTCGTATCTCTTGGGAAGCCGCGGCGGCGACCCTGTACATAACAGACCAACATGAAGCCGGCACACATGATGACGCCTGGCAAGATTCCCGCGACAAACAAAGCACCAATTGATGCGTTCGATACCAGCGAATAAATAATCATCGGAATCGAGGGCGGGATCAGAATATCAATCGTGGCTGCCGCAGCTAAGGTTCCCGCGGCAAACGCGGGTGGATAGCCGAGCTTTTTGAGCCAGGGAATCAGCAAAGAGCCAATCGCTGAGGCATCGGCGACCGCAGAGCCTGACACGCCACCAAAAATCGTTGAAGACAACACACCGACCTGAGCTGGACCGCCATGAAAACGCCCCATCAGTGTGGTGAGCAGATCAATCAGATGCTGACCAAGTTTGCCACCCACCATCAGCGAGCCAGTCAGCATAAAAAACGGGATTGCGATGAGAGGAAAACTTTGCGTCTGCGTCACCAGTTGCGATACGATGAACTCAGCTCCGAGCCGCTCTGAGGGCAGGAGGCCAATCTGCGCGCCCACAATCAGGGAGTGCGCGATCGGCAGACCACACAAAGCAAGCAATAAAAAAGCAATAAACGTTGCAATCGATAGCATGATCAATCCTTAATGACTAGCGGCAGGTGACTGGCCTGTGGCTGAGCCACTGACCACGCCACTTGCTGTGTGATTGATCAACATACGGATCGTTTGCGTAATAGAGGTTGCCACCAGCATAAGAAACGCGATCAGCATACAGGCATAGGTCACCGATGAAGGCACGCCCAGCACATGCGTATGCTCAGTATGAACGATAGGCATCAAGGTGATCGTGCCCCAGGCCAAGGTGCCATAAGCCAGCACAAGAATCAGGCAGTTTGCGATAGCAAATATGCGTCGTACTGGTGTGGCAAGCTTATCCATCAACCACGAAATAGCAATGTGTGAGCCGTACTGGGCAGCCAGTACGACACCGGCCATCACCATCCATGGGAACATCAGCTCGGGGGCTTCTCCAGCCGATCTCAGGCTCGAGCCTGAAACATAGCGCAGAAAAACGTTGGCCGCGAGGATCAGAAACAACAAAACCGTTGTCACATAAATCACAAAACGACATACCCGAGCGATGCCTGCATCAATGCAATCGCACCATCTGATTAATGCATGACCCATGGAGTCTCTTCCTTATTATTGTTACTTGGTAATGCTGATTTTATTTCTTGGAAGCTGCTGCAGCCGCCTCAACGACCTGCTTCACAAAGGGGCCTTCTGGTCCATTCATCCACTTCTCGGTGACTGACTTGGTGGCAGCCTGGAAGGGAGCCAAATCAGGACGATTAAACTCAATTCCTTTGGCCTTGAGTTCGCCTTCGAGCTGCTGATCGGATTCAAGGGAAAGCTTACGGTTATAGATTGTGGCTTCTGCAGCGGCCTCGCGAATGATCTTGCGATCGGCTTCGCTCATCTTGTCGTAGCTTCGCTTGGACATGACGAAAGGTGTCATCTCGTACTTATGAGCAGTAAAGGAAATGTATTTCTGCACTTCGTAGAGTTTTGAGGAATAGACGTTCATCAGGGGGTTTTCCTGACCATCCACGACACCTTGCTGGAGTGCGACGTAGAGTTCAGAGAATTTGATTTGTTGAGCTTCTGCACCAAGCGCCTGCATGATGTCGATGGTGACGGCATCGGGCGGAGTGCGGATTTTCAAACCCTTGAGATCGGCAGGAACGTTGATTGGGCGTACTTTATTTGAAATATGGCGGATGCCGTTATCCCAGTAACCGAGTACGACAAGTCCTTTTTCTGCCGAGCGCTTGGCGAGTTCCTGTCCAACGGGACCATCGAGCACTTTCCAGGCATCTTGCAAGGTTGGGAAAAGAAAGGGCATGCCAAAGGCTGAGTACTCAGGTACAACTGAGGAAATCGAGCCTTGTGAGTTTGCAGCGAAATCCACTGTGCCGCTGCGTAAAGACGTCAAGATTGGCACATCATCGCCAAGCTGGGCCGCTGGTGCAACCTGCACAAGCATTTTTCCGCCGCTTTTCTCTTTGACGATATCGGCAAATTTGACGGAAGCTTCGTGTTTCGGATTACCTACCGCAGCGTTATGACCAAGTGTCAGTTTGACCTGCGCTTGCACTGTACCCGCAGCAAGTACCAATGCAGCTAAAACCATTTTTTTAAAGATGGGTTTCACGTTTTCGTCTCCTAGATTTTTATTGTGATGTATTTATTTGCATAAAACATCGCTCATTTTTTTCTGAACAACGTTCAGAAACTTCGACCTGCCGGGTAATACAAAGTACTAAAGCAAACTCTTAATTCTGGCAATCATCGCCTCTGTTGAAATTCCGTAACGATCATGTAAGGTCGGCAAAGCGCCAGCGTCCAGAAATTGATCAGGCAAAGCGATCTGATGAAATTCGGGTGTCACGCGGCCACGCATCAGCACGCCCGCGACAGCCTCGCCCAAACCACCGATCCGGGTATGATTTTCAGCCACAATCACCAGGCGCCCACTGCGTGCGGCTTCTTTCAAGATGCTCGCCTCATCAAGCGGTTTAATAGTGGGGACATGCAATACCGCTATATCCGCATCTGCGCCCTGCATGGCTCTTGCCACTTCAAGTGCGCGCATCGTCATGATTCCGCTGGAAATAATCAGCACATCACGGCCATCACGCAATAATTTCGCACGACCTATTTCGAATTTGTAGTCATACTCGTCGAGCACCAGAGGCACCTGTCCGCGCAGCAGTCGCATGTAAACAGGACCGTTATGGGCAGCCACAGCAGGAACCATTTGCTCGACGTCGAGCGCATCGCAGGGATCGATGATCGTCAGGCCCGGTATGCCGCGCATCATCGCCAGATCCTCAGTCGCCTGATGACTAGGACCGTACCCAGAGGTCAAGCCGGGCAAGGCTGCTGCGATTTTGACATTGAGGTTTTCCTCTGCGATCACCTGATGAACAAAATCATAGGCACGACGGGTTGCGAATACGGCATAGGTCGTGGCGAAAGGCATGAAGCCCTCCTTGGCCATGCCGCCGGCCGCGCCCATCAATAATTGTTCGGCCATACCCATCTGAAAAAAGCGCTCGGGATAGGCTTGGGCAAACAAATGCAGATCAGTGTATTTGGATAAATCCGCCGTCATCCCGACGATCTCTGGTCGGGACTCGGCAAGCTGGACCAGCGCATGACCGAAGGGCGCTGCCCGCACGCGTTGACCTTCGCTCGCAATCGAGGCGATCATGGCCGAAGTCGTCAGCCGTGGTTTTTTTATTTCTGGTGCACTGCTCATAGGTCGCTCCCGGGTTGACTGGCATCCAGAATATCGATCGCCTTTTGCCACTCGGGTGGATCAACACGAATGAAATGATTTTTTTCACGCGCTTCCAGAAACGGCACGCCTTTACCCATCAAGGTGTCACAGAGAATGACCCGAGGTTGTTTGTCCGGGTGATTACGCGCGATATCAAAGGCGTTTTTCACCGCGTCGAGATCATTACCATTAATACGTTGCACAAACCAGCCAAAGGCATTCCATTTGTCAGCGATCGGCTCAAAACGCATCACCTCGTTTGAATTGCCATCGGCTTGCTGATTATTAATATCAACGATGACGATCAGATTGCCCAATTGGTGATGGGCGGCCGACATCGCGGCTTCCCAGGTCGAGCCCTCATCGAGTTCGCCGTCGGACATCGAGTTGTAGACAAAGGCAGGATTTTTCTTTTGCCGTAAACCCAAGGCCATCCCCACGGCAATGCTCAAGCCCTGTCCAAGTGAGCCACCGGAAATTTCCATGCCAGGTGTGTAGGTAGCCATGCCAGACATAGGTAGCCGACTGTCATCACAGCCATAGGTCTCAAGCTCCTCCTCATTGATAATGCCTGCTTCAATCAGCGCGGCATAGTGGGCAATAGCGTAATGACCATGCGATAACAAAAAGCGATCACGTCCCTCCCAATGGGGATCCTCCGGGCGAAACTTCATCGCATGACAATACGCCACGGCCAGAATTTCACCCATACCGAGAGCTTGGCCAATATAGCCCTGCCCTTGCACCTCTCCCATGCGCAGGGCAAATCGCCTGATGCGATAGGCATGCGTGGCGAGCGACGTGTTCGAATTTTGCATAAAAAAGACCTATTAACCGTGAATCAACATGCCACCGTTCACGTCAAGCGTGATGCCGGTCAGATAGGTTGATAGATCCGAGGCCAAATACAAGCAGGCATTCGCAACATCACTGGCCTGCCCAAGACGATTGAGCGGAATACCTTTGAGGATTTCGGTGCGTAGTGCATCGGTCATCATGCCGCCAGTAATGTCAGTCTCGATCAGGCCGGGTGTGACGGAGTTGACTCGCACATTGGCGGGGCCGAGTTCACGCGCCATGGCTTTAGCTAGTCCGAGTACGCCGCCCTTTGCTGCCGAGTAATGTGGACCGCCAAAAATACCGCCACCGCGCTGCGCAGAGACCGAAGAGATGCAGACAATCGAACCGGATTGACGCTCACGCATGTGAGGAATCACAGCCTGACTCATATAGAGCGTGCCACGCAGGGAAACGTCGGTAACCGCTTCGTAGTTCTCAGGTTTGATATCCATGATTTTGAGCGGCTGAGTGATACCGGCGTTATTAACCAGAATATCGATCCGACCGAGTTTTTCGAGCACTTGTTGCGCTGCACGATCGCAATCTGCTTTGTTGGTCACATTGCACACCAGGCCAATATGCTCGGGGCCGATGTCTGCTGCAGCGGCTTGTGCCGCAGCCAGATCCAGGTCCAGAATGGCGATTTTGGCACCCTGCGCAGCAAAGGCTCGCGCGGTTGCTTTACCAATACCGCGCAGTGAGGCGGCGCCCGTGATGACAGCAACTTTATCTTTGAGTAGCACCCTAGTCTCCTTTGATTTTTGATGTCGCTTATTATTCCCAGATGCTGATTTACCAACAAGCCGTTATAGTTCAACAGAAGTTGAAAATAATTATTATTCGGGTAAACCCATGCACCTTCCTCCTTTCAAAGGCGTTCTCGCACTCGAGGTCGTCGCGCGCCTAGGTAGCGTCAGCAAAGCAGCCGATGAACTCAACCTCACTGTGTCTGCGGTCAGCCATCAAATCGCCAATCTCGAGGAGTTCGTCGGTTGTAAATTATTTGAACGCTCGCCACGAGGATTAAGTCTGACCGAAGTTGGATCAAGATTTCAGCGCGATATCTCAGGTGCGCTCGATCTGATCGCACATGCAGCCCAGCACGCGCGTTCGGCTGAGACCATCGAGGTCTTGCGCATCCATCTTTCACCAACCTTCGCCTCGTTGTGGTTGATGCCCAGACTGCCGGCCTTTCGCGCACTGCACCCTGATATTCGCGTTCAACTTTCTTCCTCACACGCCGAGGCGGATTTCTCACGTGCGGATGTCGATCTTGATATCCGTTACGGCGCAGCCCGCTGGCCCAACCTACATGTTGAGACGATCTTTACCGAAAAAGTTGTGCCTCTGATTAGCCCACGGCTAAAGAGCAAACTCGCCATCAAAGAACCAGCCGATCTGTTGCACCAGGATTTGATATTTTCCGATGTCAATCTTGTGCAATGGCCGCGCTGGTTCGCGGCGCATGGCGTCGCTCAAAATCCTTCGCGTTATGCGCTCAGTTTTGATCGTTCCTATATGGTCATTGATGCTGCGATCCAGGGACTTGGCATCGCACTCGATAGCAGCCAGATGGCACAGTCAGCGTTAAAAAAAGGGGAACTGGTGGAGGTTTTTGAAGAGGATTTCGGCATAGCCGTGCATGCCCATCATCTTGTTTACCCGGCACAACACGCCCAATGGCCAAGGGTAGAAAAATTTACCAACTGGTTGCGCAGCGAAGCATCGAAAAAATGACTCGTTGCGCCGCTTCGGGGCTAAGTACTGCGGTTCGGCGAATCAACACTTAGCCAGCAACAACAATTATTATCTTAATTATTCATATTGATTGATCACTGGAATACTCATGGATTTTGAAATGTCGCAAGATCACGTGGCCATTTGCGATGCCGTGGCTCAGACTTGCTCAAGCTTTACCGAAGACTACTGGCTGGCACGCGACGCTGACGGAGAATTCCCGCAGGATTTTCATGCCGCCATGGCTAAGGCCGGCTGGCTGGGCGTAGCGATGCCCGAGGCCTATGGTGGCTCTGGCCTTGGCATGACCGAGGCGACCCTGGTTGTACAAACCGTTGCTGAGACGGGAGCATGCATGTCCGGTGCGTCGGCTATCCATATGAATATTTTTGGACTGAATCCTATCGTAGTGTTCGGTACAGAAAAACAAAAAATGCAGTATCTGCCCCCTGTGATTGATGGCTCAGTCAAAGCCTGTTTTGGCGTGACAGAACCCAATACGGGTTTGAACACAACAGAACTCAAAACACGTGCGGTACTTAAAGGCGATCGTTATGTCGTTCATGGACAGAAAGTATGGATTTCAACAGCGCAGGTCGCTGACAAAATCCTGTTGCTCGCACGAACCACTCCGATAGAAGAATGTAAAAGTAAGACGCACGGCTTATCGCTTTTCTACACCACACTGGATCGCAGCAAAGTCCAGGTTCGCCGTATCGACAAAATGGGACGTCATGCGGTTGACTCGAACGAGTTGTTTATCGACGGGCTTGAAATTCCCGTTGAGGACCGAATCGGCGAAGAGGGTCAGGGATTCAAATACATTTTGCACGGCATGAACCCTGAGCGGATCCTGATCGCCGCAGAGGCCATCGGGATTGGTCGTATTGCGCTGAAAAAAGCAGCGGCCTATGCCAGCGAGCGCGTCGTTTTTAATCGTCCGATTGGACAGAACCAGTCGATCCAGCATCCCTTGGCAAAAAACTGGATGGAGCTCGAAGCAGCCACGCTCATCACGCGCAAGGCAGCCTGGCTCTACGACCAGAACAAGGAATGTGGTGCGGAGGCAAATGCGGCTAAATATCTCGCTGCGGAGGCTGGATTCAGGGCTTGTGAGCAGGCGGTCATGACGCACGGGGGGTTTGGCTATGCCCGCGAATACCATGTCGAGCGCTACCTGCGTGAGGTCATGATCACACGCATTGCGCCTGTGAGCCGTGAACTGATTTTGTCTTACATCTCGGAACGCGTGCTGGGATTACCTAAATCGTATTGATGCTTTTTGGATATGCTGCGCTCAACCCGAGCTCAGCATACGATCAGCATACGATCAGCATACGATCAGCAGGTATCTTTAATTGACTCAGGGTTTACTTACCAGGACAGTTCATCAAAAAATACAGGCTTGAAATCAAGCCTGTATTTTTTTGAGCGTCTTTTGAGAGTCTTTTGAGCGTCTTTTGAGTATCGATCGAAAAAAATTTTAGAGCACTCGTTTCGCAAATAACTTAAGAATTAGCCTGCGCTCTGGCGGCTTTCTTTTGTGCCTTTTTCAAGGCGGACTTTTCCTCGCGGGCTGCGAAGAACCCTTCAATCTGTACAAAGAAGACGGGTACGAGTGCCACGGCCAGACAAGTCGAAGCGATCATGCCGCTAAACACAGTGATGCCGATCGATACACGAGCGGCCGCACCCGCTCCAGATGAGGTCAGCAGTGGCACAACACCGAGAATAAACGCGATGGAGGTCATGACGATCGGGCGGAATCGTTCGTGCGAGGCTTTCAAAGCAGCATCCACTAGGTTAAGTCCGGCCTTTTTAGACTCAAGCGCCACTTCTACAATCAAAATCGCATTCTTGGAGGCGAGCGCGATCATCAGTACCAAACCAATCTGGACATAGATATTGTTATCCAAACCAGTCAAGTGCAATGCGAGAACAGTACCCACCAAAGCAAGTGGCACAGCGAGAATCACGGGTAATGGAGCGACCCAGGATTCATACTGACCGGCCAGCACCAGATAGACCAGAAGAATAGACAGTGCAAACACCAAAACGACCGTGTTACCAACCAGTTTTTCTTGATAAGACATCGCTGTCCAGGAATAACTGAAACCATCGGGTAAGGTCAGGCGAGCCACATCTTCGAGCGTAGCAATGGTTTGGCCAGAACTATAGCCAGGCGTTGAAGCCCCCAGAATGGCAGCAGTCGGGTAGAGATTGTATTGCGAGGCAATTGCAGGGCCTGTTGTTTCGGACACATCGATAAACGAGCCCAAAGGCACCATATCGCCTGATTTATTCTTTACATACAGGCGACTGATCTGGTCGACAGAGACCCGGTTTTTCCCATCCGCCTGGATGTAGACCTGATAGGTCTGACCGTATTTGAAAAACTGATTGACGTAGGTCGAACCCACAGAGGCCTGCAGCACATCATAAGCGTCACCGAGCGCAACACCGAGTGTCTCGGCACGAGCAGAGTTAAAGGCCAGTTTGATCTGCGGCACACTGTCTCTAAAAGGTGAGAAGGCCACCATGACCTCAGGTCGTTTGCGGGCTTCCTCAAGAAACTTCTCTGTCACCTCGGCAAGCTTGTTGTAATTGTTGCTTCCATCGGTCAAATTAAGTTGCAACTGAAAACCACCGGACAAGCCCAGGCCAGGGATTGCTGGCGGGAGCAACACCTGTGCCTGAACTTCTTGTATAGATTTCAGGCCAGCGCTCAATCCCATGTAAATTGATCTGAGATCTTGACCTTTATTCTTGCCGCGTTCTTCCCAAGGTTTAAGAATCACATACATGACACCCGTGTTGGATTGTGAGCTGTTGTTACTCAAGGCATTAACGCCACCGATCGAGACGACCTGATCAACGCCGGGTGTGTCCTTGATAACTTGGGCAACTCTCGCCATACCAGCCTGAGTTCGCTGGATAGAAGAAGCATCAGGCAACTGCGACGAAACAATCAGGTAGCCCTGATCTTCGTTTGGAATAAAACCTGTTGGCGTATAGATCAAACCAACAATCGCACCGATAATCAGTAAGCCGCCAACCAGAGACGTCAGTTTGCGGTGATCCATCAGTTTGTGCATCAGGCCGGCATACCAGTTTGAGATGCCTTCAAAATAATAATCAAACTTTGTATAAAACCAGTTTTTCTTGGCACCCGGCTCTTTAGGTGTAATGAACTGGGCTGCCTGAGTGGGTTTGAGCGTAACGGCGTTGATACCGCTAATCAAGGCGGTAGAGGCAATCACCAGCGCGAACTGACGATACATCTGACCCGTAATCCCTGAAATAAAGGAGGCGGGCAAAAATACCGCCATCAATACCAGAGTGATACCTATGATCGGGCCTAACAGTTCAGTCATTGCATCAATCGCACCTTGGCGCGGTGTCTCGCCATGCTCGACTTTTTTAGCGACGCCCTCCACCACCACAATCGCATCATCGACCACGATACCAATACACAGCACAATCGCGAACAGCGTCAGCAAATTAATCGAAAAACCCATTCCAGCCATACAGGCGAAGGCACCGATAATCGTTACTGGTACGGTGGTTGCAGGAACAAGTGTTGCCCTCCAGTCCTGCAAAAAGATCATAATGACAAACAACACCAGCACACCAGCCTCAAACAAGGTGTGATAAACCTCGTTAATAGACGCTGTCACGAACATGGTCGTATCAAAAGGGATTTTCCAGGTGATTTCTTTGGGGAAAGTCTTGGAGATTTTCTCCATCTCGGCGCGCACAGCCTTGGCAGTGTCGATCGCGTTAGCTGAAGGCAGCTGATAAATTGCAATACCACCAGCAGGATTGGTATCGAGCTTGAAAAACTGGCTGTAGTTCTGGCTACCCAACTCGATGCGTGCGACATCCCTCAAGCGAGTCAGCTCGCCCTGATCGTTGGTTTTAACGACAATTTGTCCAAACTGCTCAGGTGTGTCCAGCGCACTCATTACGTTAAGTGTTAACTGAAAGTCCTGACCATTAGGCACTGGAGGCGCGCCAATCTGGCCCGCTGCAAGCATGACGTTTTGACGATTAATCGCATTAGAAATATCAGCAGGTGTCAAACCCCGCGCACTCAATTGCGCAGGGTCAAGCCAGACACGCATGCTGTAGTTACCCACTCCAAACACGTTCGCCGCAGCGACACCAGGGATTCGAGCCAGCCGGTTTTGTAATTGCAAATTGGCGAAATTACTTAAAAACAGCGCGTCATGGTCAGGGTTAGTCGAGGTCAGCGTGACAAATTGCAGAATCGCAGTCGATTGAACTTTGGTGGTTACACCCTGCTTTTGTACCGCGCTGGGCAAGGATGGCAACGCGATGGCAACTCGGTTCTGAACGTTAACCTGGGCGATATCGGAGTTTGTACCAACCTGAAATGTCACTGTCAGCGTGTAATGTCCGTCGTTGGTCGAATCAGATTCCATGTACAGCATGTTTTCCACGCCATTCACCTGATTCTCGATGTTGCTGGCAACTAGCTGCTGCACCAGACTGGCACTCGCACCTGGCCAGGTAGTCGTCACCTGGACAGTAGGTGGAGTCATCTGTGGATACTGGGCAATCGGTAAACCAAAAATAGAGACTGCGCCAATCAGCATCGTGATCAAGGCGATCACATTACCGAGTACCGGGCGTTCAATGAAAAATTTTGAAAGCATAATAAGTCCTCTTGCCTTTTACGATTTAGCGCTTAGGCAAGGGATCGATTGTCGCGGTGGTCGGATTAACAGTCTGTCCGGTCCTAACATTGATAAAACCATTGATCAGGACAGAGTCAGTCTCGGAAAGTCCCTTTGTTACTTCAGTCAGTGGGGCGAATTTCTGTCCGAGAGAGAGATTGCGACGTTCGATTTTTTTATTCTCGTCCATCACAAATACATAGGGTCCCTGCTGATCGGTCTGAATAGCCTTGGTTGGAATCAGCACGGCCTTTCGTGCGTCACCATAGTGCGCCATCACTTTTGCGTACAGGCCTGGCAACAAACTAATTTTCGGGTTGGGCAGTTCAGCGCGTAATTGCAAAGAACCAGTGCTGGTGCTCAGCAGATTCGCGGCAAAATCAAGCGTACCGTCGTGCGGGAAACCTTCTTCACCTTGCAACTGCACGAAAACAGGTAATTTGTTGACTAACTGTTTTTGCTTGTTGTCATCGACATACTGTTTTTTATATTTGAGCAGGTCGCGTTCATTAATGAAAAAGTAAACGTAGATAGGATTAATTTTCTGAATCACTGCGAGTTTCACGCCGTTTGCAGTGGCTCCGAGATAGTTTCCGACATCGATCAGATGTCTTCCCATCAGTCCATCGAACGGAGCGCGAATTTCCGTGTAACCGTAATTGATTTTGGCTAATTTCAGATTAGCGTCTGCTTGCAGAAAGGACGAGGTCGCTTTATCCACAGAAGCCTGCGAGGTTGCATTGTCCTTGAGCAAAGCTTTCTGGCGTGTGACTTCGATTTTTGCTTCGTCGTAAATCGCCTGATTCAGTTTGATTTGCTCAAGATACTGATCTTGCTCGATGACGAATAACAACTGATCTTTTTTAACGTAAGCGCCATCTTCGAAGAGAATTTTAGTTAGATAACCTGGCACTCGGGCGTTGAGGTCAACTGTGAGCAAAGGTGAAACATTGCCATCGAAAATTTCGTAATTCCGGACTTCCTGAATCAGCGGCTTGGCAACCGTCACGGCTGGCGCAGGTGGAGCTGGTGGAGCCTTTTTTTCGCAGCCGAGCAGAGCGAGGGTTGCCGCAAGCAAAAACGCTAGCATCGCTTTATTCATGAGCGTGGTTGTGTGGGTCTTGCTCATTGCTTATTCTCACTTGGCTGAACTAAACGCGGATCATTTGAAATCATTAATGCTTTGCCCCAATCAGTACGTTTTTCCATTTGCTCGACCATGGCAACAGGCAAGGCTGGTATTTTCATTTCGCCAGACCAGCCACCACCAAGCGATTTAAATGCAGAGACGTATCCGAGCAAGGTATTAGTGCTTGTCTGGACTGCGGTATTTTCGATCGACAATAACTGCTGCTGCGCAACGATCACAGTGTTGTAGTCGGTTTGACCGGCTTTGTAGCGCTGTAAGGCAAGATCCGCGGCGGACTGCGCTGCGATGACCGCCTTTTTTAGATCGATCGTGGCGCTGCGCGTAGTGGAGATCGTAATAAGTGCCTCTTGCACTTCTTTTTGGGCGTTGAGAACTTTATTCTGGTAATTCAGGACACTCTGTTGAAAAACGGCATCCTGAACACGTATCTGATCGACGATCGCCCCGCGATAAAACAAGGGGAAGGTAAAGCCACCAGAAAGCGAGGTGGTTTTGTTATCCCAGGAAAACAGACTCTGTTGCGAACTACCGCTCGGTGTGATGGTCTGAAAACCAAAATAGCCGCTCAGAGAAAAACTTGGATAGAGATTAGCAACGTTGACACCAATCAGGGCAGACTGCGCGGCGGCATCGAATTCTGCCTGCAAAACATCGGGGCGTCTGCGCAAGAGGTCTTTGGGGATCCCCACATCGAGCTCAGCAGGCGAGACTAACGTGCCTTTGGTCTGACCAAAATTCTTTTCGTAATAATCGGGCGTTTCACCAAGCAAAATACTCATTGCATAGTGATATTTTTTAACACTGGCAATCAACCCGGGTATTTGTGATTTGGTTTGTTCGTATTGAGCCTGCGCCTGATTCAGGTCAAGCAGCGACGTCGAGCCATTTTTAAACCTTGAGTTGGCGATCCTCAAACTTTCCGCCTGGAGAGCAAGGTTTGTTTTTGCGACGTCTATTAAGGTCTCGTAATTACGGACATTGATGTAGGTATTGGCAACGTCAGCCGCGAGGGAAACATCCGCCGAGTAATACGTTGCAACCGTCGAGACGTAGGTTGAAAGTGTGCTTTCAATGCCTCTGCGGTATTTACCCCAGAAATCAATCTCCCAGCTCGCAGTGACTAAAGCGTTATTGGTAACCGATACGCCCGAGCCAAATATCGAAGCGATGCCTTGGGCGGGGACATTATTCTGAGTTGACGAACCCTGCAAATTGATCGAGGGCAATAAGGTCGCATCCGCTACGCCAAGCTGGGCTCGAGCCTGAAATATACGCAGTGCGGCACTCTGTAAGGTCAGATTTTCTTTCGCCGCACGAGTCAATAACTGATTAAGCGTGGGATCTTTGAAGCTGGTCCACCAAGCGACCGGATTTAAAAGCTTATCGCTCGGGCTGTTGAACGCCTCGGTAAACTCGGTCTGAGACGCTTTTGCGTACTCCTCCTGTAGTTTCGCGGAGGGTTTTGTGAAATCAGGACCGACCATACAAGCTGTGACCGAACATGCCAGAGCAACAGGGGTTGCGAGCTTGAGGAAAGAACTAATTTTTTGGAGAAGTTGGCTTGGAAACATGCGTAGATTCTAAAACAAATTTTATGTAACAGAACAGGCAAACAACAAAACTTGTAATGCATGTAGCGATCAATTCGCAGAAATACCACTCTCTTTGACGACTTCACTCCACTTCTTGTAGTCTGCGGCAACTGTTAGCTGGAAATCCTCTGGTGAAGAACCGGTTAATTCCAGGCCCAATGCGGCCATGCGCTCTTTTAATGCAGACTCAGTCAGTACAGCCCTGACATCGGTCGAAATTTTGTCTACAACAGACTTTGGCGTACCTGCTGGTGCAAACAAGCCAAACCAGCCGGCATCGTCCATGCCGGTATAACCAAGCTCTTTGAAACTTGGCACTCCAGGAAAGATTGGCGCGCGCGAAGGTCCGGTTACGGCCAGGGCTTTCATTTTTCCGGCTTTAAGGTTTGGCACAGCCCCAACCCCGGACATAATGACAATTGGGATCTGGCCACCAATCAAATCATTGACCGAAGGCGCTTCGCCCTTGTAGGCAACATGCTCCATATCCAGCCCGGTTTGTTTATTGAATATAAAACCATACAAGTGTGCCGAGGAGCCAGTGCCATAAGTTCCGTAGGAGAACTTGCCCGGCTGAGACTTTACCAGTGTGACGAGTTCTGCTGGGGTCGAGGCTTTCACATCAGGATGCACAACCATAATCAGCGGGGTACGGGCGACCTCGGTAATTGGTGAAAAAGCCTGCACGGGATTAAAGGTATTCTGTGAGCGCAGGTGTGGCGCTTGTATAAGTGTCGAAATCGTCAGCATTAACTGATAGCCATCGGGTGCCGAGCGAGCCACGGCCTCTGCACCGATCAAAGAGGCTCCACCGGGCTTGTTGTCGACCACCACGCTTTGCCCCCATTTTTCAGTGAGGCGCTGCGCGATCCCTCGTGTCAGGATATCAGTCGCTCCCCCGGCAGGAAAAGGAACTGTAATGGTGACGGTTCGGCCTGGATATGCTGCAGGCGCTTGCGCCCAAGCGGGCAATGCTGCTGCACTCCAGACAAAGACTACCAACACGTAAAGCCGATAAGCCAAGGATTTCATGCGTGTCTCCTGATTTTTTTATTCATGGTCGCAGTATGAAAAAAAGGTGCGCTTGGAAGTTTATGCAGCGTACTAAAGCCACCCGTGCGTGAGAATCAAAACTTAACGTCGCTCCGGGTTTATCAGTCGACCTGAGCACCAGACATCTTGACAATCTCTGCCCAACGCAAAATATCGGCCTGATGAATTTTGGCAAAGGCCGCCGGGCTTGAGTCTAGCGCTGGTGTGATGCCTTGAGTGTCCCTTAGCCATTGCTTGAACTCAGGCGTTGAAATAATAGAAATCACGGCATCGCTCATTTTTTTTGCTATGGCTGGCGGCAAGTTAGCCGGGCCAAACAACCCATACCAGGTGCTACTTTCAAAACCAGGTAAATCGCAGCCCTGCTCGACAGTGGGCACCTCAGGCAGCGCACTTAAGCGGTTGCGCGTGGTGACAGCTATGGCGCTCGCCTGGCCGCCTTGGACAGCATTAATCGCTGGCGCACTTTGATTAAAGAAGAACTCAACATCGCCTGCGAGTAAGGCGGCCATCGCCGGCCCCTGCCCACGATACGGCACGTGCACCACATTAATATTGGCAGCGTTAGCGAATTGTGCCCCGGCCAAATGACCAGAGGCGCCATTTCCTGTTGAGGCGAAATTCAAAGTACCCGGTTTGGCGCGTGCGAGACGTAACAAATCCGCACAGGTTTTAATCTCGGGGTGCTTTTTTGAATTGACCAGTAACACATTGGGTACATCACCAAGTAAAGCTATTCTCGTGAAGTCCTTTTCAACATCAAAATTCAGTTTTTTGTAAAGAGCCACGTTAATAGCGTGCGTGCCAGCAGTCCCCAGCAAATAGCTATAACCATCCGGAGCCGATCTTGCCACCGCGTCTGAGGCAATATTGCCACCCGCCCCTGTTTTACTGTCAACCACGACAGGAACATTCCACAGCGCTGTGAGCGCTTCACCCAATTTGCGGGCGTAGATATCAGTTCCCGCGCCATTGGGAAAGCCCCCGGTTATGGAAATCGCCCGGGTTGGCCATTTGTCATCCTGAGCATGTGCACAGAGACTCAGGACGGACAACAATACAAATAATGATTTGTTCAGTCTATGAAGCAGGGTTGAAACCATGTTTAGCATCCTGAGTATTGCTCTGTGAAATAGTTGCGCTCAAGGGGTTGAGCACACTATCCTGAACTGGCGCCCCGATTACCGACTCTGCTGGCCTTGCCCGGAAATCCTGCGGCAATGATTCAGACTGGCCTCAATCAGGTTATCGCTAGCCTCGGGTGTACGAAAAGCCGAGTGCGCGGACAGGGTCACATTTGCGATGAGCGTCAACGGATGAGCCGCCGGTAAAGGCTCAATATCGAAAACATCCAGACCGGCGTGACCGATTTTTTTAGATTTGAGCGCAGCGATCATGGCTTGCTCATCGATCACTGCACCCCGGGCGGTATTAATGAGAATAACGCCATCGCGCATTTTGGCAATCCGCTCGGCATTCAGGAATCCCCGTGTTTCATCGTTGAGCAACAAATGCACGGAAATCACATTGCTGCGAGCAAGCAGCTCGTCGAGCTCGACAAACTCTACGCCGGGGTAGGATTTAGGGCTACGATTCCAGGCGATTAGCTGCATGCCAGCACCAAGTGCGAGCCGCGCCATTTCCCCAGCTATTCCGCCAAAACCAATCAAGCCAAGCGTTTTACCTGTCAACTCAATACCATCGGTGCGCAACCAGTTACCGGCACGCATCCCACGATCCATCGCAGCAAAGCCTTTCGCACTCGCCCACATCAGGGCAAAGGCGCACTCAGCAACTGCGGTATCGCCATAGCCCTTGATGATGTGGACTTCGATGCCGATCTCGGCCAAGGCCTCGGGATCCATATAGGAGCGCGCCCCAGTTCCTAGAAACACGACGTGTTTTAAGCCCGGACACTGTTTGGCTATGTCGAGCGGCACGGCGGTATGGTCGACGATCAGAATTTCCGCGTCCTGCATCACTGCAGGGATTTGCTCGGGAGTAATGTCAGCCTGGCGATTAACCACCAGAGCGATATCATCGGCACGATGCAAACGCTCAGCGACATCAGCAAGCGTTGGATTGGCATCAATAAAAACGGCTTTCATAAAAAGAATCCCAAAAAAACAAATTCGAAGAGGCTATGAGTATGATAACGGAGAGCCAACCTGATCGCGCTGAATTATTCGCGTTGAATTTTAAATGACCTTTTGATTTGTATTTCTCACGTTTAAAGCGAATGCCATGCCTGAATCTACCCACGTTGTCATCATCGGTGCCGGTATTATTGGTGCAGCCAGCGCCTATCAGTTGATTCGTGCTGGTCATCGCGTCACCTTGATCGAGCCCGGCATACCGGGCGACCAGCAAGCCTCCAGCTATGGCAATGCTGGCTGGCTCTCCTCACACTCGGTACTGCCTCCGGCCTCGCCAGGGATCTGGCTGCAGGTCCCAAAATGGCTGGCAGACCCCTTGGGGCCGCTTGCAGTGCGCTGGAAATACTTTCCCCGGGCCCTGCCCTGGCTGATCCGCTATCTCAGTGCGGCCTGGACCTATCCACAAGTCGAACGAACCGCTCAAGGCCTGCGCAGCTTGCTCAAAGGAGCCCCCGCTTTACATCAGGAGATGGCAGAACAGGCGGGGGTTGCCGAACTCATCGAGCAGCGAGGGCTCTTGCACGCATTTACTTCGCGCGAGGAATTCAAAAAAGATGCCCGTGCCTGGGCGATCCGTAAAAAGGAAGGTGTCGTCTGGCAAGAACTGGAGGCGCCTGCCTTGCGCGCACTTGAACCCGATCTGGACCCGCGCTATACCTTTGGTGTTCTGGTTCCTGAAACAGGCAGTTGTCGTAATCCCGGTGCCTATACCGCAGCACTCATTCGCTACGCGCAAGAGCAAGGCGCCCAGCTAATCCAGACACAGGCGACAGGATTCAGGATAGAGAATGGCCGGCTCAAGGCTGTGAGCACGCAACATGGTGAAGTATTGTGTGAGCGCGCTGTCATCGCAGCCGGTGCGCGCGCCAAAGTGCTCGCCCGCGCAGCAGGTGATTCGGTTAGTCTGGAGACCGAGCGTGGCTATCACGCGATTGTGGAGTCCCCTGAGGCAAGCCCACGCATACCAACTATGTTTGCGGACTGCAAGGTCATTGTTAATACAATGCAGCAAGGCTTGCGCGTCGCAGGACAGGTCGAAATTGCAGCGACCGATGACACGCCGGACTGGAGACGCGCAGAAATCTTGCGAGATCATCTGCTGACACTCTATCCCGGATTACCTCGAGATTTACCAACGGAGAGGATCAAGCTATGGATGGGCAGACGCCCCAGTACTCCGGACGGCCTGCCCTGCATTGGCTATGCCTCCTCAAGTCAGGACATCATTCATGCTTATGGCCATGGCCATGTTGGTTTAGTTAGTTCCGCACGAACGGGCCGGCTCGTCGCGCAACTCGTGGCGCAACAGCCAACAGAGATACCAATCAAGCCCTTCAGTCCACAGAGATTTCAGTAAGATTAAGAAAGTTTTTAAAAAAAACCGTTTTTTTGAGGATTCAGACACGGCATTGCCATCTCTGAAGACTAAAATGAGTCTTCTTTGAACAAGATTCAAGAATAGCCAAATACCGATCGTGGATTTTCCATCGATCTTGTTCTAGGTCGTCACAAGATACTTATCAGGAAGCGCTTTGCATAATCACAACCATACTGATCTCGATTTGCACGAA
>Ga0007827_10000056_pt1 | contig 37925 bp, 38 predicted proteins | sample CryBogCBE16Jul07_FD_60332 | JGI IMG/M metagenome (GOLD analysis project Ga0007827, IMG submission 60332) | Freshwater microbial communities from Crystal Bog, Wisconsin, USA - CBE16Jul07 | ecosystem: Environmental > Aquatic > Freshwater > Lake | place: Crystal Bog, Wisconsin, USA | collected...
GTTTGTGGTTGATTTAAGAAACTCCACTTTGGCACTTAGATGCCGTTAGGTAAAGCGAGGGCTCTCTGCTTTTCTGACTCCCTCACTCCCCGGTGGGGAGGGAGGCGTTCATAACATCTCCATTATGGGAATATTGTTTTACTACATTGCCTGCTTCAGGCGCTTTTCTATTTCATCCTTGGGAATGGCGCCACCGACGCGAGTATCGTCAGCAAAAAACAAAGCGGGTGTACCGCGCACCATCAATTTTTGTCCTAAAGCAATCATAGCCTCGGTAGGTGTATCACATTCGACCGTTGGGGGTACCTGGCCTTTGAGCATCCACGCATCCCAGGTCGCTCCCCGGTCTTTGGCGCACCAGATATTACGCACTTTCGTTGTTGAGTCTGGTGAAAGAATCGGGTAGGGGAAAGTGTAGATCGTGACATTATCGATATCCTTCATGGATTGCCTGAGCTGTTTGCAATAGCCGCAGTTCGGGTCTTCGAAAATGGCGACTTTACGTGCGCCGTTGCCCTTAACCTGCTTGAAAGACAACTCAAAGGGTAACTGGTCAAAAGGAATTTTTGCCAGAGCATCCTGGCGCTCACGTGTCATATCTCGTCGAGTCATGGCATCAATAAGTGTGCCATCCAGGACAAAGGAAACTTTTTCATCGGTATAGACCAGATCCATCCCGAGCTGGATCTCATACAAGCCATAAGGTGTGAGGCGCACAGCCGTAACAGGCGTCTGCTCAAACCTCTCGGAAAATAGCTTTTTAACGGCTTCTGTTTTAGTAACCGTTGCAGCATCGGGTGTTTTACCCTCCGTTTTAGCGCTCACTGTATCAACTGCTGTGGCAGGGACTTTCTGTGCGAAGCTGGAAAGCGCCACACAGCCTAACAACACAACAAAAATGACTGAAAAACGTTTAAACATGAATTCTCCTAGCGGGATGCACCACTGATCAGTTGCCGTTTAAGGAATGGCAACTTGTCAACGAGGTTCATCCCAATATTACGTAGCCAGACGACAGGCGCCGTCTGGACATCAAACAGACGATGTAAGCCGTCTGTCACTAAACGCATCGCCAGCACAGGCTCGGCACGCGCACGGCGATAGCGTCGCAAAACCATTGGGTCACCTGCCAAACGAAAAGGTTCACGCGCAACAACAATCTCTACAAGAGACTGTACATCTCCAAGACCCAGATTCAAGCCCTGACCGGCGAGTGGATGCAGACGATGCGCGGCATCACCAACCAGCGCAAGGCGATCATCTATCAGGGGAGATTGATTCAGAGTCAAGGGAAAGCCGTGAAGCGGGGCGCATTGAGTCAATGGCCCAAGGAGGTCTGCTGTCGCTTGCCCGAGCATCTTGGAGAGTCTGGCCGTCTGTTGCGAAACGTCTAGCGCGAGTAATTCGCCCGCCTGAGGCTCTTTCATCGACCAGACCATCGACACCTGATGTCCCGCGCGGGTATCAGGCAGGGGTAACAAGGCCAGTACGCCATCATCTCTGAACCACTGCCGCGCTTTTGCATGATGCGGCTTAGTACAGTTGAAGTGCGCAACCAGTCCTGTCACGCCATATGGCTTGATATCTACCGCTACACCCGCAGCCTTTCTCAGAGGAGAGTGGGCACCATCCGCCGCCACAATCAAATCCGCCTCAATCTGAGTGCCAGACTCGGTGGTCAGTGCTCCCGGACGATAGCCAACAAATTTTTCCGTGATCCATTGCAAACCGACAAATTGCGCCGCTTGAATTAATACGCGTTCGATCTCTGCGGCTTCGACAATCCAGGCAAGTTCAGGCAAAGCGTTTTGCCAGGCCCGTAAATCAAGATGGCCATCGCCATCACCAAAAATTTCCATACCTTCAACAGGCGACAGACGCGATGCTGGCAACATATCCCAGACACCAAGCGAGGATAAAAATTTTTGGCTTGCCGGAGAAATCGCATACACACGGGATTGGTAAAGCTCTGTATCGGCTGGCGCGCTCTGAGGCCTGGGTCCAAGCAAGGTGACCGACTCCCCACGCCTGGCCAGAGCGAGCGCGCAAACCAAGCCAGCGATACCTGTTCCGCAGACCGCGATGGAGGACTTCACTGTGCGAGGAGTAAGTGTTGTTGCGCTCATCTTGCGCTAGGCGCCCCAGCCTGTTTAGGCCATAAAACCCACATCTGGCCCGACTGTTTCATGCGGCCCGCCATATTGCCCGCTGCCTCACCAAAACCCCAGTAAAAGTCCGCCCTGGCCGCACCTTTAATCGCTGTACCGGTATCCTGCGCGAAAACCAGCCTGTTCAATGGCTGTGTCGAAGCCGGTTGTGTCGTAGCTAAAAATACTGGTGCTCCAAGCGGCACAAAGCTTGTATCGACCGCTATGGAACGCTGCGCCATCAAGGGTATGCCAAAGGCACCTTTGGGACCGATCTCAGGATCGACAATGGGCTCTTCTTTAAAAAAGACCAGGGCCGGATTAGCGTTCAGCATTTCCTGCACGCGTTTTGGATTTCTTTTGGCCCATTCGCGGATATTTTGCATGGAGGTTTGCGCAAGCGGCAACTCATTGATGTCGGCAAGCCATTTGCCGATGGATACATAAGGGTGTCCATTGTGATCGGCATACGCAACCCGAATCGTCTGGCCTGCACCAGGCCCGTCTACCAGCTGCACGCGACCAGAGCCCTGAACCTGCAAAAAGAAATTATCCACCGGGTCGTTCACAAACACTACCGCGGGTGGTTGCCGCCCGGAGGCCTCAAGACTTGCACGGCTATCGTAAGGCACAACACGATTGCCCTCGAGCTTGCCTCGCACGCGCTTACCCGCGAGCTCAGGATACATTTTGCCAAGATCTATGGTCAGCAAATCGGCCGGTACGGTATAGAGCGGCCACTGATGGGGGCCACCCTGTTTACGTGAACCCATCACAAGTGGCTCGTAGTAACCCGTCACCATATTGCTTGCAGGTTTGCCCTCCGCCGTTTGAAGTCGCCAAGGGGTAAGCCAGGTCTGGAGGAAACGCCGCACTGACTCAGAGTCTTTGGGATTTGGCGCACGCGCTGGATCCGCGGCCGCAGCACACACAGGCTGCCAGGCTCGTGGGGTCGAACGTGCCGAGGCGGCCAGATTACCCGAGCTTGGCCGCATCAAACCACGGCAATTACGAATAAATGTCACCCAGACATTGCGAAAGTCATCACTGCTCCAACCTGGCAGCTCGGCAAAACTGACCGACACAAACTTGCCTCCCAAAGGGCGGGCGGCCGTATCTGGCAGGGCAGTCAGTGGCGGCACGACCAACGGGCCGTCAGAAGAGGCTACGCCCGCATCAGGCATTGCGCTGCCTTGATCCGGCTTTATAGCGGGACCGCTCGAACAGGCAGCGAGCAATACCGCCAGAGCGGTAACCGAGGCTAGTCGTGCTTTTCGGATCAAGTCAAAATAACGTGTCATATAGCCGGACAAATCTGATTAGTGGAGCGTGCGTGGCATCGCCAGCACGAACTCTGAAATTTCAACCTCAAACGGAACCCCGTTTTCACCGACACAGTGATAACTACCCCGCATGGTCCCGACCGGCGTGGTCAAAGGACAACCGCTGGTGTACTCGAAGGTCTCACCAGGGGCGAGCAGCGGTTGCTGTCCCACGACACCCAGTCCCCGCACTTCCTGCTGCGCCTGAGCGCCATCGGTAATGATCCAGTGACGGCTAATAACCTGCGCCGGTCTTTCGCCTGTATTTGTGATGCGAACGGTATAGGCAAAGACGAATTGCTGTTTTGAGGGATTCGATTGATCCGGGACAAAACGCGGCTCTACAGCAACCGTAAGCTCGAAAGGTTTCACAGACATATCCAGTAAAAAAAGGGATCACACGTCACAATCGGGGCAAATCACTGCAATAATGGTGGTCATTGCGACTTGGCGTTTGCACATCATGCCAGAAACTACAAAATTAACTAACAAATTACCCACAGCACGTATTGCTCCTAGCATTTTATCCGCCGACTTCGCTCGTTTGGGCGAAGAAGTGAAAAATGTTGTGGCAGCAGGTGCGGACTGGATCCATTTTGACGTAATGGACAATCACTACGTCCCCAATCTGACGATTGGCCCGATGGTGTGCGAAGCGATTCGCCCCCATATCAATGTCCCGATTGACGTACATTTGATGGTCGAGCCAGTTGATGCCCTGATTCCGATGTTCGCCCGCGCCGGTGCCAATGTCATTACCTTCCATCCCGAGGCCTCGCGCCACGTCGATCGAAGTCTGGCACTGATTCGAGAGCATGGCTGCCAGGCAGGTCTGGTTTTCAATCCTGCGACTTCGCTTGAATGGCTGACCCACGTGATGGACAAAATCGATGTGATTTTGCTGATGTCCGTCAACCCCGGTTATGGCGGACAGAGCTTTATTCCAGCTACCTTACCCAAACTGCAACAGGCTCGTGCACTAATCAATCGACACCTAGAGTCGGGTGGGCAGGCGATTTCGCTTGAAGTCGACGGTGGTGTGAAGATCGACAATATCGGTCAGATCCGCGCCGCGGGTGCAGATACTTTTGTCGCTGGCTCAGCAATATTTGGCAAACCTGACTATCGCAACGTTATCCAGCAGATGCGCGAGCAACTGTCTCTGGCTGACAAGGATTAAAACAGTGAGCGGTTTGACACCAGGCAGGCTGACTGCCGAGGCCGTCCTGCTCGATCTGGACGGTACTCTTCTGGATACCATCCCCGATCTGGCTCATGCGGCGAACGCCATGCGGGCAGACCTGGGGTTGGCCGCGCTGCCACAGTCACTCATTGCGACATACGTTGGTCGTGGTGTCGATAACCTGATCCAACGCACGCTCGCCGCAGACCTGGTGGAGGGCGAGCCGATCCCTGCTGACCTGCTGGCGCGTGGCCGTGCCTCGTTTGCGCCGCACTATCACGAGGTAAATGGTCAAAAAGCAGTCCTGTTCGAAGGTGTCCTGCCCGGACTGCAGCGTATGCAGAAAATGGGGCTCAAACTTGCCGTCGTTACAAATAAAGCAACAGAGTTCACCTTGCCACTTCTGAAACGCACAGGTTTAGCCGGATTCATGCAGGCCGTCGTTTGTGGCGATACGCTCCCCGAGAAAAAACCCCATCCGGCCCCAATGAGGCATGCCTGTGCGCTGCTAGGAACGCTTGCCTCACGTGCGGTAGTGGTGGGAGACTCCAAACACGACGCCGCCGCCGGGCGGGCAGCAGGATGCCGCGTCCTTCTCGTGCCCTACGGCTATAACGAAGGTCAAAGCGTGCAAACGCTTGAGGTCGATGCTATAGTAGAAACCATCGAAGCTGCAGCGCAGTGGATCTATACGCACTGAAAGAACGAAAAATGACCTTATTGACCCGCATTCAACTCGTAACTGGCGCCTGCTGGCGCTGGTGGCGCTTGTCTGTCGGGTAATGGTTTGTTTTAAGGTTTTCCGGATTTTTCCTGAAACCTCCGAGTAAAAACCTAGCCCGCCCAACCATGGCCGGGCTTTTTTATTGGAAAACCCGGTTAAGCCCAAAGCGAGAACCGAGACCACATCATGACTGAAATCGAATTCAAAGCGCTAGCTGCACAAGGTTACAACCGCATTCCCCTGATTGCGGAAACTTACGCGGATCTGGACACGCCTCTTGGCATCTATCTGAAACTCGCCCACACGGGAGCGCAAGGTGGCAAAAACACCTGCCTGCTCGAATCAGTCGTAGGTGGAGAGCGTTTTGGCCGTTACTCCTTCATCGGCCTGCCTGCGCGTAACGTACTGCGCGCACGTGGAACGAAAACCGAATTACTGCGCGATGACGTTGTAATTGAAACCCACGAGGGTGACCCGCTGGCGTTCATTTCGCAATATCAGGAGCGGTTTAAAGTTGCATTGCGTCCCGGTATGCCGCGTTTTGCTGGTGGACTAGCGGGTTATTTTGGCTATGACACTGTCCGGCATATCGAGCCAAAACTAGGGCCTGCAACAAAACCCTACCCTGATGGAATGGGTGAAGGCCCACCGGACATCTTGCTTTTACAAGTCGACGAACTGGTAATCGTTGACAACCTGGCCGGCCGGATCTACCTGATGGTCTACGCAGATCCCGCAACACCAGAGGCTTATAACAAGGCCCAGCAGCGGCTTAAGGAACTGCGCATCAAATTGCGCAAACCAGTCGAAATCCCCTACAGCCATGCGAGCGTCGCGACAAAAGAAGAACGAAATTTCGCCAAAGAGGATTACCTCACGGCGGTTCGCCGCGCCAAAGAATACATCGCCGCCGGTGACTTGATGCAAGTACAAGTCGGTCAGGTCATTAAAAAACCTTTCAGTGATTCACCACTTTCGCTGTACCGCTCACTGCGTTCCCTGAACCCTTCTCCCTACATGTACTTCTGGAATTTTGGTGATTTTCAAGTTGTTGGAGCATCACCAGAAATTCTCGTACGCCAGGAAAAGCTCCCCGCCGAGGATGGTGTGGTGCCAGAGACCCGGATCACGATCCGTCCTCTCGCAGGTACCCGCAAACGTGGCGGCACGCCTGAGGAGGACGCAGCGCTTGCCGAAGAGCTCCTGGCCGATCCAAAAGAACGCGCTGAACACGTCATGCTGATCGATTTGGCACGCAATGATGTGGGTCGTGTAGCAAAAATCGGTTCCGTCGAAGTCACCGACACCATGGTGATCGAGCGTTATTCGCATGTGATGCATCTGGTTTCAAACGTTGCGGCAACCTTAATGCCGGGTATGAGCAACATGGATGTACTTCGCGCGTCATTTCCTGCCGGCACACTGACTGGCGCGCCGAAAGTACGTGCGATGCAAATGATTGACGAACTTGAGCCTGTGCGTCGGGGCATCTATGGTGGTGCGGCAGGGTATTTAAGCTATGGCGGTGAAATGGATGTCGCGATCGCGATCCGCACCGGAATTATCAAGGATGGCATGCTTTACGTGCAGGCTGCCGCGGGTATCGTGGCCGATTCGGATCCTGAAAAGGAATGGCTGGAAACCGAAGCCAAAGCACGCGCGGTGTTGCGCGCTGCCGAACAAGTGCAAAACGGTCTAGACGACCCATTCTGATGCTACGACAGGACACATAACATGCTTCTCATGATCGACAATTACGACTCGTTTACCTACAACCTTGTTCAATATTTTGGTGAACTGGGAGAAGATGTACGCGTCCATAGAAACGACCAGATCACTCTTGAGGAAATTGACGCCTTAGCTCCAGACCATATTTGCATTTCACCCGGTCCCTGCTCACCAGCCGAGGCGGGTATCTCGATCGATGTCATCAAGCGCTATGCAGGTAAAGTTCCGCTTTTGGGCGTTTGCCTCGGTCATCAGGCTATCGGTGCGGCTTTTGGCGGCAACATTATTCGCGCCAAAGAAATCATGCACGGCAAAACCTCCCTGATTAACCACACAGGATCTGACGTGTTCAAAGGCCTGCCCTCGCCGTTTACCGTGATTCGCTACCACTCGCTGGCAATTGAGCGCGCCTCGATACCAGACTGCTTGACCATCACCGCAGAGACCGCAGACGGCGAAATCATGGGGGTACGTCATAAAACGCTGCCCATCTATGGTGTGCAGTTTCATCCGGAATCCATTCTGAGCGAGCATGGACACGCGATGCTGCGTAATTTTCTTGAGCTTGATTCAGGTAAAAAGGAATAAGCATGTCGATTACTCCCAGTGAAGCACTGCACCGCTGCATTGAACACCGTGAAATTTTTCACGACGAAATGCTGCACCTGATGCGTATGCTCATGCGCGGTGAGATGTCCCCAACTATCGCAGCCGCACTTCTGATGGGGTTACGCGTCAAAAAGGAAACCATTGGCGAGATCACCGCCGCAGCCCAAGTGATGCGCGAATTCGCGACCCCTGTCCACGTCGCCAACCCTGAGGATATGGTTGATATGTGTGGCACGGGAGGCGATGGCAGCAACACCTTTAATATTTCGACGACAGCGATGTTTGTTGCCGCTGCCGCTGGTGTGCCCATTGCAAAGCACGGTGGTCGTAGTGCATCCTCATCCTCGGGTAGTGCCGACGTACTAGAAGCTCTCGGGGCAAATCTCGCCCTGTCACCCGCTCAGGTTGCCGAATGCATCGCAGCAACAGGCATTGGTTTTATGTTTGCACCAGCTCATCACGGCGCGATGAAAAACATCGCACCCGTTCGCAAAGAACTCGGCGTCAGAACCATTTTCAACTTGCTCGGTCCGCTGACCAACCCTGCCGGCGCGGCTAATCAGTTGATGGGCGTGTTTCACCCTGACCTGGTCGGGATTCAAGTGCGTGTTCTTCAATCGCTTGGCTCACGCCATGTCATGATCGTGCACGGAAAGGACGGCATGGACGAAGCCTCGCTCGGGGCTGGCACGCTTGTCGGTGAACTAAAAGACGGTTGCGTCCTTGAATACGAAATTCATCCCGAGGACTTTGGGTTACCCATGGCATCAAATCGTTCGATCAAAGTCGCCAGCAAGCAAGAATCTCGCACCATGGTTCTTGAGGCCTTGAGCAACACCGCGGGTACTGCACGCGATATTGTTGCCTTTAATGCTGGTTTGGCGATATATGTTGGCAATCATGCCGCATCGATTGGCGAGGGCATCAAGATTGCGTTTGAGGCGATTGCAAGCGGAGCTGCGCGCGACAAACTCGAAACCTTTTGCGAATTCACAAGGAAATTTGCAGCATGAGCGATATTCTCAATAAAATTTTAGCTGTCAAATTTCAGGAAGTTGCCGCCGAGCGCCTGTTATGTTCCGAGTCTGAATTATTGAAACAGGCCATAGCCAGAAAAGACGTACGTGGTTTTGTTCAGGCAATTGAAACCAAGATCGCCACGGGTCTGCCGGGCGTGATTGCTGAAATTAAAAAAGCGTCTCCCTCTAAAGGTGTCCTGCGGGAAAACTTTCAACCCGCAGAGATTGCACAATCCTATGCCCAGCATGGTGCAGCGTGCCTATCGGTTTTGACGGATGCGCAGTTTTTTCAGGGAGCGGATGAATACCTGCACCAAGCGCGGGCCGCCTGCGCACTGCCGGTATTACGTAAAGATTTTATGGTCGATCCCTATCAGATCATTGCTGCACGCGCCATGGGGGCTGACTGTATTTTGCTGATCGTATCTGCGCTGACACAAACCCAACTCAATGAATTTGAAGCCTGTGCTCTTGAGCTGGGCATGGACGTGCTGGTTGAAGTCCACGATGCGAATGAGCTTGAGATGGCCCTGCAGATGAAAACGCCCCTGCTTGGAATCAACAATCGAAATTTACGAACGTTTGAAACCTCGCTACAAAATACGATTGACCTACTGCCACGTATTCCGGCCGGCAAGCGCGTAGTGACCGAAAGCGGCATCTTGCGGCCTGAAGATGTAAGGCATATGCGTCAACACGATGTGCACGCTTTTCTGGTCGGCGAGGCCTTTATGCGCGCTAGCGATCCAGGCTCAGAGCTCGCCCGGTTGATTGCATAGTCAACAATCTCCACACACCGCTCTAGCCGCTTCAGTCCAATTCACTCAGAATCAACTCTGGTGCAACCCGGATCGTCCTATTTATCGTACCGACGTTTGCTTTCATGAAAGTATCCTTTTAGAAAACTTCAAACGCTCAAGCAGCGTAAACAACAGCATCCCAACAACCATGGCTGCAACAAAGATCCAAGCCTTGCTGTAGCCCGCAGCTGCACTGACGATCGCAGGTCCGGGACAAAAACCTGCCAAGCCCCAGCCTACACCGAATAGAAGACTGCCTATTATCAAACGTACTGATAATTTTGAGCTTGTGGGTATTTGCATCGAAGCCCCCAACAAACTGCGCGTGCGCCGGCGCGCCAGAGCAAAGCCTAGAACGCCAACACCGATCGCGCCTCCGATTACAAAAGCGAGCGACGGATCCCAGCGTCCCGCCAAGTCAAGAAACCCGAGGACTTTGGCAGGATTTGCCATACCAGAGACGATCAAGCCAAGACCAAAGATAAGACCTGCGATCAAAGCAGAAAGATTCAACAAGATGTTTTCCTTTAGAGGCTCAGGCCTGCTGTGAGATGGCGCACCAGATAAACAGTCAGAAAGCCTGCCCCCATAAATGCAATGGTGGCTGTGAGCGAGCGTACCGATCCACGCGACAGGCCACATACGCCATGGCCACTGGTGCAGCCCGAGGCATAGCGCGTGCCGAGCCCAACCAGTAAACCTGCCAGGATCAAGGTCGTCGTATCCGCCTCGATCACAGACTCTGGCATGATAGTGACCAGGCCATAGACCGCTGGTGACAACAGCATCCCGGCGACGAAGGTGAGCCGCCAGGCTCGATCGCCAAGGTCTGATGACCATACGCCGCCCAGGATACCGCTGATTCCTGCGATCCGACCGTTAAATAGCAACAGGACTACTGCGGCAACACCAATCAAGATGCCGCCAAGCAGAGCAGCTAAAGGTGTAAAACTATTCCAGTCAATCATTGCTTTCTCTCCAGGCTCGTCAAACAAAAGGTCTGATACAAGGTGTGCATCAACTCTGCTACCTTCAGACTGGCCAGCATGTAATAAATCTTTTTACCTTCTCTACGTGTTTGGACAAGCTCTTCGAGACGTAAAATTCCAAGTTGCTGAGACAGGGTTGGCTGCCTGATACCGGTCAGACTTTCTAACTCACCAACGGTTCGCTCAACATCCATCATCATGCAGAGCAACATCAAGCGATCCGGATTACTCATTACCTTGAGAACATTACACGCCTCATAGGCGCGTTCCTTGAGTTTTTCAACCGCCTGATCTGGCAAGCTAACGATTTTCATTTTCAGTCACTCAATCCGGTGCGATATATATATTTTTCATTATATTAAATTATATTATATAAATAAATATATTTTATTTTTTAGAAAAGACCTACCTCCCCTGACCGGCAAAATATTCGAATTGGACTATGCTTGAACCGACCACACTTTGAAGCGAGCCAATATGTTTCAGGAAGCAGAATCAGATCCGGCATTGTCGCAAGCTGAGTTCAAAAAAATAGAATCGCATTTACGCGTTCAACTGGTCAATGAACAGTACAAACACATTAACCTGCAGGACCGGGCCTTACTGATCCTGGTTGCTGGCATAGATGGTGCTGGCAAAGGCGACACCATCAACCTGCTCAACGAATGGCTTGATCCTCGCCACGTACATACCATCGCCTTCCCGCCGCCCATTAAAGCTGATTATGTATATCCCGCAGCACGCAGATTCTGGATGAGCTTGCCACAGAAAGGGGAGATCGGGATCGTTTTCGGCTCTGGTTACACCACTCTGTTTGAAGAAGCAGCGAAAAAGTCTCTCGATTCAGACAAGCTAGAAAATCACATTCTTTTTGTACGCAGATTTGAAGCAAACCTTGCCGCTAACGGCATACAGGTTCTGAAACTCTGGTTTCACTTATCGCGCGAGGCACAGCACAAACGTATTGAGGAACGGCAAGCCAATCCCTCAACCGCCTGGCAAATCGACGAAAGCGATTTACGGGCGCAGAAAAAATTCAAAGCAATCCGCAGAGCAGGTCAATTGATTATCGAGGCAACCGATGCGCCCCATGCGCCCTGGGTCATTGTTCCAAGCGCAGACCCGCAGTTACGAACTGTTAGAACTGCTCAGGCTGTATTGCAGGCACTCAAAGCACCTGCAGCGAAAATCCCTGCTTTCCATGATCCGGCAGCCCCAATAAAATTGACGCGCCGTATTAACCCTCTCGATAAACTCGACTACAGCGTAAGCATTTCCAAACAAGACTACGACACGCAGATTTTGCAATGGCAAAATCGGTTGGCTATCGCGATACGCCAGAAAAAATTTAAAAAACAAGCGCTTGCAGTTGTGTTTGAAGGCCCTGATGCGGCAGGTAAAGGAGGCGCCATCAGGCGCATCACTCGCGCCATTGATGCAAGGCAATTCAACATCATGCCAGTGGCGACACCAAAACCATCAGAGCTTGCTCGGCCATATCTGTGGAGGTTTTGGCGCAATGTTCCGAGCAAAGGGCGCGTGGCGATTTTTGACCGGTCCTGGTATGGTCGTGTGCTGGTTGAGCGGGTCGAAAAACTGATCACTCGCCCCACTTGGTTTCGCGCTTATGACGAGATTAATGATTTTGAACAGCAACTCACCAAGCACGGCGTGCTCGTCCTGAAATTCTGGTTAGCCATTACTCCAGAGGAACAGTTGAAACGTTTTCGCGAGCGGGAACACTCACCTTACAAGCAATTTAAAATCACGCCCGACGACTGGCGTAACCGCAAGAAATGGAAAGCTTATTCAACCGCTGCGGCAGAGATGTTCCACCACACCAACACGTCACTCGCACCCTGGCATATCGTTTCCGCTTGCGATAAAAGACACGCGCGTATCCAAGTGCTCAAACAAATCGTTCTCGCCCTGGAAAATACCATTAACTAATACTCGACAATACAAATGACAGATTGCCCGCTTTGCCAGACAACAGGTGGTGAGCTCCTCTGGGAGAATCAGCTACTGCGCATCATTGACGCACAAGACGCCTCATATCCAGGATTTACCCGTGTCATATGGAAAGAGCATGTCGCAGAAATGACTGATTTAAATGCGAACCAGCAACTTCTTTTGCTGCAAACCGTACTGGAAATAGAAAGTTTGCAACGCGCGTTACTCAAGCCAGACAAAGTAAACCTGGCCGCCTTTGGAAATATGGTGCCACATCTGCACTGGCACATCATTCCACGCTGGCGAGACGACGCACATTTTCCTCAACCCGTCTGGGCCTCATTGCCGCAGACAGATGAGGCTGGAAAGTTGCAGCAGCAACATCGGCGAGACTGGATTACAGCCCGGATCCCAAACTATCATGCTTCGATTCGCGCAAAATTCAAATCATAAAATTACACTCCTAAACATTAAACTCGGGTACGCAGGTCGATTAGAATTCGCCAATCAGAACTAACAACTCATATAAAAACTGCTAAAAATTCCTATAACGATTGCTAAAAATTCCTATCAGAAGTGATCTAACAATCACTGACTTCAACTTTTCAACGAATAGGCTTTGACCATGACGACCGCAACACCTTTTAGCTGGCGCTCCATGCTGTTTGTACCAGCAAGCAGTGACCGTTTTCTCGAGAGCGCTTTAAAGCGTCCGACCGATGCGATCCAGCTCGATCTGGAGGACAGCGTCGCGCCTGATCTGAAAGAGAGCGCGCGCGCCCGTATCGGCGAGCTGGCGGATCGTGCCACCGCTGCAGGTTACGACGTAATTGTCCGTATCAATCGTCCTTGGCGCATGATGGTGCGCGACATCGAGGCTTGCGTGCGTCAGTCCGTAAAAGCTTTGACCTTGCCTAAAGTTCCTGATGGTTCTTTTATTCGCGCAGTTGCCGAAATTCTGGATGAATGCGAACTCGAGGCAGGCTTGCCTCGTGGTCATACCCGTCTGATCGCAATGGTTGAGGATGCAGAAGGTCTGCACAACATGGATGGCATTGCACAAGCGCATCCGCGCGTATGCGCAATGATTATTGGTGCCGAGGATCTCGCCGTTTCCCTGCGGATGGCCGTCGATCCCGATGGGCTGTATATCCCTAACGTCATGGCCGTAGCGGCATGCCGTCGCGCTGGTATAGCTCCCATTGGTTTTGTTGGCTCAGTCGCTGATTTTGCTGACAAGGAAAAATTCCGCGAGACAGTCCAGCGTGCAGCCAGACTCGGCTTTGAAGGTGCTTTCTGCATCCATCCTTCGCAAGTCGAGGCGACAAACGAAGCGTTCAGCCCTCCCGAGGCAAGCGTGACACGTGCACGCGCCTTACTTGAAACCTTTGATGCGGAATGCAAGGCAGGTCGTGCCGCATGCACGTTCGAAGGACGGATGGTTGATGCCCCTGTCGCCATGCAAGCGCGACTAATCCTCGAGCGTCACAACGCACTTGAGAGCATGCTGGCAAGACGAGCCAAGGCGAAAGCCTAAAATCACACATGATCCTGGTGCCATGCCACAATACTGGCATGGCCACAAACGAACTGAAAGAAACAAACCTCCTGACTCACGCAGCTGCAGTCCGGCCAGGTTGGCAGTCGACTCTGCATGCTACACAGATCTCAGACATGCTCGCACACTTGAGTCAGCAACTTCAAGCGCGCAAACAAGCGGGCGCCATCATCTATCCCGCACACCCCTTTCGCGCACTTGAGGTGCTCGAACCTCAAGACATTAAGGTTGTCATTCTGGGGCAAGACCCTTATCACGGCCCCAACCAGGCGCAAGGGCTGGCATTTTCTGTACCGGACGACCTCAAACGCCCACCAAGTCTAAGAAATATCTTTCTCGAAATCGAGCGCAGTCATCCACAGTCCAATCAGGTCAGCGCAGCGGCAAATATCCACAGCTACCGCTTTGAGCCCTCAAGAATGGGAAGTCCTGCCCAAGGCAGACTCGACATCGGACCTGCAATTCCTGGCAACGATCTGTCTGGCTGGGTCCGACAAGGCGTTTTGTTGCTCAACACTGTACTGACCGTCGAGGACGGCCTTGCGGCATCGCACGCCAAATTAGGCTGGGAAACTGTGACCGATGCATTGATCAGCACGACTGCCGCAGACTCCGCTCCAAAAGTATTCATGCTCTGGGGAGCACACGCTCAGGCCAAGCGCGAACTGATCGCTGCCCATCCGGGGCATCTGATTCTTGCAGCGAACCATCCGTCACCACTATCAGCCAGACGCCCACCTGTACCCTTCCTGGGTTGCGACCATTTCAAAATAGCAAACGAGTGGCTTTTACAACACAATCGTTTGCCGATTGCATGGAAAACATAAAATAGTTTGAGTAAAGGGTTTACCCCGATTTAAATATGGGTTATATTTCTGGCACTGCAACAATTCATAGGCACCGCGCTGCATTACAAGTTATCTGGCGCAAGCAGTCTCTGACAGGCAATGACCTGATTAGGTGCCACTCATCATCGATTCCTGACCTCCTTTCCTTTCGTGGGCAGCAAGCGTGATCTAGATAGATAGGTCACTTAGCCCAGACGTTCGGTTGATTCGGTCGGCACGATGCTCGATTCAACCGACTACCGCCGGTCTTACAAAACTCCCGGGCTGCGTCATATGGCCACTATCTGGCCTAAAGGAAAGTCATGTCCTTCGATTCGTTGGGGCTAGTCCCCGCTTTGCTGTCTTCAATTCAAAGAACCGGTTTCACGACCCCTACAGCTGTTCAGCTTGCCGCAATTCCTGCCGCGCTCGCTGGTCAGGACTTGATGGTGTCATCACAAACCGGTTCCGGCAAAACTGCCGCTTTCATGTTGCCCGCCTTGAACCGTATCGCTAAAACGCCTGCAAATAAAGGCCGTGGCGTTCAAGTGCTGGTTCTAACTCCAACCCGCGAACTGGCCCTCCAGGTCAGCGAAGCCAGCGCCATGTACGGCAGCAACCTCGAAGACCTGCGTATCGCAACAGTCGTCGGTGGAATGCCTTATGGCGCGCAGCTCAAAGCACTATCACGTCGCGTCGATGTGCTGGTTGCAACACCCGGACGCCTGCTTGACCACTTGCAGGCTCGCCGCGTTGACCTCTCGACCGTACATACGCTTGTGCTCGACGAAGCTGACCGCATGCTCGACATGGGCTTTATCGACGATATCAACACAATCGTTGACCGCTGCCCCGAGTCACGTCAGACCTTGCTGTTTTCGGCAACTCTTGATGGCACAGTTGGCAAACTCGCCGCACGCATGATGCGCGATCCTCAGACTATCGAAATGGCTGGTCAGTCAGATCGCCATGCCAACATTACTCAAAGCCTGCTTTATGCGGACAATGCCGGCCACAAACTGCGTTTGCTGGATCACTTGTTGCGTGACGCAGCAATGGATCAGGCGATTGTCTTTACCGCCACCAAACGCGGAGCAGACGATCTGGCCGAGCACCTTGCCGACCAGGGCTTCTCGGCTATGGCTCTGCATGGTGACATGAACCAGCGCCAGCGCTCACGCACTTTGGGCGAATTACAAGATGGCCGTATCCGTATCCTGGTCGCGACGGATGTAGCGGCTCGCGGTATCGACGTACAGGCAATCAGTCACGCCATTAATTACGACTTACCAATGCAGCCCGAAGACTACGTCCACCGGATTGGTCGTACCGGTCGAGCTGGTCGCGACGGACATGCCTTTACACTGGCCATTCATGGTGAGCGTCATAAAGTGCGTCGCATCGAGCATTTCATTGGCTACACCATTAAATCTGATGTGATTGCCGGCCTTGAGCCACAAGTCACACCACGCGCACGCCCTGAGGGTTCCTCCTCGCGTGGTGCTGGTGGCAAGGGTGGACGCTGGAGCAATGATCGCTCGAATGACCGCTCCTTTGCTCCACGCGGCGATCGTCGCGACGCAGACCGCGGTGACAGGCCAGCCTTCGCGCCACGCGGTGACAAACCATCTTTTGGCGATCGTGACCGTGGCTTTGCCCCACGCGGTGATAAGCCTGCTTTCGCTCCCCGTGGTGACAGGCCTGCTTTCGCATCACGTGGCGACAAGCCATCCTATGGTGATCGTGACCGTGGTTTCGCACCCCGCGGTGACAAGCCTGCCTATGCGCCACGCGGTGACAAGCCTGCCTATGCGCCACGCGGTGACAAGCCTGCCTATGCGCCACGCGGTGACAGATCTGTACCTCGCAGTGATAACCCTTTTGCGAGTAACCGCGGCGGTGATGCACGCCCTCCCTACGAGCACCGCGCTGACCGTGCGCCATCGGATCGTCCCGCCTATGCCGGCAAACCTGCTCGTCCAGCACGCGACTTCGCTCCACGCGCAGCCGCTCCTGGTGGCAAGACCTTCGCCCCACGCGGTGATGGTCCAGCCCGCTCAGGCGCTCCGCGTCCAGGTGCTCCACGTGCGGCCACGGGTGCACGCCGTGGTTTTACCTTTGACGGCGGCCGCCGTTAATTAGAGTTAGCGCGGTGCCCGCGGAGAACTCAATCCCGGTAAGCGCTGACGCGCTGGCGCATAGCCAGCAGGTCAGCGCTTTTTTACGTAAAAAAATCCAGCTAGCAGGTGGGTGGTTGCCTTTCAGCAACTGGATGCACGAGGTTCTCTACTCACCAGGTTTGGGCTACTACGCTGCTGGCAACACAAAATTTGCCGATCCAGCTCAGGATAACCCCAGACAACTGCAAGGCGATTTCGTTACCGCGCCTCAACTCACACCCTTATTCGGACAGACGCTGGCCAATCAGATCGCAGAGATCTTACGTCAGAGTGATTCGCTCGATGTACTTGAGTTCGGTGCTGGAAGCGGTGCTCTGGCCAATGATGTTTTAACCGCGATGCAAAACCTCGGTATTCCCGTTCGCTATCAAATCCTCGAGGTCTCGGCTGAGCTTAAAACCCGGCAAAAACAAAAACTAGCGGCCTGGTCAGACCAGATCGTCTGGCTAGAGCGCACTCCTGAGGAATTTTGTGGTTGCATCATTGCCAACGAAGTTCTAGATGCCATGCCAGTTGAATTATTTGCGTGGTCCGAGCAAGGCCAACTGCTGCAGCGCGGTGTGATCTGGGATGGCCAGCAATTCGCCTATCAGGATCGGCCAGCTAGTTCGGCCTTGAGTCATACCGTAAGCTTGCGTATGCCAGCATTGCCTGACTATCGCTCAGAGCTCAACCTGCAGGCCGAAAGCTGGATCAAAAGTCTTGGTCAATGGCTCAAGCGAGGCGCTGCAATCCTGATCGACTATGGCTTTCCGCAGCACGAGTATTACCATCCTCAACGTCATCGCGGCACGCTGATGTGTCACATCCAGCATCTGGCCCATGACAATCCCTTCATGGCACCTGGATTGCAGGACATTACCGCGCACGTTGATTTCACAGCTATGGCCGATGCGGCGCTGGCAGGTGGTCTTGAGGTCTATGGCTACACCTCACAAGCAAGATTCCTGCTTAATGCGGGCTTGGCAGAAATCATGATGCAACAAGGCGAACTGAACGGACGCAGCTCTGCCAATATGCGCGTCGCTGTTCAGAAACTGACCTCCGAAGCTGAAATGGGCGAACTATTCAAAGTACTCGCCATCGGCCGGGAGATCGAGGGCGGATTGATCGGCTTTAGTCGCGGCGATCGCCGCGATAGCCTCTAGGCGCCAAAGACACTGGTTAACGCCTCTAACCTGGCTACCCGGACTACAGACTTGATCTGCTCAGGTGATGTTGCGCGCCTGGCTGCAGCGCCTGCGTCAATTGAGAGCACCGCATCAAGCCATTTTTGCCATTGCTCAACCGAGACCTCTGCAACAACCTGCGCTGTTCGCAATAGTTCCACTAAGCGTGCTGGTTTTCTAATTGCATCGCACTGCTCGAATAACGCAAGCACAGACTCAGGCGTCAGCACCGAAGCACTGATGGCTGACAGGACCACAGGCAACAAGCGACTCATCGCGCTGCACTCTGTTGGCGCTCTCAAGTGCCTCGCGAGTGCCTGCGGGTCTGGCGTATGCAAACAGAGCAAAGCAAATCGACAAGCCAGGGGTAAGTCCCTCTGCGCAGCGAGATCGCTCGCAACGCGCACCTGGCGGTGATCTATCCATCCTGGCATTACCCGCTGACTCGCACCACACTCGACCAACACACCGAGCATGCGCGAAGGTTTCTGACACAGCAGTCCGCGCGAGAGTTCCTGCCAGACACGTTCTGGCACCAGAGCATCGACCTCACCTTGTGTAACCATTTTTCCACAGAGTTCAAGTGTCTCAGGGGCGATGGAAAAATCCACAAATTGCGCCGCAAAGCGAGCAAGACGCAAGATCCGCACGGGATCTTCTTCAAAAGCAGGTCCGACATGACGCAAGATCCGATTATGGATATCTTGCACACCGCCCAAAGGATCAAACAATTCGCCCGTCTGGGAGCGAGCAATGGCATTGACCGTCAAATCACGTCGTTTAAGATCTTCCTCTAGCGTGACCTCAGTCCCGGTGTAAAACGTAAAACCTTTATAGCCACGCCCTGACTTTCTTTCGGTTCTGGCCAGCGCATACTCTTGTTTTGTTCGCGGATGCAAAAAAACCGGAAAATCCCCCCCAACAGGAAGAAATCCTCGCCGGATCATTTCCTCGGGAGAAGTTCCGACCACCACCCAGTCCTGATCTCCGGGCGCACGCTTTAACAGCGCATCGCGTACGGCACCTCCCACGATATAAACCTGCAAACCCTCTGTAACAGGATCTTGCATCATGGTAGTGGAGTCTTACCGTAAGGCTGTGGCTCAATCTGTCCCAGGCGCCGCTTTAAAGACTGCGGCTCACCGGTAAACATTGCTGCGTAGTAGGTGGCGTTAGACATCACGTTTTTAACGTAATCACGGGTTTCATTAAACGGAATCGTTTCAGCAAAGATAGCGCCTTCTACCGTCGAGTTAAGCCTGGAGCGCCAGAGCAAGGGACGACCGGGACCCGCGTTGTAGCCAGCACTGGCCAACACCTGGGAGCCGCCCACATCAGACAACACCATTCCCAGATAACTCGTGCCAAGTTTAGTATTGGTATCGAAATCATTGACATGATGTGGCTTGAAATCAGTCAGACCAATTTTGCCCGCAACCCAACGCGCGGTGGCCGGCATCAGTTGCATCAGACCCGAGGCACCCACAACGGATTTAGCGTCCATGATGAAACGTGACTCCTGACGAATCAACCCGTAGACCCAGGCGGGATCCACATCAACCTGCTTAGCCTGCGCAGTCACGCGACCCTCGAACGGCGCGATATAACGTTGCGAAAAATCAACCTCTTTCAAAGTCTTATCCGATGTGTTGACCACGCGATCATAGATGTGTTCGTGACGAGCGAGTTCGGCCGCAGCCATTAGCTGGCGATCTGTCATCCCATGCAAGGCAAAATTCCATTCGGGCACCGCATCAACACGCCAGCCTCGCTTAAATAAAGTGACTGCACGCTGCAAGCCAATATTGCTACGCGCCTGTGCCATCTCCTGCTCTGTGACCATGGCGGGACGCGCTGGTGTCACGATCGGACGTCCCAGCTCTTCGGCGGCAAGTTGCCCATAAAAATTAAACTGATCTGCGATCTTCGCGTAAAGCGCTTGCGATTCAATAGCACGATCCGTTGCAGCGAGTCCCCGTGCTCGCCAGTAGACCCAGGCAGGATCAGTGCGCTGCAACGCCCCCATCTGGTCAATCGCTTGCCCGACCCATAGCCAATCAATTTTGGGCTGTCGCAAGGCCGACCTGACACGCCAAGCGTAGTTATTCTCTGAAAGACGAATTCCAGCGGTCTGCCTGTACCATTCATTGGCCCGATTATCGAGACTAAAGACCACAAGTGAGGCAAACTGGCCATAGACCCACTGTATATGTTGTCTAGATAATTTATCAGCCCAGGTGGTGCGCAGCGCATTCTCAGCCGCATTCAAATCCTTTCGTGCAAGAACCGCCAATCCCATCGCGACGATTTCGTTTCGCAGTGCTGTACGCACGCCAGTCTGCGTCGCAAGCCATTTCTGCGGATCACGCATCATCGCATCGTAAGCAGCCAAATCCGCTGCATCGAAAATATAAGCGGCCAGACGTCGTGCGTCGACAGGCTTATTATTTTCTAATGCATCTTGAACAAAGCTGAGCAGCTCAGAGCTACCCAATACTTTATCAGCGACGAGCTGGTCGAAGAGTTTCCAACAGGCAGCAACCGGAACAAACAATTTAATAGCTTGCGCAGCGCTGGCGCGCTGTCCTAGCATATGACTGGCCTCGAGCTGAGCACAGGCAATCTGACTATTGCTATTTTTGATCTCCCCCAACTCCCGCACGGTTACAAAATCTCCGGAACGTGCGGCGGCTAATAACCATTCACCCTTGAGCTTATCGGCCAGAAAAGTGCCAGAATTTTTTTGTAAAAAATCATTTAACTGCTGCTTTGTGCTTTCCAAACCTGCCGAACCTAGCTGCGTACGGAGTGCCCAGTACTCAGGATAAATTCCGAGAATATCGGCCCGTGCCTGCGACACGAGTGCATTGAGTTGTGCCCATTGCTTATTTTTCAGCGCGTCGCGTGCGATAGCTACGGCATGCGCAGCCGGCGTTGAGTCAGGTGCAGCAATCGACTCACCGGGCTTGACAGTTGTGTTGGGCTGTATAGTCGTTACCGTGTTGGTGCGCGAGGACTTAATCGGCGTAGCTATATCAGGCATGCCGTCAGGCAAAGTTTTTCCTGGCTCGGGCGCTACAGCAGTATTTTGCTGCATCGTGCCATCCGCTTTGAGGATATAGCTCGTCTGAGCCGTTGCAACCGAAACGTGCGTAGTGCAAACCAGGAATAACGTCGCTGGGAAATAAGCCTTGAGCCTGTTGGCATGCAACAGCGTTTGTGCCGCTTGCCGCGCGTTCACTATAAATTTCTGATATTTTGTTCTTACGTGCATTAAAACGCCTCTTCCCTACATCCGTCAGCACCGTTGCGACATATGTTAAAGAATAACGCAGACCTGATCAGAATGTCCTTACGCGCCGAACGAGCGGCAATGAGTGCGGCCCAACGTACTGAGCAAAACCAAAAATTATGTTCACATCTCGCACAATGGTTGCCAGGAATACAAAGCAATCAGTCCGAGCGTCTCATCATTGCCGCCTATTGGCCGCTGGCCGACGAACCGGATATTACCCCGGTTCTGCATACCTTGGATAAGGCAGGCCATGCTGTTGTCTTACCCGTCGTTGCCAAACGCTCGACTCCCCTCGAGTTTCATCTCTGGTCGCCTGGCGCTGAAATGACTGCCGGCAATTTTGGGGTCATGGAGCCCTCCAGGAAAAAAGCTTTACAGCCCGACATCATGCTCATCCCAACGCTCGGTTACACCGCGAAGGGTGATCGACTCGGTTATGGAGGTGGATACTACGATCGAACATTAGCCGAGATGCGAAACAAACTGCACACCCCGTTAACAATCGGCATTGGCTGGTCAGAAGGACTTTTGACACGCCAATACCCAGACTACCAGCCTGAACCAAACGATGTGCCGCTGCACGTCATTCTCAGCGCTGAAGGCTGGATCCCTGCCAAGCCCAAAACGCTCACAGGCCATGGCCTGTGATTTTCTTAACAGACTAGTCTACATTTTGACCTTGCCATACGCTCTGGGACGATGCACTGAGATTTCCTTACCAAATTGAAATAAATCAACATTGCAACAAAAACTTTACGCTCGTTTACTGTTGTTCGGGATTATCATTCTTATATTGCGGTCTGATGACAGGAGCCCCCCCTACGAGCGCTCCTCCCGGCTCTTATAACCGCGCAGTTTTTTAAATTCTCAGGAGATGTCCATGGCCCTTGCTAAAACATTGCGCGGCTTACTAGCAGGTGTAAGCCTGCTGACCACAATCATGTCAGGCTCGGCCATTGCTCAGGGCTACCCCTCAAAACCGATCTCTCTGATTGTTCCGTTTGCAGCAGGTGGTCCCACTGACGTGCTGGCCAGAACGCTGGCCGCCTCAATGACAAAAAGCCTGGGTCAAACAGTTGTTGTTGAAAACCGACTCGGTGCGGGTGGTACCGTTGCTGCTGGTGTCGTCGCTAAAGCCGCACCGGATGGCTATACCTTTCTTATCCATCACAATGGTATGGCGACGGCCCCAACGCTTTATCGCAAGCTGCCATTCGATGTCCTGACCGACTTCAGTTATGTCAGCCTGCTTGCCGACGTACCCATGACGCTTTTGGGCAGCAAAAAATTCCCTCCCAACACTATGGCCGAGTTCATCCAGTACGCCAAAACGAATGGGGACAAAATCAATCTTGCAAATGCCGGACTTGGTGCCGTTTCACAACTCTGCGGCACATTACTCCAGCAGGCTATTGGCACGGGCTTTACGTCCATCCCTTATTCTGGCACCGGGCCTGCCATGACGGCACTGCTTGGCGGTCAGCTCGATGTCCTATGCGATCAAACCACACAGACCCTGCCACAAATCAAAGCCGACAAGGTCAAGCTCTACGGCGTTACCACCAAAACACGTCTTGCGTCTTTACCTGATGCTCCGACACTCGCAGAGAGCGGCCTGAAAGACTTTGATATCGTTGTCTGGCATGGGATCTACGCCCCAAAAGGCACACCACCCGAAGTGATCGCCCGTTTTAACCAGGCAGTGAAAGACGCGCTCAAAGACCCAGCTGTGATTCAAAAAATCCAGGATCTTGGTGCTGTCATCGTGCCCGAATCGCAACAGAATCCAGCCGCACTCCAAGCTTGGCTGAAATCTGAAATCGCTAAATGGAGCCCCTTACTTAAGGCAGCGGGTCAGTACGCAGACTAAATGACTTAGGATTCAAATAAACCACGCCAGATTGCGAGCGTTGCTTCGGCGTTATTGAGCGTGTAAAAGTGCAGACCAGGCACATCGTTATCTAGGAGCGTCTGGCAAAGATCGGTCACAACCTCAGCACCAAAGGCCCGGATCGACTCTTTGTCGTCGCCCATTTCTGCCAGGCGCAAACGAATCCAGCGCGGTACCTCTGCGCCACACATTTCCGAAAAACGCATCAGTTGGTTGTGATTGGTGATCGGCATGATGCCAGGCACAATCGGGATCGTCACACCCCGCGCCTGAGCACGATCTACGAAATCAAAATACGCGTCGGCGTTAAAGAAATACTGCGTAATCGCGCTGTTCGCACCGGCCTGAACCTTACGAACAAAATTATTCAGATCCTGCTCTGGACCCGCAGCCTGCGGATGCATTTCCGGGTAGGCTGCGACCTCGATATGGAACCAGTCACCCGTTTCATGACGAATAAATTCAACCAGGTCATTCGCATGACGCAACGCGCCTGCAGCATCCGCCCCCATGCCCGAAGGCATGTCTCCACGCAGTGCGACGATCCGGCGCACGCCTTCGTCACGATAGCGCTGCAATAATGCCTTGAGATCATCGCGGGACGCACCAATGCACGACAAGTGTGGCGCAGCTTCACACCCCAGACCGCGCATCATTCGCACGGTGTCCAGCGTACCCTCACGCGTTGATCCACCCGCACCAAACGTAACACTCACATAGTGCGGTTCGATCACCAGCATTTGTTTGGCCCCCTCTATCAGGCGCGCACTCGCCGCCTCATCACGGGGGGGAAAAAACTCCAGGCTAAAAGCCGGACCAGCTTGAGATGTCATTTGGAAATCAGACTCGTCAAAAAGCCCGAGATCAGGCTGTAAACAATGGCGCCAATCACAGCCCACCAGAAACCATTGACTTTAAAACCAGTCAGCATGGATCCGACAAACCAGAACAGCAAGGCGTTAATCACAAACAGGAATAAACCGAGTGTGATGATGGTGATCGGCAACGTGAGTAAAATCAGTACAGGTTTGACCAGCATATTGACCAGGCCAAGTATCAACGCTGCCCACATGGCCGAGCCAAAACTAGCCACCGTAATACCTGGGAGCAAATACGCAACCGCCAACAGCGCTACCGCATTCAAAATCCAGATGAGAAGCAAGGTCATGGTGATCTCCGGTAAACATCCTGGTGTCCCGTCAGAAAACCTGACGGGATCACCCTCTCACAATAGCCGAGTTTGCTTAATAGCGGTATGTGTCAGCTTTGAAAGGACCTTCCTGCTTGACACTGATATAAGCCGCCTGCTGTGGCGTCAGGGTCGAGAGGTTGGCACCAATCTTTTTCAGATGCAGACGCGCAACTTTTTCGTCAAGATGCTTAGGCAAGACATAAACCTGACCAGAGGTGTACTCTTCGTTGCGTGAGAAAAGCTCAATCTGCGCCATCGTCTGATTGGTAAAGGATGACGACATCACAAAGGAGGGGTGACCGGTACCGCAGCCCAGATTAACCAGACGTCCTTTGGCAAGCAGGATGATGCGCTTGCCGTCGGGGAAAATCACATGATCAACCTGGGGTTTGATTTCTTCCCACTGGAGATCTTCGATTCCTGCGACATCGATTTCATTATCGAAATGACCGATATTGCAAACGATGGCCTGGTCTTTCATGCGATCCATGTGGGCGCGCGTGATGACGTTGTAATTACCTGTGGCAGTCACGAAGATGTCAGCTTTGTCAGCGGCTTCTTCCATCGTGACAACTTTATAGCCTTCCATCGCAGCCTGCAGTGCGCAAATTGGATCAATCTCTGTCACCCAGACTTGCGCGCGCAATGCGGCCATCGCCTGTGCGGAACCCTTGCCCACGTCGCCGTAGCCAGCAATCACAGCGATCTTGCCTGCGATCATGACGTCGGTTGCACGCTTGACGGCATCAACCAGTGATTCGCGGCAACCATACAGATTGTCGAATTTCGACTTGGTCACAGAATCATTGACGTTGATCGCGGCAAAAGCGAGCTCGCCTTTTTTGGACATGTTGTAGAGGCGCAGTACGCCAGTCGTGGTTTCTTCGGTTACGCCCTTGATCTGGGCAAGGCGTGTGGAATACCACTTCGGATCACGCTTGAGCGTGGCTTTGATTGCATTAAAAAGAATGACTTCTTCTTCTGAACCAGGTTTGTCCAGTACCGACAAATCATCCTCAGCCTTGGTGCCCAGATGCAACAAGAGCGTAGCGTCGCCGCCATCATCCAGAATCATGTTGGCCTGATGGGCACCGGGCCACTCGAAAATCTTGTGGGTGTATTCCCAGTACTCAACCAGTGACTCACCCTTTTTAGCAAATACGGGGGTACCGGACGCTGCGATTGCTGCAGCAGCATGGTCCTGAGTCGAAAAAATATTGCAGGAAGCCCAACGGACTTCGGCGCCGAGCGCCTGCAATGTTTCAATCAGCACCGCGGTCTGGATTGTCATGTGCAACGAACCCGTAATGCGAGCGCCCTTGAGTGGCTTGGTTTTTGAAAACTCTTCACGCGTGGCCATCAGACCAGGCATTTCCGTTTCGGCGATCTGGATTTCGCGACGGCCCCAATCGGCGAGTGCGATATCGGCAATGATGTAATCGTTAAATTTATCTGTAACAGCGTTCATGGCTAGGTAGGCTCCGTAAGGCCTGCCAAGCAAGGGAGGGGCTGTGTCTGGGTTTCAATTACACATCACCACAACCGCTGCCTGTGCAGGATTGGGTGAGCGCCGTTAAGGCCGGGGAATACCGGCGGTAACGTTAAAGCTTTTGAGCCTGGCGGTGTGGCTTGATCAGTTGCATGATCACCTGCACCGTCGCAACGCTCCTCAAAAGCGAGTGAATTGTAACCCGATATCCGACAATAATGCTAGGGTTTGTACCAAGCGCCCATTAATTAATCGGCGCACGGCAAGCACTCACATCGCAGGTTCTCAGACCGGACGAGGTTTAGGTGGCTGGTGAAGCGCCACGATGTCATCGGCTGGATCACCCCAGAAAGGATAAATCTTTCTGACCAGAGGATCGTGCCCCGGCACAAGGTGCTCTGCCGAGTCGGCGAGATTGCGAAGTGTTTGATAGCCTGCAAGCATTTCGCCAAGATGGAAAACGATTGGGAAGGGCGAAGGCTTTTCCATATTTTCGTAATAATGACTCGCATCCGAGGTCAGCACGACCCAGCCACGCGCCGTATGTACACGGACCGATTGCAGACCTTTGGTGTGACCACCTATTTTCACCAACTCAATGCCTGGCGCAAGCGTATGCGCGCCATCATAGAAAGAGACACGGTCGGCATACACTCGACGAACCAGATCGACGACATCCTCAACGTCATAGGCATGCCTGAACAAGCCCTCGCACATATGGCGACCACAGGCGTAATTGACCTCGTCTTCCTGAATATGAAAACGCGCGCGAGGCAAAAGATCGATATTGCCAGCATGGTCGTAATGCAAATGCGTCAACACCACATCGTCAACCTGCTCCGGCGTAATCCCCAATAAAGCAAGCGAGCCAATCGGGCAGCGCAGCAGCGTGCGCCCTCGCTCGGCAGCCTGCCGGGCGTTAAATCCGGTATCGACCAGTACGATCCTGTCCTCATTGCGAATCACCCAAACGAAGTAATCCATGGGCATCGGATCGTCGTGCGGATCATGCGTAATGAAATTATCACGGCGGGTGCGTTTTTCCATCGTCGCATAACGCAAGGCAAACACTTCGTATTCAGGCAGTTTCATGAGGTCTCCGGATTTAATTTTTATCACTCTGCATTGACCCATTTTGGTCGTGCGCCTGACGCCCTGTCAAGCCCTGCGACGACAATCAACTTGACACAGGTAAAGCCGCACGCACACAATCAACGCTTATCATGGCAACCTGGCTCGCTGCGACTCGGCAAGCCAACTCTTTTTCATCCATAGCCACAAAACTCCTGGAGCAAAACATGTCAACAAAAAACGAATTGGCCCAACTTTATAAAGACGGTCTGGAAGTGCGTCGCGATGTGCTCGGTACCGAATATGTCGATGGCTCCATCGCCAAAGCCAATGATTTCACTATGGCTTTCCAGCACATCACCACCGAAATGTGCTGGGGCTATGCATGGACACGCCCAGGCCTTTCACGCAAAACGCGAAGCATGCTCAACCTCGCCATGCTGACAGCGCTGAACCGTTCGGCAGAGATCAAACTGCACGTCAAAGGCGCACTGACCAACGGCGTCACAGTCGAAGAAATCAAAGAGGTACTGCTGCACGCAACCGTTTATTGCGGTATCCCCGCCGGTCTGGATGCCTTTAAAGCCGCTAACCAGGTTCTGGAAGAGCAAGGTGCCTACAACAAAGCGCCTGCCAAAAAAGCTGCTAAAAAAGCACCTGCTAAAAAAGCTGCGGCCAAGAAAGCACCTGCAAAAAAGGCAGCTAAATAATGAGCACAAAGCAAACGATCGGCTTTATCGGTCTTGGCAGCATGGGGTGGCCGATGGCCTCGCTACTCCACAAAGCTGGCTACCCACTGCTGGTGATTGATGCCTCTGCTGAGCGGGCACAAAAATTCGCCCAAGAAATCGGCGGGACCGTTGCAGCCTCTAACCGTGCGCTGGCTCAAGGTTCAGACGTAATTGTCACCATCCTGCCAACCAGCGCGATTGTCGACACGGTACTGAATGGTCCAGAGGGTGTAATTGCAGGGCTGCGTCCTGACACCGTGATCGTGGAAATGAGCTCTGGGGTTCCGACCAATACGCGCACCCTGGCAGAGCAGGTTGCGGCCGCAAAAGGTCATCTGGTCGATGCGCCCGTCTCAGGCGGCGTGCCACGTGCCATCACCGGCGAGCTCGCCATCATGTTTGGCGGTAGTACTGCCTTGCTGGAGCGCGTGCGCCCTGTGCTTGAGTGCATGGGTAACGCCATTACGCATACCGGTGAGGTAGGCTCGGCTCATGCCATGAAGGCGCTGAACAACCTGGTCTCGGCGGGCGGCTTTCTGATCGGGGTGGAAGCACTCCTGATTGGCAAGCGGTTTGGCCTCGATCCTGCTGCCATGGTCGATGTCCTCAACGCCTCCACGGGCATGAACAATTCGACACAAAAAAAGTTCAAGCAGTTCGTACTCTCAGGCAAGTACAACGCAGGCTTTGGCTTGGATCTGATGGTCAAGGATTTGAGTATCGCCTTAGGGATCGGCAAGGATACCAATACACCCACGCCATTCGCCTCGCTCTGTCGTGAAATGTGGGCTGCCTCGGCCGCCATGCTCGGCCCTGGCCAGGACCATACAGCTGTTGCCAAAATGTCGGAAAAACTTGCAGGCTCAACTCTGTCGGATTAAATCTGATCCGACAGACCCACACTGGCTACACTTTGCAGCAAACAGGTGTAGCCAGTGGTCAATATCGCCAGAGCACTGGGATGCGATCCAAGACTGGCAGGAGACAAAGCATGAAAAAACGTATCAGCGCGGCATTGTTTGGTTTGACACTTATCTGTGCCAGCAGCTTTGCGCAAAATTTCCCAACACGCTCAATCTCGATGGTCGTACCGTATCCGCCTGGTGGCTCCAGCGACGGGTTGGCCAGAATTATCTCGCAAGCCATGTCCAAGGATCTTGGGCAACAAGTCATCGTTGAAAACGTCACTGGCGCGGGCGGAACCATCGGTACACAAAAAGTTTTGAAAGCAACGCCTGATGGCTACACCATCACTTTTGGCAACATGGGCTCGATGGCAATCGCTGCGCCACTCTATCCAAACATCAAATTCGATCCTGTCAGGGATTTCGCCCCCATTGGTGTAGTGGCCGATGTTCCAATGGTCATTTCAGCCAGCAAGAAAAGCGGCTTCAAAACTTTAGCTGAGTTTGTCGCACAATTGAAAAAAGACGGAAAGTCTGTGAATTTTGGTACTGCCGGCCCAGGCTCCACTGGCCACATCGGCGCAGCCATGTTTCTTTTTGTCACAAAAACCGATGCGACCCTGGTCAACTATCGTGGCGCGGGTCCTGCAATTGCTGATTTGTTAGCTGGAACGGTTGATGCCGTGATTGATCAGACAGTGACCATGATCCCGATTCACACCGGCGGTCGCGTGTCAGCGCTCGCAGTGTCCGGTAAAAATCGTCTACCTCAAATTCCGGATGTTCCAACTTTTGCTGAGGCAGGTGTCCCAGGCTATGACCTAAGCGTATGGAATGCGATCGCAGCTCCCGCAGGTACTCCACCCGCAGTAGTTGGCCGCCTAGCCCAGGCGCTGTCCAATGCTTTGAAAGATCCCGAGGTGGTCGAGCGCTTCGCCAAGATGGCCGCAGTGATTCCACCTGAGTCGGAACAGGGTCCTAAAGCCTTTGCTGCGCTCATTGCAAAAGATGTGCCAAGGTTTACCCAACTGATCAAGGAAGCAAAAATTTCAGCTGAGTAAATCTTTCTTTCGCTCAATAAAAAGGCTCCCTTCATTTTTGGAAGGGAGCCTTTTTTACAAGCGTTCAAAAATCTAACCCGGCCTGCGTGGATAACCCTCTGCCAGGATTCTGGTCCATACGGCTTTTTTTTCCGCATCGTCCATAAACACCCAGTTCGAAACCTCCATCACAGTCCGGCCACAGCCTCTGCAGATATCGTCAAACAAGGTCGAACAGACGGCTACGCAAGGCGAGTCCGCGCCGTTCGACAACTCCTCAACTGCCACAGGTCGTGAATCGGTATTCAAAACCTTACGCCGATTTCTTCAGGGCGGCCGCTTTGTCGGTGGCTTCCCAGGTGAACTCAGGCTCTGCACGACCAAAATGGCCATAGGCAGCAGTTTTGCTGTAGATCGGACGCAGTAAGTCGAGCATGTTGACGATACCCTTTGGACGCAGGTCAAAGTGCTCTCGAACCAGCTTGGCTAATTGCTCATCAGGCATGACGCCGGTGCCTTCTGTGTAGACCGTAATGTTGATTGGCTCAGCAACTCCGATGGCGTAGCTCACCTGAACCTGACACTGTGTAGCCAATCCTGCGGCCACAATGTTCTTTGCGACATAACGCGCTGCGTAAGCCGCTGATCGGTCAACTTTTGAAGGATCTTTACCGGAAAAAGCACCGCCGCCATGTGGGCATGCGCCGCCATAGGTGTCAACAATAATCTTGCGACCAGTCAGACCGCAATCGCCCTGAGGGCCGCCAATCACAAAACGGCCGGTTGGGTTGATCAGGAACTTGGTCTTGGGAGTCAACAGACCTTGCGGGAAGCTTGGACGGATAATGTCCTCTATCACTGCTTCGTGAATAGTTTGCTGTGAAACCTCAGGGGCGTGCTGGGTCGAGAGCACCACGGTATCAACCTCGACAGGTTTACCGTCGACGTAGCGGAAAGTGACCTGTGATTTCGCATCGGGACGCAACCAGGGCAGACGACCATCTTTGCGTAATTCGCTCTGACGCTGAACCAGACGATGTGCGTACCAGATTGGAGCGGGCATCAGGTCAGGGGTTTCGTTACATGCGTAACCGAACATCAGACCCTGATCGCCTGCACCCTGGTTCAGGTAGTCTTCTGAAGAGCGATCCACACCCTGGGCAATATCAGGCGACTGCTTGTCGTAGGCCACCAGGACAGCGCAGCCTTTGTAATCGATACCGTAGTCGGTATTGTCATAGCCAATGCGCTTGATTGTGTCGCGTGCGACCTGGATATAGTCAACGTTTGCAGTGGTGGTGATTTCACCTGCCAGTACAACGAGACCGGTATTGCAAAGCGTTTCCGCTGCAACACGCGCGAGAGGATCTTGAGTAAAAATTGCATCCAGAATCGCGTCGGACACTTGATCGGCCACTTTGTCTGGATGGCCTTCGGAGACGGACTCGGAGGTAAAGAGAAAATCACTTGCTTTAGACATGATCACGTCCTTTATTGGCAAAAAGCCAAAATGGTTAAGGAGGTGCGTTGCACCCCGTACCGTGACCTGTGAAAGACATTGGAATGGGCGCGACGCTTTAGCGGATTTGTTTTTTTGCCGGCAAGCACAAATATGTACTAGCCCGACTCAGTCGCCCCGCAAGTTGTCGGTTAACACAGCGACTAGTCGTATTTTAAGCGAAAATACCCATATGTTGCTAATACCCTCATTTTTATTACAGTAATTTGCACGCGCCGCCCGGCAAATTAGGGATAATGACGGCATGATCTGGAACTTCACAAAAATGCATGGCGCGGGCAACGACTTTGTCGTGCTTGATGGCGTTCGCCAGCCCATCGAAATGACCTCAGAGCGTGCGCGCGCAATCGCCCACAGACAGTTTGGTATCGGTTGCGACCAGATTTTGCTGGTCGACACCCCTAGTCACCCGGAGGCCGACTTCCGTTATCGCATTTTTAATGCTGATGGCAACGAGGTCGAGCATTGCGGCAATGGTGCGCGCTGTTTTGTGCGCTTTGTTCACGAACAAAAACTCTCCTCGCGCAACCCGCTGCGTGCCGAAATATCCACTGGCCTGATTACGCTGGAGTCCTTACCTGATGGCGATGTGACCGTGGACATGGGTCACACCAGCTTTTCGCCAGCAGATTTGCCTTTTGACGTCGCGGGGCTAGCTACACGCACCGAAGGTCAGGACACACTTTATGGTTTGCCGCTTGGTCGTGAGACGGTTTGGCTCTCAGCCGTCGCGATTTCCAACCCGCATGCCGTGCAGATTGTCGAGGACGTTGACACTGCGCCTGTGGCCTCGATGGGGCCCGTGATCGAGTCTCACCCTCGTTTTGCACGTCGGGTCAATGCAGGTTTTTTACAAATAGTCGATCGTCATACAGCTCACTTGCGTGTCTATGAGCGAGGCGCTGGCGAAACCCTCGCCTGCGGCACCGGTGCTTGTGCGGCAGTGGCCGCTGGCATCAGACGCGGCCTGCTTGACTCGCCTGTTCGTGTGCGCACACGCGGTGGCTGGCTCAGCATCGCTTGGGATGGTGCGGCCTTGCGCATGACGGGCCCAGCAACCACAGTATTTTCAGGCAGCCTGGATATTGAGCATTTAGTCGCGAGCCTGCCTGTCTGAACCATCAAACACAGTTGCTCCGAACTGAACTATCCGAGTTGTATTCACTCAGAGTCGTAATGAACCCATCACCTTTAACCAAGCGTCCAGAAAAGAGTAGCAAAACATGAGCGACAACCTGTCCGCGCAGCACGTGGCCAAATTTCTCCAAGAAAATCCTGATTTTTTTGTCGTGCATTCCGAGCTGTTCTCTACCCTCGAGGTGCCCCATCCGCACCAGTCACGTGCTATTTCATTAGGCGAGCGCCAGATTATGACGTTGCGCGACCGGCTGCGTGATTTTGAGTTTCGCATGGCGGATCTGGTTCGCAATGCAGCCTTTAACGAGTCCACGACCGTAAAACTTAATCAATGGTGTGCACGGATGTTGTCCGAGACTTCTACGCTCAGACTGCCTGGTGAGGTCGCTTTGGGCTTGGCCGAGCATTTCAATCTTCAGGAAGTCGCGATGCGCGTCTGGGGACTCGACTTGCCTGCTGAAGGTGTCGGCGCTCCTGTTGACGAGGCGCTCCAGACCTACGCCAATAAGCTTAGCCATCCTTACGTCGGTACAGACACCTCACTAGGCGCGGTTCAGTGGCTCAATACCAAACCAGCATCCCTGGCTATTCTGCCTTTGCGCGTTTCAGCAACTGAGCCGGCCTTCGGACTGCTGGTCCTCGGCTCAGACGACTCACAACGTTTCAACCCCGACATAGGCACGGCCTTTCTCGAAACGGTTAGTCAGCTCGCCAGTGCCGCACTGAGCCGCCTCAAAACGCCTGGTATTCTGACCAGCGCTTAGAAACACGGCGCAAATATACATGTCAGCAGACTTATCAACAGACTTGTCAGCAGACACCTCAGTCCCCGCACCGGACACCACGCTCTTGCCCGATGCGGTCAGACAATGGCTCACTCACCTTGAGCGTAATCGCCGCTATTCTGGCCACACACTCTCGGCCTATCAGCGTGATCTGCAACATTTGGTCAGACTGGCACAGGGCAAGACGCTCGAACAACTGGTCAACGGCAATATCCGTCAGTTCCTGGCCCGGCTACACAGCCAGGGACAGGGCCCGCGCACGCTTGCACGCATGCTTGCAGCCTGGCGCGGATTCTACAAATGGTGGGCACCGCTTTCCGGCATGACCTCCAATCCTGCTGCGGACGTCCGAGCCCCAAAAGCCTCACGTGCATTACCCAAAGCCCTGTCTGTCGATCAAACCAAGGCCTTGCTTGATGCGCCCGCAATGCTCGCACAGAATGATCCGGTCGCAATACGTGATCGCGCAATTTTTGAGCTTTTTTACTCAAGTGGCTTGCGGCTGAGCGAGCTCGTGAGTGTTGACATCGAATACACCCAAACTAAAGAACACACCTCCTTGAGCTGGATCACACTCAACGATCGCGAAGTTCATGTACTGGGCAAAGGTGGCAAACGCCGCAGCGTGCCGATTGGTGCCCAAGCAATCACCGCGATTAATCTGTGGTTAGCGGTGCGCCCACAACTTGTCAGCGCCTATACCCAAGGGTCCGAGCAGCCCGCGCTCTTTCTCGGTAGCCGTGGACGCCGGATCAGCCCACGGGTCATCCAGTTACAGCTCAACAAGCTCTCCGCGCTCGCGGGCATGCCAACCAGCGTGCACCCGCATGTATTGCGTCACAGCTTTGCCAGTCACGTCTTGCAATCGGCTCAGGATTTACGTGCTGTGCAAGAAATGCTCGGACATGCAAATATTTCAACCACACAGCTCTATACCAAGCTCGATTTTCAACACCTGGCCAAAGCCTACGACTCAGCACATCCCAGAGCCGGACGAAAAAGTTAACGCCATTACAAATAATTACAAATTTATTTTGAATTGAATATATTTAAATTCATATAAAACAATAACTTATAATTATTTCATTAAAAAAAACGATCATAAATCGCTATTGAAAAGCAAATTTTCACCCCCATATGATCAAATTATCTTCAGCATAACCACGCATCTTGGGCGCACTCAGGGAAACCCTCAGCTTAAAAAGTTTGCCCCTTCGCGCAGGCTGTGCTGTAATCCGGCGTTCGCTTTGCTGTATTAGTATTAGCAAACGGCTCGGTGCCTCGCACCCTTACCTGTCTCAGAAGTTGATTGGCACATGAATTCCCCTCGTAATCCGGACGAAATGGTCCCCGTCACAGTCCTCACCGGTTTTCTCGGTGCAGGTAAAACCACCTTGCTCAAGCGCATACTGACCGAATATCACGGCAAACGTATCGCGGTGATCGAAAACGAATTCGGGCCTGAAAGCATCGATAACGACCTGCTCGTGACCGACCAGGAAGAAGAAATCGTTGAACTCTCTAATGGCTGCGTCTGCTGCACCGTTCGCGGCGACTTGATGCGCACTCTCAATGATTTACGTATCCGGCGTCAGGCGGGCGAGCTGAATTTTGAGCGTGTCATGATCGAGACGACTGGCATGGCCAATCCAGGCCCGGTGTGCCAGACCTTTTTCATGGACAACGATATTGCGGACTACTATCGCCTCGATGCGGTAGTAACCGTCGTTGATGCCAAGCATGGCATGGAAACGCTGGATATCCAGGAAGAAGCACAAAAGCAAGTCGGTTTTGCTGACCGGATCCTGATCTCCAAAAAAGACCTGGTGACAGAGGCGCAGTACGCGGCCTTGCGCCATCGTATTGTGCATATGAATCCCCGCGCTTCGATTGAGGCCGTGCATTTTGGTGAAACAGATCTCAAGCAACTCATCGACATCAGTGGTTTCAACCTGAATACGATTCTGGATATCGATCCTGAGTTCCTGGCCGATGATCACCCCGATGCTGCGCACGATCATGATCATGCGACCTGTACGGATCCGACTCATCATCACGGACATGATCACGACCATGCCAATTGCGGCCACGATCACAGTCATGACCATGAACACGGCCATCACCACGACCATGATGCGGCGACCTGTACGGATCCCACCCACAACCATCACGCTCACAAGCCGGCTCATAACGACGAGATTGGGGCGTTTGTATTTAAATCCAATAAGCCTTTCGATCCAGAACGCCTTGAGGAGTTCCTCGGGGGTGTGGTTCAGGTTTACGGGCCAGATTTACTGCGTTACAAAGGTATTCTCTACATGAAAGGCATTAACCGTCGGATGCTTTTCCAGGGAGTGCATCAGATGATGGGGGCCGAACCCGGCAAACCCTGGCTATCCAGCGAAAAGAAAACTACCAAAATGGTTTTCATCGGACGCAAATTACCTCAAGACATCTTTACCAAAGGTCTTGAGCAATGTTTAGCCAAGTAATAACTCTGCGCAAGTTGCGCAGAATTTAAATTTTTGGAGTATTTGTCATGGCGACTAAGGCAGCAAAGAAAAAAACAGAATTAACGGGCGATTTGTCCGAGAACAATCTGCCCACTGAAGCCGAACTGCTCAAGATGCCAGAGTCGGACTATATGAACGAGCGACAGCTCGGATTTTTCCGTGACCGTCTTCGTCAGATGGAGCAGGAAATCCTGAGCAACGCTGGCGAGACGACCGAGCACCTGCGTGAGACACAGTTCGTACCGGATCCGGCAGATCGAGCAACGATCGAAGAAGAGCACGCGCTTGAATTACGTACGCGCGATCGTGAGCGCAAGCTGCTGAAAAAAGTACAGCAATCGATCGTCCGTATTGATGGTGGCGATTACGGCTGGTGCGAAGAAACAGGCGAGCCCATTGGCTTGCGCCGCTTACTCGCTCGTCCGACCGCCACTCTCTCGCTCGAGGCACAAGAGCGCCGCGAGATGCGTCAAAAGATGTTCGGAGACTAAGCGGACTCAGTATGAAGCGTTTGCGTTGATAGGTGCCACGTCTCTGAGCAGACGGCACCAGTCAGACAAAAACTGCAACATATCTGGTCTCCCAGGGGCACGCCAGCTTGCAATCGCATTGCAACAAGGGTGCCCTTTTAAATTTAAAGACTCGCCCCAAAGTGTAGATATGGAACAATTTCACGGCACCACCATCATTAGCGTCAGGCGCGGCAACGAAGTCGCCGTCGGCGGCGATGGCCAGGTCACCCTCGGCAACATCATCATCAAAGGGACTGCGCGCAAAATCCGCAGGCTTTATCACGACAAAATTCTGGCAGGTTTTGCAGGTGCGACCGCTGATGCGTTCACGCTGCAAGAACGTTTCGAGGGCAAACTGGAAAAACATCAAGGGCATCTGATGCGCGCCGCTGTTGAGTTAACCCGCGACTGGCGCACCGATCGTGTGCTCAGACGACTCGAAGCAATGCTGATCGTCGCAGATCGCGAACACACTCTTGTGTTGACCGGCAACGGTGATGTGCTCGAGCCTGAAAATGGCGTTGCCGCGATTGGCTCAGGCGGTGCCTATGCGCAGTCTGCTGCGCTCGCGTTGTTGCGCAATACTGACCTTTCCCCTGCGGCGATCGTCAAACAGTCGCTCGAGATCGCGGGTGATCTCTGTATCTATACCAATCAGTCCCACCTGATTGAAACATTAAGCTAAATCAGCATCTACCAAAGAAGCAACCCCATATGTCCGCCTCATCCATGACACCGTCGGAGATCGTCTCCGAGCTTGATAAACACATCGTTGGCCAACAACGCGCCAAGCGTTCTGTTGCCGTAGCCTTGCGCAACCGCTGGCGTCGCCAACAGGTTGCCGAACCCCTGCGTACAGAAATTCATCCGAAAAATATTCTGATGATCGGGCCTACAGGGGTTGGTAAAACCGAGATCGCACGTCGTCTGGCAAAGCTCGCCAACGCGCCCTTCATCAAGATCGAAGCAACTAAATTCACCGAGGTCGGCTATGTGGGCCGCGATGTCGACACCATCATTCGCGATCTTGCGGAAATCTCGATTAAACAAACCCGCCAGGAAGAAATGAAACGCGTGCGGGCACAAGCAGAAGATGCGGCTGAAGACCGCATCCTCGACGTACTGATCGCTCCTCCTCGCGCCGCAGATGGCTCACCTCTGCGCGAAGAAAACGCAGCGCGACAGATCTTTCGCAAACGCTTGCGCGAAGGCCAGCTTGATGCCACGGAAATTGAAATCGAAGTCGCCCAGCCCTCTGCGCAGATGGATATCATGGGTCCGCCCGGCATGGAGGATATGACCGAGCAACTCAAGGGGATGTTTGCAGGACTTGCGAAAGAAAAAAAGAAAATGCGCAAGATGACGGTTAAGGAAGCCTTCAAAATGATCGTCGATGAAGAGGCCGGCAACCGCGTCAACGAAGAAGAATTGCGCACAGTGGCTATCACTAAAGTTGAACAGCACGGTATCGTTTTTCTAGACGAGATCGACAAAATCGCGACGCGCAGCGAATCTGGTGGCGCAGACGTGTCCCGTCAAGGCGTACAGCGTGACCTGCTGCCCCTGGTCGAAGGCACAACCGTTACCACAAAATACGGGATGATCCGCACCGATCACATACTGTTTATCGCCTCAGG
>Ga0007827_10000063_pt1 | contig 35720 bp, 32 predicted proteins | sample CryBogCBE16Jul07_FD_60332 | JGI IMG/M metagenome (GOLD analysis project Ga0007827, IMG submission 60332) | Freshwater microbial communities from Crystal Bog, Wisconsin, USA - CBE16Jul07 | ecosystem: Environmental > Aquatic > Freshwater > Lake | place: Crystal Bog, Wisconsin, USA | collected...
TCGTAGGCGTAGCCGATGCCGCCGTTCACCCCGAGTTTGCGGATGATGTGGAGGATGACGTCCTTGGCGTAGACGCCGGGGGAGAGCTTCCCGTCGACGTTGATGCGTCGTACCTTGGGCTTGCCGATCGCCATCGTCTGGGTGGCCAGCACGTCGCGGACTTGGCTGGTGCCGATCCCGAAGGCGATCGCCCCGAAAGCCCCGTGGGTCGAGGTGTGGGAGTCGCCGCAGGCGATGGTGGTGCCGGGCTGGGTGATTCCCTGCTCTGGCCCGACGATGTGGACGATTCCCTGCTTGCCGGTCGGCAAGTCGAAGAAGGTGACGCCCGTCTCGGCGCAGTTCTTACGCAGCTCCTTGACCATCGCGTCGGCGAGGGGATCAGAGAACGGTTCCTGCGACTGGTCAGTCGGGACGATGTGATCGACGGTCGCAAAGGTGCGGTGCGGATAGAGAACCTTCAGGCCGAGATCGCGAACCATGCCGAATGCCTGGGGGCTCGTCACCTCGTGGATGAGGTGGGTGCCGATCAGGAGTTGGGTCCGTCCGTCGGGGAGCGTGCGAACGGTGTGTTCCTCCCAGACCTTATCAAGAAGCGTTTTGCCCATAGTCAGCCGATGATAGCCGGAATAGGTGCTCTGGAAAAGTGTAAGTTACCGCATCCTTTTGGAGATCCGTTCACCTTTTCACTCTGCAACAGTTCACCGCTTCACTTACCCTCCATCACATCATGTCCAAGCCGACCATCCTCTACACCAAGACCGACGAGGCTCCCGCGCTCGCCACCTATTCCTTCCTGCCGATCGTCCAGGCCTTCACCAAGCACGCCGGGATCGCAGTGGAGTTGAGCGACATCTCGCTTTCCGGACGCATCATCGCGAATTTCCCCGACTTCCTGAAGCCGGAGCAGCGGATCGGGGACGCCCTTGCCGAATTGGGCGCCCTGACCCTCAACCCCGAGGCGAACATCATCAAGCTCCCGAACATCAGCGCCTCCATCCCCCAGCTCAAGGCCGCGATCGCGGAACTCCAGTCCAAGGGGTATGCCCTGCCCGATTACCCCGACAATCCCCGGACCGAGGCCGATAAGGAGATCCGCGCCCGCTATGACAAGATCAAGGGAAGCGCCGTCAATCCCGTGCTCCGCGAGGGGAACTCCGACCGCCGAGCTCCCAAGGCGGTCAAGGACTACGCACGCAAGCATCCCCATTCCATGGGTGCCTGGACCGCCGATTCCAAGACCAGCGTCGGCACCATGGGAAAGAACGACTTCTTCTCCAACGAGAAGTCGTTGACCGTCCCCGCCGTCACCGACGTGAAGATCGAGTTCGTCGGCGCCGACGGCACGACCAAGGTTCTCAAGGAAAAGACCACTCTCAAGGCCGGTGAGATCCTCGACAGCACCGTGATGAGCAAGAAAGCCCTCGTTGCTTTCCTCTCGGAGCAGATCGCGAAGGCCAAGGCCGACGGGGTGCTCTTCTCACTCCACATGAAGGCGACGATGATGAAGGTCTCGGATCCGATCATCTTCGGCCATGCCGTCGAGGTCTTCTTCAAGGACCTGATCGTCAAGCACTCGGCCGTGATCAAGGAGCTGGGAGTCGATTTCAAGAACGGCTTCGGCGACCTCGTCGCCAAGATCCAGACCCTGCCCGCCGATCAGAAGGTAGCCATCGAGGCCGATATCCAGACGGCTCTGGCCAATGGTCCAGCCGTCGCGATGGTGAACTCCGACAGGGGAATCACCAACCTCCACGTCCCGAGCGACGTCATCGTCGACGCCTCCATGCCCGCCATGATCCGTGCGGGGGGCAAGATGTGGGATGCCGCAGGAAAGACCCGGGACACCCTGGCCGTCATTCCCGACAGCTCCTACGCCGGTGTCTACCAAGCGGTCATCGATTTTTGCAAAAAGAACGGCGCCCTCGATCCGAAGACCATGGGATCCGTCCCCAATGTCGGCCTCATGGCTCAGGCTGCCGAGGAATACGGCTCGCACAACAAGACCTTTGAGATCCCCGGCAAGGGCGTCGTTCGCGTCACGGACGCCTCCGGTAAGGTGCTCCTTGAGAATGCCGTCGAAGAGGGTGACATCTGGCGCGCCTGCCAGACCAAGGATGCCCCGATCCAGGATTGGGTGAAGCTAGCGGTGAACCGTGCCCGCGCGACGGGGGATGCCGCCGTCTTCTGGCTCGACGAGAAGCGCGCCCATGACGCCCAGCTCATTGCCAAGGTGAAGACCTATCTCGCCGAACACGACACCACCGGGCTCGATATCCGGATCCTCCCCCCCGCCGAAGCGTGCACCTTCAGCCTTGAGCGCATCGTGCAGGGGAAGGACACCATCTCCGTCACCGGCAACGTCCTGCGCGATTATCTCACCGACCTCTTCCCGATCCTCGAGGTCGGTACCAGCGCCAAGATGCTCTCCATCGTCCCGCTGATGAACGGCGGCGGCCTCTTTGAGACCGGTGCCGGAGGCTCCGCGCCGAAGCATGTGCAGCAGTTCCTCGAGGAGAACTATCTGCGCTGGGATTCCCTCGGAGAGTTCTTCGCTCTGGCCCCTTCCTTCGAGCATGTCGCCGAGACTTTCTGCAATGCCAAGGCGAAGGTGCTGGCCGAGACCCTCGACGCCGCGACCGGCAAGTTCCTCGAGAATGACAAGTCCCCGGGACGCAAGCTCGGCACCATTGACAACCGTGGCAGCCACTTCTACATCGCCCTCTACTGGGCCCAGGCGCTCGCCGCCCAAACGCAGGATGCCGAGCTGAAGGCTCTCTTCACCCCGATTGCCGCGGAACTCACGGCCAACGAGGAGAAGATTGTCGCCGAACTCAACGCCGTTCAGGGCAAGCCCGTCGATGTCGGCGGTTACTACCTCCCCGACGATGCGAAGGCCAATGAAGCATTGAGGCCCAGCCCAACCCTGAACGCCATCATCTCCAAAATCTAAAAGTCATGTCTCATCCGGCCTGCCCCGAATGCACCATGGACGAGGTGATCGCCCACTCCGACAAATGGGAATGCGTGACCTGCGGCTTTGAGTGGCCCAAGGAAGCCGAGGCGGAAGCGCCTGAAGCGGGTCGTGTCGTCAAGGATGCCCACGGAAACGTGCTGGCCGACGGCGACTGCGTCATCCTGATCAAGGATCTCAAACTCGGCGGCACTCAGGTGCTCAAGGGGGGATCGAAGTCAAAACCGATCAAGCTTGTCGACGGGGATCACGAGATCTCCTGCAGGGTTGATGGAATTCGGTAGGCCTCAAGGCGCAGTTCGTAAAGAAAGCATAAGCTTTCTTTACAGAAGGGTTTGGGATTTTGGCGCCGCGCGTTGTTGCTGCTCGCTCGCAGTAGTTCACTACAGCATCGCTCGCGCGCCTAACGCGGCATCCAAACTTCCAAACCTATTGCGGGGATATTGACCTTCAGATGACCAGTTCCGCTTTGTATCGTTTGGTGCAAATACGCAGGATCCCGACGAACTTTACTCACGATTTTTGATGGTGCTGAAAATAGCCGTGAGGGAGGCAATGATAATTAGCAATCCTGCTACTACATTTTGCCATTGGTCAGTCCATCCACCCATGCTTGCACTTCGATTGTGGTAGTAAAACCCGGCTGGAGAAAAAAGAACTACAACACCCAAGAGCAGGAAGAGAATGTAGCCAAAAATCCTCAATTTCATTTTTTTATGAATTACATTGCCAATTTGAGAGTGTCCATAGCCTCAGCGCGACAATGATGTTTACCTCTTTGCGTCTCAGCGCCCCTGCGCGACACTTTGTTCCAAATGTCTTTAACAGCAGCCAATCTCTTCGGTCAGATATTATTCGGCGCGATTGGGTTGGCCGCGTTCATCTACGGGAAGAAGCAATCGTCCTTTAAGGCGATGTTGCTGGGGGTGGCCATCTCTGCCTACCCCTACTTTGTGGCCGAGACTTGGTTGCTCTACGCCATAGGCGGAGTGCTGACTGTTCTCCTTCTTATCTAAAGAGAGATCAGAGGTTGATTGCCTGTCCCGGCGGCGGGGCGATCACCTTGGTCTCCGGAAGAGCTGCATACAATTCGCGCTTGAACCACTCGATGGCCGGATTATCACCATGGACAAGGAGGATCGTCTTCGGACGCACCTTCACCGCATAGGAGAGGAGATCTTCACGGCGCGCATGAGCGCTGAGATTGAAGATCTCGCGCTGGCAATGGAACGGAACGGGCCCTCCCGGCGGACCGAGTTCGACCATATCGCCGGGTTTCGCCGTCCGGACACGGCCTCCGGGCGAGGAGGGATCTGCATAGCCGACGAAGAAGAGATGCTGTTCGGGATCGGGCAGGACTTTGCGCGCAAAAATGTTCGAGAGCGTGTGCTCTGTCATCATGCCGCTCGAGAGGGCGTAGACGGCGCTCTTGCGGGGATTGAGGGATGAGATCTCCGCGCCCCCGGCCACATAGGGGGCGACATCATTCATGAGTTGGAGCTTCGGGAGGTTTCTCGCAACCCGGGAGGCCATGGTGTCGTAGACGGCGGTGATCTTGCTGCCGAGGCCCCCGATGTAGATGGGGATGGGGGGGATGACCCGTTCCCGCTGCATCTGCCAGAGCAGGGCCATGATTTCCTGGGTCTTGCCGAGCGCGAAGACCGGGATCGTCACGCTGGAGCCCTTTTCAAGGGCCGCTGCCACAGCCTTGGCAAAGCGCCCTTCTTCGGTAAGGCGCGTGGTGCCCTCCGGCATGGGGGCGTCTCCCCGCGTTGTCTCCATCAGGAGCACATCGACCGGTTCCTCTGGGAATCGGGCCCCGGTCTGGATCGTCTGGTCCTCGAAATTGACATCCCCTGTGTAGAAGAAGCTCTTCCCCTCCGAGCGGATCATCACGCCCGTCGAGCCGATGATGTGACCGGCATCATGAAAGGTGACGCTGGTGCCCTCGGATCCGGTGCGGTTGCCGTCGAGATCGAGTGGGCGTTCCAGCGGGCAGGTTCTCCACATCCTGGAGGAAAGTTCCACACCCCGGTGGCCAAAGAGGGGATAGTCGGGCAGTTTCAGCTCCTCCTGCTGACGCATCATCACATTCACGGAGTTGTGCAGCATGATGTCGGCGATCCGGGCCGTCCCCTCCGTCATGAGCACCGGCATTCCGTGCTGTTGTGCCTGCAGCAACGGAAGGCATCCCACATGATCCTGATGGGCATGCGTCAGGATGGTGCTTCGGACGGTGGTCTCTCCCAGTTCCTCAAGCAGCGGGGTAGAGTCATGGCCCACATGCTCGGGATGCATCCCGCAGTCCAGCAGCACAGTGCCCTCAGGGAGATCGAGGCGGTAGCAGTTGGCGCCGATGCCGGCCCCCCGGGTGAGGTTGGTGAAACGCATGGAGCCTCAGCGTAGGGAGGGGGAATCCCTGTACGCTAGGGGAAATTCCCGGCTCGCACCGCGTCAAAACCAATGCAACCTTTGCTGTGGATCGGTGTTTCCGGTTCAGGACATGTTTTCCCCGCTTCCAGAAAAACATTGGGACCGCGTTAGGGCGGCACACCTGCTCAATAGGGCCGGATTTGGAGGCACCCCCACCGAGATTGACCGTCTTGTGGCATTGGGTCCCGACCGTGCCGTCGATTCCATTCTCAATGCGGAACCTGACGATGAATTCTTCCCCCCTCCGTCCATGGTGGAGCCTGCTGCACGCTTTGCATTCAAGCAGCGTGAGAAGGCGGCTGTAACCGAGGAGGGGAAGAAGGAGCTCCGGCGCCAACTCGGGGAACTCGACCGTCTCTCGATGCTCGACCTGCGTCTTTGGTGGCTGAATCGGATGCGTTACACCACCGATCCCCTTCGGGAAAAGGTGACGCTTTTCTGGCACGGGCACTTCGCTACCAGCAACCAGAAGGTCAACGATCCTTGGATGATGTGGGTCCAGAACGAGACCCTGCGTCACGGGGCACTGGGAAAATTCCCGGCACTTCTCAAGGAGATGTCCCGCGACCCGGCCATGATCCGTTGGCTCGACCTGGGGCAGAGCCGCAGGGAACATCCGAATGAAAACTTTGCCCGCGAACTGATGGAACTCTTCTCGCTGGGGGAGGGGCATTACAACGAAAAGGATGTTCAGGAATCGGCCCGCGCCTTCACGGGCTATCGTATCGAGGCCGAGACGGGCACATTCCGCTTCAAGGCCAAGGAGTTTGATGCAGGGCAGAAGGTGTTCTTCGGACAGACCGGGTTACTGACCAGTGATCAGATTATAGACCTCATCACGGCCCAGCCCCAGTGTGCCCGTTTCATCGGCAGGAAACTCTGGAAGTTCTTCGTTTCGGACGATCCCTCAGAGGAAGCCCTCTCGGGCATCCAACAACTGCTTTACTCCAATGGCTACGATATCGCCGCTACACTTCGGACGGTCTTCCGGAGCGAGGAGTTCTACGCTCCGAAAGTCATCCACTCGCAGATCAAGAGTCCCGTTCAGTGGCTGATCCAGACCACCAAGATGCTAGAGACCCCGCTGCCGGATGCCGGGGTGATCGAAAACTCGATGTCCTCCCTGGGACAGGTTCTTTTTGCACCTCCGAACGTCAAGGGATGGGATGGAGGGCGCGCCTGGATAAGTGCCTCGAGTCTCCTCTACCGCTACAATTTCGCGGCCTACCTGCTCAGCGGAAAAGCCCGCATCCTCGGGGGCGGAGGAACGAAGGTTGCCGTGATCCCACTCGGCCAGATCGCTCCTGCCGGGATACGCACCACTCCGGATGCCCTTCTATCACCGATCTCTTTCCGGATCTTCAATGTCACGGTTCCTGAAAAGCAGGAGGGAACGTATTTAGGCTACCTGGCGGCCCACCCGTTGCCCTACACGGACAACACCGTGCGGGACCTGATGCAGTTCATGATGGGAACCCCCGAATACCAACTCAATTGAGACGCCGATGAAATCCCCAAAGGAACAACCCGTCCATACCCGCAGAGAGTTCCTCAGGACCTCGATCTTGGGAGGGGCGCTTGCCTCCTCCGTTCCGCTCTTCCTGGAAAAGACATTCCTCTGCCTCGACACGATGGCGGCGGCCACGACTGGTCAGATCACCACCGGCAAGGACGGCACGATCCTCGTCGTGCTGCAGCTTGCGGGCGGCAACGACGGCATCAACACGCTCGTTCCCTACGCCGACGATGCCTACTACAAGGCCCGTCCCCGCATCGCGATCGCCGGGAAGGATGTCCTGCGAATCAACCCTTACGCCGGATTTCATCCCAAGCTCTCGGGACTTCGCTCACTCTATGCCGAGGGGCATCTTGGTATGGTGCAGGGTGTCGGATATCCCAATCCCAACCGCTCCCACTTCCGATCGACCGAAATCTGGCAGACGGCCAGCGACGCGGAGAAGAACGTCACTGACGGGTGGCTGGGTCGCTACTTTGACAACTGCTGTTCGGGAGCCGACCCCGCCACCGTCGGCATCGCGATTGCCGGACAGACGCCGCAGGCCTTTTCCTCGGCAACACCGAAGGGAATCGCTTTCAGCAATCCCAGCCAGTACCGCTACATGGCCGAGGCGGCGAGCGAACCGTCGACCGCCGATCAGTTCATGCGTGTCATGAATCAACCCGACGAGGGCCATTTTTCCCTGAGTGAAAACGCCGGAGGATCCATCGGGATGATTGCCGGTCCCCCCGACAAGGAGGGAAGCACGGTTGAGTTCCTGCAGAGAACGGCGCTGGAGGCTAGGATGAGCAGTGACAAAATCCTCGAAATTACCCGCAAGTCCAAGAGTGCGGTCAATTATCCGACCAACCAACTCGGGAACAACCTCAACCTGGTGGCCCGACTTATTGCCGGCGGCCTTCCCACGCGGGTCTACTATGTCTCCCAAGGTGGCTTCGACACCCATGCGAATCAATTGCCCGCGCATGATCGCCTCATGGGGGATCTTGATGCGTCGCTCTCCGCATTCGTTGCCGACCTCAAGGCCCAGGGAAATCTGGACAGGGTGATGGTGGTCTCCTTCAGCGAGTTCGGGCGACGCGTGGCGGAGAACGCGAGCGGTGGCACGGACCATGGCGCGGCGGCACCGCTCTTCGTGCTCGGCGGAGGGGTGAAGCCGGGTCTCTACGGCACCTATCCGAGCCTCACTGATCTCCACGACGGCGATCTCAGGTTCAGCACCGACTTCCGCTCCGTCTACGCCACCGTGCTCGAACGCTGGCTCGGGGTTCCAAGCGAAGTGGTCCTGGGCAAGAAATACCCGCTCCTGCCTTTTGTGTGACGGGGAGAGAGTGAAAAGTTAGAACCGTTAAAAAGTTTCAATGGAGGGCTTTGATACGCCTTCAGTAAGCTAGGGGGGTTAACCAGGCTGGTGTCATCTTCCTCAAAACTCCTGATCCGCCACCTTCCCGCTTTTAACCTTCTTTTCCCCATGCTTCATGTCGTTCTGGTCGAGCCCGAGATCCCGCAGAATACGGGGAACATCGCCCGTCTCTGTGTGGCGGCCGGAGCGCGGCTTCATCTGGTGGGTCCGCTCGGCTTCTCCATCGATGGAAAGGAGGCCCGACGTGCCGGGATGGATTACTGGGACCGATTGGATCTCGTGACCTGGGGCTCGTTGGAGGAATTTCTCAGTGCCAACGGCAAGAGTCGCTTTTGGTTACTGAGCAGCAAGGTGGTTCGCCCCTACTGGGATGCGCAAATCCAGGACGGCGATATGCTTGTCTTTGGCCGCGAATCGAAGGGGCTTCCGGCGAGTTTTCTGGCTGCTCGCCCGGAATCCTGTCTCACCATCCCGATGAGCGAGGGAACGCGGAGCATCAATCTCGCAACCTCCGTTGGAATCGTCCTCTACGACGGGGTGAGGCAACTGAATGCCTCCTCTGCGAAGATCTCCCTAGCGGGAGTGCGTGTGGAGTGATTGGATTGCGGGGCATGACGGACACCACGGTCATCAAGGTGGAGGCGCTGACGAAGGTCTTCCGCACTTATCGGAAAGAGGAAGGCTTGCTCGGTGCCGTCCGTGGACTCTTCTATCGCTCCCACACCGAGACCAAGGCGGCGGATGCCGTGAGCTTTGCGGTGAGGGAAGGGGAGTTCGTCGGCTTCCTGGGTCCCAACGGGGCGGGGAAAACCACCGTGCTCAAGATGCTTTCGGGTCTGCTCCAGCCCACCTCGGGATCCGCGCGCGTCCTGGGATTCAATCCCTCCAGCCGTCCCGTGGAGTTGAAGCGCCGGTTTGCCCTGCTCATGGGTCAGAAGAACGCCCTCTGGTGGGATCTTCCCGCCCGAGAATCGCTGGAACTCAACCGTGCGATCTACGGGATCGATCGCAAGCAGTTCGAGTCCACGGTCGACGAGTTGACCGACCTGCTTGATGTGCGCGACAAACTCGGCGTCATGGTCCGAGAGCTGAGTCTCGGGGAGCGGATGAAGATGGAGCTCATCGCCGCCCTCCTCCATCGGCCGAAGGTGCTTTTTCTGGACGAGCCGACCATCGGGCTCGATGTGATGAGTCAGAAGAAGGTCCGGGAGTTCCTGCGGGAATACAACCGCCGTCACCGGGTGGTGACGCTGCTGACCAGCCACTACATGCAGGATATCGAGGAACTCTGCGAACGGGTGATCCTGATCGACCACGGAAGGATCTTCTTCGACGGTCCCTTGGCGGAAGTGACGGCCCGCTTCACCTCGACCAAGGTGATCGGGGCCGATTTCAGCACGCCGCTTCCCGAATCCTTCATCCCGCCTGGGGTTGTCCTGGAGCAGAGTCCACTTTCGATCAAGATCGAGGTGCCGCGTGCCGATGTGCCGCAGGCCTGCACGGCACTCCTTGCAGGAGGGCAGGTGATTGATCTCTCGGTTCAGGAAGTTCCCATCGAGGAAGTCATCCGGCGGGTCTTTGGCAAACAGCAGCAAGAGCAGAAATAAAAAATATGGAACTCAGGAACTCAGGAGACATGAGCACGATGAAGAGGCATTGGATGATGATCCTTGTGTTTCTCGGGATGGTGTCCGGATCGCTTCATGCCGCAACAGGCGAGGGGGTCAAGGTGTGGATGGCGACGGATACAGTCCCCATTCACGCTGGCAAGCCGTTCACCGTGACCATCGTGCTCGATCTTCAGCCCGGATGGCATACCTACTGGCAGTATCCGGGAGACTCGGGTCTTCCGCCCAAGGTAAAATGGAATCTGCCTTCAGGATGGACCGCGGGGCCTCTTGAGTACTCCGTGCCCCATCAGTTCTCAGAACCGGGAGACATGATCATCTATGGCTATGAGAAGCAGCAACTTCTGCGGGCTATTATCACTCCCCTGAAGGATCTCCCTCAACATCAGGTCTTCGATTTGAAAGCCACGTTGACATGGCTGGCCTGTAAGGAACTCTGTGTCCCCGGATCCGCCGAGATTGGAACCAAAGTCTTGGGTCCAACAACGGCGCATGGAATCAGTAGTTGGCAGTCCGCCATAGTGCCTGCGGGCGAATGGCCGCTTTCCAGCCAACCACCCTTCCCGGTTTCCATCTCTGGAAAAAGAACTAATGTCATCGTTTCATTCACTGGAGATCCAGGTGCTAACTACCAATTCTATCCCGATCCCGCCGAGGGGACGACGGCCGGCCATGTGACCCAGATCACCTCTCAGCAACCCAAGGGGCCTGCTGTGGTCTTCTCCCTTCCATGGAATGGGGCCGCTCCCTTTAAGGGGCTGCTTGTGGAGCAGATTGGGGACGCAAGAAAAGCATGGTGGATTAGTAAAAATAATACACAAGTAATTGATAATAAGAATATAGACTTATCATTTTCCATCCTTATAGCCGCCCTTTTATCTGGATTTCTCGGAGGAGTGATCCTCAACCTCATGCCGTGTGTCTTGCCGGTGATCTCGCTGAAGTTGTTCAGCTTCATTGCCCAAGCAGGAGATGCTCCCAAGCGCATCTTCCGCCATGGTCTTGCTTTTGCTGTCGGAATATTTAGTTGGTTTTTAGGAATCGGAATATTGGTTATTATATTGAAGTCAGGTGGCTCTCAGGTGACCTGGGGGGCCTTCCAGTTCCAGAACCCCTACTTCGTGGTCGGTGTCAGCGTGCTGGTCTTCCTCTTTGCCCTGAATCTCTTCGGTCTCTTCGAGATCACGCTTCCGGGATCGGCGGCAACCTCGCTTGATCATGCGGCCTCGCGTGGAGGCTATGCAGGATCTTTCTTCCAGGGACTCTTCGCGACCCTGCTGGCCACTCCCTGCACGGCTCCCTTCCTCGGGAGCGCGCTCGGATTCGCGTTCGGGCAGAGCGCGGTGGTGATCCTCGCGATGTTTGCCTCGGTGGCTCTGGGGATGTCTTTGCCGTATCTGCTTCTCTCGGCACGCCCCGGATGGCGTAAGTGGATTCCCAAGCCGGGAATGTGGATGGAGCGCCTCAAGCAGTTCATGGGATTTCCCCTGCTTGCCACCAACCTCTGGCTCCTCTGGGTGATCCAAAACCAGCGGGGATCTGAGGCGGTCCTGGTCCTCCTTGCTCTCTTCCTCGTGCTTGGATTCTGCGCCTGGATCTACGGGGCCGCGGGGTCAAGGCATCTGCTAGTGCCGGGGATTATCCTCATCGCCTCCGTGTCGGTGGTGATTGCGGGAAAAAAGATCGCCGCCACCCAGGTGACCAAGGCTGGAACTGTGGGTTCCTCGGAGGTGATCTCATGGGTCGCCTATTCACCCGCCTCCTTGGAATCGCTCCGTGCCGAGGGAAAACCGGTCTTCCTTGATTTCACCGCCTCGTGGTGTCTGACCTGCCAGTTCAACGAACGGACGGCGATCAACGTTCCTACTGTCCGCAAGGTGTTGCAGGATAAGGGAATCACCGCCATGAAAGGGGACTGGACCAATTCGGATCCAGGCATCACGGCGGCCCTCAAGTCCTTTGGTCGTGTCGGTGTGCCGTTGGCCGTCTACTATCCCGCGGGTAAGGGGAGTGATCCGATCGTCCTTCCCGAGCTCCTCACTGAGAAGATCGTGCTGGATGCCATCCGGAAATAGGGAACCCGATTCGAACTAGGAACTCAGGGAAAGAGACGGAATTCCGGGGTTTTCTTTTCGGGAACTTTTCAGCCTTTCATTTCCGGAATTCCTGAGTTCCATATCCCTATCCGTTTTTCATGAACTTCAAACGATTCCGCCTAGACGCGCTTGATCAGAGCGTTTCCCTCACCAAGGAAGCCTACGCCAAGGAACTCAAGAAGTATCAGCTTGGCCTGCTCAACCTTCAGCTCCGTCTCAAGGAGAGCAAGCGCTCGGTGATCGTGGTGATCGAGGGGCCTGATGCCGCCGGGAAGGGAGGGGCGATCAAGAGAACGCTCGAGTTTCTCGACCCCCGTCTCGTGCGTGTTTATTCGACCCAGAAACCGACTACCGAGGAATACCGTCATCATTACCTCTGGCGCTTTTGGAACCGACTCCCCCCTTACGGGGAGATCGCGGTCTTTGACCGATCCTGGTATGGCCGCGTGCTGGTGGAGCGTGTCGAGGGCTTTGCCACCGAGGCTGAGTGGAAGAGGGCCTTTGGGGAGATCAACGAGATGGAGCGGGCTCTGGCCGACGACGGGGCGATCCTCATCAAACTCTACCTCCATGTGTCGAAGGACGAACAGTTAAAGCGTTTCAAGGAGCGCCAAGCCAACCCTTACAAGCATTGGAAGATCAACGGGGAGGACTGGCGCAATCGTCGCAAGTGGAATCAGCACAATGCGGCCGCGGAGGACATGTTCGTGAAGACCTCCACCAAGCTCTCCCCGTGGACCGTGATTGCCGGAGATTACAAGTGGCGCGCACGAGTCGAGTTCGCCCGGACGATTTACGAGCGGGTCGCGAGGGAGTTCCCTGAGGTCAAGAAGACCAAGGCCAAAGCCTGACGGGATATCCGTTGGCCAATGCTTTCACGGCATCCGGGTTGCAGGTCAATCTGGGTGAGCCAACTGTCTCGGAAAGGCTGGCAGCATCCGGCCTAAAAAGCCCCAAAGGGCTTTGCTCTTTTACAGCCCCTCGTCCGTTACCGCCCCGTGGGAAGCGTCCGTCACATGGGATGCGTACTTTGCCAGCACGCCGCGGCGGTAGCGCGGTGCAGGCTGCTTCCAAGCTTTCTTTCGCTTGGCGAGTTCTGCTGCCGTCACGCCGATGGTGAGGGCACGCTTCTCCGCGTCGATGGTGATGGTATCGCCCTCCTTCACCAGAGCGATCGGGCCGCCGCAAAAAGCCTCTGGGGTGATATGACCGACGACAAAACCGTGGGTGCCTCCCGAGAAGCGGCCGTCGGTGATGAGTGCCACATCCTTGCCGAGGCCGAGTCCCATGACGGCACTGGTAGGGGAGAGCATCTCACGCATACCGGGACCTCCCTTGGGTCCCTCGTAGCGGATGACGATGACGTCACCCTTCTTGATCTTCTTCGTAAGGATCGCCTTGAGCGCATTTTCCTCGGACTCGAAGACGCGTGCGCGGCCTTGGAATCGCAGACCCTCCTTACCCGAGATCTTCGCGACGCCGCCCTCGGGGGCGAGGTTCCCCTTGAGGATGACGAGGTGACTCTCCTTCTTGATCGGGTCGGAGAGGGGGCGGATGATCTGCTGGCCCTTGGGGTAGGGTTTGAAGGCGGCGAGGTTCTGCCGGAGCGTCTTGCCGGTGACCGTCATCACGTCGCCGTGGAGGAGGCCTGCGGCTAGCAGTTCCTTCATCAGAGGGACGATACCGCCGATCTCGACGAGCTGGGACATGAGGTATTTGCCACTCGGCTTGAGGTCGGCGAGGACGGGAACGCGCTTGCCGATTTTGGTGAAATCATCAATCGAGAGATTCACCCCGGCGGCGTGTGCGATGGCAAGGAGGTGGAGGACGGCATTAGTCGAACCGCCCAGCGCAATGACAGTGGTGATGGCGTTCTCGAAGGCCTCGCGGGTCATGACGTCGCGGGGACGGATGCCTCGCTTCAGGAGATTCAGGACGGCGGCTCCGGCTTCACGGCAGTCGGTCACCTTGTGCGAGGAGACGGCGGCCTGGGCCGAGCTGTTGGGCAGGCTCATGCCCATCGCCTCAATCGCGCTCGCCATGGTGTTGGCGGTGTACATTCCACCGCAGGATCCGGGTCCGGGAATGGCGCATGACTCGACGGCCTGACGCTCCTTGGCCGAGATCACTCCTGCGGCTTCCTGGCCGACCGCCTCGAAGACGGAGACCACGTCGACGAGTTTTCCGTTGAGGCATCCCGGCAGGATCGTGCCGCCGTAGACGAAGACCGCGGGACGGTTCAGGCGTGCGATCGCGATCATGCAGCCGGGCATATTCTTGTCACAGCCGCCGATGGCGACCAGGCCGTCGAAGCCCTGACATCCGGCAACGGTCTCGACGGAGTCGGCGATCACTTCGCGGGAAACGAGGGAGTACTTCATCCCCTCGGTTCCCATGGAGATGCCGTCGGAGATGGTGATGGTATTGAAGATGATCGGCTTGCCGCCGGCCTTGTCGATGCCGAGGGCCGCTTCGCGTGCCAGGGCGTCGATGTGCATGTTGCACGGGGTCACCATGCTCCAGGTGGAGGCGACACCGACGATCGATTTGGAGAAGTCCTTTTCGGTGAATCCGACGGGATAAAGCATCGCGCGGCTGGCGGCGCGGCTGGGGCCGTCGAGCAGAATCGAGGAATGCTCACGGGCGATGGATTTCTTGGTTCCCTTGGTGGAGGGAGATGCTTTCTTGCTACTCATGACGTGAAAGCTATCAGCGGAACCTCCCTCGCGGAAGCAGGAATGGGAAGCGTGGGTAGGGTGAAATCAAAAATTGGCAAGGCCCTGAGGCAAAATAAAATGGGTGAGAAGATGAGGTTTGCGGCAGGCCAGTTGGGGCATGCGTGAATGACGTCTTGGCATCACAAGAGCGTATGCAATGATGCTTTTATGAGGATTGCGCTCACGATGAATAATGATTTGGCGGCTGTTTTACAGAGGAAAGCTGCCCGGAGTGCGGGGGCATTCAAGCGGGTGGTGAACAGTCTCTTGAGAGCCGGGTTCGGTGTCGGCGAGGAGATGCCTTCCAAGGGAAAGTCGGTCAAGCCGCTCGCGATGAGGCCGGCTTTTGATCCTGATAAGTTGATTCAACTTGTTGATGAATTGGAGGCCGAGGAATACCTGCGAATGAGACAGAGGCCATGATCCTCCGTGATGCTCGCCTTGCATCCCTCGCAATCCAAAGGGGAATGACCCTGTAATCGAACGATATGAAATTTTCACCGTTTGAAGGATTCGAGTGGAAAAACTCTCCTGGGGCATAACTTGCAGATCCTGCTAATCTCTCCCCATGAGACTCGACCGCTACGACAACTCGAATTTCAGCCGCGGTGCCTCAAAGCTTACCGAGGTCCTCTGGTGGGTGATGCGGTCGCTGCTGTTCGCATCGTGGTTTCCGATTCCCTCGGCGATCAAGGTCGCCGTGCTCCGTGCGTTCGGCGCGAAGGTGGGTCGCGGGGTGGTGATCCGCTCCCGTGTGAACATCACCTTCCCATGGAGGCTGACGATCGGGGATCATGTCTGGATCGCCGACGAGGTGATGATCCTGAGTCTGGCGCCGGTGACGATCGGTTCCCATGTCGTGATTTCGAACAGAGCCTTCCTTTGCACGGGGTCGCACCGCTTCCGCTCGGAGAATTTCGATCTCGTCACCAAGCCCATCATGATCGGTGACGGCTGCTGGATCGCCTCCCGGGTCTTCGTGGCTCCGGGCGTGACCCTGCGAGCCAACACGATGTGTGCCGCCGGTGCCGTGGTGCTTAAGGATGCTGGGCCGGATGCGGTCCTGATCGGCAATCCAGCGATCCCAAAACCGGTAGGATGAAGAAGTTTGTCCTTCTTGGCGCGCTGGTCTTTGTGGACTGCGCTTTTTTTATGTTCCGCGGGGATGTGTTCCGGGATTTCTGGGAAAAATGTCTCGTGGTCTCTGTGCCGATGGACCATGCCGATGCCCTGATCGTGTTGGGCGGTGAGCCGCTGGCAAGGCCACAGGAGGCGGCTCGACTCTATGGCCAGGGGATTGCCCCGCTTGTCTTCGTCTCCGGGATCGGGGATCACGGAGAGAATCGCCGGATCCTGTTGCGGAACGGCGTCCCTGATACGGCGATCCACATCGAGCCGGGATCGTTCTCGACCTTCACCAATGCGCTCTTCCTGCGGCCGATCCTGCGGGCGGCCCATGTCCGCACGGCGCTGATCGTGACCTCGCCCTTCCATACGCGCCGTGCCCTGGCGACGTTCCGCAGGGTGATGCCCGGCATCCGCTTCGGGGTGATCGACGCCTCGATCGGCTGGTGGAGGCGTCCCGAGGGACAGGGGGATGTGAACCGATTCGCCGCGCTGGAGTTCGTGAAGACGGCGGAGTATTGGCTCTGCTACGGGATCATGCCGTTCGGATATCCGCTCGAGAGCGGGGTTGTGGAAAGGATTCGCGCCGCGGGACTGCGTCGCGTCCCGGGCGATTCTCCTAAAAGCCTTCGGCCTTCAGTCTGAAGGCCATCCCCATCATGCCCTCGATTCTCTTCATCAACAGGGTCTATCCGCCCGATAGCGGTGCCACCGCTCGCGTGCTGCAGCATGTGGCGGAGACATTCGTACGCGCCGAATGGGAGGTGACGATTCTCGCCACGGCGGGAGGCAAGGCCGATGCAGGCACGGTCATTCGGAACGGGGTGACGGTGGTCAGGGTCGGGACGCTGTTTTCCAAATCCTCCCTGCTGGCGCGCGCCCTCGGCTACGCGCTGATGATTCCCTCGCTCCTGGTTCATGCCCTCATGCTCCCGCGTGCCGATGTCGTGGTCACGAAGACCGATCCGCCGATGCTCCTCGTGCTGGGACCTTTTCTGCGCGTGCTGAAGGGATCGATCCTGATCCACTGGGCCCAGGATCTGTATCCCGAGGTGGCCGAGGAGGCAGGGGTCTTCGGCAGGGGTGGAATCGTTGCCGGATTGATCAGGGGCGTCTCCACGGCCTCGCTCAAGGTCCATCACCGGGTCGTGTCGGTCGGTCGCTGCATGTCCGGCATGCTGGTGCGGCGAGGGATTTCTCCTGCGAGGGTCGTCCTGATCCCGAATCTCGGGATGGAGGATGATATCCGCATGCTGCCTCGCTCCGGCAATCCCTTCCGCGCAAGCCATGGCATTCCCGAGGAGGCGTTCGTGATCGAGTATTCCGGAAATCTGGGCCGGGCGCATGAGTTCGAGACGGTGCTGGAGGCGGCGCGTCTCCTGCAGGAGCGGGGTGAGGAGGTTCTGCTGCTTGTGGTCGGGGAGGGGCCTTCCCTGCCCGGGGTGGAGCGCGGTGTGGCCGCGATGGGATTGCGGAATGTCAGGTTCTTTCCGTCCCAACCGGGATGCGTCCTCTCCGAGAGCCTCGGAGCGGGCGATCTGCATCTGGTGACGATGCGAGGCGGAATGTCGGGACTGGTGGTGCCGAGCAAGTTCTACGGAATCCTGGCGGCCGGGCGTCCCTGTCTGTTCGTCGGACCTGTCGATTCCGAAGTGGCGCGAGTGATCTCCGAGGTCGGGTGCGGCATGGCCTTCCCCAATGGCGATGCGGAGGGGGTTGCGAAGGCGATCTCCGCTTACCGTGAAAATCCGGATCGCGTTGCCGCCGAAGGGCGGAATGGGCGCGGGTGGCTGATGGGGCAGCGAACCGCCGGGGAGCGGTTGCTGGAGGCCGCCTCAGGGCTCGTTGAAGGAAGATAGCCTGCGGGGCGTCGGTTGGGGTGTGGCAAGTTGTATTGCAGAATCGGAAGGATCCGAGTACGAATTCAGCCGCTTCGCATAACACCAACACCTGGAATGTCTTCCGTCACGAGCGGGATGCATCGGAGAGAGCGGCGAAGTCCCGCCCCTACTACATGACATGAGCATTCCTCAACCGCACAGACGCCGCACCAGCAGTCTTGCCAAGTGGTCGCACACGCTTTTGCTGCCATTGTCCGATATGGTCCTCTGGCTGGGGCTTTACTTCGGGATCAGTCATCTGACCGGCGGATACAATGCCATCACGCCCTCGACCTATCTGTTTCCGATTCTCCTGACGGTGGTGACTCTTTCCACGATCGGGGGATACAACTCACGGAACGATTTCCTTTCCCTGCGTTATGCCAGCGAGCATCTGATAGCCCTGATCTTCGCGCTTATTCTGTCGGCCCTCGGTGTCTACTCGCTGCTCTCCTTCGGGGCAGGAATGGCCCCCAGCCGTGGGATTCTCGCGCTGACCTTCGCGGCGTTTGCCCCCGTGAGTCTTGTCACGCGGAGGATGGCGCGTTCCCGCGGCGCGGGGGCGACCGCCGCCAGGAAGTTCCTGGTGATCGCCGATGAGAAGATCGGCCCCATCTTTCACCGCGACTACGAGCGTTCCGGACAGGCCCAGCAGCTCCGCTACCTTGCCGCGAGCAAGGAGCTCCGCGGTCAGCCGGTGGACGGTCCGGAGTCGCCCTCCTTCATCGTGGAGATCGCTCATCTCCTGCCCTATCTTGACCGTGAAAGCACCGCCGATTACGAGGCGGTCGTGATCGCGGCCGATCTCTCCTCGTTCAGGGAGGATGTCCTCAGGAAGCTCGGGCAGATCAATTTCGAGGAGCTTCCCGTCTACACCACGGAAACATTCTACGAGACCTACTGGAAGCGTCTTCCCCTTGAGATCGTCTCCCCCGCATGGCCGCTGGAGTCGGAGTTCACCCTCGTCCAGCACTCGGTCTACAATTCGGCGAAGCGGTTACTCGATCTCATCGTCGCCCTGCTCTGCCTGATCGTCGCGTCCCCCGTCCTGCTCCTGACAGCGCTCGCCGTGCTTATTCTGGATGGTCGTCCGATCCTGTATCGTCAGCCCAGAACGGGGCTCTACCAGCGGGTCTTCACCCTCTACAAGTTCCGTTCGATGAAGGTCGGCAGCGACAAGGGGGACGGCTACACGCGTGAGGGCGATGTCAGGGTGACACGGCTCGGGAGCTTCCTGCGAAAATCACGCCTTGATGAACTCCCTCAGCTCCTGAATGTCCTCAGGGGCGACATGAGCATGATCGGGCCGCGCGCCGAGTGGACTCGCCTTGTTGCCGACTACGAGCAGCAGATCCCGAATTATCATTTCCGCCACCTCGTGCGCCCCGGCATCACGGGATGGGCTCAGGTGAACTATCCCTACGGGGCCAATCTCGAGGACACGCTCCAGAAACTTTCCTTTGACCTCTACTACATCCGCAACTTCTCCATGCAACTTGATGCCGGGGTGCTGCTTAAGACCGTCTACGTGATGCTCTTTGGGAAAGGCAGATAGGGGGGGATGGGCAAAAGGCAAAAGAAAGAGTGACGAAACCTGAATGATGAGGGCTGAAGTATGAAGTGGAGGCGGGGGGCAAAAATCTCCGCAACTTTTCCGCAGGGGTGGTGTTGTACCCCATGATGAAAACAACAACCGCCTCCCTCCTCGCCCTGCTGCTGGCTTCAACGATCTCGCTCCGGTCTCAGACGCCATCTCCCTCGGATTCGCCCGTCCAGGACTGCTCTTCCTGTTCCTGCAAGAAGCAGCCTCACGGCCGTCACGCATGGCTCGCCTCCCTGAACGATCAGGAAAAGGCTCAACTCAAGGCCGCCATGCAGAAGGTAAAGAATGATCCCGGATTGGTCTTGGCCAAGCAGGCGGTCAAGGATGCCCAGACCAAGGAGGCCAGGACGGCCGCTCACGAGAAGCTCCGTCAGGTTCGTCACGACCTCCTGCTCAAGGCAGACCCGACGATCGGGCCTGTCCTCGACAAGATCGTTGCCGCGAAAGCCGCCAAGCCTTCCAAAGACTGATTCACTCCTCCCAACCCTCGACAACCCTGCCGTCCATGAAACATCAATCGCTTGCGACCCTGTTTGGTCTGCTTCTCTCCGTTCCAGTCATGGCCCAGACTCCATCGCCACAACCGTCCGCCACGCCGACCCCGGGGATTAACTCCCCGCCGCCACCTCCAGCGTTACGTGGCCCCATGGCCAAACTCACGGATGCGGAGCGTCAGCAACTCAAGGCTGCCCACGACAAGGCGATCCAGCAAAATCCCTCCCTTGAGGAGGCGATGAGGGCCGCCCATCAGGTGATGGAGAAAGCCCGCAAGGATCTCAACGACGCAATGATTGCGGTCGATCCCTCCGTGGCTGCCGTGATTGCCAAAATTGCCCCGCCAAAGTGGGAGGGAGGACAGCATGGATCCATGGTCGGGTCCGAAGGCCAGCGTGGTCCCGGAGCATCGGGTGACAAGGGTGGGAGTCATGGCCCTCCGGGGCTTGCGAACCTTACGGACGCCGAACGCCAGCAACTCAAGGCTGCTCATGACAAGGTGAAGGACGATCCATCGGTCGTTGCGGCACGCGATGCCATGAAGTCGGCCTCGACGGCCGAAGCCCGCCGTTCCGCAGGGGATTCTCTGCGTCAGGCAGTCGATGCCGCGATGCTCAAGGTCGATTCCAGCCTGGGTCCGATCCTTGAAAAACTTCATCAGGCACCGCCGCCTTCACCGCAGGGGCAACCCCCACAGGATGCTCCTCCCGGAATGATGCAGTCTTCGCAGTAATCCCTGCGGGTCATCCAGAAAGCAAAAATTCCGGGGAACCCAGTGTTTCCCTGAATTTTTTCGAGGCATCCCGCCGCTGCCTGCTTTTTCAGCCCCGTGGCTTGATCACTTCCTTTCCGCTTCCCTTCCCGCCGATTGATGGAGAGCCCTTCATGTTGAAGGGGGTAGGGGAGGGGACGGAGAGTCCATGGTGGAGCATCCGGGAGTACGGACCCTGCACCGTCTGGGGGAAGTAGAGATCCCGGCGGTTCTGGATGGTCGTGCATCCTGCCAGGAGGCATGCAAGCAAAAGGGCACCCCGGAGGGGAGCCGCGGAGTGAAAATTTCGCATACCCTCATCATCCAAAGCCTTCCCGCGCTGTCAAAGAAATTGCCCCCGCCCACGATCTCCACGACCATGACCACTCCATGACGCTCGCCTATTATGTCCACGACCTGAGTCCGTTCCTCCTGAAAATCGGGGGATTCGGGATCCGCTGGTACGGCATGGCCTATCTGGCGGGATTTGTCATCGGGACCCTGCTCTACAGGAATCTCGCGCGCCGCGGGTTTTCGGATCTCCGGCCCGATCAGGTCGCCGATTTCATCACGATGGCCGCACTGTTGGGAGTCCTGCTTGGGGGGCGTTTCGGCTACATGCTCTTCTATGATCTGGGCGGATTCCTACACGATCCTCTCCTCTTCCTACGGGTCTGGGAGGGCGGCATGGCAAGCCACGGCGGCATCCTGGGGTTGGCCATTTTCGTGTGGTGGTATGCCCGGCGTCACGGTCTTTCCTGGCGCAACCTGAGCGACAACATCGTCGTCGTCGCTCCTGTCGGCCTCCTGCTCGGCCGTCTCGCCAACTTCATCAACGGCGAACTCTACGGGCGCGTCGCCTTCGTCGGTTGGGCGATGCAGTTTCCCAAGGAGATCCTCACGTGGTCTCCCGGCAGGTGCGAGGAACTGATCGTGCGCGCCTCGGCCATCAATCCCGCCTTCCAATCGCCCGATGCCGTGATCTCGGGTGTCTCGGCCTCGCCTGCCTTGCGCGACTTGCTCTCCTCGCAGTTGCCGCCACGCTACCCCTCCCAGCTCGTGGAAGCCGCGCTCGAAGGGGCGTTTCTTTTCGCCCTGCTCTGGATTCTTAGGACGCGCGTCAGGCTGCCGGACGGCGTGCTCACCGCCTTCTTCCTGATCGGGTATGCCATCGTACGGATCCTGGGCGAATGTTTCCGTGAGCCCGACTCCGCGCTGGTCGGCGGGTTCACCAAGGGACAGTTCCTTTCCTTCTTCATGATCGCGGGCGGCCTGCTGTTGCTGCTCTGGGCATGGCTGAAGCCGCGTTATCCGAAGGCTTGGGTGCGGACTTAAGGCGCAGGCAACGCAGCGGGACCGGTTTGCCCCCCCAGGAAGCTCCCCTTAGGAAGCCGACTTCAGGATCTTCTCCACCCTGGCCACGTCGGCCGGGGTGTCGACGCCGATTCCACGGTAAGGTGTCGTGACCACACGGATCGTGATCCCATGCTCCAGCGCGCGGAGCTGCTCGAGCTTCTCGCACTGTTCGAGAGGGCTTGGTGCGAAACGGACCAGCCTGCGCAGGACATCGCGGCGGTAGCCGTAGAGTCCGAGGTGCAGGAGAGGGGTGACGGCACTCGTCGGATCTGAGGCGTCGCGGTGGAAGGGAATCCTGCTCCGCGAGAAGTAGAGGGCGTTGCCCTTTTCGGAGACGACGACCTTTACGCAGTTGGGATCCGCCGCTTCCTTCAGATCGGTGAACGGGGTCGACGCCGTGATCATTTCCACAGAGGGATCGCGGAGGAGGGCTGCGGCGATGGATCCGATGAGCTTGGGATCGATGAGCGGCTCATCCCCCTGCACGTTGATCACATGCGTGATGCCGCGCAGTTTGGCGGTCGCCTCGGCGATCCTGTCGGTGCCGCTGGGGTGGTCGGGTGAGGTCATGACGACCTCGGCGCCGAATCCGCGAGCGGCCTTTTCGATGCGCCGGTCGTCGGTCGCGACAAGGACGCGGGAGATTCCCTTGGCTAGCAGCGAGCGCTCCCAGACATGACGCAAGAGGGGTTTCCCGGCGATCGGATGAAGCATCTTCCCTGGGAAGCGGTTCGAGCCCCATCGGGCCGGTATGACAAGGGCGACTGAGGATAGTTTCGTGGTGGCCATGGCGGTCAGGATTCCGATCCTAGGGCGATCCGGATCGCCTCGACGACGGTGGGCACGCGGTGGTCCGGCTCGCATCCCGTGACTTTGCGCCCATAGCCGGTCTCCACGAGGATTGTGCGCACGCCAGCGTTACGGCCGCACTCGATGTCGAGCGCCTTGTCCCCAATCATCCAGGAGCGCGTCAGGTCGAGGTTGTGCTCGGCTGCCGCCTCCAGGATCATGCCCGGGGCCGGCTTGCGGCGCGGGGAGGGGTTGTCGGGATGGTCCGGCGCATGGTAGGAGGCGTCGATCAGGCCCCCGAGTTGGCGGAGGAGTTCCTCCTGCACCGAGTGGAACTGCTCCACGGTGAAGTATCCCCGGCCGATGCCGCTCTGGTTGGTAATGATCACGGTGGCCCAGCCGAGTTCGCGGGCGCGGGCGAGTTCGTCGGAAGCTCCCGGGATAGCCCTGACATCAGCGGGATCGCAGCAATGGTCGACTTCCTCCATCAGGGTGCCGTCCCGGTCGATGAAGAGGGCGGGGCGCTTGACGGAAATGCTCATGCCGTCGTGCCGTTAAGGAAGCTGCGTTCGAGTTCGTCGCGGGTGCAGGTGGCCGTACCGAGTTTCCCGACGACGACCCCGGCTGCGTGGTTGGCAAGTTCGGCCGCTTCCTCCGGGGTGGCTCCGGCGGCGATGCCGAGCGTGTACAGGGAGATGGAGGTGTCGCCGGCTCCGGAGACGTCGAAGATTTCGCGCGCCTTGGTCGGCGTGTGATAGGGGGTGTGTCCCCTGCGAAAGAGCATCATTCCCTGCTCGCTGAGGGTGATCAGCAGGGCTCCCGCGTTCCAGCGGTCGAGCAGGATTTGGCCGACGCGCAGAAGTGACTGGTCCTCAAGCGCCGGATGGACCGGCGGGGTGAGGGGGATGCCGGCGGCGGCGAATGCCTCGGAGCGGTTGGGCTTGATCGTCGAGATGCCGGGCCAGTCGAGCGGGTTCTTGGGATTGGGGTCGCAGGTGACGAGGATCCCTGACTTGGAAGCCGTCTCCAGCAGCGCGTTCACGAAGGGTTGGTCGAGGAAGCCCTTGCCGTAGTCCTCGATGAGGACTGCGTCGGATTCGCGGACCAGGGCGGCGGCCCGCTCCAGGATCTCCCGGCGGGAGGCCCCGGAGGCTCCTCCCCGTTCGCGGTCGACCCGGACGACCTGCTGGCGCTGGGCGATGATCCGGGTCTTCACGATGGTTGGGAACCGGGGATCGGTGAAGAGGCCAGCCGTGGAGATCCCCTCGCTCTCCAGAAGGGAGGTGAGTTTTTTGCCCGAGTCATCCTCGCCGATCATCCCTAGCATGGTCACCCCGGAGGTGAACTCCCTCAGGTTCCGGGCCACATTGGCGGCGCCGCCGGGATAGCTCGACTCCCTTTGGACCTCCACGACGGGGACGGGTGCCTCCGGCGAGATCCGTCCGACGCTTCCCCAGACGAACTCGTCGAGCATGAGGTCGCCGACGACCAGAAGGCGTTTGGCGGCCGCCTCATCAAGAATGTGTTGTAATCTTTTCGGGTCCATTACAGATTGACGGAACTAAAGCGGTGAACGACAAGACCCCCATGCTCCACGGCAAGGCCCTTCGCTGCGAGGGGAATTTTCACATGATCCCCACAGTTCGCAGGACTCTTCTGACGGGAGTGATGACAACCCTACTTTCCGGGGGTGTCCTTCTTGCCGACAATCCCCCCAGGAAGATCGATATCTCCGATTTCCCCGCAAAGGCCGTCGACGAAGTGGTCGTGCCCGTGCCGAGCGAGATTTTCGCCGTCCTCGACAAGCTTGGAAACCCGAACTGGAAAGCCGAGTTGCGCGAGGGGAAGGTCCGAACTCCCGAGGACCGCGCCCGCACGGCGCTGCTCCTGGGCAATGTGATCGCCGAGGGCTTCGTGGCCGTCGAGGCCGAGGACGCGGAGCGGGTCAAGGAGCTCGGCCGTCAGGTTCTCACGCTCGCCGAGGCCATCAATGTCCGCAAGTCGGTCATCTCCCGCAGCAAGAGCATTACAGACAAGGCAGAGCAGCGCGACTGGCGTGGGGTCCGTGCCGAGTTCGACGGGGCCCTGCAGGATGTGCGCGCGGCCATGGACGAGCTCAACGACCATGACCTCTCCCAGCTGGTGAGTCTGGGCGGATGGCTCCGCGGCACCGAGGTGCTGACCGACATCATCGGGAAGGGTTTCTCCAAGGATGGCGCCGAGTTGCTGCATCAGCCCGAGCTCGTGAACTATTTCGACCGCTGCATCGGCTCGATGCCGGGGCGCCTGCGCAGGAACCTACTGGTCGCCGAAATCCGCGACCTGCTCCGCAAGATTGGTCCCATCGTCAACGACGGGGAGCATATCTCCCCCGAGAACATCGCCATGATCCGCAGCCTGACCAAGTCGGTCAACGGCCGCATCGTCAGCGGAGGGGGAGGGCAATGAAATCGTCCCGCCGATCCCTTCGCGTGCTGCTGGCTGCCTTGGCACTCTGTGCCGCCGCTCCGGTGCTCCGCGCCACCGTCGACGACGCCCTCTCCTTTGCCTACGAGGCGGCGCTTCCCTACTACAAGAAGGGGTATTCCATCCGCAAGGACGCCTGGGGAGGGGATCTCGCCGTCTGGCAGAAAAAGGCCGTCAGCTCCCAGCTCTTCAAGGGGAACGACTACTGGTTTCTCATGGCCACCGACCTTAAGGGTGCCCAGCTTTCCGTCCACATCTACGACGACAAGGGCAATCTCGTCGACGCCGAGGCCTGGCAGCACGCCACCCAGCACGGCTACGCCGCGGGGGCCCGTGTCTCCCCGAAGGCCACCGGAACATATTTCGCCATCGTCCAGATCCTCAAGTCCCCCGAGGAGCGTACCCCGTGGGCGTTGGTTTACGGCTACAAGTAGCCGTTGTTGTTGAAGACGAGCGACAAGAAGACCTCCCTCCCGTTCACCCTCGTCCCGTTGGCCGAGAGTACGGGAGTGACGCTGGAGTTTGCCAGCGCCCGCGACCTGCAGGCGATTCACTCGGGAGACGCCTCCCTGCTGCGAAAGATGGAGTCCGCGCTATGCATCCGGATCACAAGCCGCGACGGCTGGATGCGCCTCGAGGGTTCCGCCGAGTCGGTCTCCTCGGCCGTCGAGATCCTCACCCAGCTCGGCCGCATCATGGCCGGGGGAGCGTCGGTGGGGCGTGAGCAGTTTCTCTTCGCGCTCGGTCATCCCGCGGAGCAGAAGGGAGGCCCCGATGTTCCTTCGCCGGTCGAGACGCTCTACGGGGAACGCGTCGTCTGTTCTCCGAGGAAGCCGCCCGTCGTTCCAAAGACGGCTTCCCAACGGGATTACCTCCGGGCGATCGACACCCACGACATCACCTTCGGGATCGGTCCGGCGGGGACCGGGAAAACTTATCTCGCCGTCGCCAAGGCAGTTGCCGCCCTCAAGGGGGAGAAGGTCAACCGCATCATCCTGACCCGCCCCGCCGTTGAGGCCGGCGAGGCTCTGGGCTTCCTGCCGGGTGAACTGGAGGAGAAGATCCTCCCCTACCTGCGCCCCCTCTATGACGCACTCCACGACATGCTCGAGCCCGAGGAGATCCAGCGTGCCATCGAGCGCGGGGTGATCGAGATCGCGCCGCTCGCCTACATGCGCGGCCGCACGCTCAACAAGGCGTTCATCATCCTGGACGAGGCCCAGAACACGACGGCCGAACAGATGTTTATGTTCCTGACGCGCATCGGCGTCGCCTCCAAGTGCGCCATCACCGGCGACCGGACCCAGATCGACCTGCCCAAGAACAAGCTCAGCGGCCTGGTCGAGGCCACTGCGGCGCTCAGCGGCACGCCGGGCATCGCTTTCCACCACTTCGGCGAGGAGGATGTGGTCCGCCATCCCCTGGTGAGGGCCATCGTCGCTGCCTACAAGGAGCACCGGGGCGCCGGTCAGAGCCGCCTCTGAGGCACCGCCATGTCGCCGATTTCCTTTTTCAAAAAACAGCGTCTTGCAGCCAAGGGCCTGAGCTGTGGCAAGACGCGTCTCTCCGATGACCGAGGGGAACTGGTCCTGCGCCTGGAGCACTCCCCGGTCGTGAAGGCAGTGATCATCGGGGCCGCCGCCGCCCTGTTGGTCTGGTTCTCCTTTGCCGGGAATCCCGAGGCTCCGCTCAACGCCCTCCTCGACTCCCTGCTGATTCTGGCCGTCGTGGCGGTCCATCCCTTCATCGCCCGCGGAGGGGCGCTCTCCAACAACTCGCGGCTCGCCCTCTTTCTCGCCGCCATCTTCCTGCAGATCGGCATTGCCCTGCTGATCTCGGGCGATTCGCTCGCCGATTTCCTGGGGCCCGAGGTGACGGTCCTTCTGGTGCCCTACGCCCTGGCGCCGCTCATCATCTCCGTGCTGCTCGGCCCCCAGAACGGATTCTGGGCCGCCCTGACCGCCGCGCTCTGGTGGACGGTCCTGCTCGGGGCCTCCGATGCAAAGCCCCTGCTGTTTGCGCTGACGGGCGGCATGACCGTGGTGCTCACCACGCTCCGGGTGCGCCGCCGCAGCCGGTTGCTCCGTGCCGGCCTTTATTCGGGTATCGCGGTCTGCATCCTCGGGTTCCTCTCAGGAAAGACGGGTCCCGCAGCGTGGACAGCCCTTTCCCTGCAGGATTGGCATGCGCTTCTGACCGGAAGCGCCGTGCCCATCGCCGTGGGAGTGATCACCGCCGTGCTGGTGAGCGGCGCCCTGCCGATGCTGGAGCAACTCTTCCGTATCACGACCGACATTTCGTGGCTGGAGATGGCCGACCTGAATCACCCGCTCCTGCGCCGCCTGAGCCTGGAAGCCCCCGGCACCTACCATCACTCGCTGGCACTGGCCAACCTGGCCGAGGCCTGCGCCGAGAAGACCGGGGCGAATCCCTCCCTCTGCCGTGTGGGCGCCTACTTCCACGACATCGGCAAGCTGGCCAAGCCGGAATACTTCGCCGAAAATGCCCCCTCGGGCGAAGAGAACCCCCATGACGACCTGACGCCCACCATGAGCGCGCTGGTCATCCTCTCCCACGTGAAGGACGGCGTCGATCTGGCCGTGCGCAGCAAACTCAACGGACGCGTCATCGACCTGATCCGCCAGCATCACGGCACCACCCTCGTCGAATACTTCTACCGTCGCGCCCGCCAGCAGGAGGAGGATGCGCGTGCCGGCGGCAGCCTCATGCAGGTGCGTCCCGGGGACATCCCCCGCGTGAGCGAGGAGAGCTTCCGCTATCCCGGCCCCAAGCCACAGACCCTGGAGGCGGTCATCCTCGGTCTTGCTGACGCGGCGGAGAGTGCCTCGCGAAGCCTGGAGCGGCCCACTCCCCAGAGGATCGACGACCTGGTCCACGATCTCCTGCAGGACCGGATCTCGGACGGCCAGTACGACGAGGCTCCCGTCACGCTCGCGCAGCTCCACGACATCGCCGAGACAATCGTCTCCTCGCTCGGGAGCATGCTCCATTCCCGAATCGCCTACCGGCGCAACCGGTAATTCCCGAAGGGCCGGGAGTAAACTGCTTCAGTTATGCCCTGGAGGCTGCGGGCCTGACGAGGAGCGAGAGCGCGGCGCCGATGAGGAGCAGGATCCCCGCGGTGACAAAGCTCGAGTTGAAGCAACCGCTCGAGGCCTTGAGCATCTGGGTGACGCGGCTCAGGACGAATCCCCCGACGCCCCAAGCCGTGAAGAGTAGCCCGTAGTTGATCCCGAAGTTCCTGATACCCCACAGATCCTTGGTGATGGAAGGGAAGAGCGAGAGGTTCGCGCCGTAGTTCGCGCCGATGAAGGCCGCCAACGTGACAAGAAGGAGAGCGGAGGTGGATCCGCCGCCGGTGACGGGGATTGCCAGAAACATGAGCACGGCCTGGATCAGGAACACGATCAGCAGGGTTGCCCGCCGGCCGATCTTGTCGGACAGGGTTCCGGCGATAACGCGCCCACCGGCGTTGCCTATCGCCAGCACCGCCACCGCGATGAAGGCCGAGGTCCCCATCGATTTCTTGGCCATGCCGCCGATGCTGCTGATAACCATGAGCCCCGTGCCAGCCCCGATGAAGTAGAGCAGCCAGAGCAGCCAGAACGAGCCCTTTGAAATGATTTCCCCAGGCGACTGGTCCACCAAGGCCGCTGTGGATCCAAATGTCGGGTTCATGAGGGAAGCCGGTTCGGCGACATGGTCGGCCGGCGGGTTCTTCAGGAACTGGGCGAGGCCGATCACGATCACCGCGAAGAGGATCCCGAGGATGAGCATCGATTTGAGGAGGTCGAAATGATTGAGGAGTGATTCGGAGAGGGGAGCAAGGTAGACCGGGGCCAGGCCGAAACCCGCCACCACCAGCCCGGCGATGAGGCCCGTCTTGGATTTTGGGAACCATTTGAGTGCTGCGGGCGTCGCGCAGGAGTAACCGAACCCAATGCCGATGCCGACGAGGACGCCAAAGCCGATGACCCAGAGGGTGTAATTGCTGTTGGTGGAGATCAGCAGCATCCCGGCGGCGACCAGCACACCGCCGATCGTGGCGGTGATCCTGGGGCCGATCAGGTCCTGCACGCGGCCCGCCAGGATCATCGTGAACGCGAAGACGAGGCAGCAGAGGGCGTAGGGGTCGTTGAGTTGCTCGCCTTTCCAGCCGAAATCCTCCTCGATAGCCCCCTTGAACAGGCTCCATGTGTAGAGCACGCCGAGGGCGAGGTTGATGCCGAGTCCTGCCAGCGCGACGCGCCAGCCTGCATGGGTGTGTGTGGTGGAGGTCACACTGCCTGCCTAGGGAGGCAGGGGGGGCGGGAAAAGAAAAAAAGAGGAAAAAGCCCCCTCCGGATCAGATCCTGACGCCGAACCGCTCCCCTTTCTTTGCATCGAGGGCGAAGGCCGCAAGCAACTCAGCCGTCTGCTCCAGATCGGAATACTGGATCATCTCCACGGGGGAGTGCATGTAGCGGTTCGGAACGCCGAGCGAGGTGGTGGGAATGCCGCCCTTGGTCTTGAAGATCGCATCCGCATCGGTACCGGACCAGCGGGGGTTCACCTCCGTCTGCAGGGGGATTCCCTTCTTCTTCCCGATTTTGCGCAGGCGGGCGTTGACGACCGGATGGTTCACGCTGCCGATGCTGATGACCGGCCCCTTGCCCATCTTTACTTCCCCGTGCTTGGTCTTGGAGCAGTTAGGGATGTCGGTGGCGTGGGTGACGTCGACGACGATGGCCACGTCGGGGTGGACGTTGTATCCGGCCATCGAGGCGCCATAGAGGCCGTTCTCTTCCTGGATTGTGGAGACCGCAACGAGTTTTGCCTTCAGTGTGCCTTTGTGAAGCGAGGCGAGACGCAGGGCCTCGGCGGCCGTCCAGGCCCCGATGCGGTTGTCGCAGCCGCGTGCGGCGAAGCGGCCTCCTGCCAGTTCCAGAAACTCGGCCGCGTAGGTGATGGCGTCACCGACCGAGACCAGCTTCTCGGCCTCCTTGCGAGAGGAAACGCCGATGTCGACATGCATGGAGTGAAGGTCGGGGACCTTCTTCCGGTCATCCGGTTCCTGGAGGTGGATGGCGAGCAGGCCCGTGACGCCTGGTACCGGTCCCTGTTCCCCGTGAACAATGACGCGCTGACCTCGCACGAGGGTGACATCGACGCCGCCGATCCCCTTGATGGAGAGGTAACCTTCGTCGGAGATGTGGGAGACGATGAAGCCGAGTTCGTCCACGTGCCCGCTCACAAACACCGTCGGGTCGCCGGAGGGGTTGAGGGTCGCGTAGGCGTTCCCGTAGGAGTCGGTCTCCACAGAGTCCGCAAATCGCGAAACATAGTCAACCCATACCTTCTGTCCGCGGGTCTCGAAGCCGGAGGGGGAGGGGGTGTTCAGCAGGGTCTTCAGGAACTCGTATGGTTTCATGGCACCAAGGATTACTGAAAAAACCCTTGCCGGGCATTCGTTTTTCGGATACCGAACATATAAACGGCATATGACCCTGACTCCACGACAGAGCGAAATCCTCTCTTTCATCCGCGAACGCGCGGAGGTGGTCGGCTGCATTCCCTCCGTCCGGGAGATCATGCAGCGTTTCGGGTTCCGCTCCCCGGCCACCGTGGCGAGTCATCTCGACCTCATGGAGAAGAAGGGGGTGATTCGCAGGGATGCGGGCCGGTCCCGTAACATCGTCCTGAGTGATTTCCAACCGCGTCCCGAACTTGTGGAGATTCCGGTCTACGGCATGATCCCGGCAGGCATTCCTGAGGGGCAGGAGCAGGAGGCTGACCGCACGCTTCAGTTCGATCCCTCGACCGTGCGCCTCCCGCGAAACAGCCGGAGCTTTGCCCTGGAGGTCCGGGGGGATTCGATGACAGGGGCCGGGATTCTGAACCGGGATGTTGTCATCCTCGAGATTACCGAACCCCGTCACCGCGACATCGTCGCGGCCCTGATCGACGGGGCCGTGACGCTGAAACGTTACCTTGTGGAGGGGGGGCGACCCTTCCTGCGAGCCGAGAATCCCGATTACCCCGACCTGATACCCGCGCACGAACTCGTGATCCAGGGAGTCTTTCGCGCGTTGATCCGCACGGCCATGAATTGAATCACCATTCTTTCCCAACCCAAGCACTGAACCATTCCATGAAACCCGTAACCATCAGCAAGCGTATTAACCTTCCCGAAGGGAACCTCTGGCAATGGGCCGATGAAAAAAGATCCCTGCGTTTCCGTCAGGCGGTTGCCCCAGAAAGCGCGACACGCCGGATGGCCCAGGGGATCCTGGCCTGCTTTTATTCCCTAATGGGAAACAGGTGACGATTCAGGGAATCGAAACCAATCTCGGGTCATGGAAAGAGATTCGTTAAGCACTACCGATCACTCTTCCCAAGAATCCCTCGCGATTGTTTAGTCTCCGGCAAGGTCGAACCGATCTAGGTTCATCACCTTGTTCCAAGCCCCGACGAAATCCCTGAGGAAGACCTCCTGGGAATCGGCACAGGCATAGACCTCGGCGAGGGCCCGGAGCTGGGAGTTTGATCCGAAGACCAGATCGGCGATCGTGCCGGTCCACTTGAACTCCCCGCTGGAGCGATCCCTGCCCTCGAGGATACCCGGGGTCTCGGCTGATTTCTCCCACTTGGTCTCCATGTCGAGGAGGTTGACGAAGAAGTCGTTGGTGAGGGTTCCAGGGCGTTTGGTGAAGACGCCGTGCTTGGAGTGGCCGAAGTTGATGTCGAGGACGCGGAGTCCGCCGATCAGGACGGTCAACTCGGGGGCGGTCAGGGTGAGCAGGTTGGCCTTGTCGACGAGCAGGTCGGCGGCGAGGCGTTCATGCCCCTTCTGCGTGTAGTTGCGGAATCCGTCCGCGGCCGGTTCCAGCACAGAGAAGGAATTCACGTCGGTCTGATCCTGCGAGGCGTCCGTGCGGCCCGGGGTGAAGGGGACGCGGACCTGATGCCCCGCTTTCTTCGCCGCCTCCTCGATGCCCGCGCAGCCGCCGAGGACGATGAGATCCGCCAGGGAGATCTTTTTCCCGTCGGTCCTGGAGCCATTGAAGGCCTTTTGGACGCCCTCAAGGGCGTCGAGCACCTTGGAGAGTTCGGTGGGGTGGTTGACTTCCCAGTAGCGCTGGGGAGCGAGGCGGAGACGGGCTCCGTTGGCGCCTCCGCGCTTGTCACTGCCGCGGAACGTCGAGGCCGAGGCCCAGGCGGTGGCGACGAGGTCGCTCACGGAGAGACCGGAGGCAAGGATCCTTGCCTTCAGGTCGGCGATCTCGGCTTCGCCGACAAGCGGGTGGTCGACCGCGGGAACGGGATCCTGCCAGATCAGCACCTCGGCGGGCACCTCGGCGCCGAGGTAGCGGGAGCGTGGTCCCATGTCGCGGTGGGTGAGCTTGAACCAGGCGCGGGCAAAGGCGTCGGCGAACTCCTCCGGATTTTCCAGGAAGCGGCGGGAAATCTTCTCGTAGGCCGGGTCGAAGCGGAGCGAGAGATCCGTCGTCAGCATCGTGGGGCGGTGGCGCTTGGCGGGATCGAACGCATCAGGAATCGTGGTCTCGGCGTTCTTGGCCACCCACTGGTGGGCACCGGCCGGGCTCTTGGTCAGCTCCCACTCGTACTTGAAGAGATTCTCCAGGTAGTAGTTGCTCCACTTGGTGGGAGTCTGGGTCCAGGTGACCTCGAGACCGCTGGTGATCGCATCGGCACCCTTGCCGCTTCCGTAAGTACTGCTCCAGCCGAGTCCCTGCTCGGCGACGGGAGCCGCCTCGGGTTCGGGGCCGACATTCTTGGCATCACCGGCACCATGGCACTTGCCGAATGTGTGTCCTCCGGCGATCAGGGCGACCGTCTCTTCGTCATTCATCGCCATTCGGGCGAAAGTCTCGCGGATGTCGCGGGCGGCTGCGACGGGGTCGGGGTTGCCGTTGGGACCCTCCGGATTGACGTAGATCAGTCCCATCTGCACGGCGGCGAGGGGGTTCTCAAGCTGACGCTCGCCCGTGTAGCGCTTGTCTCCGAGCCAGGTGGTTTCGGGTCCCCAGTAAATTTCCTCGGGTTCCCAGACATCCTCGCGGCCACCCGCGAAACCGAAGGTCTTGAAGCCCATCGATTCGAGCGCCACGTTGCCTGTGAGGATCATCAGGTCGGCCCAGGAAATCTTGCGGCCGTATTTTTGCTTGATGGGCCAGAGAAGACGGCGGGCCTTGTCGAGGTTGGTGTTATCGGGCCAACTGTTGAGGGGGGCGAAGCGCTGGGCACCGGTCCCGCCACCGCCGCGTCCGTCAGCAATGCGGTAGGTTCCGGCACTATGCCAGGCCATGCGGATGAAGAGCGGTCCGTAGTGGCCAAAATCGGCTGGCCACCACTCCTGCGAGTCGGTCATGAGGGCGCGGAGATCTTTCTTCAGCGCCTCGAGGTCGAGGCTCTTGAACTCCTTCGCATAGTCGAAGGACTCCTCCATCGGATCGAACTTGGGATTGTTCTGTGCAAGAAGCCTCAGGTTGAGCTGGTCGGGCCACCAGGTCGCGTTCGTCGCGGCACCGGTGGAGTTCTGCTTGCGGGTCGCTCCCGAGAAGGGACACATCGATTCGTTGCTCATGATGGGAAGTTGTGTGGGTTGGTGAAAACGGACGGATGATCATCTTTGACCATCACAAGGCTCCGTCAACCCTGAAAGAGGTCATGAAACGGATTGCGGGCGCTTGCCCGTGGCGGGCCTGGCAATTAGGCTCTCCGGCCTATGAGCAAAGGCAACGAGAGCGCGATTTCCCCGAAGCGCGGGGAGGATTTTCCCGAATGGTACCAGCAGGTCGTCCGTGCGGCCGAACTGGCCGAGAACTCCGAAGTGCGAGGCTGCATGGTGATCCGTCCCTGGGGGTACGCCCTCTGGGAGCGGATGCAGGGCGCGCTCGACGCCATGTTCAAGGCGACCGGACACCGCAACGCCTACTTCCCCCTCTTCATCCCGCTGAGCCACCTCCAGAAGGAGGCCGATCACGTCGAGGGTTTTGCCAAGGAATGCGCGGTCGTCACCCATCACCGCCTGGAGCTCAAGGAGGGCAAACTCGTCCCCGCCGGTGAACTGACCGAGCCGCTCATCGTCCGTCCGACCTCCGAGACGATCATCGGCTCCACCTATGCCAAGTGGGTGAAGTCCTACCGCGACCTCCCGATCCTGCTCAACCAGTGGGCGAATGTCGTCCGCTGGGAGATGCGTCCCCGTCTCTTCCTCCGTACCGCCGAGTTCCTCTGGCAGGAGGGGCACACCGCCCACGAGACAGAGAGGGAGGCCGTTGAGGAAACCATCAAAATGCTCGGCGTCTACGAGACCTTTGCACGCGATCATCTGGCCATCCCCGTGATCCGCGGTGAGAAAAGCGAAAGCGAGCGCTTCCCCGGTGCCGTCACGACCTACTGCATCGAGGCCATGGTGCAGGACCGCAAGGCGATCCAGGCTGGCACCTCACACTTCCTCGGACAAAACTTCGCCAAGGCTTCGGATATCAAGTTCCTCGGCCGCAACAACACCGAGGAGCACGCCTGGACCACTTCCTGGGGCGTCAGCACCCGCCTCATCGGCACCCTGCTCATGGCCCATGGCGATGACGACGGGGCCGTCATTCCTCCTAGGATTGCCGACACGCAGGTCGTCATCATCCCGATCACGCCAAAAGAAGATTCCAAGGCAGCCGTGCTGGCCAAGGCCGAAGAGGTCGCCGCCGCGCTCCGTGCCTCGACCTACGCCGGTGAGCCGGTTCGCGTCGAAATCGATGCCCGCGACCTCGGTGGCGGAGTCAAGAGCTGGGAATGGATCAAGAAGGGCTTGCCCGTCCGAATCGAGATCGGACCCCGTGATCTGGAGTCCGGCAGTGCCGCCGTGGCGCGCCGTGACAAGGGACCCAAGGAGAAGGAATTCCTGCCGGCAGACACGCTGGCTGCACGCGTTCCAGAAATTCTCGGTGAGATCCAGCAGACCCTGCTCGATCGCGCCCTGGCCTTCCGCCGCGAGCACACCAGGAAGATCGAAAACAAGGAGGAGTTCTACGCCTTCTTCACGCCGAAGAACGCCCAGAAGCCAGAGATCCATGGCGGATTTGCCTACACCCACTGGAACGGAAGAGCTGAGGTCGAGGCGAAGATTAAGGAAGACCTGAAAGTGACCATCCGCTGCATTCCGGAAGAGTCGGAGGAGTTTCCCGTTGATGCGGGTGTGTGCCCGTTTAGCGGACAACCCAGCACGCGCCGCGTGATCTGGGGTAAATCATATTAGGCCCGGTGCTCTGGGATCGGGCGGAGTAAGAATGCTTCACGCCCGACCTCTTCATTAATTAGAATGAACGAACTTGAATTGAGGAACTAGATCAATGGATCGAGTATTTAAAATAATATAATTATATTTTAGGGTCTTATGTAGTTGAGAGGGGGTACTGGCGGAGATGTTTGAGGAGGATGGGATAGATTTTATGGTGTCTATGGTTCCAACGCCACTCGCATTCTTTGAGGTGGAGGAGGAACTTTT
>Ga0007827_10000067_pt1 | contig 35313 bp, 30 predicted proteins | sample CryBogCBE16Jul07_FD_60332 | JGI IMG/M metagenome (GOLD analysis project Ga0007827, IMG submission 60332) | Freshwater microbial communities from Crystal Bog, Wisconsin, USA - CBE16Jul07 | ecosystem: Environmental > Aquatic > Freshwater > Lake | place: Crystal Bog, Wisconsin, USA | collected...
TCAGGCCGATTCTTAGTAACCAGGGGCTGGCAACTCCCATTAACAGGTAGCTGAGCATCAGTGTTGCATTGAGGTAGAGCAATACAATGCTCGCTTGCTCAGGGCTGAAACCGAGGGTTTTGGTTAGCCAGGGGCCCGCCCAAAGAGTTTGCATCGCTGAGAAACCACCGATGGTAAAAATAAAGGCAGGAATGATTCTGAGCATGACAGGATGTATGGTGAGCGCCCAGAGACCGAGGGTGTCATTTTGTGTCTGCTGAGTGGAGTCCTGGCGATCAGCATCGGTTGTCAAAAAATAAACGGTCAAGGCACTTAGAAACAGTAGGACGCTTGAGAAGATGTATAGCTGTCTCCAGCCTAGCCAGTTGGCCAGGCTCAGCGCAGGTTGGGTGGCGACCAGTGCGCCGGTTGCCCCGACTAACAGCATGCACATGACCAGCCTGGGTTGTTGTGCCGCAGGAAAACACCGTCGAAAATAGTAGTATGAGGCCATCAGGCAAGGCGCCACGCCAGCTCCGACCAGTATGCGTCCTAGTGAGTTCATCCAGAGCGTCTCACCCAGGCCAACAAGCGCAGCACCTGCCGCTGCTACAACGAGTAGCGCCGATTCGGTTCGTCTGGCACCATAACGATCCAGCCAGATACCTACAGGGATTTGCATCGCGGCGAACGCTAGGAAATAAGCCGATGACAACCAGCCAAGTTCACCGGCTGAGAGCTTGAGATCCGCTGCTAAGACGGGTGCCAGAGCCGCGTTGACTGAGCGCAGCGCATACGATAGAAAATAGCCTGAGGCAAAAGCTAAAAATATTCGCAGAGCGATCAATCCGGAGATTGAGGAGGAGGGCTGAGTCTCTTTCGTAGTTTTATTATTTTCGTTATAGGTCATAGGTCTAACAGTACATCATTTCATGATTCATGCGCATCGCGCTCAAGTAGCTCTGGATAAGGTCCATCGACTAACTGATACATGGTGAGTACCAGTTTACTAATCTGCCGGCGGCTGATTTTTCCCTGAGGATTACGAGGCAGGCTATCGACACAGACATAATGGCGAGGTTGTTTGTGACGCGACATATTACTCAACAATGCGCGAGACTGCTCTTGCCAGCCCTCGCGAGCCTGTTCCGCTACGGCAATGATGATCTCACCCCAGTAGTCTGAGGCGATTGAGGTGACGCAAATCTGGGTGGCCAGTTGATTCTGCGCAAGAGCGGCCTCAATCTCGTCGGGGTTCACTCTGTAACCACCGGTCTTGATGACATCGGCGACGCGTCCAGTGAGTATTAATCTACCTTTTAAATCAAAGTGTCCCAGATCGCCTGTTTGGTGCCAGCCGTCTGGTTCATGTGCCCTGAAACCCTGCTGATCGATCAGTCCCCTGGACATGTGTGGAGAGCGCAAATAGATTTCTCCATCTGTTTGCTCCTGAGTTTCAAGCTGAGTGTCGGTTAGCGTATCAGTTGGAGTATCGGTTGGAGTATCGGTTGGAGTATCGTTCAGCGTATCTTTCAGCGTATCTATCGGCCGGGTTGTATCAGCCGGGACAATTTTTATCTCTACGCCTGGAGCTGGCCAGCCAACACAGGCACCTGAATTGCTCTGGTCCTGCCCAAAATACGCTGCAGTCTCCTGGCGCTCCAGCACAGTGATGGGATTCACACACTCAGATTTTCCATAGGTAATGCGAATGTTTGGTCCAAACATTGCGCTCGCTTTTTGATAAACAGCAGTGGTCAGGGGTTGTGTGCCGGTAAAGATGCACTTGATGGCTTCAAACCTGCGACCTTCCAGCGCAGAGGTGATTTTCGCCAGCACTGTAGGTGGAGCAAAGATCGCAGAAAGTTCGTTATTTTCCAAAAGCGGTGCAATCAGTCCGAGCTCTACGCCCTGATGCAGCACAACGGTTGCGCCATGATCACACCAGGCGTAGGCCAATAGCGAAGCACCATGCACAAAGGGAGTCATGAGCAGGATTTTTTCTCCCGGCTGGGGTGTGAAGGGCAGCGTTGCTTTAAGCAACTGTTCACCAGACCAGCGCGCTCCATGGGTATAGAGGACCCCTTTCGGTTTACCCGTTGTCCCGGAGGTAAACAAAATACGGCCCGAGGTATTCGCCTCGATCGCAGGTAAGGGTTCGGGTAATGCTTCGCCCGTTTTATCTGTCATGCATCGCGCGAGTATGTTTTCAACATTGATCGTCAAGAGACCTGCAGCTTGTAGCTCTTTTTCGCGTGCGCTGCTTGTCAGGACGTATTCAAACTTAGCGAGTTGTGCGCACCACAATATTTCCTCTAGGGTATACCCCCAGCTCAGGGGTGTTTCAGCTGCACCAGAGAGTCGAATCCCGTAAGATGTACATATTGCTTCGATAGAATTAGGTAATAAGGACGCCACGGCCTGACCGTGCGCGATGCCAAGCGAAACAAGATGAGTCGCTATGGCGTGTGCGTAAGTGTTGAGCTGGCTAAAACCAAGTGTCTGTCCAAGACTATCCATCACAGCAGGTCGATCGCTAAAGCGTTCGGCGAGTACGCGTAGAGAATAAGACCAGGAGATATGCATGAAAAAAAATCCACAATTAGATGTTGCGCAAACTGAAACGCAATTATCCACGCCAAACCACAATTCGTCTCGCAGAAAAATACTCAGCGGTGCTTGCGCTTTGACAGTGACCGCTGGCTTAGGACTTTCAGTCAATGCCCGTGCTCAGAGTGCGTATCCTGCCAAGCCTGTAAAGATGATTGTGCCATGGCCTCCGGGGCAAGCGACCGATCTAGGCGGCCGGGCTGCAGCCATGGGCTTGTCGCGTGTCCTGGGTCAATCCGTCGTAGTTGAAAATAAGGCGGGTGCCGGGGGTACGATCGGTACCGATATGGTTGCAAAAGCCGCTGGAGATGGTTACACGATTCTGGCGGGTTCGAGTGGACCGGTCACGGTTGCACCATTGTTCCAGACAACACCTTATGATCCTGAGCGAGACCTCATTCCTGTTGCGATGATGGGCTTGTCGCCTTATGTCCTGGTGACCGCTCCTGATTTTCCTGCAAAAGACGCCGCAGCGCTGGTTAAACTGATCAAGGATAATCCAGGTAAATACACTTTCGCTTCTTCAGGTACGGGCGCGACAGCACATCTCATCACCGAGTCCTTTAATGCTGCGCTTGGTTTGAAAGCCGTGCATGTGCCCTACAAGGGATCGTCGCCTGCGCTGACCGATGTGGTGACGGGTCGCGTAACCTATTGCATTGAGACTGCCGCAGCAACCATGCCCTTTGTACGGGATGGTCGTGCAAAGGCCTATGGCGTGTCGTTACAGAAAGGCAGTATCGTCACACCCGGCATCCCGCCGCTTGCTACGGCTGCGGGTATTCCCGGTTTTGATCTCGGCGCCTGGATGGGCATCATGGTACCCAAAGGGACACCAAAAGAAATCGTCGCTCAACTTAGTGTCGCCATGAAAGAGGTGATGCAGTCCAAGGATGTCGCGGACATATTCTTGCGTATTGCAGTAGAAAATGATTACCGTCCCACAGAAGCTTTCAAACAATACCTCGAGGCCACAACAAAGATGTTTAGTGAAGTGATTAAGACTAACAACATCAAGCTCGAAGCGAACTGATTATTGAACAGCAGGCCTCGGACCACGTAATACTTTACCCGGTAGTGCATCTGTTTGAACGCCGTTTTCCAGAATAGTTTGGCCACTGACGATTGTTGCGATGTATCCATCCGCGCGTTGCACCAGTCGTCTGCCACCGGCGGGCAGGTCATGAACAAATTCTGGACGGTGCAGGGCAAGCGCCTCAGGGTCGATGATATTGATGTCCGCCTTAAAGCCAGGCTTGAGCAGCCCGCGATCCTGTAAGCCATAGATTCTCGCGGTATCCATGGTTTGCCTGCGAACGATATGTTCGAGAGGCAGTCGTTGACCACGCGTGCGTCCATTAACCCAGTGAGTCAGCATGAAGGTTGGCAGGCTCACATCACAGATGTAATTACAGTGTGCGCCACCATCCGACAGGCTATTGACCGTCTGCGGATGCTGCATCAGCGCATGGATGTGGTCGAGATTTTCGTAGGAGTAGTTGAAGCTTGGATAATAAATAATGGCGCGCCCGTCATTTTCCAGCATCAAGTCATAGACGACTTCTAGCGGTGCGATACCGCTGCGTGTTGCCATGGCCGCCACGCTTTGCTCGGGTGAGGGTTCATAGTCTGGTCGCTCAGCCATGCGATACATTTTATGGAAACTGCCAAACAGCGTTTCGGCTCGGCGATCAACCAGGTCGCGTTGTTCGGTCAGTATTTTCTGGCGAATCGCGGGATCTCTTAGTTTGCTCAGTCGCTCTTCAAAAGGCAGCGCTGCAAAAGACTGGTAGGTCGGGTGAGCGATGAACGGGTGCAACGAGCTCTGGAAAGAGAACAGTATCCCCACAGGTCGGCCGCAGATGCCTGCGAACAACGGTACCTGTTCGGTCTGTGCGGCATCCAGGGTTTTTAAAATATCTTTCCATAAATCTGGCGCGGGGTCCGTCTGCTGCAAGTTGAACATGACGGGTAATTTGTTATGACGGGCAAGTTGTAATAACCAGGGCATTTCACCGAGCATGGCAGTATGGTTGGAGGTCATTTGAAAAACTCCATGGCCTACTTCGCCCAGTACACTTCCCAAGCTTGTAATTTCGTCCGCTGTAGCAAAGGTCCCTGGCGGGTATTTGCGTTCGTCATACTTATGAATGAACGTACGACTGGTTGAAAAGCCCATTGCACCTGCCTGCAGTCCTTCGCGTACAATCTCGCGCATTGCGACGATATCTTTGGGGTTGGCTTCATCATGATGAATACCCCGCTCACCCATCACATAGGCACGCACGGCTGAGTGTGGAATCTGCGCGCCCACATCCAGCGCGAAATTTCGCCGCTCCAGTGCGTCAAGGTACTGCGGAAAGGTTTCCCAGTCCCATTCAAGCCCCTCATGCAACACGCTGCCCGGGATGTCTTCTACACCTTCCATAACCTTGATCAGCCAGTCACGACGCTCAGTTTGAACTGGCGCAAAACCCATCCCGCAATTACCCATGATGGCGGTCGTTACCCCGTGCCAGGTCGAGGGGCTCAGATAAGGGTCCCAGGTCGCCTGACCATCGTAGTGCGTGTGGACATCGATCCAGCCTGGCGTGACCAGACAGCCGTCGGCCTGGATTTCCCGGCTGCCTGCGCTCGCTTTGCCCCCGACCTGCACAATCAAACCGTCTTTGACTGCGATGTCTCCAGCCATGGATGCCTGGCCACTGCCATCCACTAACGTGGCACCTCGGATGACGAGATCATTCATATTTAATTGTCTCCACTATTTTCATGATCAGTTGTTCAGTCCAGCGTCAGACCAATATGTTTGATGACTTCGCCCCAGCGCTGATAATCAGTCTGAACGATTTGTGCATACTCTTTGGGACCCGCACCGCTAATTTCATTACCTTGCGAAGCGACGGTTTGCTTGATTTCAGGCGTCAGCAATGCGTGACGAAATACCTCAGAGACACGATCTGCAAGGACTGGATCCATATTGCCTGGCGCGAACAAACCCTGCCAGCCAACAATATTCAAGCCCTTGATGCCTTGCTCATCGAGTGTCGGTAAGTCAGGCAAAACACTGAGTCTGCGGTCAGTCGCAGGACCAAGCACTTTGACCTGTCCGTTGCGACCGCTTTCGACTGCGGTCGCTGTGCCATCAAAATAAAGTTGCACATCGCCAGCCAGCAACGCACGGGTGGCCTCGGAAGTGCCTTTGTAAGGCACATGCGTGATGTCGATATTGGCTTGCATTTTTAAAATTTCGCCGTTCAGGTGCGAAGTCGACCCTGGGCTGTAGGAAGCGAAATTCAGCTTCCCCGGATTCGCACGCGCATAACTAATGAGTTCGGCTGTTGTATTAAACGGCGCATTTTTGTTCGCAACCAATACGGTCGCTGAACGCACAAGTTGCAAGATCGGTGTGAAGTCTTTGAAAGGATCGTAGGGCAGTTTTTTGTACAGGTGTGGATTTTGCGTATGGGTCACGACAATGGTGTAGAGCAGGGTATAGCCATCCGCCTCGGCTCGCGAGACGGTCTGCGCACCGATGATCGTGCCCGCGCCTGGTTTGTTTTCAATGATGACGGGAGCGCCTGTCTGCTCGCTTACTTTTTGACCTAGCATCCTCGCCAGCATGTCGCTGCCTGAGCCTGCAGGGAAAGGTACAACGATGCGAATCGACTTGCCTGCTGCTGGCCAGTTGCTTGCTGAGGCTTGTGTTTGTGCGTGACTGCTGTTGCCTGCTGAAGCGAATAGACTACCCAGCATGAGCAGCAGTCGGGCGTAACGGCTGATCCGCTGGGTTGCAGAATTTATTGAGAACATTTTGTCTTCCTCACTCTAAAGGCCATGTCTTATTGCATGACTGATTTATTCACTACCCTTCATCTTAACAACCGCTTAATACAAACCAGTGAACGCTCCGTTAATTAACCTTGATACCCGCTTGCACAATTACTTTTCCATATAAGGCGTAATCCTTTTGAATTTCCTGTGCAAAATCAGCAGCGCTACCTTGTGCTGCGATAATGCCAGAAACAAGCAAACGCTCTTTGACAGCTGGATCAGCGAGTACAACATTGATTTCACGATTGAGCTTTTCAATGATGCTCAGCGGGGTGCCTGCTGGCGCGAGGATCCCTACCCAGGAATTGAGTTCGACCCCGGCAATGCCGGACTCAGCAAAGGTCGGTATCTCGGGGAAGGCAACAGATCTTTTTGCGCTGGGCACGCCCAGGGCGATCAGTTTGCCTGATTGAATGTACTGACTGACCGAGGAGGCTGAACTAAAAGCCAGTGGCGTATGCCCAGCGGTGACATCCGCTGCGGCGGGACCACCACCTTTGTAAGCGATATGAACCAGATTCGCTCCAGACTTTTCTTTCAGTAGTTCACCCGCTACATGTGTAATGCTGCCATTACCCGAAGTGCCGAACGATAGCCCTTGAGGGTTAGCCTTTGACGCTGTGACCATCTCTTTGAGTGTTTTAAAAGGCTGGCCAGGATTGGCGACAAGGATAATGACCGAGTCTCCGAGCTTTGCCACAGGTGCGAAATCTTTTAAGGCGTCAAAGCCTACTTTTTCATAAGCATGTGGATTGATCACCAAGGTGCCGTCCAACGCCAGCAAGAGTGTGTAGCCATCGGCTGCAGCGGTGGCCACCTGTTGCGCACCGATATTGCCAGAAGCACCAGGTTTGTTCTCGATAATGACTTGTTGATTCAGGCGTCGCGATAAGCCTTCGGCTACGATTCGTCCGCTCGTATCTGTGACGCCACCGGGCGCAAAGGGCACAACCAGACGAATTGGTTTTGTCGGGTAGTTCTCTGGGTTTGCACCACTGCTTTGCGCCATGCAGTGAAAAGCCGTAGCAGAGCTAACCAATCCGATCAGTGCGGTCAGGATAAAAGTTGAGGGTTGGCGTTTCATGTTGTGCTGGCCTCAAGGTCTTTGCGGATGCGTCTAGAAATAAATCCATCGGGTGTTTCAAATTCGAACATCAGTGAATAATGGTTCAGATCACTCATGGTCTGATAATGGACCTCGCAGCCTTGGTTTTTCAGATGCTCTGCAAAACGACTCGACTCGCGGATCCAGTCACGTGGTTCGCCACCGCCCACTAGAATTTCATACGATGTTTCAGGATTAAATTTGAAACGTAAGGGGCTCATTGCATGGACTTCTTCTGGCAATAATCTGATCTCTTCATTGACCGAAATTTCCAGCACCGGTTCGACATCGTAGACGCCGCTCAACAAATACGCCTTTTTGATGATGCCTGCAGGGAGTTGATAAGACTCGCCCGTCTGGGCCAGTACCGCGGCCAGAAGATGTGCGCCGGCAGAGTGCCCGGATACATAAATTTGTTTAGGATCAAAACCCCAGCGTTCAGACTGTGCTGCCAGCCAGACTAAGCCATCTTTTATTTGTTGAACGATTTCAGCAAGTTTCACAGCAGGGCACAGATCGTAATTCATTACGGCTACGGAGCAATCCGCGCTCAGCAAACCATTAACGACAAAGCTATAGTCTTTTTTATCTCTGGCGCGCCAATAGCCACCGTGCAAAAACACAACAAGTGGTCTGCCCGCCGTCTTGGCTGGAAAATAATCCAGATCCGCGAGCGGCCCTTTTGCATAGCGAACATCAGCTTCAAATGTGTAGCGTGTACGGGCTTCTGCGCTTAATTTATCGCCCCTGGAGGTGTAGATGCTGACGTCGGGAACGGTTGTTCTCGGGTTGAATTGGGATTCGATTGCAGGATTCATAGTCTCTCAAAGCCTATTTATGTGGTTTCTTATGCAGGGATTTCACTGTTTTGAACAATTGATTTCACTGTTTTGAACAGTTTTAACTTAGTTTATATATAGAATAGAATGAATTATCCGTTAGGTATAAATGGAGTTAGATAAAAATGATCAGGGAAGCGAGATGAGCGAAATGCGTTTTGAATCACCTAAAACGGTCGAGGCAGCTTCAGCACTGCTGGCCGCAACCCAGGGATTGGCAAAAATTCTGTCCGGCGGCACAGATTTGCTGATCCAGATGCGTAATGGCATAACCAAACCAGAACTGGTTTTGGATGTTAAAGGCATCAGCGAAATGACCAGTATTGCGCTCGAAAACGGTGGCTACCGTTTTGGCGCGGCAGTGCCCTGTATGCACCTGGTTGAAAACAAGGACTTTGCCAGCACCTGGCCAGGCGTGATCGATGGCGTCAATCTGGTGGGCTCTGTGCAGGTCAGAGGCCGCGCCTCGGTGGGTGGCAATGTCTGTAATGCTTCACCCGCGGCCGATACGGTTCCTGCAATGATTGCAGCAGGTGCTATTGCGCGTATTGTCGGCCCCTCCGGTACCCGTGAGATCCCGGTCGAGCAGATTGCTGCAGGTCCTGGCAAAACCACGCTGGCCAAAGGCGAGCTGGTCACCTCATTTTTCCTGCCCCAGCGTCCTGCGCGCTCGGGTGATGCGTATCTGCGCTTTACGCCCCGCTCCGAAATGGATATCGCGGTCGTGGGGTGTGGTGTGAGCCTGAGCATCGATGAAAAAGGGATCTGCACACACGCGCGTGTCTCTTTGGGTGCTGTCGCTGAGCGGGCCTTGCTAGTGCCTGAAGCGGCTGCGGCCCTGATCGGTACAGCCGTTGATGAAGCCGCACTAACCAGGCTTGCCGCTGCGGCAAGCGCTGCGGCACGTCCGATCGATGACAAGCGTGGAACCAAAGCGTTCCGTATCAAAGTAGCAGGTGTGCTGGCTCGCCGTGCGGCAGTCGTGGCCTTGAACCGAGCCCAGGGGAAATAATCAAATGTCTAAGCATCATGTATCAACGGTCATCAACGGTGACCCAGTAGAATTTTTGTGTGAAACACAGCAGACATTGTTAAACGTCCTGCGTGATGATCTGAATATGACCGGTACCAAAGAAGGTTGTGGCACGGGCGATTGCGGCGCCTGCAGTGTGACCATTGATGGTCGTATGGTGTGCTCATGTCTCGTACTCGGTGTCGAGGCTCAGGGCAAGTCGATCCAGACGGTCGAAGGCATGGCCAACGGCACAGAATTACATGTCTTGCAGCGTAAATTTCTCGAACACGCAGCGCTTCAGTGCGGTATCTGTACGCCAGGGTTTTTAATTGCTGCGCGAGCCTTGCTCGAGCGCAATCCTGATCCTTCTGAGGAAGAAGTACGTTTCTGGCTTGCAGGCAACCTCTGCCGTTGCACAGGCTACAACAAGATTATCGAAGCAGTGCTCGACGCTGCCCGTGAAATGCGCGGAGCCTAAGCCATGACAACACATCAGAACTCAACAAAAGCCATGAAAGTTGTCGGTACCAGCCCAGTGCGTCCGGACGGTATTCAGAAAGTAACCGGCGTTGCCCAGTACGGTGCAGATTATTCCTTGCCAGGTATGCTGTGGTCGCAAATTTTGCGCTCGCCTCATGCGCACGCCAATATTCGTTCGATTAATGTCGAGAAAGCTTTAGCGCTGCCTGGTGTCAAGGCTGTCATCACGGGTAAGGATTTCCCTGACCACAAATTTGATTACGTGGGCCCCGAGCGCGTAGCTGTCAACTACTGGCACATGACACGCAACATCATGGCGCGTGAAAAAGCTTTGTACGAAGGTCATGCCGTGGCTGCTGTCGCTGCTTCGACGCGTGCGATCGCCGAGCAGGCTATCAAGCTGATAGAAGTCGATTACGAAATCCTGCCTCACGTCATCGATGTGGATGACGCAATAGCCGACGACGCTCCCTTGCTGTTCCCTGACATGATTACCCGTGGTGTCGAGCCTGCACCGAGCAAACCATCCAACATTGCTAAACGCACCGAGTTCAAGGTCGGTGATCTCGAAGCGGGCTTTGCCTCTGCAGACGAAGTGGTCGAGATGAGTTTCAAGACTGCTGCGGTTCATCAGGGTTATATCGAGCCGCATGCTTGTCTTGCCCGCTATGGTGCTGACGGCCAGAGTGAGCTCTGGTCTTCGAGCCAGGGACATTTCGTGGTGCGTGGCTATACCGCCAAGTTGCTTGGCATGAACCTGAGCGATTTGCTGGTACATCCTGCTGAAATCGGTGGTGGCTTTGGCGGTAAAACGGTTGTTTACGTTGAACCTGTCGCCTTGTTGCTCTCCAAGCACACGGGTCATCCTGTCAAGATCATGATGAGTCGCGAAGACGTATTCAAAGCGACGGGCCCAACCTCTGGCTCATCGATGACGGTCAAAATCGGTGTCAAAAAAGACGGCACAATCGTCGCAGCAGATGCCTTGTTGAAGTTTCAGGCGGGCGCTTTCCCCGGTTCACCCGTGATGAACGCAACGATGTGCTCCTTTGCACCGTATGAGATTGCTAATACGCGCGCAATCGGTCTTGATGTGGTGAGCAATCGTCCCAAATCAGCCGCTTACCGTGCACCAGGTTCACCTATCTCGGCATTTGCAGTGGAAAGTGTGCTGGATATTCTGGCCAACAAAATTGGTATGGATCCACTGAAACTTCGTCTGAAAAACGCGGTGAAAGCCGGGTCGCCAACCTCCTGGGGACCCAAGCATTCACATGACGGTTTTGCAGAAACGATTCAGGTTCTGCTCGACCATCCAGAGTACAAAAAACCTTTGGGCAAGAATCAGGGGAGGGGCGTTGCGTCCGGTTTCTGGTTTAACGGTGGTGGCGAGTCCACTGCAAGTGTGCACATCAACGAAGATGGCACTGTGATTATCGCAACAGGTAGTATGGACGTCGGTGGTTCGCGCGCTTCGATGGCGTTGATGGCTGCCGAAACGCTGGGTGTTCCCTATGAGATGGTTCGCTCGACCGTCGCAGATACCGGCTCGATTGGCTATAACCATGTGACTGGCGGTTCGCGTGTGACCTTCGCCACTGGTATGGTGGTGGTGGATGCGTGTAATAAGATCATCGACGAGTTGCGTTTACGCGCAGCGCTGATGTGGGATGTCGATGTAACCGGTGTGATCTGGGAAGATGGTTTCGCCAAACCCGCAGATAAAAGCGTTGGTGATTTCGAACCCCTTTCACTCAAGGCCATCGCTGCCAAGCGCGCTGTCACAGGCGGTCCGATCGGCGTTGAAGCCTCTATCAATGCCGGCGGTAATGCCCCGGGCTTTTCGACACAGTTCTGCGATATTGAGGTCGATCCTGATACGGGTAAAGTCACAGTTCTGCGCTTCGTTGCTGCTCAGGACGTGGGCCGTGCGATTCACCGTAAATATGTCGAAGGACAGATTCAGGGTGGCGTTGTTCAGGGTATCGGTTGGGCTTTGAACGAAGAATACATTTACGATAAAAATGGTCGCCTCTCGAACGCGGGTTTCCTGGACTACAGAATTCCTGTGGCTTCAGATTTGCCAATGATCGAGGCCGTGATTGTGGAAGTGCCCAACCCCCTGCATCCGTTTGGAGTCAAGGGCGTAGGCGAAGCCAACATCGTGCCCCCAATGGCTGCCATGGCGAATGCTATTTACCAGGCGACTGGCTGCCGCATGACTGAGTTGCCCATGTCACCTCCAAAGGTACTCGCGGCTATTGATGCAAAAAATGGTTGATACGACGCTGCCTCAAACCGTCCGCGTGATGTTTACCGGCGGTTTCAGCAGACGTTATACCGAGGGGGTCAGAGAGTTCACTGTGCAGGCCACCACCGTGCGTGGTGTGCTCAGTGCAATGGATGCGCTGTACCCCGGTCTGGGAGAGCACCTTGAAGAAGAAACCTCTATCGCGATTGATGGCGTTATTCACGAGGTGGTCTATACGCAAAAAGTCCCTGCAGGTTGCGAGGTATTTTTTATTCCCCGGATCGAGGGCGGTTAAAACGCCGTGTCTTGTTAACAGTCCTTATCGGACCCGTTTGCAAGCGCTGTTGCTGAGTACGGCCTTGCTTGGCTTTTACGCGTATGGACAAATCAACACCAATTCGGGCTCCAGCACTTTATCCGCCTATCCTGATAAAACGATCAAAATAGTTGTTGGTTTTGTACCCGGTGGACCCACTGACGTGTATGCAAGACTCACTGCCCGAGCCTTGTCTGAGCAACTTCAGCAGCAAGTGATTGTGGAAAATAAACCCGGTGCGAGTGGTGCAATCGCCGCTAATGCTGTCGCTGCCGCACCTGCAGATGGCTACACCTTATTAGTCAACGTAGTGTCTGACATTATTTCACCCGTTGCGAATAAAAATATTGGCTACAACCTGGTACGTGATTTTGCAGCGATTGGTTTGATTGCGAGTGCGCCAAATGTGCTGGTCATCAATCCCGCACTACCCGTGAATTCGGTCAGTGAACTGGTGGCTTACGCAAGAAAAAATCCAGGTGTATTGAATTATGGGTCTGCCGGCGTTGGCACGGTCAGTCATTTGGCTGGTGCCCTGCTTGAGACCGAAGCGCAAATACCTTTGACCCATATTCAATACAAAGGTACAAATGGCGCACAGATGGATTTGTTATCAGGTCGAATCTCCCTCATGTTCGACAATCTGACTAATGGACTCTCCCATGCGCGTTCCGGCAAGCTCAAAGCGCTCGCTGTGACTTCAGCGCAACGCTGGGCTGCTGCGCCCGAGCTTGCGACGATGGCTGAAAGTGGTTTTCCGGCCTCCAGTCTGTTGTCTGTTTTCGGCTTGGTCGCACCAGCGGGCACTCCGGCTGCGGTGATCAGCAAACTCTCAAAGGCCTTGACTGCGGGGTTGCAGAACCAGGACTTTCGTTCAGGTCTGATTGCCTCGGGTGCAGAGCCTGGCGAGATGAACGCTGAGACGTATGGAAAGTATTTGATTACTGAGTCTTTGCGCTGGGAAAGCTTTTTGCAAAAGCACCCGGAAATCATGAAGAATTAATTTACGCTGCAGCTTGTGCAAGGTTTCGTGTCTGGTTTTTGCACGACGTTTACGGCTAAGTTTTTTTAGATTTCAGCCCGCCTCAAGCGCCTGTCTTGCCTGCTGTAAATAAAAATGATTGATATAAGATTTTGCTCGCGTGTCGGCCCGCTTGGGCACATGCCTGAGCAGGGCGCTTATATCGATCAGTGTCTGTATGGATTCAGGGTTCGCTTCACCATTTCTTGGGAAAATTTCCGCCTGTGTATATTCATCCCAGGCCCGATCCGCATACTCCGCGCTGATACCGGTTTCTTGTATCGCAATCGCCTGGCAGCCTTGTTTGTTTAGATAAAACCATTCGTGCGCACGGATAAAGGCTTTCATGAACGCAACAGTTGTCTCATGATGCGCATGGGCCCAGCGTCCATCCACATTCAATGAGGTGAACTGAAACCAGGGAAATTCATCTCGTGGCTCGCACAGCGAAGTGAATCCGAGGTCTTGAGCGATGTAGTTCAAGGGAGTACCCTGGAGCCCCGCGTCAATAGCACCTGACTGGAGTTTTTCCCAACGGCTCAGTATCGGGCCGACTGCCACGATATTGTAGTCAGCGGGATAGTGCAAACCATGCGACTCCATGATTTTCATCACAAGCGAGGAGCTGCCGGCCTGCACAGAGGAAACGCCGATCGTGCGGCCTTTCATATCGGAAAAATGACGTATGTCTTTTCCGGCAATCAGAGAGAAGGGCAACCGGTTAACGTTGCCACCAATAATCTGTAGATGACCGCCGCTTTCACTATCCAGAATGATGTGTTCAGTCACACCAAGAGCGAGATCCAGTCGACCGTCCTGCAGGCGCGTCCAGACCTCGTCGATTGGTTCGTAAAGCTCAATGGATACGTCCAGGCCTTCTTGTTCAAACATGCCCGTATGGGCGGCAATCCAGATGGGCATGTTGAAGTAGTTACGGGAAATTGCGCCCAGACGTATTTTTTTCATAAAAATCTAATCGATTACTGTGCTAAGAGAGCGAGTTACTGTGGAGCGAAATCGATATGTTTGACGAAGACGATATTGCCTTTGTCATTTTTCACGATGTTGTAGCCGTGCAGTCCGTCGCCGTTCTTATCGAAGTTATAGGTACCCTCAACGCCTTTGTAACCCTGAATAGCATGGAGGGCTTGCTTGATGTCTTCAGGTTTGGTGCTCTTGCTGTTGGTAATCGCCAGGGCAAGCAGTTTGACTGCGTCATAAGCCCAGGCTGAGTACAGGTCGGCTTCGAGTTTATATTTCGCTTTGTATTTTTCTGAGTAAGCTTTGGTCTCCGGGCTGGAGTCAATTGCATAGTCTGCTATCGAATACGTGTCATACAGCGCATCGCCTGCTAATTTCATCGCGGTGTCGGTTGACAGGGAAGGTGAACCGACCCAGGTCGCGTTAACACCGAGCTGACGCAGTTGTTTCGCAAAAATGCCTACATCGGGTGAGTTGGCAATGTAGGTCGAGACGATATCTGCGCCAGATTGTTTGATAGCCAATACGATAGGCGTGAAGTCCTGTGAATTGCTGGTAAAGCCTTGCACGGATACCGGCGTGACACCCAGTGCTTTGAGCGCTTCGATCAGATTGTTCTTGCCGCCATTACCAAAAGCGTCGGTTGAGTGAACGATGGCCCATTTTTTGAGCTTGAGAGTATTGACGCCATAGTCTGCGATTACTTTAGCTGAATAGCCGTCGTTTGGACGTGCACGGAAAATCCAGGGGTTATTGACATGGGTCAGGCTGTAGTCTGTGCCACCAACCACCATAGGCAGACCGGCTTTTGCAACGGTGGGCGCGACAGCTTGGATCTGGGTGCTACGCACCGAACCAATCAAGGCGGTCATATCCCCACCGCTCGTGAGTTTGGAGATGGCCAGAACAGAGCCTGGGTTGGTACTTTGATTGTCTTCTGCGCGCAATTCCAGCGGACGGCCTAATACGCCACCTGCGGCGTTGATTTCTTCAACAGCCATTTTCGCGCCATTAATCTGGTAGATGCCTGCTTCGGCGTTGGGGCCAGAGCTTTCAGCCATCATACCGAACTTAATCGGATCAGCAGCCTGGACGTTGATGGTGAGCGCAGCAAGCAGGGCTGCGGCGCTTAAGGAAAAGAATTTAGTTTTCATGAAAAAATCTCCAGTCGTTCTTATAAGTTTCAAATCAAAAAATCATACAAACTATTTAAGGCAATCACGGTGGTTGAATGCGGGTACGTATATTTGTTAATACCTTTTATTTCTTATTCCCCCCACCCAGGTAGGCGGAACGAACCTCTTCATTATTCAGTAATTGCTCGGGCGTTCCTTCTACGGTGAGTTCCCCTGTCACCAGGACATAACCACGGTCCGCGACGGAGAGCGCCATATTGGCATTTTGTTCAACCAGCAAAATCGTCATGCCGCGTTCACGAATTTTTCGGATCGTTGCAAAGAGTTGCTGCACAATGAGCGGCGCCAGGCCCAGGGATGGTTCGTCGAGCAGGAGCAGTTTTGGCTTGGACATCAAACCCCGGGCGACCGCAAGCATCTGTTGCTCTCCACCAGACAAACTCCAGCCAAGTGAGCCAGACAAGCGTTCTAAGGGAGGGAAAATCTCGAACATTTCCTCCACTTCCGATTCAAGCTGCGCGCGGCTGACATTTTTGCGCGAGGAGCTGCCGATCATGATGTTTTCTTTGACGGTCAGCCCCGGAAAAATTCTCCGGCCTTCCGGTACGTGCGCGATGCCGCGTCCTACTGTTTTTTCCGAAGGAATATTCAGCACACTCTGGCCGTCAAATAAAATGTCGCCGCTTGTCACGGAGACCAGGCCGGAAATGCTGCGCAAGGTTGTACTTTTTCCCGCACCATTCGCACCAAGCAAGGTCACGATCTCGCCCTCGTTAACATGGAGCGATACACCTTTCAGTGCTTGCACATTGCCGTAGTAACTTTCTACATTTTTAAGTTCAAGCAGCGCCATGTGCACTCTCCCCCAGGTAAGCGGTGATCACATCAGGGTGGCGTAACACATCGTTCGGTGCGCCTTCTGCAATTTGTTTACCAAAATTCAAACAGGTAATACGATCAGATACTTGTTCGATCAGACCGATATCGTGTTCGATCAGGAAAATCGTCAAACCATGGCCTCTCAGGCGTTTGAGCAGGGCGACGAGTTCTTGCTTTTCCGTTTGATTCAAACCCGCCGCAGGCTCATCAAGAAGCAAGAATTTCGGATGACCGGCTAACGCGCGCGCGATCTCGACCAGACGTTGGTGACCATAGGGCAAGTTTTGTACGATGACCTCGGCGCTTTGCGCCATACCGACAAACTTCAAGGCAGACAGCGCGCGTTCACGCAGAGCGGCCTGTCCTGGCGCGATCGGATTATTTTCGCGCTGAGCGCCGACCATGACGTTTTCAACAACAGACAGCGCTGGGAATAAGCGAATGTTCTGAAACGTGCGTCCCATTCCAAGACCGGCACGCTCATAAGGCGCCATCTCGGTGATATCGGTGCCATCAAACGTCATCGATCCTGCAGTGGGTTTGTAAATGCCGCTCAGGATATTCAAGGTTGTTGTTTTGCCTGAGCCGTTAGGGCCGATTAAGGCATGTACCGTCCCACGCATGACCTCAAGCGTGATGCCATCTACTGCGCGCACACCCCCAAAATGTTTCTGCACATTTTCAAGTTTGAGAATAGGCGTCGGATCTGTAATCGGGACCGTGACATCAAGTGGGGCGATTGCTTCCAGGTCAATGGGGGCTGGTTTTCTGTATTTTGCGACCCGTGAGCTGATCAAACCCCAGATACCCGTTGGCAGGAACACCATGATCAGGATCACCGCCAGACCATAGGCGGCGAGGTATACCTCTTTGAGAAAGCGCAACCACTCGGGCAGCAAAATCAACAGACTTGTTCCCAGCACGCCGCCAAAAGCTGATTGAGCGCCACCCAGCAGCACCATGGTCAGAAACTCCACTGAACGGGCAAAGTTAAAGTTGTCCGGACTAATGTAGGCAAAGCCAGCCGCATACAGTGCGCCTCCCAGACCTGCCAGTGCAGCGCTGATCGTAAAGGCGATGACCTTGACTTTCAGACTGTTGACGCCCGTGACTTCGGCAGCAAGTTCATTCTCGCGAATCGCACGCATCGCACGACCGGTACTGGTTTGAGGCAGTTTCCAGACGAAATAAATGACGGCATAAAGCACTACTGCACACATCAGCAAATATGCGCGATCGTCATTGAGGGTATAGCCAAAAAGAGAGGGTCTTGCGATACCGGCAATACCATCCGGACCTTTGGTGAAATCAATCCAGTTGTTCAGAATCAGATCGAAAATCTGCTGAAAACTGATTGTGATCATGGCCAGGTAATGGCCTTTGAGGCGAAGTGTAGTCAGACCAAGAATAAAACCAGACAGCGTTGCTACGGCAATGCCGAGCGCGAGGGTGATCCAGAAATTCAAACCTGCATCAACCGTGCCCAAGCCGACTGCATAGGCGCCCAAGCCAAAAAATGTTGCTTGCGCCAGGTTAATCTGCCCCGTATAGCCAAGCACGACTGTCATACCCAGCACAGCGATTGAATAGGTCACGGCCTGCATGAAAATATTCAGGACATAGGGCGAAACCTTGAAGAAGTATGGCAGCAGGGCAATCAGCAGGCCGATTGCCAGAATGGTGAGGATCTTTTTCATGCTTTCTCCGAAATCTTTTCACCGAAAATGCCTTGAGGTCTCAAGAGCAAGAAGATGAACAGTAGAAGAAAGGCAAACGCATCCTTGTAGGGTACTGAAATGTAGTGGGCACCAAAGGCTTCCACCACGCCTAGCAGCAAACCGCCAACGATTGATCCTGTGACATCACCAAAACCGCCAATGATTGTTGCAGAAAAGGCTTTGAGTGCGATGATGGAGCCCATGCCGATTGAGACGAACAGTACTGGTGAAACTAGAATTCCCGCCATACCGCCCAGGATCGCGCTATAGCAGAACGTAAACGCGATCATGGTGGCGACAGGTATACCGACTAGTCTGGCCATATCCTTATCCTGTGAGGTCGCCTGAAGCTTTTTACCAAATAGCGTGCGCTCAAACAGAAAATACTGGAAACCGACCGCAATCGCCGTCACACCCAGAATAGTCAGGTACTGCGTATCCATGAAAACACCACCGATTTCGATCGCTGACGTTTTAAATACTTTTTCCATCGGCCTGGGCTGGGGGCCAAAGAAATACAAAACCGTGTTCTGCATGAAAATCGAGGCGCCCAGGGTGCTGATGATCACAGGCAGAAAGGAGCGGTGTCTGAGTGGGTAGTAAACCCCCAGATTAAAGATCAGACCAAAAATGCCCATCGCAACAAGTGCGAGCAGGATGGCTAACCAGTAAGGCGCACCCGCTGCGAGGAAAGCCACCATGGAGAATCCTCCCAGCATGGCAAAGTCGCCCTGCGCGAAATTCACGACGTTGGTGGCGCGGATAATCAATACAAAGCCCAGTGCGACCAGCGAATAGATAGCGCCTAGGGCAAGGCCTGAAAACAGGACTTGCAAATTGATAACAATAAAATCTGACACTTTGTCTCCAAATTTTCATCGGGCATCTCTTTGTGGACGCACTTGGTTCATTATCAATGAATTTTGAGCAAAAAAACCCCTCATTGAATGAGGGTTTGCCCTGTATGCGGCACAGATGAAGAAAACAGGCAACTCACAAGCCGAGGGTTCTGTGCGCGAAGCATAGGCAGGCTGTCGAGTTGAGCTGCAAAAAAGACACACAACAGCGACCCTCGGGATAGCCGGCTCAGGCCGGCTCTGTCAGCTTTTCTGCTTAGATCTGGGGCCCCCATGGTGCGCCGAGCATGAGTTTATTTTCCTGATTTTGCAGCAAAGGGCGTAGTTGTTTAGCGAAATTCATGAAATCAGGATCGCTAAACACACCATTCCAGAAAGCGCGACGATCTGCCTCGTCATCAAATTTCCAGAGATGGATAATTTGGTTAAGCGCTCCAATATCACCCGTGAAATAGCTGCAAAGTTTGTTCGGGTGTTTTGACAGAGCAGGCCAGCCTAGTGTTTTGTAAAGCTCAATGACATCGGCCATTTTTCCGACTGTAACGGTGTAGGTACGTAATTCGTAAATCGCCATGATGATTATTCCTCTCTTGATTTATTGAGTGCTTTGTTGCGCTTGTTGCGCGCCGCGGACCAGTTTGCCTGGGAGTGCGCCGGTCGCCTTGCCCTCGCGATAGGTCACAACGCCCGAGACGATCGTGGCACGAAAGCCATCGGCTTTTTGTCCAAGTCTGCGTCCACCAGCAGGTAGGTCATAGACTATTTTTGGGGCATGCAGGCGTAGGTTTTCAAAATCGATGATGTTGATATCCGCTTTATAACCGGGCTTGAGCAGGCCTCGATCGTTCAGACCCACTGTCGCAGCAGTGTCCTGTGTTTGCCATTTGACCAGTTGCGCCAGAGGTAGTTTTTCCCCGCGCGAACGGTCGCGGGCCCAATGCGTCAGCAGGTAGGTAGGAAAACTGGCATCACAGATAAAGCCATAATGCGCGCCGCCATCTGAGAGACCGGGCACTGTATCGCGGTCGAGCAGCATCTCGCGTAAAACCTCGTGATCTTTTTCAAAATAGTTATATAGGGGGCGATAAAGCAAGGCTTGCCCATCGTTGCCCAGGAGAATGTCGTAGGCGACCTCAGCAGCAGGCCTGCCTTCGCGGGCCGCGATCGCGGCAATGCTGGTGTCCGGATGTGGCTCGTATTCTGGCGGATCACCCAGGGGGTAGAGATTTTCAAAGTTTGCGACACGACGTTTGTACATTTCTTCGTGATGCTCTTCAGAAAGAATTTTTGCCCGGATCTGCGGATCGCGTAATTTTTTCAGCCGCTCAGCGGGTGGTAAATCTTTCAGTGATTCGTATGTTGGTAGCTGCGAGAACGAACACAGCGACAAGGCAAAACTAAAAATGAGTGCAACGGGACGCGCACCGACTTGTGCTTTCATTTTTAGACCTGCATCGGTTGCCTCATGCATATGATGCATCACGCGGCGCCATCTGTCGGGTAAATGCTCATGCTGCAGCAGCGTCAATGAAAGTGGCCGTCCTGATTGTTCGACAACCCTGCGCAGCATGGCGAACTCTGCATCCACATCATCAAAGTCCGTCACCAGTTGCAGTGTGCCAAGTCCGACTTTCTTCAGTCCCAGTGCAATGCCCGCAAGCTCTTTCTCTGCGGCACCGAGAGTCGGGGTATTCATACCGTCACTACTCTTATGCAGGATCGTGCGCGAAGTAGTAAAGCCAAGTGCGCCAGCCTGCACCGCCTCACCCGCGATTTGTGCCATGGTCGCAATATCGCTATCCGTGGCAGGCTCTCGTGCTGCGCCGCGGTCACCCATCACGTGAATGCGCAGTGGGGCATGACCGATCTGTGCAGCGATGTCGAGGTCGTAGTGGCGCGCGTCGAGCGCATCGAGATACTCCGGAAAGGAGCTCCAGTTCCAGGGCAGACCCTCCTCAAGCACAACACCGGGGATGTCTTCGACACCCTCCATGAGACGCATCATGATTGCACGGTGCTCTTGCTTGCACGGCGCAAAGCCAATACCGCAGTTACCCATCACGACTGTAGTGACGCCTAGCTGGGAGGAGGAGGCGACCTGGTGGCTCCAGGTGACCTGACCATCGTAATGGGTATGGATATCAACAAAACCCGGGGTGACGAGCAACCCGCGAGCGTCTATTTCCTCGTTCGCTGTGCCCGTAACGGATCCGACTTCTTTGATCAGTCCATCAACAATTTTGATATCGCCGACATAGGGTTCGTTACCGCTACCGTCGACAATGGTGCCATTGCGGATAATTAATGTGTTTGCTGTCATTTTTTTCGTTTTAAGTGATGGATTTTTGTCTCGTGCTAAGTTTTTACCAGATCTCGTGGGACTTTACCTGCACTCGTATTTGATTGCAGCAAAACCGCCTTGATCAGTAAAGCCCTTGTTGCCACTCAAGGCATCTGTGCAATCACCTGAGCGACGGCCGCAGTCAAACGTTTTGCATAGGGAACATGTAAAAACTCGTTAGGACCATGGGCGTTTGATTTTGGACCCAGTACCCCACAGACCATCATCTGTGCGCAAGGAAAACCTTCGCTTAGAAGATTCATAAGCGGGATCGTACCACCCTGACCAATATAGCCAACCGGAGCACCGAAATGCGCCTGGCTGGCCTGATTCAACGCTTGTTCAAACCAGGGGGTGATGGCCGGTGCATTCCAGCCGCTTGAGGCACTACCCCCTTCAAATGTCACCTTGGCCTGATATGGCGCGTTGTCTTCAAGCAGAGTTTTGAGTTCCGCAACGGCTAGCGCAGCATCGATCAGGGGAGGCAGTCGCAAGCTGAGTTTGAAAGCAGTATAGGGGCGCAAGACATTACCTGCGTCTTTTAAAGCAGGAAAGCCTTCCGCACCGGTTACGCTAAGAGTTGGCGTCCAGGTGCGACGGATTAACGCCTCAACGGGGTCAAGTGTGGTGGGCAGTGCGACTAACGAGGAGCCACCACAGTCGTGATGTGCCCACGGAAAACGTTTATAAATTTCTTCTCCAAGAATGGCAGCGGTGGCCTGCGCCTGCTGACGTCGCTCGGTGGGGATTTCGCAGTGAAAACTTTTGGGCAGCAGGCGACCTGTTTCGCTGTCTTCGAGGCGATCCAGCACGTGGCGCATAATCCTGAAGCTTGAGGGCACCAGACCTGAGGCATCGCCCGAGTGGATGCCTTCGGTCAGAATTTCAACTTTCAGCGTACCAGAGGCCATCCCCCGCAAACTGGTGGTGAGCCAGAGCTGGTCGTAGTTACCTGCGCCACTGTCCATGCAGATCACTAGTCCGACATCACCCATGCGTGCTCTCAAGGCATCAACATAAGGTAGCAAATCAGGCGAGCCGCTTTCCTCGCAGGTTTCGATCAGTCCGACTATCCTGGGGTGCTCGACCTGCTGGGATTTGAGTGCCTGAATGGCGGTGATCGCGGCGTAGGTCGCGTAGCCATCATCTGCGCTGCCACGACCATAGAGTTTTCCGTCAATATATTTTGGCGTCCAGGGACCGAGACCCGCCCGCCAGCCATCAAACTCGGGCTGTTTGTCCAGATGACCGTACATCAGAACTGTCTGACTGCCTTGTGCTTGAGCACGCGTCGCTGGCACATCAAAAAACATCACCGGTGTGCGGCCTGGCAGGCGAATAATTTCCAGAGTCAGACCTTGGACTTTTTGTTCCCTGACCCAGTTTGCTGCGCGCTCAAGTACCGTATCCAGATAGCCTGCTTTTGCCCAGTCGGGATCGAAAGCAGGGGATTTGGCAGGGATTTCGATGTAATCACTTAGTTGCCCAACGAGATCGTTGTCCCAGGCTTGACTGACTTCGGACAGCACTTGGGCAGTATCGAGATTGGGGACTCTGGCGTTCATGAGGCGATCCTTGAGTGTGTTACGGTTGTTCGCACTGAATAATGATGACAAACTACTTTATAACGGATAAATGCCCATGTTTTTAGATCTATTCAAAAGCAAATATATCGCTGCGCTCAGTAGTGCTCTTTTTGCCTGCAGTATTTTTGCTTCAGGCCAGGTCGGTGCAAAATATAAAACTGTACTGTAAAAAGCTATAAAAAAACGGCATCTTCCTTTGTATGAAAGATGCCGTTTTATTCAAGCGTATCAAAGGCTGTTTAGCCCTGCGCTTTGACCTTCAGGCGCCAGGCATGCAGTAACGGTTCTGTATAGCCGCTAGGTTGCTCAAGACCTTTGAAAACGAGATCGCAGGCCGCCTGGTAAGCCATCGACGTATCGAAATGGCCAGCCATGGGTTTGTAGAGCGGATCACCCGCGTTTTGCTGATCCACAACTTTAGCCATACGCTGGAATGTCTCGTTGACCTGCTCCGGGGTGACGATCCCATGCAGCAGCCAGTTGGCGATATGCTGACTTGAAATGCGAAGGGTAGCGCGGTCCTCCATGAGGCCGACGTTGTGGATGTCCGGGACTTTTGAACATCCCACTCCCTGATCAATCCAGCGCACGACATAGCCCAGAATACCCTGGGCATTGTTATCGAGCTCTTGCTGGATATCCGTTGCACTCCAGGTCGGTTTCGCTGCCACAGGCACTTGCAGGATGTCGCTCAGGAGACGATCGATTTCTGTGTTGTTGGCAACTTTTTCCAGTTCCTGCTGGATCGAGGCCACATTCACCTGATGATAGTGCAGGGCATGCAGCGTTGCTGCAGTCGGCGAGGGAACCCAGGCAGTATTCGCGCCGGCTTTTGGGTGACCGATTTTTTGCTCGAGCATGGCTGCCATCAGATCAGGCATGGCCCACATACCTTTACCAATCTGCGCACGACCACGCAGACCGCAAGACAGGCCTGTCAGGACGTTGCTGCGCTCGTAAGCTGCAAGCCAGGCGCTGGCTTTCATATCACCTTTGCGGATCATCGGGCCAGCATGCATGGCAGTATGCATTTCGTCGCCGGTACGATCGAGAAAGCCGGTGTTAATGAAGGCGACACGCGCACGCGCCTCGTTGATGCAGGCCTTCAGGTTGACGCTGGTGCGTCGCTCTTCGTCCATGATGCCGAGTTTGACGGTATTGGCTGGCAGGCCAAGTATATTTTCTACCCTGCCAAAGAGTTCGTTGGCAAAGGCGACTTCGGCTGGACCGTGCATTTTTGGTTTAACAATGTAGACCGAACCGGTGCGCGAGTTTCCGAATTTATGATCTTGACTACGCTTCATATCGTGCATGGCGATCGCCACAGTCACAACCGCATCAAGGATGCCTTCAAAGATCTCGTTGCCCTGTTCATCCAGAATCGCTGGATTAGTCATCAGGTGACCGACGTTACGCAAGAACAGAAGCGAGCGGCCGTGAAGCGTGACGATACCATCTTTGGCGGTTATAGCGCCGGCTCCAGCAGTGTATTTGCGGTCCTCATTGAGGGTACGGTTAAAAGTTTTGCCGTTTTTTGTCACGCTTTCAACCAGCGTGCCTTTGAGGATGCCAAGCCAGTTATCGTAGGCCAGTACTTTGTCGTCGGCATCTACTACAGCGACTGAATCCTCAAGATCGAGAATGGTCGAGAGCGCAGACTCAAGAACGATGTCGTTGACACCGGCAGCATCATCACGACCAATGCCCTGGGTATTGTCTATACGGATATCAATATGCAGCCCGTTATTGGCGAGTAAAACCGATGAGGGGGCAGTCGCTGCACCCTGATAACCAATGAATTTTTTCGGATCAGCCAGGCCCGTAGTCGTGCCATCAGCCAGTGTCACCATCAGATTGCCCCCGGTGACGGAATATTGTTTGGCATCTGCGTGCGAGCCTTTTGCAAGGGCAGCAGCCTGATCCAGGAACGTACGGCCAAAGGCGATGACCTTAGCGCCGCGCACAGGGTTGTAGCCTTTGCCATCCGGACCGGTTTTAGAGGCACCCTCTGCCTCGGAGATTGCGTCGGTGCCATACAGAGCGTCGTACAGCGAACCCCAGCGCGCATTCGCAGCATTGAGTGCATAGCGTGCGTTCAGAACAGGCACTACGAGTTGTGGACCCGCTTGCAGCGCAAGCTCAGCATCAACATTGGTGGTGGTTGCCAGGGCCTCTGCGGGCACGGGTGCGAGGTAACCAATCGCTTGCAGTTGTTTGCGGTAGGCTGCCATGTCTGAAACCGGACCAGGATGCGCGCGATGCCAGGCATCCATCTCGAGCTGGATGCGGTCGCGCTCTTTGAGTAGCGCTGCATTTTTAGGTGTCAGGTCATGGACCAGTGCATCAAAACCTTTCCAGAAGCTTGAGCTGTCTATGCCTGTGCCGGGCAGGACTTTATCTTCGATGAAACGATATAAAACGGTAGCGACTTGAAGGCGGTTGCAAGTTGTGCGGGCAGTCATGCTTTGAGACCTTGAAAAGGACAATTGGACGAATAATTCACTATTTTACTAATTTATAGGGGTTAGTTGGGGTTTAGGGTGTTTTATTCAAAATTAAGTCTGAAAAAAATGGTAATTTAAGCTCATACTTTGTTTGTATTTATTTGCAATGATTGTTGTAAGTGCACTGGCCTTGCGTATGATCTTTGTTCAGCAGTTGTTAAATTTCAGCAGTTACTAAATAGTTAAATAGTTACTAAATAGTTGCTAAAACCACTTGTCCAGTTATTTTTTAACCAGAGGTACCAGATGAAATCTGTTATGAATATCGCGAAAGCCTTAGTTTGTGTCGGTGTTGCTGTTTACGCACAGAGTTCCTCAGCGCAAGTCTATTGCACTGGACCTGGTTTTCCTGTGGGTTGCGTTGCACGTCCAGTGGGTTTTGGCGCCCCCGGAGTTGGTGTCCTGCCTGGCGCAGGTGTGGGTGCACCAGGTGTCGGTGTAGCCCCAGGAGTGGGTGCGCCTGGAGTGGGTGCCCCCGGAGTGGGTGAAGCCCCAGGTGCGGGTGCTGCGGGTGTTGGGGTCAGACCAGGAGCTGGAGCCGGTGCTCCAGGTGCGGGGATGACGCGCGGTGAAGGTCCAGCTGATGGTGAAATGAATCGTGGCGGTCCCCAGAACCGCGCAGGACGTCGTTAATTACCCAGTCCAGCGATGTAGTCAGCCAGTACGACAATATCCTCGTCCTTCAGACCTGTGGAGGCCGAGGTCATATTGCCGTCCATATCTGCGCGCTTCATCGCTTTGAAAGCTTGCAACTGGGCTAGCAGATAATCGTGTTGCTGCCCTCTGATGTTGGGGATGTGCTGGAGCCCTTTTAATTCAGGACCATGGCACTGGGTACAGTTATATTTTTTAGCTAAACCGGGTCCCAGTTCTAAGTTTGCCGGCTTTGTCTGGTGCTTGGGCGCCAGGCGTTTTTCAGATTCGAAATAGGCCGCTAAATCATTCATCTCTGTGTTGCTAAGATTTGCAGCAAAGGGTGACATGACAGGATTTTTACGGTTTTCTTCCCTGAACTGATAGAGCATGGTCGCCAGAGCTTGCTCAGGTTGCGCAGCTAGCGTTGGCACAGAGGAGGTCGGCGAATTGCCACCCGGTCCATGACACGCAACACAAGTCTGTGCACGCGCGCGTCCTGCCTCGACGTCACCCGCCTGGGCGAACACAGGAAAAATTAAAAAAGCCGCAGCGGCTAACTGAGCCGCTGCGACTGATTGCACTGATTTAAATATTGTCATTATTTTGCATAGCTAACACGATAGACCACACCATTGTAGTCATCGGAAACAAGTAAGGAGCCATCACCGATGACTTGCACATCGACTGGACGACCCCACATTGGTGGATCACCTTTGTCATCAAGCAAGAAGCCCGTCAGGAAGGGTTCATATTTAGTGACTTTGCCGCTGTCATCCAGTACGACACGCATGACGTCATAGCCTTGCTTGGTACTGCGGTTCCAGGAACCGTGGCGGGCCATAAACATGTTGTTCTTGTATTCGGCAGGGAACATATTGCCGGTATAAAAACGAATGCCAAGTGGTGCGACGTGGGCGCCGAGTTTAAGCACGGGCGGGGTACTCATGGCGCAGGTATTGTATTTGCCATACTCAGGGTCGGGTGTGTCACCCTGATGGCAGAACGGGAAGCCGAAGTCCTCACCTTCTTTGGTCAGCACATTCAGCTCGTCGTTTGGACCATCATCACCCAGCCAGTCACGAGCATGCTCAGTAAACCAGAGTTTATTCGTGGTTGGATGGAAAGCCATGCCGACACTGTTGCGCACGCCTGTTGCAACACGCTCCATCTGTTTGGTTTTGGGATCGACACGAAGGATCGCCGCCTGGTTATAGCCGGGCATGGTGATGTTTTGTGGTGAACCAATGTTGAAATACAGTTTTCCGTCAGGACCTGCGGCCAGGAATTTCCAGAAGTGGCCTGGCCCGTTGGTCGGATCAAGTCCGTCTACAACCAGTTCACCTTTGGGGTTATCCAGGTTGCTTTCGATATTGTCATAACGTGTGATTTTGTCGTGCTCAGCAACAAACAAGGTATCGCCAATCATAGCGATACCGTTTGGTGAGTTTTGACCTTTAAGAATGGTTTTCACTTCACGCTTGCCATCTTTTTCGATGACGGCATAAACGTTTTTGGCATTTCGGTTACTCACGAATACAGTGCCCTTCTGGCCAATCGCGAGTGAGCGTGCCTCAGGTACACCATCAACCCAGACTTCGACCTTAAAGCCAGGAGGCACTTTAAGCGTAGACATTTTGAGGTCTTTCGCTGCGACACCAGTCATTTTAGGAGCAAAGGGATGCAGGGTAACCGGCTGAGTGGTGCCGTCTATACCTTGTTTCCAGGCTGGTGGTGGTTCTGCAGCAGGAGCAGCCGCTGCGGCTGGCGCTGCGGGTGCCGCGGGCGCAGCAGCTTGTTGGGCAAAGGCAGGCATTGCAAGAGCAAGTGCGAGCGCTGAAAGTGCATGCTTCATAACCATGTTGTCTGTCTCCTTGTATTGCTTTTATATAAAGCGTTATTACTACTTATTACTACGTGACTGAATATATACCAAGCGATGCAGAGTGGCGAGTTTTATTTGAGTACCCGCGTAAGCTCTTTTGAGTTTTTATCAGTACGAAAAATAATCGGCTTTTTGCCCTGAGGTCTTTGGGTGAGCGCGTTCTTGTCGTTGCGGACAATGATTTCCTTAACCACGTTGTTGTGAGGGGATTTTGAGCAAACTGGATCTGTCGCAGCGGCGTCTCCGGTGAGCAAAAATGACTGACATCTGCAGCCACCAAAATCCTTTGTTTTTTCCTCGCAGCTTCGGCAAGGTTCTTGCATCCACGCATCACCGCGAAAAAAATTAAATGCCTGGCTCTCGTACCAGATCTCTTTGATTGAATAATCCTTAATGTTCGGAATCTCCAGACCGGGTAATTGTCTGGCGTTGTGGCAGGGCAGAGCGGCACCATCCGGAGCGATGTCAAGAAAAACGGAGCCCCAGCCATTCATGCATGCTTTGGGGCGGTCTTCAAAATAGTCCGGCACAACAAAAAGCAGTTTGCAACGCTTGCCGATCTTTGCCCGGTAGTCATTGACGACTTGCTCGGCAGCTTGCAGTTGTTCGTGCGTTGGCATTAATTGATCTTGATTCTCCATGGCCCAGCCGTAATACTGTGTATTGGCCAGTTCAAGATATTCCGCATCCAGTGCAAGCGCCATCTCGATAATTTTATCGACATGCGGCAGGTTGTAGCGATGTAATACAACATTCATCACCATTGGATAATCATATTTTTTGATCAGATCTGCGACGCGTTTTTTAAGCTCGAAGGTTTTCGTGCTGCTCAGAAAGTCATTCATTTCCTGAGTCGAGTCTTGAAACGAAAGCTGGATGTGATCGAGTCCGGCTTGTTTCAAAGCCTGGATGCGTTTTTCGTTCAGACCAACGCCAGAGGTAATCAGATTTGTATAAAACCCTAATTCCCTGGCCGCTTTCACCAGGGTCTCGAGATCCTCTCGCAGTAAAGGTTCACCACCCGAGAAGCCCAACTGCGCAGCGCCAAGCGCACGCGCTTCGGTCATGACGCGGATCCATTCCTCGGTCGTGAGTTCGTTTTGGATTTTGCTGTAATTGGTCGGGTTATAACAAAAAACACAGTGCAAAGGGCATCTGTAGGTGAGCTCTGCAAGCAGCCAGAATGGCTGGGTGATCGCCTGGGTCGTAGTCATTTGATCCAGTCTTTTTCATACGCGGCGCGCAGCATGCCTTCGATCTGGTCGCGCAAGCCTGTTGTATTAAAAGCCTGTTCCAGCTCGGTGACCATGGCTGCAATTGTGTGTGCACCATCGCAACGCTTGAGAATCTCCGCCGCGCTTACGTTAAGCTTGACCATCCCCTCGGGGTATAGCAAGACATAGGCTTGCTGAGCCTCTTCCCACTGCAGTCTGAATAGTCTGTTCAGACGTGGCCGCTCTGGTAGTGATTCGGATGTCTGCTCTGTCATGTCCGTTTACCTATGCTCTAGACAGGGTAGGCGCGTTCAATCGCATCAAGCATAGACCAGAGGATATCGAGTTTGAATTGCAAAATATCCAGTGCACGCTCTTGTTGTGCGCGGGTCGTGAAATGGGCTAGGGTGACTTCCAGGCCGTGATCGACATCGCGCTGAGCCAGTGGTATGCGCGAGCGAAAATAATGTAGTCCCTGCGCTTCAATCCAGGGGTAGTGCGTCGGCCACGAGGCCAGCCTGTCTTTGTGGATTTGCGGGGCGAACATTTCCGTCAGCGAGGAGCAGATGGCCTCTTGCCAAGGTTGCTGGCGCGCGAAATTCACATAGGCGTCGCAGGCAAACTTTACGGCAGGCTCCACTTTCTTGAGTGACCAGAGCGTCTCCCGATCCAGACCGACTGCTATACCCAGCTGAGTCCACGCCTCCATGCCGCCCGATTCGGTCTCCGTTTGATAGTCTCCAAATCCATCGTGATCAAGTATCCGCGAGATCCAGCGGCGACGGGTTTCCCGATCCTGGCAATTCGACATAATGGCCGCATCCTTGATGGGGATGATCCATTGATAATAAAAACGGTTCAGAACCCAGCCGCGAATTTGTTCGCGCGAACAAAGTCCGGCGTTCATTTTCACGTTGAAGGGGTGGTGAATGTGATAGCTCTGCCCCTTGGCGCGCAGTTGTGCTTCGAACTCTTCGCGTGTCCAGGCTGGTTTTGTGTCAATCATGTCAGATCTCGATATGCATGCCATCAAAGGCGACTTCAATGCCGAGCCGCGCAAGTTCCAAGGCTTGCTCGGAGTCTTCACGCAAAATCGGATTGGTGTTGTTGATATGAATCAGAATGCGCCGTTTGTCAGGATAGCGTTGTAAAACTTCGACCATCCCGCCCTGGCCTGACTGGGAGAGGTGCCCCATATCACTCGCACGTTTAGCAGACATGCCAAGCCGAATCATCTCATCATCGGTCCAGAATGTTCCATCGATCAGTAAGACATCGGCTTGCTGCATCGCATGCTCGACCTGTGGCTCGATCTCTCCAAGTCCGGGAGCATAAAAAACAGTTTTGCCCGTCCTGTTGTCTGTGATGGACAGACCGATGTTGTCACCCGGGTGGGGGTCGTGACGATGAGGGGAATAAGGTGGAGCTTTACTCGATAAGGGAATGGGTGTGAGCGCGAGCGCCTCAACCAGTGGGACACTAAAGGCCTGGTTGTCCGGTGTGATGAGGTGGCGTTCTACTGTGCAATAGTGTGCCAGTGTATTGACTAGCGGTAATCCGCTGGTCAGATCCGCAAAAACTTGTTCTGTTGCGTAGATTGGCAAAGGCGCGTTGCGCTCGCGCAGCATCAATAGACCAGTCACATGGTCAACCTGAGCATCCATCAGGACAACGGCCGCAATGCCGCTATCGCGCGCTTGCCTGGCGGGTTGCAGTACAGGATTATCTTTAATCTGTGTCAGGATGTCGGGCGAGGCATTGATCAACACCCAGTCGACACCGTCATCACTCACGGTGATCGAAGATTGCGTTCGAGCACGCGCCTTGATCGTGCCGCGTCTGACTCCATCACAATTACTACAATTACAGTTCCATTGCGGAAAGCCACCGCCCGCAGCTGAGCCAAGCACTCGAATTTTCATAACAGTTTCTAAAAAAGAAAAAGGCCGGGTGTTGAAACCCGGCCTTGTGTTCCACCGATTAGCGGTTGGCGATGTACATCGTGATTTCAAAGCCAAAACGCAGATCAATCGCAGTAGGTGTTTCCCATGTCATGTCAGTCTCCTTTGGGTTAAAAATGAATTACTGAATAAAGTATATAGAATCCTTGTGTTTTCTTCTATTAACTTTTTGATATTTTTTTGTCTCAAACCATGTTTGAACTTTTTCCTGAACTGTTGCCGAGTCGCCAAGGCTGGTTGCCTGTGGGGGAGGGACATGCCCTTCACTGGGAATTAAGCGGTAATAGCAAGGGTATACCCGTGGTTTGGTTACATGGCGGTCCCGGCAGTTGCGCGAGTCCCCTGCATCGTCGTTTTTTTGATCCACAACGTTTTTTGATTATTCAATACGATCAGAGAGGCTGTGGCAAAAGCAGGGCTTTAGAAGCACTGGCTCATAATCAGACGCAAGATCTTGTCGCAGATCTTGAGAAGCTAAGACAATTCCTTGGCCTGGAGACTTGGTCCGTCGTGGGCGGGTCCTGGGGAGGCGCGCTGGCCCTGGCATACGCTCAAAAGCATTCGGCGCACATCGAACACTTATTACTCAGAAGCCCTTTTTTGTGTAGTCCGGCAGAGATTGAGGCCTTTATGAGTCACCCTCCAGCGGCCTGTATGACTCCATGGCAGGCGCTGCATCGACATGTTCCCGATACCCAGGCCGAGACTTTGCTGCAATTTGGCTACCGGGTATTTTGTCTCGAACGTGATGTGGCATTACAGGCTTTACTGGCGTTGAGTTGGGCCCGCTACGAATCCGCGATGAACGCCTACCCTGAGAGCGCACCGGTATTAAATTTACAGTCCGGGGAGTCGCTGATCTCAAGATATCAGGTGCAATGCCACTATCTGTTTAACCAGTGTTTTACGACACGAGAAGTGCTGTTAAGACCTGAGGGACTTAAAAATATTGACCTCACTCTGCTTCACGGCGAGGAGGATGCGCTATGCCCGGTCTCCAACAGTCAAGCCATCCATGCTCTCGCGCGTGATTCGAAACTAATCAGACTGCCGCACAGCGGCCACGAGCTCGCGACCCCGACCATGCAACAGGCTCTTTTAAAGGCTGTTGCAAGCTGGTCTTAGCGAGTTTAGGCTTCGAATCCCTCTAGACCCGCTTGAATGAGCGCTGCAGGTAGGTTCAACGCCCAGGCCGCTGCGACAGCGGCTAAAACGTAGCTGATTTGCTCGGTCGCAAGCCCCTTGTCTGTGATGGAGACTGCTGCAATATCGCATAAGGCCGTGCGCGAAACACCTTCTGCAAGCATGATTTTTCCCTCTTCAATGATGACGGCCTGATGTCCTTGGGCAAGGTGCGCCACAATCACTGGCTGGTGAGGATCAGGACTAAAAAAAGTCACGCTACCATCGCAGAACTCAGCGATCGCAACAACATTTGGGTCGTCAGCGTTCAAGACGCCTGTGCCGTTAGGAAGTACCACATCGATTTGCGTACGATAAATTTTGATCAGTTGTTCGGCATTTTCAAAATCATGGTGCGCCACGTCTTCGCGTTTCATTTCGTCTGTAAAAACGATATTTGTGACAATGCCTACTTCGCAACGATCGTAGGCCAGACCATTGAGCAAAATTTCAAGTCCATCGTTCTCGATGACGGCGGCCTCGACTTCACAGTTGAGCAGCAAGCGTCTGGCGTCATCCCAATTAGCACAATTGCCTGCTTTGAGCTGACGCTTGCCAACGCGCAGGCCAGCCTGGCTCGCAATACCTGTGCGCAAGCCTTGCAAACTCAGCAGGTGATGCATCAGACCTGCCACGATCTCATTGCCGTAAGTGCCTGTGACACCTACCAGCGGGATCAAGCCTTTTTCACCAGCAGGGAAAATATGATCAATGATGGCTTTGCCTACTGGTCGAGACTGACCTTCAGCGGGCTTGATGTGCATGAGCAAGCCAGGGCCCGCATTGACTTCGACGATCGCACCGCCTTGCTCGTGCAAGGGGCGTGAAATGTCCTGCGCGACCAGGTCGATCCCAGCGACATCCAGACCCACAGCTTTTGCTGCAAGGCCTGCGATGTGCGCCACATCTGGATGCACGTCATCGGTGCAGTCGAATGCAACGTTACCGTTGCGCTGGATCAGCACCTCAACGCCTTGAGGAACAACACTGTCGGCCTCAAAACCCTGGCGTTTGAGTTCCAGGCGAGCCGCAGAGTCAATACGGACCGGGTTGAGTGGTTGCTCTTCACCTCGGCCGCGACGCGGGTCTGAGTTGATTTGAATTTCAATGAGTTCGGAGACGGTATGCTTTCCATCGCCTGTCACACTGGCTGTCTGGCCTTTTGCTGCGGCGATAAGTTTGCCACCAACGACAAACAAGCGATGCTCATTGCCAAGGATGAAGCGCTCGACCAGCACACCAGAGCCCTCGTCTACGGCGACGGCATACGCTGCTTCGATTTCCTGTTGTGTTTCCAGGTTGATAAAAACGCCTCGACCGTGATTGCCATCAACTGGTTTGACCACAACAGGTAAGCCAAGATCCTGAGCTGCATCCCAGGCGTCGGCCGCACTATCGACCGCCCGACCTTGAGGGATAGGCACGCCTACGGCATCAAGCAGGGATTTTGTCAGATCCTTATCACGTGAAATTGTTTCGGCAATCGCGCTGGTCTGGTCTGTTTCAGCAGTCCAGATCCTGCGCTGTTTGGCGCCATAGCCAAACTGCACGAGGTTTCCCTCGCTCAGTCGAATCGCAGGGATTTCGCGATCCTCTGCAGCCATGACGATTGAAGCGGTACTGGGTCCAAAGCAGAGGCTTTGTGTCAGGTCCCGTAGGTTTTCGAGGGCTTCTTCGAGATCGTAAGGCGTGTTTTCAATCGACGCCATGACCAGCTCCCGTCCAGCATATAGCGCAGCACGGGTGACTTCGGGCTGCCAGCTACTGACTACGACCTTGTAGACACCGCGTCTTTCGGTTTCACGTGCACGTCCAAAACCGTGCCCTGGTACGCCCGCCAAGTCTTGCAAAGCCAGTGTGACGTGCTCCAGCACATGACAAGGCCAGGTGCCGGTTTTCAGACGCTGCAGAAAACCACCCCGGACACCGGGACTGCAGCGGTGTTCGATCAGGCTGGGCAACCAGGCCGTGAGACGTTCATACATACCCGGTACGGTGTCAGAGGGGCACTCCTCGAGTTCACCGATATCGATCAATGCCTCAAGAGCAGAGTAGTAGGTCCAGATATTGGGGCCGCGCAAAAAGGTAATGCGCTCGATAACCATGTCACGCTTATTCATGTGGCGTTCAGAAAGTTGTTCCTAATGCCCCTATTATCGCCTACTTGGTCAAACGAATCGACGCCCCTGTATCGGATACTGAGGATCAACGAAACCGTGTGTGGAGGCGTAGCCTGGAGGCACAAGTTGGTCGACCAGAGCTTCGTCCTCGGCGGTGATCTGGACTGAGAGGGCTGCAACATAGTCTTGCCACTGTTCCAGGGTCCGGGGGCCACCAATCACGCCACTCATACAGCGGTTATTGAGCGCCCAGGCAATTGCGAACTGGGTTGGCGACAGACCTCGGCTTTGCGCATGTTCTTTAAGCGCATTGGCGACATTAAAGGACTCGGTCCGGAACTCGGTCTGATGCATGCGACGATCGCCTCGGCCGGCACGGCTATTAGCATCTGGAGTAGCATTTGGCTGATATTTGCCCGTCAGTACACCACGCGCAAGAGGGCTGTAGGCCACCACACCGACACCATAGTGATTGCAGCTCGGAATCAGTTCGGTTTCGATCAGTCGGGTGACTGCACTATAGGGTGGCTGGCAGACAATAGGCTGGGGCACACCCATGCGTCTCGCTGTCTCGACCATTCTGGCGACACGCCAACCACGGAAGTTTGACACGCCGTAATAGCGAATTTTGCCAAGTTCAATCAGACGTGCAAAGGTTGAAAGAACTTCTTCGATCGGCACAGTTTCGTCGTCCCGATGCATGTAATAAACATCTATGCAGTCGATACCGAGGCGATTCAGGCTATTGTCGACCTCGTTCATGACCCAGCGTCTGGACAGGCCGCGATCATTCGGTTCAGTCCCCATCGGGTTTGCGACTTTGGTTGCGATCACCCATCTTGAGCGATCTTGAGCAATCAGTTTGC